>Ga0307380_10002742_pt1 | contig 24697 bp, 19 predicted proteins | sample UN3MG_FD_202239 | JGI IMG/M metagenome (GOLD analysis project Ga0307380, IMG submission 202239) | Soil microbial communities from Risofladan, Vaasa, Finland - UN-3 | ecosystem: Environmental > Terrestrial > Soil > Coastal area > Acid sulfate soil | place: Finland: Risofladan, Vaasa | collected... | reverse complement strand
ATTTTTACAATCCTTCTCTTGTTATTTGTCTTACTAACAAAAGAAAGTATTACTAATATATAATATTTTTTCTTCTAACTACCCCACTAAAGTTTACACTAACGAAACACTAGTCTGTTGCCTTACCAAAAAAGTACTCTAAATAGTATCGATGCCTCATATAAAAAAGTACTCCAAATTATTTTAATTATAACCTAATCTCCTCTATATTTAAAGATAGAAAGACTATCTCTTTAAATATATGAGGAGGTAAGAAGGAATGTTAACCATGAGGTAGAAAAAGAGTCAACGATTTTTCTGTTATAATTATTGATATTTTAAAAAAAGAACAGGAGTATATACTAAAGAGGAGAAAAGAGTATTCTTCCATCATTACCGGTCATTCTTCTCCTCCATCAGAGAGGGATGTAGATTAATGGATATAAAAAGATCTACCCTTTATTACCATGCAAAAGATAACCTTAATAAAAAAATAAAAGAAGCAGATATTAAAGATAAAATAGCGACTATTTCCTATAAACATCCCTATTATGGCGAAAGATGAAATGATTGTTCAATTAAAAAGAGGGAAAGTAATGATAAATCACAAGTGAGTATTAAGAATGATGCGGGAATCTGATATTTTAATTACCTCGATTGGTCAAAGTGCAGATGCTCGTATGATTAAAGTAATAGCTCAAAAATTTAATCTTATTAGTGATTTTGAACAACTTGCAAAAGCAGATATAGTAAAAAATTATAAAATATTGGTATTAGTAGTAGGTGGAAGCTCGAAAGGCTTAGGAGCAGTAGGTATTGATAAAGAACAAGAATTGATTCGAACCAAATCCAAAGAAATGAAAATCCCCGCCCTTATGTATGGCAGGCTAATGAAGAGAAAATACTAAAAAAATTCAAAAAATCAAAGGAGTTGCCGGAATATGATCCCGTTTCCTTATTTGAGATTCAGAACACTAGGCTCATAATAATCGGTTTATACAAAAGAATCGCACAATTTAGGTTCAATTATCTTTAAGAACTAAACCAGCCGAAATGGGCCAATATATAAATACTTTTTCTCCAATGAGTTTTTTGGATACTCCACACCCATATTCGGATACTAATAAGGTTTCATTGCCTTCAAGGCGGATTCGGTAATAATTAACTTCTCCTAAGTATGTTATATGTTCCACCCAACCAACTAATGTATTATTGTTTTCGCTTTCTTTTGCTTCATTCAGCAGTTGAATATATTCAGGCCTGATAACTAAAGAGCACTTTGTGCCAGTTTTGAAATTACTTTTAACCCGCAAGACCTGACCTGATGCCAGTGTAAAAAAGCCGTTACCCCTTCTTTCAGACCGAATATTACCTGATAAGATGTTAGATTTACCTATAAAGTAAGCGGTAAATTTTGAATTTGGTTTACTGTAAATTCCCTCAGGTGTACCTATCTGGACAATTTTACCCTTATTCATGATTACTATACGATCCGAAATACTCAATGCTTCTTCTTGATCGTGGGTAACAAAAATGGAAGTTATACCTAAGGCTTTTTGTATTTTTTGTATGTAAATACGCGTCTCCAAACGTAATTTGGCGTCCAAATTAGATAAAGGTTCATCCAGCAATAAGACAGAGGGTTTCATCACCAGAGCCCGAGCTAAGGCAATTCTCTGTTGTTGGCCACCAGAGAGCTGACGAATGGAGCGGTTTTCAGTTCCTAATAGATCGACTATTTCTAATATATTTTGAACCTCTTTGCGGATTTCTTTCATGGGTAGCTTTTTAATTCTTAAACCAAATGCTATGTTTTCAAAAACACTTAAGTGAGGAAAAAGAGCATAATTCTGAAAAACAAGGGAGGTGGGCCTCTTCTCTGGAGGCAAAGTTGTGACAACTTTTCCATCCATGAAGATAACCCCTTGATCCGGGTTAATCAAACCTGATATTATCCTTAAAAGGGTAGTCTTACCGCAGCCACTTGGTCCTAAAAGCCCCAACAATTCCCCTCTTTTGACTTTAAATGATACATTATCAACAGCTAAGACTCTCCCAAAACTTTTTTTAATATTTTGTACCTCTACCATGCACATTACCTATCGCTCCTAACGCTACAAAAGCTTTCTTATTTTATGCTAAATTTATCTAAACCAAAGACCTCTCCTATAATAAATAAGGCAATAACCGCCATTAAGATAAGCAGGCTCGATATAGCCGTAACCGTTGGATCAAGGCCATATTCTAATTGTGAGAAGATGCGTACTGGCAGTGTTATCGTTCTGCCACCTGTTATAAAGATGCTAACGGTTGTTTCGTCAAAGGAAACAATAAAAGCAAAAATAGCGGCAACTATTAATCCAGGCTTAATTAATGGTAAGGTCACTTTACGTAAAGTATAAAAAGCGCTTGCGCCCAAATCCCGTGCAGCTTCTTCTAAGGAATTGTCAAAACCAACCAAGCTGGATGAAACAGTACGAATAACATAGGCAGTAGTTAATATTAAATGTGCCAGGAGAATACCCTGGAATGTTGCTACCCATCTAATAGAAGCTAAGAAGCGCAATAATGCTAAACCCACGATAACGGCCGGCAGCATCAAAGGAGATAGGAAGACTGATCTGATAATTTCTCTGCCCCGGAAGTTGTAACGGGCCAAGGCTAATGATGCTAAGGTTCCAACGCTAACCGAAATTAGTACGCAAAGTAGCGATAGGCGTAGGCTTAGAAGAAAGGACCTCACATACTCCATTCTTTCAAAGATACCCGTATACCACCTAATAGAGAAACCTGTTGGCGGAAAGGTTATCATACTGGATGCAGAAAAAGAGCTAAATATTACAAGCGGCAAGGGAAAAATAATGAAAAGCACAATGAATATCTTCCATATTTTAACAAAAAACTTTCCAAAGTATAAAGCAAGTTTTACTAGCATCCGTATTAATGCAGATTTTTGTATTATGACATCAACTGCCAGGCAGGCAGCAGCAACTCTATCATACCGCCAGTCATTGATTTTTCTAAAGAAATCCTGAAAGGAGAAATGATTTTTCTGAAAATCTTCATATACTGTTGTGTCAATTAATTTGCTGCTGGTGGTAGCTTTTGTGTAAAAGGTAACAAGGACAATACTTAAAATAAAAAGGATTACAGCAACTGCTGCTGCAAAAGGCCAGTTTAAAAGTTGCATCGCCTGTTGGTAGATAAGCATGGTAATAACCATTACCTTACCACCACCTAATAGCCTCGGGGTCACATATGAACTAAAACTAAGCAGGAAGACAAAGAGACTTCCAGCTACAATACCAGGCATACTCAGTGGGAAAATAACTTTCCAAAAAGACCCAAATTTACTGCTGCCTAAGTCTCTTGCGGCATCTTCCAATGAGAGGTTTATGTTTGAAAGGACGCTACTTATGGATAAAATCATGTAGGGCATGAATACTTGAGTTAGTCCTACAATGATCCCCAATTCACCGGGTATAAAATTAATCTTAGCCACCCCCAATAGATCCAATAATTGATTGACAGGCCCATGCCTACCAAGAATAATCATCAGTCCAAGAGTACGTGCTACCACATTTGTCAACAAGGGGACAAGGACAATGGCAAGTAAAATGCTTTTAATTTTACCAGAACTCCTGGCAATTACCAAAGCCACCGGATAGCCTAAAATCAAAGAAAGAATTGTAGTATAAATGGCAATCTTAAAAGTTCTTAAAAGTACTTCAATATAGTAAACATCAAAAAAACGAAGATAGTTGCCTATGGTGAACTCCTCTACCATTAAACCGCTTCCCGGAACTCCTTTGTAAAAGCTAATTACGGAGAGCATAATCAAAGGAATAAAGAATCCGAGGGTTAATATTAATAGGCCGGGACTTAAGAGAATTGCCGGTATATACTTACTTTTATGAATTATTTGCCTGCTAAAAATCATTGCCAAAACCTCCAGAAAAGGGGAGGCTCAACACCTCCCCTAACCTTTATTAAACGCAGACTTAATTCAAGCAGCTACTACTCTAAAATCTCCCTGTTCCAACGTTCAGCCCATTCTGAGGATTTTTCACTGATAGTCTTGTCATCTAAAACAAGTAGTTTTCCTACTTCTTCAGGCCCATATGGCATTTTTGATGCTAGATCTGCATCAAGTACTACAGTTTTGTTTGTTGGGGCATAGTACATTTCCTTAGCAAAGGCTTCTTGTGCTTTCTGGCCTAAGTGGTAGTTAATGAATATTTCCGCTAAGTCAACATTCTTAGAATTAATTGGAATTACAGCAGAATTTATTGCCAGCGGAGCGCCTTCTTCAGGGATAACAAAATCAACTGGTCCGCCTTGTGCTTTGAAGGTATAAACATATCCATGAATTTGTGGTGCAAACCACACATCTCCCTGCTGAAAAGCCAGGTTTGTTTCATCTATACCTGAAAGTATTGCCGGATATGGCTTTAACTCCTTCAATGCTTCAAATCCGGGATCAATGTTATTCTCATCTCCACCATGAACCTTTGCTGCCATTACCAAAAAAGCAGTACCTTGGGTTCCCGGGAACACAAAAGGAGCAACTTTTCCTTTATATTCAGGTTTCCACAAGTCTTTCCAGGAAGTAGGAGGGGTAGGAACCTCGCTGGTATTATACATAATTCCAACAGCCAGGAATGCTACTCCGTAACCGCCCGGAGCCTTTGCCTGAGAATAAAGATTATTACACTCAGGTACATTTGCCGGATTTTGAGGCACGATCATTCCATCTCTGCTAGCTTGAAGCGTTTGGCCCAGGCCCAGGTAAATTACATCCATGGTAGGATTGTCTTTCTCTGCATATAAGCGGGCAAAGCGATCTGAAGATCCACCCAGAATCAGTTCAACGGTAGCACCTGTTTCCGCCTCAAAAGGTTTAATTACATACTCTCTAATTAAATCCTCCTGGGGGGCTCCCCAAATACCAACTACCAGGGTTCGCCCATCACCTATTTTTTTCTCTGCAAAACTGTTAAACATCATCAACATACTAAGCAACACTAAAATAAAAATTCCTAAAAATACTTTATTTTTAGCTTTCATTTTATATCTCCTCTTCATTTATTTTACTTTTTTACTTTTTACAAACTTTAAATAACTTTCATTTTTAATATTTATATCCATTTATCATCCCCTTCATTTTTATTTAAGAGAAGAATTAATGAGTAACAAATGTAAAATTTTATTTAGTTAATCGCTTTCATTTATTAACTATAATACATTAAATTTCTCCTCTTATAAAATAAAAGCTAGTTTAAAACATTAACAATTTTATGTTTAGAACCTGCCATCATCAGGCCAATTTCTTCAATATCAGTATTTTTGGGATCCACCTCTCTTACAATTGCTCCTCCATATATTATTGCTACACGATCAGAAAGTTTTATTTTGAGAATTTCCTTTCTTTATTAATTCTATAAATTCTTGATATAGACTGGGAGCAATAGCCAATATATCTCCTTTAAATAGATCAAATTCCTCTCCAGAAGGAGTCGATATTATAGCCCCAGCTTCTTTTGCAATTAAAACTCCTGCTGCAAGATCCCATGGAGATAGGGAATATTCCCAATATCCATCTAAAATACCCGTAGCGATATAGCACAATTCCAGGGCTGCACTTCCTAAAATTCGAACCTCAGTAAAATTTAAAACAGATTTTACATCCTCCACAGCTTTATGGTGTTTATCTTTATTATAAGGCCAACCTGTAACAAGCAAAGCATTCCCCAAAGATTTAGGGGAAGATACTTTTATTCTTTTTCTATTTAAAAAAGCCCCTTCCCCCTTTTTTGCATAAAATAAATCTTTTTTTATAGGGTCAAACACTACTCCGATTAAAGCTTTTCCATCTTCCCAGTATCCTATAGAAACAGCAAAAAAGGGAATCTTATGAACAAAATTTAAAGTTCCGTCCAAAGGGTCTACATAAAAAACTTTTGTGTGCTTTTCAATTTTTGCCCCCTCTTCCCCTACAATGGCTATTTCTGGGTAACAAGAAGAAAGAGTAGCAATAATAACCTTTTGTGATTCTTTATCCGCAGTAGTTACCAGGTCAAAAGAACTAGTTTTTTGAGATATGGAATAATTATGATTTTCAAAATATTCCCTAAGAATATCTCCAGAACGAAAACCAATGGTAATCATAGTTTCAAAAATACTATAAGACATAAATTACTTTTTCCTTCTGCTTTTTTAGTAATATTCTTGCTCAGAAATACTACGAAATACCAATTTAAAAGCTATAATAATGAATATCATTATTATAAACTAAATTAAAAGTCCTAAAAGCAAAAATAATCCTTAATGTTAATGTAATAGCTGCAAAGATAACTGGCTTCATCATGGGAAGCCTAAAATATTTCCCTAATGCATACAAGCTCCACCAGTAACATTTATCGCTTGCCCTGTTATAAAATCTGCATTCTCTGAGGATAAAAAAAGAACAGTTTTTGCTACATCTTCAGGATAACACAGTCTTCCTAAAGGCGTCTGTTTAATATATTCCTCTCTTACCTTTTCAGGTTCTTCTATATTTTGAAGTTTTGCCTCCCACGCAATTTCTCTCTCTTGCATAGAAGTTCTTACAAAGCCTGGACATACGGCATTTACGTTAATTCTATAAGGCGCTAATTCTTTGGCAATGGCTTGAGTAAATCCCACTACAGCAAACTTAGAAGCAGAGTAGTGAGCTAAAAGGGGCACTCCAATTTTTGCAGCCATAGATGCAATGTTTACAATCTTTCCTTTTCTTCTTTCTATCATATAGGGAACAACGTATTTTGTTACCAACCAAGTACCTTTTACATTAACATTCATATTAAAATCCCACTCTTCTTCTGTCAATTCCCAAAACCAATTCATAGTAGAAACTCCTGCATTGTTCACAAGAATATCTATGCAAGAAAAATCTTCTAAAACTTTCGAGACTGTTGCTTTTACCATCTCTTCCTTAGTTATATCTAAAATATATGTTTTTGTAACAGTTTTTTTGCTCTTTAATTCTTTAAAAGACTCCTCGAGCCCTTTTTCGTCTAGGTCTATTAAAGCAATTTTGGCTCCTTCTTTGGCAAAAGCTATAGAAATTGCTCTTCCGATTCCTCCAGCTGCTCCGGTTATAAAAACATTTTTATTTTCGAACATTCCCATGTGGTTCAATCTCCTTTTTCAATTTCGTAAAGTTTTTCATAGAAAGGCTTTAAAGCTGGATATAATTCTTTATAAATTTCATAATATTTACTATAAACCTTATGTTTTTCTAAATCATACTTCAACAATTGAGAATCTTTAAGAAATAGACCTATCTCTCCCCAATCTTTAAATAGACCACAAGCCATTCCTGCAAGAAAAGCTGCTCCAAGAGAAGAGCCAGGATAAGTTTTTATATATTTACTATCCATTCCTATCACATCTACGACGATTTCCTTCCATAAGCTACTCCTTGCCCCACCATTAGATATCAAAACTCTTTTAACCGGAAACCCTAAACTTTCGATAACATCTATATGGTGTCTGAAGCCAAAAGCTACACTTTCTAATATGGCTCTAAAAATATCTCCCATCTTATGATGCAATCCTAAGCCTAAAATCACCCCTCGGGCTATAGGATCAAAAATAGGAGTCTTTTCCCCTAAAAAATAGGGCAGCATCACAAGCCCTTTTGCTCCAACCCTACTTTTTTCAGCTAATTTATCAAGTCTGCTAAAATCTAAGTTATTTGTAAAATTATTTTTAAACCACTCGACTATAGAGCCACTGCTAGCCATACACCCATTAAGAATAAATTTTTCTGGAATATCATGATAATCTAAGAAAAGTCTTTTATCCATTTTCAAAGAATTTACTGCAAAAAGAATATCTCCTGCTCCACCAATTTTCAGAAGAAGATCTCCTTCTTCCTTAATCCCCATTCCAAGAGCAGAAGCTATATGATCAGCGGAACCTGCAATTACAGGGATGCCAGGCAAAATTTTCGAAGTTTCACCAACTATCTTTACAGGTTCATAAACGGACGGGAGTAAGTACTCTGGGATTTCAGCAATGTTCAATATTTTCTTATACCACCTCTTCTCTCTTACCATCCACAAGCCGCTTTCCAGCGCCCAGTTTAATTCGACATGAGGAATTCCTGTCAGCTTAAAAGAAATAAAATCGTATGAACCCATTATATAGCGTGTCTTTTTTAAATTTTCTGGTTCATGCTTCTTTAGCCAGAGATATTTTGGAGGAATAATCTGTTGATTTATAGTATTACCTGTAAGAGAAAAATATTCATCTTCATCAATAATCTTCTTGATATGTTTAATCTCCTCCACAGCCCTGGCATCATTCTGTTGAATAGAATTTCTTAATGGATTACCTTTTTCATCCACTAGAATTAATGTGGGTACCATACCCGTCAAACCTATAGCAGAAATTCTATCTTTATATTTTGTGGTACAAAGTTCGCTTAATATAGAGCAAGTATTTTCCCACCATATATTGGGATCCTCTTCAGAAAAGCCAACTTTACTAGAAATTAATTTACAAGATCTAAAAGATTCCCAGACTATATAACCAGAACCATCACATCCTATAACAATAGCCTTTATTCCTGTAGTACCAATATCTATGCCTAAAACCAAATCTTTCATTTTATTTCACTAACAACTTTCATTAATTTCTTAACTCTTTCTTTGTCTACAGAATTCCAAGTAACTCCGTTCTTTTTCAAGCTGGTCCCCACAATAGCTCCATCTGCAACTTTCAATAATTCCTTAGCATTCTCCATATTCAAACCTGTGTTGACAAAAACAGGAACATCTTTAACTTTTTCCTTTACTTTCTGTATAACTTCTATAGAGGGAGGAGTTCCTGTTTTTGGGCCAGAAATAAGTATCACATCAGCCAGAGAAGAAAATACTACACTTTCCGCTATCTCTTCTAAAGGTCTTCTGTCTAGATTATAGGCAAATTCCGCCGAGATATTAAAAAAGATAGCTATACTATTAGCATCAATTAATTTTCTATATCTGTACAATTCTCCTACATTAGTATTCCATAACCCCATATCAGATACATATGTTCCCGTAACAATTTCTCTAATAAAAGAGGCTTTCGTCGCTTTTGCCACAGATATAGCAGCTATTGGATCCCAAAGAATATCCACCCCAAATGGTACTATAATCTCCCTGCTGATTTCTCCAATAGTCCTCCCCATAACTGCCACACTAGTATAATCTGACTTCAATTTATAGGGTCTGTCGTTTTCATTGCAAAACATAATACAATCTACCCCACCATCCTGCAGATTCTTCACGTCATCTTTTATTCTTTTTAAGATATAGTCTACCCCTTGAGAGTCATCATAAAGAGGAAACCCTGGTAATGGGGGAAAATGAGCCATCCCAATAATTATTTTTTTCTTACCAAAAATACTTTTAATATCCATTCGTAAAAACCCTCTTTCTAATAAATTATTTTTATTTTTTTTTCTTCTAAACTTTTTAATATGTTTTCGGGAGGAGGCTCATCAACAATAATTGTCTCAAATTTTTCTATATCAGCCACCTTAATTAAGGCAATTTTCCCATATTTAGTATGATCTGCTATAAGAAAACTTCTCATTGAGCTTTGAATTAGGGATCTCTTTATTCCAACTTCAAACATAGAGGCATTATAGGTGCCACTAAGATCCCACCCATCAGTAGACAGAAATCCTTTATCTCCCCTAAATCCACCAAGACATCTAATGGCTATTTCTCCTCCTATACTAAAATATCCTGCTCTTACTTCTCCTCCTATAAGAATGGTCTGGACAGCAGGATATCTGGCAAGCTTTTCAGCTATTTTTACATCTGTAGTAATAATCTTTAAACCTTTTTTCTTCACCAGTTCACTGGCAAGATAATAGGTAGTAGTCCCCGAATCAAGAATTACTACATCTCCGTCTTCTACCAAGTTAGCAGCTAATCTTGCAATTTTTTTCTTCTCCTCTACTAATTGAGAAAGCTTTATATTAAACATTGGCTCTAACCCTGATTTTTCTAAAGAGTAAATTGCTCCTCCATGAACTCTACTTATAGGGAAACTACCCCTTCCAGCAAGTTCTGCAAGATCTCTTCTTGTGGTAGCTTCGGATATTTGCAAAATTCCTGATAAATATTTCGTTGAGGCGTTCCCCTCGGTTTTCAGAATCTCTAATATTTTTGTAAAACGATTATTTTTGTTCATTTACTCTTCCTATAAACATTTTTATTGTTTTTATTTGATTGTTTTAGGTTTATTTTATACTTAAAACAATCATTTGTCAAAAGAACGAATTGCCCTATATATGTCAACTAAACCTGCAAACTTAACCGCTTCGTAGTCCTTAGCTTATCCTTCGTACAATAAATTTTCCCCTAGGTCGGTCTGCTATCCACTCTCCTTGTCGATACAGAATTTCGCCGCGCTGCATCACCAGAGACGGGAAACCCCGGCATCGATACCCCTTATATGGAGACCAATCAACATTCATGTGAAGTTTCTCACTCTGTATCACAAATTCTGTATCCGAATCGAAAATGACCAGATCTGCATCTGAACCTACTTGCAAGGTTCCCTTCCGCGGATAAAGGCCAAAAATGCGGGCTGGGTTATAGCTCGTTAATTGGACAATCCTCTCTAGAGGCACATGCCTATGCCAGAACCCCTCAGTAATTAAAAGTGGTAACCTTGTCTCTACTCCAGGGAGGCCGTTTGGTACTTTTGTGAAGTCATCTTTATATTTCCCTTTTTGAGCACAGTTAAATGGGCAGTGATCTGTAGAGATAAAGTCAACCTTCCCATTTTTAACCCCTTCCCAAAGCGCTTCGCAATCATCAAGTGTTTTTAAGGATGGGCTTACAAGAAAGAGGTGCCCGTCCAATTCCTTATATTTTTCAGCTGTTAGTAATAAATAATGGGGGCAGGTCTCTGCATACACTTCCTGGCCTCGGTTTTTTGCTTCGTTAATTAGTTCAAGCGAAATACTCGATGAAACATGAACAAAGTACAGTTTTCCATCAACAACTTGATTGAGGAAAAGTATTTTTTGTATTGCTTCTGCCTCTACAAAAGCGGGCCGACTGAGATAATGATAATATACATCCAGTTTGCCTTGAGCTACAAAATTATTTATTAAATGGTCAATTATATCACCATTTTCTGCATGGACGCCTACCAAACCACCAACTTGTTTCACCCATTGCATGATCTGATAAATTTCACCGTCCCTTAACTGCAATCCGGGATAGAGCATGTATAATTTAAAACTAGGCACACCCTCCCTTACTACCTTTTGAATATTTTCGGGGAGAAGCTTGTCGAAGTAATTAATAACAGCGTGAAATCCGAAGTCTATATAGCAAAAACCCTCCGCTTCTTTCCTCTGTCTTTGCACGGCTTCATATAGAGACTCCCCTTTTTCGGGAATTGCAAAATCAATGATTGTAGTTACCCCGCCGCAGACTGCTGCGCGACTCCCTGAGGTGAAATCATCGGTTGAGCGGAAATCACCAAGTTTCCAAGGCATGTGTACATGAACATCAATCAGGCCGGGAATAATCAACTTTTCAGTGGCATCAATCACCTGGTCAACTTTGCCCAAACCTTTAAGACCCATGCCCATGGCTATAACCTTCTCATTCTCAATTAGTAAGTCCCCATGTATAATGCCAGTGTGAAGCACGATTTTTCCGTTATGGATTAGTATTCTCATTTATATTCCTCCAAGGCTCTCTTAATCTTTTTTGGAGTTGCAGGTAGTCGTGTTATTCTCACTCCAAGCGCATCGCGAATAGCATTTGTTATAGCCGGCGCGACTGAAACCATGGCCATTTCCCCCACTCCCTTCGCTCCATAGGGTCCCACAGAATCCTTCTCTTCTATTAACCGGGCCTCGAGCTCAGGAGGAGTGGTAACTATACGTGGCACACCACATTGGCCCAAATTCTTCGTCTGGTTTGGCCCATAAGCATGGTACTCTTCTGAGAGTGCATATCCTATTCCCATAATGGCGCCTCCCTCAAGCTGCCCCTCCAAAGTAAGTCTGTTGATAGCTTTACCCACATCGTAAGCAGAGATAAGCTTTTCCACCTTTACTCGCCCTGTGTTTGGGTCTGTATTCACAACAACTAAATTAGAGAAAAAGCCATAGGTCACGTAGTTTTTATCCCCTTGCTTGGATCCAATGGGAAACGTTTTCGGTGCGACATAGGTTCCCCGAGCCAGGAGGCGTTTCCCATCCGCCAACGCTCGTCTGGCGAGAGTAAACAGCTCAACACGATGCCCACTTGCATCGACAAGTCTTCCTTTTTGCATATTTATATAGCCCTGAAGCTCGGGGTAATATGCCATTGCGAGATCTCCCGCAGTATAATGTAAGTTCTTAATCGCTTCTAATACAGCATTGCCAGACATCACTGTCTGCCTCGAAGCATTGGTCTCCCGCGCATCTGGGTCAAGATCTGTATCCCCCATCTCCACGTCTACTGATTCATAACTGATCCCCAGCTCTTGGGCGGCAATCTGAGCGAAAATGGTTGATGAACCCTGCCCTAGATCAATCGCTCCAACTCGAAGTAAGACCTTTCCCTCTGGGAAAATTTCAATCTCTGCATTTGCGTAATCGTGTTCCCCGAGCCCCAACCCAACATTTTTGTATCCACAAGCGATTCCGACACCAAAGCCCGCTTGGGCATTACTTGCCTTCTTAATAGAGAGATAATCCTCTTCAATAGCATTCAGCGTTTCCAGCAAATGCGTATCAGGCCCCAACAACTGTCTAGTTACTGTTCGGTCACCCGGTTTGACTGCATTGAGTTTGCGGATGTCTAGGGGGGAGAGATTTAATTGCCTAGCAGCTTCATCCATAAGGGACTCAATAGCAAAGGTTGGTTGAGGAACACCAAACCCCCTCATTGCAGAAGAGGGAGGGGTATTTGTAAATACACCACACGCTTTTATAGACACATTAGGAACTACATAGGGGCCAGTGGAAAAGGCAGTCGTCTGCTCAATCACTGGAGAACTAAGTGATTCATAGGCACCGCAATCTGCTAAGATATCGCCCTCGATAGCTTTAATTTGTCCATTTTTACCAAAGCCGATTCGGTAATATAATCTCATTGGATGTCGTTTAACACTAGCCTTCAACGATTCCTCTCGAGTAAGGGTAATTTTAACTCGACGCTTGGTGACAAAGGTTGCCAAAGCCAGTAGCGCCTGAATAGAAATATCTGTCTTTCCCCCAAAAGCTCCTCCTGTTGGATGAGAAATCACACGAATGTCTTTCTCAGGTAGCTTGAGAATCGCCGCAATCTGCCGACGAATAATCTGCGGATATTGGCAGCCAGTACGGATAATCATGCGACCTTCTTTCCACTCAGCAATCCCTGCCTCAGGCTCTAGGTAGGCATGTTCAATTGCGGGCGTGGTGAACCTTCCCTCCACGATGACATCCGCATTTCGAAAGCCCTCCTCAACCTCGCCACGCTTAATAGTAAACTCACAAACCAGGTTTCCCTTCGGAAAGAGTTTGGGTGCTTTTTCTAATAAGGCCTCCTCCGGATCATAGAGGGGTTCCAAGGGTTCATATTCAACTTCCACTCGATCACGACCCTGTTCAGCGGCAGATTGACTTTCAGCAATAACCAGTGCAATGGGATCCCCAAGATAACGCACCCGATCCTTAGCCAACACGGGCTGGTCCGGCTGAATCAGACCGAAAACATTTTTCCCTGGAACATCCGCTGCAGTCAAAACAGCTATTACTCCTGGGACCTCTTTGGCTTTCAATATGTGCACGCTCTTTATTTTAGCATGTGGATATTGTGACCAAACAATTCTGCTGAAAAGTATATCCTCCTCTGAGAGATCGTCAATAAATTTTAGTTTGCCCGTAACCTTTTCAATAGCCATCTTAGGTATAAGCGGAGCTCCAATATAGGCGTGTGGCAAGTATTTGATCTCTTTCCCCTTTAAACCACTATCGGTCGTTATAGCTGCTTTTTTTACGGCTTCAATGACTTTCCTATATGTACCGCATCTACACAGATTACCATGCAAGGCTCGAATGGTATCAGTGCGAGACGGTAAGGGATTTTGATCAAGAAGCGCCTTAGCAGCCATAATCATACCTGGTGTACAAAAGCCACATTGTATAGCTCCTTCGTTGATAAAGGCTATCTGTAAAGGATGCAGGGTATCCCCGTTACTCAGTCCTTCAATAGTAATTATCTCGGCATTGTCCAACTGATTCAGCTTCAATTGACACGATTTTACTGCTTTACCATTTACAATCACTGTGCAAGCACCGCAGATTCCTTTCTGATCACATCCATTTTTAGCTCCTGTCAAGCCCAAATCTTTGCGGAGATAATCTAATAGACTCCGTGTAGGATAAGCCTCTATCTGACAAGGTTTACCATTCACAAATAATTTTATAAGAGAAGACCTTTTATTACTCACCGCCGTCTCCCTTCCTAATTTATACGAGATCGAAGCTTTGCGCTAGCCCGAGCAAATTCCCTAAGTACGAGTTCTTCGGATATGAATGGAAATCTTCCTTCTTCAAATACAATCTTACCATCTACCATCACGAGCTTTATGTTGCTTGTATCTCCATAGTAGAATAGATTTTTAATCGGATCAACTACTGGCTGTGTATTTAAGTGATGCAAATCAAATACAATGAGGTCTGCTTTTTTCCCTGCTTCTAACGAACCAATCTCGTTGTCTAATCCCAAGGCCCTCGCTCCATCAATGGTAGCCATAGCTAGAGCTTCGTAGGCGGGAAGATAATCAGGTTTACCAGTTTTTATCCTATTGATAAACGTAGCGAAGCGGGCCGTCTCCAGCATATTCATTTGAAATGCATCTGTACCTAAGCCGACATTAACTCCTTTTTCTCGCATCTCACTGACTGGGGCCACCACAGCTGCATCCTTAGCATTCACGACTGGGTTATGCGAGATAGATACCTTATACTGATAAAGGCGTTCAATTTCTTTCTCTTTCAGAAAAATTGCGTGGGCTCCTAAGACTGGTCCTTGTAACAGGCCAACATCCTCAAGAAACTCCACACATTCCATCCCTTCACGGGCTTTAATTGTCTCTTTCTCACTTGCCATTTGCGCTAAATGTAGATGAACCCCTAACCCATTTTCTTGGGCTTGCTCAGCTACTTCAGCAAACATCTCTCGATTAAGGGTATTTGTAGCATGAGGAGCAATCGAAGTTGTGATGAGCCCGTTAGAAACCCCACGCCAGTTAAGAGCAAATGTTATAGCTTCTTCCAATTGTTTAGAAAAGGCCAAGAAGTCAAAATTATAGTTGACTCCATGGCTTGTTTGATGAGGTGGTGAATCAAGTGAAAAACCAAGTATTTTCTGTCCAATGTATGCACGAAGACCGGCCTCAGAGACTGCCTTAGCGGTGGACGAAGCATAGTGATACATGTCGGCAACAGTTGTCACTCCACACCGCAACGCATCCAAGGCCGCGGCCAAACTTCCCCAGTATACTATCTCAGGATCAAGTTGAGCTTCCCAACGGAATAAAGTGGTATAAAATATGCCTTCAAAATCTACTTCATCCATCAACCCCTTAAAGACATTCTCTGCTAGATGTGTATGACAATTGACAAAACCAGGAAGTATAAGACATTCTTGACAATTTATAATTCGATCTGCTGCAAAATCTCGAGGTTCTTCCTTAGAGACAAGCAGAATCCGTGTATCCTTAATTCCCAGATAACCCTTGGGAATACATCGCGAAAAAGCGTCAAAGGGGTAAATCGTCCCTCCTGATAAAAGTATTTTCATTTTTCTTCATTAACTCCCTTATGGTAGCTAATAGCTTCTACGGGGCACATGGAAATACAAAGACCGCATCCTTCACATATAGAAGAGCGAATTAGAAAACGCTCTTTGTCCTTCTCCACGGCTCCATAAAGGCAAATCCGTTGGCAAAGTTCACACCGCGTGCAGACCCCTTGGTCAATAAAAGCAACCTTATTAATTAACTTTACTGGTCGTTTCTCGTATTCTTGACGTTCTTCTATCGATTTAGGAAAATCAATCTGAGCTAATACTCGCCCTCGCAACTCTTCAAGAGAGGAAATTCCGTGATCTTGCATAAATTGGATCATCTGCTCGTTAATTCGTGAAACGACCGCCGGACCTTTAACAATTGTTACAGTACAAATACCTACCGCTACTGCCCCGCAGGAAATCATTTCAAGAGCGTCAATACCTGACATTATTCCACCCGTACCAATAATAGGAAGTTTTACATAATGTGCTAATTGGACCACATCATATAAAGCTAAAGGCTTAATCGCTTCACCTGATATCCGGCCAAATCCTTGCTCTAACAACCCAGGACACCCTGTCCTCAGATCGAGATGTAAACCAGCCTTTACTGCATCAATTGCTGAAATAGCATCAGCTCCCGCTTCACGAACAGCTTTCCCAAACTCCACCGTATCATATACATTATGACTAAGTTTAACAGAAACTGGAACATCTACAGTCTTTTTTACTCGACGAATCGCCTCTATCATTGGCGTCGAATTGTCATATGGAGTGAATATTGAAAGCTCGAGCATATCTGCACCAGCTTTAACAACTGGTTCAGCTAACTCTTCGACGTCCTCAGGCGTCATTCCGATACTTGCGATGACAGGAATATCCAATTGGCTCAACCGCGGTAATTCCTCATCTTGCCATTGTCTAAAAGTAAGTGTGGAACAACGTTCTGTATTGAGGAAATAACCATTCCTTCGGTATAGGCATGGTTGCGGATTAATTGAAGGATTGAGAAGAATGGTCTTTGTAATAACAGCCCCTATTCCAGCAGTTTCCAAACGCCTAATAGAATTAAAATCCCTCGTCATTGGCCCCGAAGATGCTATAAGAGGACTCCTTAGTGTGAAACCCAAAAATTGCGTCTCAATTTTTGTCATATATTATTTCTCCTTTTTATAGACTTCTCTCCCAAAAGCTATAACACACTTTATATCATGTGAACTAGCCCGATGCACAATTGCTGAATAAATATTATGTATATAACGAAGGTTAATGGTTTTATTGTCTAAAACAATAAAACTCGCTACTTTACCCTCTTCTATAGAACCAAACCGATCATCAATACCAAGGGCTCGAGCTCCTCCTAATGTCGCCATTGACAAAACGGTTTTCGCATCTATTGCATCTGGAACTCGACTCTGCCCCCGTAATAGGCGGGAAAAATAATCCATCTCTCGAAACATATTAGGACTAGAGAACATAAAATTATCTGTACCTAAGCTTAAAGAAATACCAGCCTGGAAGAGATCGTAAAGTGGTGGTATTCCATCACCCAAAATACAATTTGTACGAGGACAACACACAACGGGGATTTTCTCTTTGGCAACGCAGTTAATGTCAAACTCATCTGCGTTTGTCATATGGATCAGAAGATCAGGAGAAAATTGTAGAATTCGGCTAACTTCGGATTCTCCCCATCGTTTTCGAGAGAACTGTTGTGCAGCTTCTGTTTCAGCAATATGAATGGCTAATTTCTTTGACCCAGTATCGTCCAAAATTTGCCGGATAGTGGCCAGTTGACGATCATTAAGGCGTGTAATATCACCCAATCCTATTCCATTTGAAACCTTAATAATCTTCTCAATTTCACTTATGTAATTATCCCAATCTTCAGGCTCAGTAGTCGGCTCGGAGAAGATTACCCCTTCTATTGGTAGTTGGCCTATGGCCTCCTTCAGGCATTTACTTCCCTGAACACCCCCTTCTCGAAAGTCTGCAAAAGCACATATTCCTAATGATAACATTTCTTGAATAGCATGTGTTAATAGTTGGATAAGTACCTCCGGTTTTAGACCTTGTAAATAACGGTATTTCACGCTGTTGGGAGGGCTAACGGCTTCTTCAACTGGAAGACCAACGGCAAGGTCTTTAGCACCGACATCCCCGATGTGAGTATGTGTATTGACAAAAGCTGGAAAGATAACTGCACCCTCCATATCGATACCTTTGGAAGGGGAGCCGACTCCTATTTGTTTTATATATCCTTCCTCTATTACTATGTAAGCTTTCTCCACTATCTCAAGTTTCGCGCCAGCTAGAATAGATATATTTTTATAAATCATCTGGTCCATCTCCGCCTTCCTATTTCCCATGTGAACAAAATTGTGTTACAAGGAGCGAAAATTCTTCAGTGAAGTATGAGATTATTTCTTCCCCAAACTCCGCACTAGCCTTCTGGGCTTCCCCTATCACTCCACTAAGAGAAATTTCCTCCGTCTTCCACGGTGCGTGTAACTGTAGCAACTGTTCCTCTTGCCATTGACTCCTGGTTATATCGAAGGAAGGTATGGCTTCATGTGTTACTAATTCTGGATACAATGCTAGCATTAGGGATGTCTCACAATAACCAGCATGCATGTCCATCCCTGCTTGATGTTTTCGGAAAGCTTGACTCTGTCCTAAATCGTAGTAGTAAACGATGGTATCAGTTTCCCAGCGAATATCCCTTGCTACAGCTTCAAGAGATTTATTGCCACCGTGACCGTTAACTATGAGTATTCGTTTAGTTCCGTAGCGAACGATTGAAAATACAATGTCCTTGACCAGGTTTTCGAAGGTAGATCTCCGTAAAGAAAGCGTACCTGGGAAGCTCAAATGCTCGTGGCTGCAACTAAAACAAAGCGCAGGCAAAACGAACAATTTAGGACTTTTGGAGCTCTCTTCAAGTTTAGTGATAGCTCGCTCTAAGAGTCCCTCCACGATCAGCACATCTGTAGAGACGGGAAGATGTGGGCCGTGCTGTTCAGTAGACCCACAGGGTATAACCACAAGATCAACATCTCGAAGTTTTCTACCTATAACAGGTGAAGGTAGTTTAAGAAATGATCTCGAATTCTTTTGCATATAATCTCTCATTTTTACCTCCTTTATTTCGATAATATTATTTTATTGCCCCAAGGGTCAAACCACTAACATAATACCGTTGTAAGGATATACAAAGCACCATTACTGGAATAATGGCAATAAGGCATATCGCGGCTAAAACATTCCACTGCACAGCAAGTTGACCAGCGCCACTCATTATTCCTATAGGAAGTGTGGCTGTTTCGGGACTAGTTAAGGTTAAAGCACCTAGAAAATCATTCCAAGTAAAGATAAAGGAAAACAAAGTTACTGTTACTAGTCCTGGCTTGCACAGTGGGAGAGCGATTCTCCAGAAGGCTCCTATAGGCGAACAGCCATCAATAAGCGCCATATCTTCTATATCAACGGGGATGCTTTCAAAGAAACCAGACATAATCCAGGCAGTAAATGTCGCATTAAACACCGCCGTATACAAGATTACTGCTAGTTGAGTCCCAAATAATCCAATGCTTTGCATAAAAACTCGGACTGGAAGAACAATAACAATTGGTGGGATAACTCGGGTGAGTAGAATTCCGTTCCACATCATACGTTTACCCCAAAATTGGGCCCGAGCAAGGCAATAGCCGGCGGGCACGCCAAGAGCAAGAGATAAAATGGTCCCCCCTACGCTTATTATGAGGCTATTTATTGTCCATCGTAATATAGGTCTAGTATTGAAGGCGATTTTGAAACCCAACAAAGTTGGTTTAAATATCCACTTCGGTGGTAAATCAAAGGTATCAAAAAAATTTTTGAACGCCATACTAGCTACCCAATAAATAGGAATAAGAAAAAAAGAAAGAATTATTAAGATAAAAAAAATCCAAAAAACCCTTGACATGATCCTTCTTACTGTATAAGCTTGATGTTCTTTCATTTTAAAATTCTCCTACTCATTCCTTAAAGGAAAGTTTCTATTTATGTACATATGCTTATTAATAAAGTTTTCACATTTCATATTTTTTGGAATAAAGAATATAAATAAGTACTCCACCGAGAATCAATCCAATTAATGAGATAACATTAGATATTGCTGCAGCATAACCAATCCGCAATTGTTGAATACCTACATCGTAAACACGTAAATTCATAACGGTCGTTGCTGTACCTGGTCCCCCCCCAGTAATAGCCCAAATAGTGTCGAAAGTTTTCATTCCATCTATTACACGTAGCATTGCGATTAAGATAATTATGGGTCGCATTAATGGTATAGTAATATACTTAAATGACTGCCAGATAGAAGCTCCATCCACCCGTCCCGCTTCATAAATTTCAAGTGGTAAGCTCTTTAAAGCAGCCAGCATAAGGAGCACTACTATTGGTGTCCATTGCCAAATTTCAACAATAACGAGCGCAAAAAGTGCAGTAGATGGGTTTAGTGTTGGCGCGCTGTTAGTACCACCTAAACAATTAAGATAATATGGAATAGCCCCCATATCAGGGTTATAAAGGGTTTTCCAAGCCATTCCAACCGCCATAGGCGTTAAACTCGTAGGGATGATAATTAAACTTCGAAGGAGACCCATACTCTTGCTTTCCTTATTCAGCGCTAGAGCTATTGTAAAACCTATCACAAGCTCAATAAGCATCGCTAAAGTAATAAAGATGAATGTATTTTTAACAGAAACAAAGAATTGTACATCCTTAAAAAACATATAGACATAGTTTCCAAAACCAACGAACGATTTCGTGGGGCTACCCAAGCTGTAATTGAAAAAGCTAATATAAACCTCATAAGTTAGTGGGTATACGAAGAAGACGAATAAATAAACGACCAACGGGACAATTAACAAAAGCAACGAACTTTTCTTTTTAAAAAAATATCTATTTAATTTTCTCAACGTCATAATAATAGGCTCGAGGCAACCCTAAACGTTTGCCTCGAGCCTAGACTCTCCCTTTATTTACTTCTCGTAGATGGCCTTGATTTCGTTTGTAGCTTTGGCCAACGCCTCCTCTGGTGTCAATTCATGAGCTATTGCCATATTTGCATAGAGGCCAAGTATGGACTCAATCTGAGCGTATTCTGGAACCGGAGGACGGAAACTAAAGTCGCCATATATGAACTCTATCAACATTGTATCCTTTAACCATGGATTTTTCTCGTTTAGTTCGGGGTCAATGAGAGTTGAAAGACGGATAGGCATGCCGGTATCTCCAGGCGAACCATATTCCTGCCAGGAAGTTAACATCCATGCCTTTTGATTCTCTGGACTAGTGATAAACTTGATGAACCCCCACGCAGCTTCCTGTCTATCTTCAGAAATATCAGCATTAATGCCAATCCCCCAACCACCATAGCCGTAGGAAGTTTTTACCTCCGGTATAAATGGATGCGCTGCCATTCCGGTTTTTCCAATTATCTTGGAGAAATCCGGAAGTTCGTAGCCAGGCCGTGAAATACTCCAAGTAATTTGCATTAGGACTTTCCCCATCCTATAAGCTGTCTCACGACCGTCCCACCAATAAGCTGCTGCTCCAGGAGGAGCCCACTCGTCAAAGATTCTCACAAAAAATTTAAGGGCAGCAAGGCCCTCGGGGCTATTAAGAGTTACATTACCTTTTTCATCAAAGATACGAGCATTGAAGCATTTTAGGTATGTCATAAACTCTTGGCCACAGCAAACCCCACGAGCACCACCAGCTACTAGCCCGTAAAAATCTTCTTTGGGACGAGTAAAAAAGGTAGCAACATTAGCCATTTGTTCCATCGTCTTAGGAACTTGTAACTCATAGCCATACTTCTCTTTAAAAGCTTCTTTTTCCTTAGGATCATCTAATAGGTCCTTACGATAGACAAGGCTGAGTGAATAACCACTCATTGGGAATGCGATTAATTTGTCCTTCCAAGTAAATATCTCAAATCCAACCGGCATTATGTCGGGGACATTAATCTCTAAATAATCCCGCTTAATGAGGGGGGTTAGATCAATTGTCCACCCTTTTTCCTCAAATTCACCGGTCCAAACTGTATCTACTGTAGCTAAATCGTATTGTATTGTATTCGTTGTGTAATCTTGCGTAATTTTTTGCCGGTGTTCCGAGTATCCTAGAATATCAACCTTTACCTCGATCCCAGTTTCCTCCTTAAACTGCTTAGCCATCACTTTGAGGTAGTTAGCAAACTGATCAGCCTCACAAGCCACTGACAACGTCATATTTTTTTGCGCCATTCCCAACAAGGCTATGCCACCTACCATAAGGCCTCCAACAACCAAAAATACAATTATTCTTCTCCACAATTTCATTTATATCACTCCTTCCTTTTGAATTTATTTCTAACTACATCACCTAGGAGCTTTCGCCCCGACCACCACTTTTTCTTCCTTCCGATAACTACCACCTCCTTATAGTTGCTTCGGATACCTGCAGAATGCCTTCTAAATATTTTGTTGAGGCATTCCCATCGGTTTTAAGAATTTCTAATATTTTTGTAAAATATTTTGTTCATATGCTCTTGATATAATATATTTATTGCTCATATTTGATTGTTTTATGATTATTATAAATTCAAAATAAATATTTGTCAAGAGGTCAAATTGACTCAAAATATTTTTGAAACGATATGATTAGAGCAGATTTGCTGTAATTTAACATTAACTATTTCACCTTTTTTACCGATAAAATCAGGAATTATTATTTTAATATAATTAGAGGTGATACCGCGGGAATAGATTCTTCCTTCTTTGTCTTTTATCTCGTCCTCGACCAAAATTTCAGCAATTGAATTGAGGAATTTTTTTTGAAAATCATAAAATAATTCTTTAGATAATTCTTGTAACTTTTTACTTCTTTCTTTTTTGGTTCTATTATCGACTTTATTGGGCAGCAAAGCTGCTAAGCACTCTTTACGATTAGAATATTGAAAAACGTGTATTTTTGCAAAGCATATTTTTCGAGCAAAATTAACGGTTTTGCTGAAACTATTACTATCTTCATTAGGGAAACCCACCATAATATCAGTAGTTATAGCTATATCAGGTATTGTTTTCTTTATCAGGGAGATCTTTTGGTAAAAAATCGAGGTATCATAAGGACGATTCATAAGATTAAGAATTTTATCGTCACCGCTTTGTAGAGGAATATGTAGGTGATGACAAAACTTAGAACAGTTTTTAAAAATATTTAATAATTCAGCATCTATGTCTATTAATTCTATTGAACTTAAACGAATTCTTTTTATTCCCTCAAAATTGCTAATCAGAGAAATTAATTTTTCTAAATTTGTTTTTCCTTTATCTATATCCCTACCGTATGTACCCAAATTAATTCCTGTGAGGACTACTTCTTTAACTCCATTACTACTTAAATTAGACACTTCTTCCAATACATCTTCTACAGATCTACTTCGAGCAGGACCTCTAACATATGGAACTTTACAATAAGTACAGAATCTATTGCAACCATCTTGTATTTTTAGCCAGGAGCGGGTATGCAAGCTGCTTGATTTATTTTTAAGAATATTGTCATATTTTTTCAAATATTTTACCGGCTTTACTCTAATAACCGTATTATGGAGATCTATTTTTTCTAGTTGTTGCACAATATCATTTTTTTCCCCATTCCCTGCTATCAGGCTGATCCCTTCTATTTTTTGTAGATCTTCATAATCAGATTGTGCATAGCAGCCGGTTACAATTATTTTTGCTTTTCTGTTTTGGCGGATAGCTTTCCTTATCATCTGTTTAGATTTTCGATCTGCTTCTTGAGTGACAGTACAAGTATTTATTATGTATACATCAGCATTTTGGTGAAAATCTACTATTTGGAAACCTTTATCTTTAAAAAAATTGATAATGCTTTCTGTCTCGTATTGATTTATTTTACATCCGAGTGTTTTGAGGGCAACTTTAATAATAAATGCTTCTCCTTTTTTTTGGTATATCGGGTAGTAATATAGTATCGAGTATCGAGTATATAGTTAAGAAAATAAAAGCCAAATTAGTATCGAGTATCGAGTATCGAGTATATAGTTAAGAAAATAAGAGATAGAAGTAGAAAAAGATATCGTCTCAAAGCAACTGGTAAAGCGGCAAACCGGGCAACTGGCTAACTAGCAATTGAGGTAATGTGTAAGATGTGATAAGTTAAATGTAATAAATACTTTTTTATAATTTTAGAAATTTAATCTTATTACTTATTACTCATTACTTGTTACTGTATTTATACTCGATACTCGATACTATATACTGGATACTGCTGGATACGTGATACTCGATACTCGATACTGTTTTTTCTCGATACGAAATACTGATTATTCGTTTTGTCCGAAAGCATTTTTTATTTTTGTAAAAATACCTTTCTCTCCTAATTTCTCTAAATCTTCGCCACTTAATTTTGCATATTCTAATAATAAATTCCTTTGCTGATCATTTATATTTTTAGGTATTTCCAATGTGATTTTAACATATTGATTTCCTCGCTGCTGAGTTCCAATTTTAAATATTCCTTTTCCTCTAAGTCTAAAGATACTATTTGGCTGGGTGCCAGCAGGTATTTTTAGTTTTGCTTTTTCTTCCAAGGTGGGGACAGTAGTTGTTCCACCTAATACGGCTTTTACAAAACTAATTGAATGAGTACAACTTATATCTATTCCTGTACGTTTAAATATCTTATGAGGTTTTACGTGTAAAACGATGTATAAATCGCCAGAAGGACCACCTCTTTCTCCCGGTTCTCCCATTCCAGATATTCGTAACCTATGTCCGGTATCAACACCAGCAGGTATTTTTACTTTTACTACTCTATTTTTCTTTACTTTC
>Ga0307380_10002741_pt1 | contig 24700 bp, 15 predicted proteins | sample UN3MG_FD_202239 | JGI IMG/M metagenome (GOLD analysis project Ga0307380, IMG submission 202239) | Soil microbial communities from Risofladan, Vaasa, Finland - UN-3 | ecosystem: Environmental > Terrestrial > Soil > Coastal area > Acid sulfate soil | place: Finland: Risofladan, Vaasa | collected... | reverse complement strand
AGGGCTTCACGCAGATGAGTCTCCTTTCCTCCATTCAAGGGGTCGAGAGCTTCGCGAGTTCGGCAGCAAGCTCCTCCGCGAGACGGTCGGCTGGGACTTCGCGGAGGAGTTTCCCCTTGCGGAACAGGTAGCCAACGCCTTTGCCGCCGGCCACGCCGATGTCGGCGTCAGCCGCCTCGCCGGGGCCGTTGACGACACAGCCCATCACTGCGACACGCAGGCTGGGCGGCGCGCCCTTGAGCGCCTTCTCGACCTGCTCTACCAGTGTCAGGAGGTCAATCTCGCAGCGGCCGCAAGTGGGGCACGAGACGACCTCGGGGTGGCGCCGCTCCCGCAGGCCGAGCGAGGCGAGGATGTCGTAGGCGACCTCGACCTCCTTGTGCGGCGGGCCGGTGAGGGAGACGCGCACGGTGTCGCCGATCCCCTCGTTGAGCAGGATGCCGAGGGCGATGGCCGACTTGATGGTGCCGATGCCCGGCGGCCCGGCAGCCGTGACGCCGAGGTGAAGCGGATAGTCGCATCGGGCAGCCACCGCCCGGTACGCCTCGACAGTGGCCATCACATCGGATGCCTTCAGCGAGAGCACGATGTCGCGGAAACCCCAGTCCTCGAACTGGCGCACGTATTCCATCGTCCGCTCGACCATCAGGGGGGGAAGGTCGGCTTCGCGGGGTGTGGACACCCCGCCTACATCGGCAACCTCGAGGCCGTCGCGCGGGCGGATGGAGCCGGAGTTGACGCCGATGCGGATGGGGATGCCCCGGTCCTTGGCGGCCAGGACCACCTCGCGGACGTATTCGGGCTTCCTGAGGTTGCCTGGGTTGATTCGGATGGCGTCGGCGCCGGCCTCGATGGCGGCGAGGGCGAGGCGGTGGCTGAAATGGATGTCGGCCACGAGCGGGATGTGAATCTCGCGGCGAATCGCAGCGATCGCGTCGGCCGCGGCGCGGTCGGGCACGGCCACGCGGATGATCTCGCAGCCGAGGGCCTCGAGCTCAAGGGTCTGGGCAACGGTCGCCGCCACGTCCGCCGTCGGCGTCGTGGCCATTGATTGGACGGCGATAGGGAAATCCCCACCCAAGGGGACATTGCCCTTATAGACGACACGGGTCTTTCTGCGGGGTGTGGTGGCCATGACTCGTGACTCGTGACCCGTGACGCGTGACAAGAAAGAAGGCGCTTTGCAGGTTCTTTCTGTCCTCTCACGCGTCACGGGTCACGCGTCACGCATCCTTTCACTTCGACCTCATGAAGTCTGGATCAGCCTTGAGTTTCGCGCGGGTTTCCTCGAACATCATGACGACGGCTGGATGGTCGCTGGGCCAGGCGCGCTTCGTGTAGTCGGGGTCGGCGCGCATCTTGGCCAGCTCGGGCTCGAAGTCGGCGAAGTAGCTGCCGTAGAGGTGAAAGGAGTCGGAGATGTCGGTGTAGGTGCCGACGCCGACGGGCTGACCGAGCTTCTCGGCGATTCGCCCCGCGATGCGCTGCTGGAGGTCGGTGAGGGCGAAGGCGTTCATGGACCAGGCCTTGTAGGCGTCGCGGCTGCGCCAGTGGGTGTTGAGGTTGAGGAGGACCCGCCCATCGTCGTCGGGCAGGAGACGCAACCAGACGCGCTGGAGGCAGGGCGGGTCGGTCGTCTGCGGGTCGGCAGTGGGCATCCAGGTCGTGGCCTGGATGCGGCGGCTGTGGGTGGCGGCGACGGCCTTTTTGACAACGTAGTCGAACTGGTCCACGGCGGGGAGCCTCTTCGCCTTCGGGTCGTCGAGGCTGGTCGTGGGCGCGTAGGCGAAGAGGCGCTCGTGGTAGGTGTAGGTCCACTTGTCGGGGTCGGAGGGGTCCACCCAGTGGTCGTGAATGCCGTCCACCACCTCCTGGCGGTAGATTTCCAGCTCGGCGGGGCCGCCGGGGAAGTTCTTGTGGATGCGGGGCTCGCCGAAGGGGTTTGTGACCTCGACGATCATCGTGCAGTCGCGGCTGGGCGGGTCGAGGTAGCGGCCCCGCTTGTCGCGGCGGTCGTACTCGGTGCGGATGTCCACGCCCTGGTCCCAGAGGGCGAGCATGGCGCGCTCCCAGGCCTGGGGGAGGTTCTCGCCGGTGACCTTGATGACCGGAAGATGGCCGTGGTTAGAGCGAGGCAAGCTACTCTCCCTTGGGCCTGGTCCAGAAGCAGGCGTCGCCGGCCTTGGGGGCCGTGCGCTCGCTGAGAGCCACCATGCGGGCGACGGAGCCCGTGGCGCTCGCGAACACGATGTCGAGGAGGCAGACGAACTCGCTGCCGCGTCGGACGTTCAGCCGCATGCCGCGCCGGGCGCCGTGGCGGGCCGACAGGCTCGTGGCCACGAGGCTGGCCGAGTCGTCGAGGCCGGTCACGTTGCCGCACAGCGAGCCGAGGGGCGCCGTGGCGAGGGCCTTGGCGCGGTTCGTCTTCCACCAGGCGCGCCAGGCGGCGAGTGCCTCCCCGCCCCCTGCCGGGCCGCCCGTGAAGGCCGCAAGCGCCTCGGCCCCTTCCTTCCTGGCGGCAGGGTCCTTGGCCTGGAGCAAGGCGTCGAGGGCATCCAGCGCGCTGGCCTCGCCCAACCGATACAGCAGCACGGCTGCCGCCGCTCGGACCTCCTCATTGCGGTCGGCCAGGAGCTTCTTGAGCTCGGGGACGGCGGCCTTCCCTGCCTCGACGATCGGCGGCCAGTCGTCGTAGCTCGCATCCAACGCCCGCAGCCTGGCCACGAGGTCGGCGACCGAGGGCTCGGACTGTCCCGCTACGGCAACGGAGGCCAGAATGGCGACGAGGGCGAACGAACGCATGTCGGGGCTCCATCTTGGCAAGGTTTGCGCGCACTTCCTTCAAGCGATTGTAGCCGGCGGGGCCGCGCGCGTCAAGGAGGTGGCGGGTCAGAAAATGGTCTGCTTGACGGCCGACGAGATGAGCTTGAGGGCCACGGTGGTGATGCCAATGAGCCCGACGCCGCAGCCGTAGCCCGCCATGAGGATGGGGGCGTAGGCGCGCCACTTGAGGTCGCCCAGGCGCTTGCGGAAGTAGTAGCGGCCCAACATGGCGCCCAGGAACTGCGGGAAGGCCATGAAGGCATTCTGCCCGATGCCGGTGAGGAAGCCGTAGAAGATGATCGTGGGCAGCCCGAAGAGGCTGAAGAACGCGTACATGGCGCTGCCGATGCCGAAGCCGACCACGATGTACTGGAGGTGCAGGATCTTCTGAAGGTTGGCCAGGCCCTCGCCGCCAGGGAGAGTCGTCCGCATCCACATGCAGTTGATCGTGGCGTTCAATGGCCACATCTTCTGCACGAAGGGGTAGGTGCTCGACGGGATGACGTCCAGCTTCCAAATCCACGACCAGTAGATGAAGCTGCACACCCAGAGGACGATGAACGCGAGCATGCTGGAGTAGACGACGCTGCCGAAGTGGGTCTTGGTGAGCTCGAGCTGCTTGAACATGCCGGCCGCCTGGCCCAGATCCTGGATGGGCATGGGGGCGAACCAGATGGGCACGCCCAGCGCCCTGCCGGTGAGGAGCTGCGCCCCGTAGAACGATGCCTCGCGGAGGAACGGGAACGAGATGCTGCCGCTGCCGCCCGTGATCCCCACCATTCGCGCATTGATGTAGGACTGCATCGGCGACAGCACGAAGCCGAAGATGACCGGGATCCACCAGGGGAACTCGGGGACGAGGATTCTGCACAGGCCGACGAAGAGCACCTGGGTGGCGGCGAAGATGGCGAGGGGCTTCCACATGGGGAGGTCGCCTCGGCCCTCCGGAAGGCTCGGGGGCGGCTCGCCCGCGGCGGCGCGCTCCAGACGCTCGCGCCGCTGGCGCACCAGCGCCCGCACGGTGGCCCCAATGCCGACGAACAGGATGACCAGCGACGCGCCGATCGAGAAGCTGATCCAGAAGTCGAACGAGTTGCTGATCTGGGTGGGCACGTAGGACATGCCCTCGTTCCAGTTGTAGAGGATGCCATACTTGTAGAGGAGCGGGGTGCCGATGAAGGTCATGGCCATGGCGCTCAGGAACGCTCCGACCACCAGCCAGAACGGCAGCACGAAGCCCACGATCACCGCCGCAAGGTCCATGCTGATGGCCACCGGCGTCGCCGGCAGGATGCTGCCCGTGTAGGGCGTGAGGTCCAGCCACGGGATCGGGATGATCTGGACCGTGCGGGTGAAGAACATGCTGGAGAGCACGGGGACGCCGATGTACACGAGGCCAAACAGCACGCCGACGATGCTGCCGATGGAGAACACGCGCCAGCGCCAGCCCTCGCGCTTCGAGGAGGTCTCGGCCAGAGCCGTGGCCGCGCCCGCGTGCACGGGAGCCAGGGGGAACGGCAGCCGCTCCATGTCCGAGGTCAGCCGGAACAGCACGTAGCCCAGGCTCAGCCGCTGGAGGGTGTACATCAGGTAGAGCACGAGGGCCAGCAGGAGCGGGACCGCCCATGCCCTGTGGACGAAGGTGCGCTCGATGAGCGCCGCGCTGTCGCGCGCCGGGACAACCCAGGATGGGAAGTCCTGGTGGATGCCGTCGGACATCGGGCACTGGACGAGGTACTGGTTGTAGATGAGGCCGTTCAGTGGCCCCATCACGGCCAGGCCCGAGGCGATCCAGTACATGATGATGATTTCCTGGGCGCGCAGCTTCACGAAGCTGCGCTTGGCGATCTCGATGAAGAGGATGATCGTCACCCAGTCGGCTGCGCCGCCGTAGGTCTGCCCCGTGATCAGCCCGAGGTAGATGGCGCCGGGCATCATCACGAAGCCCACGAAGAGCGCCGCGACGACGATGTTCCAACTGAAGCCCCACTGGAACGGGGTGCCCTCGGGAACGATCTCGTACTTCTCTTGCGACAGTCGGTCGTCAGCCAAGGCTTGCGCCCCTCACTCCGATGGCTTGCGGTCGCTAGGGGCTCACGGGGACCGCGGGCGCCGCGTCGCCCACGAGCCGCTGCCCCTCCTCGGAATACTCGGCCTTCGTGCCGCTGGGCACGGTGCGCCAGACGAGGAACTGCTTGCGCAGGACGTTGAGGAACCCCCGGTTCATCCGCTGCCACGACAGCGTGTCGCCACTGACCCGGAGGATGCGGACCACGATACGGTAGATGTTGAACTCGCCCGTGGCCACCGCCTCGAAGCGGACATCCTGGCTGATGCCCAGGTCGTAGGGTGCGAGCCAGCAGCGGGCGGAGATCACGTAGTCGGCCTCGCCGCCGGGCTCGCCCTTGGCCAGCCTCACGTCTTCCGTGTAGAAGGCGCCTATCGAGGTCTCGCCGTACGACTGGAGGAAGCGGGCGAGGTAGCAATACATTCCCAGAATCTCGGCACCGCCGACGGTGAAGGGGAAGTCGAACTGCCAGCGGTCGCCCTCGGGCGGCGGGAACTCCCAGCGGCGCGTCACGTCGGGCACCGCCATGTCCGACGCCTTCTTCGCGGGATACAGGCTCGACAGGAAGACGGTGATCATCACGACGAGGCTGGAGTAGATGGCGGAGAGCGAGGAGTAGTTCAGCGTGAGGGTGCCCAGGAGGCCGAGGTGGAAGACGATGCTGGCGACCAACTGGCCCAGCAGGTAGCCGGCCACGGCGCCCACGGTGGCGTACACGGCCGACTCGGCAAGGAACAGCGCGGCCACGTGCGTGGGCGCCAGCCCCACCGAGCTGTAGATGTAGATCTCGCGGAAGCGTTCGTAGACCGCGCCCATCATCGTGTTGAGCACGATGAGGGCGGCGATGAGGATGGGCACGAAGAGGTTGCCGATGCCGCCGAACGAGGTCGTCTGGAGCGAGCTCCACACCTTCACCCGCGCGTCCTCGCCCGTGCCCTGGGCGATGAAGAGGTTGAGCGCCACCCGCTGCATGAAGCGACGGATGTCCTGCGAGAACTCCTCGAACGGCTTGGTGGCGACCACCCCCATCACCTTCGCTCCGTCCTTCTCCACCTCGCCCTCCTTGTAGGTCGAGAGCGCGATGGAGTTGAGCGTGCCGTCAATGTCGCGGGCCAGGTCGTAGGGGATGAGCATGGCGTTGGAGGACTCGATGTGGGTGAAGGCTTGGATGGGGGCCCTCGCCGCATCGTCCGGGTTCTCCTGCACCTGCATCCTGGCGCCTTCCTGCTGGGTGTCCACCGGCGTCAGCTTCTCGTCGTCAAGGTCCTTGTACTTGTTGAAGGTGTCGGACTTCAGGAGACCGATGATGGTGAACTCGTGGCCGAGCATGAGGATGCGCGGTTTCTCGGCGTCGGCCTTGTTCTGGAGGGCCTCGGGCTTGATGCCCACGCGCGCGGCCACGTCGTCGGGCAGGATGCAGGCGTAGCGGTCGCCCTCGCGGAACCAGCGGCTGCCGGGGAGCAGAAGGGTCTGCGGCCCGGTCGTGGGGTTGACGTAGACCTCCTGCGGGGTGAGGCCGACGATGCCATTGACGTTGCTGCGGCCGCCGGCGGCCGCGAACTCGAAGAACTCCTTCTCGCCGCGGGTCTTCGCGAGGAGCCACGCTCTCGGGGCAATGGTCGCCGTCGCGCCGAACTCGCTGCGGAGGTAGTCGAGCACGATGTCCTGAAGGCCCCGCCAGTTGCGGTCGCGCACCAAGGCGCCCTGGTAGCTCGGGGCATTCGGGCGCGAGAGCTCGAAGACGTAGAGAGAGGTCTGGATGGAGGTGAAGGAGAGGACGGTGAAGGTGAGGAGCGTGAGGGTGACCGCGGTGAGGCTGGTGCGGACGCGTCGCTTGCGGAGGTTGGAGATGCCGAGCATCACGGCGGCGTAGCTGGCCGACAGGCGTCCCACGTCGGCTTGCTGGATGCCGGTGGCCGCCTGCTTCATCTTGCGGATCTGCTCGTTGAACTTGCCCACGACGATGAAAAGCACGATCACGCCCATCGCCAGGATCACAAAGGCCAGGAGAATGATGTAGGGGCTGGTGGAGAGCTTGAAGGCGGGGTGGACGTAGCGCAGGATGATGAACACGACCAGGAAGATGCTCCCGAAGCCCGCGATCCGCTTCCGGATGTCCGCCGCGCCGATCAGCAGGCGCTCCATGAAGAACGCGAAGGGGATGAGCAGGATGAAGTAGAAGACGACACCCTTGACCGTGTCGTCGGCCTGAGCGGCGACTTCGGGGTACGCTTTGGCCTCGTAGCCCCAGGCGCGACGCGATTCGGCGATGAAGCGCTCGTAATCGCGGTTCCTCCGCGCCTTGTCGGCGGCAAGGAGGGCCTCGCGGGCGCGGTCGTGGAGCCCGGGTTTCAGCCGGGCACGCGCCGTCTGGCCCTTTCGGGGGAAGTTGGCGAGCATGGGGTTGGTGATGCCGTAGCGCTCCATCTCGCGCAGGCGGTAGTCGTTCAGCACCCACATGTCCCAGGCCACGCGATACGTGGGCAGGAGAAGCGAGCCGCCGCTGACGGGATAGCCCGCTCCGCGGGCCTCGCTCAGCGACACGGCGAGGTCGGCGAAGCGGTCGTCTGGCGGCCGGGAGACGAGTTCGCCCCCCCGCTCGAGCTCGGCATTGGTCAGCAGCAGCTTGATCCCAAAGAGGCCGGTGCCCATGTGGATCTTCAGGCGCTGTTCCTCGCCGGTCAGCGTGTCGTACTTGCCGAAGACGACGGCGGCGCTGGTGATCGCGCCTTCCTGACGGCTTTGGTTCGCAACGTATCGGGCGCCCCATTGCTGCGGCACCGAGTTGTCGGTGCCCAGCACGCCGAGCATGTCCAGAACCGTGAGGTACCGGGAGTCCACGATCTCCAGGAGGGTGAGCGGCTTGCAGCGGAAGAGGACGCATTGGGTGCCGCCGCCGTACTTGGCGGAGTTGGGGTAGGTTTCCTTGCCCTGCGGCCCTTCGTCCTCGGCGTACGCGATCAGGCCGCCCTCATCCATCTTATAGGCCAGGACGGGCACGTCGCCCCAACGCCACTCCTGGATGAAGGGGAAGCGGAACTGGCCCTCGAACCGCCCGAACGCGACGTCAATATCCTTGGCCTCGTAGGTTCCGTTGGCTCCGCGCAGGACCAGGGAGCGGAGGACCCGCAAGTCGTCGGGGACGTCGGGCGCGTCGGCCGGCAGGCTCACCTCGGTGATGCCCCTGCCGCCGAAGAGCCGTCCCAGCCAGCCCGGCGGATCGAGGTCCACGTCGATCTCGAACCGCTCGGGGGGCACCAGGATCGGGCCGCGGTAGTGGGCGTTGCCGACGCGGATGTGGGCGTGGCCCTCCGGCGTCAGGCTGCGCGGGTCGTCCTCGTCGGGTGGCACGAGGCCGCCGCTGCGCTTGCCGATCTCCTCGGGCGCGCTCTCCCACCAGCCCTTGAGGGTGTCGCCCCCCCGAGTGGGAAGCTCAATGGCGGGCGTGCCCTCCGGGGGCGTGCCGAGGGCGAAGCGCTCGGCCACGCGAATCGTCGCCGTGGCGTGCTTCCCCCCCGCCGCGCGCTGGAGCGTGCGGGTCATGAGCCACCGGCGGCTCTGGACGACGACCTGGGCGTCCTCCAGCTCGCCGATCTTCTGCGACCAGACGTTGATCGTCACGCGGCGCGAGTTGAGGGTCACGGGGTCAATGTAGAAACCTTCCCGATAGTCGCCGCCGCTTGGATTGCCGTCCTCGGCGTAGGCCGTGAAGAGGGTGCGGACCCCCGCGTTGGTGATGCCGGAGTGGAAGTGGCGGAAGGTGACGACGGCTCCGCCGAGCGGCGCCTTGGGGATGTTGGGGTTGAGGGCGCGGTCGAACCACGTGGCATTGCCCTGCGTGAAATTGATGCGGTTCTGGAGGTGCAGCTTGCTGTCGGTGAAGAAGTTGATGTCGCGACCCGCCTTGGCGATGAGCGCGGCAACGGTCTTCACCTGGATGTGCAGCTTCTCGACGTCGAGGTGCTCGAGCGTGTCGTTCGGCGTGTCCACCAGGTTGCGGATCTCGTTGGGCGTGAAGACGCTGACCGCGTCCTTGCCGCGGGCCTCGACGCCTTCGGCGTCGAAGGCGACGGGGCGCGGGACGAAGTTCTTCCAGGTCTTCTTGGGCGGCGTGATGGCGTTGATGTGGGGGCAGGTAGCCTCGGCGGTGCTCTTGCGGAAGATGCGCGCCGCGTACTCCGTGAAGTTCTTCGCGTAGGGCGCGAGCAGGTTCTTGCGGTAGACGTTCATCTCCCACCAGCGGTTGTAGAACGTGCCGAAGCAGGTGGTGGCCACCTGGTTGTTGTGGCTGGTGAGGTCCAGGCCGACGAAGAGGTCGAAGTCCACCCGCTCGCGAGGCAGCTTCGTGCGGTCCAGCTCGCTGCTGGTGGGCAGGTTCTGGCGCAGGAACTCCTGCACGCCCCACAGGCAGTGGAAGTGGCAGCCGGTGGCCAGGAAGACCACGGTGTGCCGCGGCGGGCACTTCCTCAAGGCTCTGGCGGTCTGAAGCAGCGCGGCCAGGCCGCAGGCATTCTCGGCCCCCGGCGCCACGCGGGGCACCAGCGAGGCCGCGTCGAAGAAGGCCGACAGCACGATCACCCGCTGGCGCCTGTAGTCCACCTTTTCGGACGGACGCTCGGGCGGCAGTGTGCCGTGGATGACGCCGAGGATGTTGCGGGCCGGCACGCGGCGCCAGACCATGCGGGCGCGCATCTTCGTCCGCAGCTCCTTGCCGGCCGCGGCCGCCTTCCGGAGCTGTTCGCGGAGGTACAGGCCATCCTCGCGGGACACCCAGAACCGCGGAAGGTTGGCCGGCACGCCCAGGAGCTTCTGCTCCGCCTCGCCGCGGGTGACGGCCGGCGGCCCGCCAGGGGACGTGTTGTCGAAGAACACGACCGCCTTCGCTCCCAGCATGCAAGCGTTCGTCCAGTCCTGCCCGCAATCGAAGTCCAGCAGCACAACGGCGTCGGCCTCCTCGCGGGTCGTCTGAACCTGCTCCTTGCCAATGCGGCGGGTGCCCGTAACCTCGCGGGTGAGGCGCTTGCCATTGAACTCGCTGAACCGGCCGCGGCCGCCGTCCACCAGCGTGGCCTCGAAGCCCTCGGGCAGCGAGGAGGTCTGGACCTCGTTCGGCCAGAGGCAGGAGAGCTCGATCTTGCGGTCGAGGCCCTCGACCTCCATCGAGCCGCCCTCGTCCACGGGCACGGTGACCTCGAAGGCCTGGCTCCTCACGTCGTCGAGGCCGATCGAGCGGAAGGCGTCCTCCACGTAGTCGGCGGCAACCTGGTTGCCGGGGTAGCCGACGACGCGGCTCTCGGGGAGGGTGCTGAGGAACTTGATGGTGCCGCGCGTGTCGTCGATCTTGAGCTCTTCGACGAGGTTGCGGATCTGCTGGTTCTCGGTCTCCTCAGCAAGCTCGCGCCCCGACGCGAGGGCGATCCCCTCGATGTCCCGGTCGGCGCGCTGGCCCGAGGTGAGGCCGAAGACGCGCTTGGCGTACTCGGTGATGTCGGCGGGGTCGAACACCGTCACGGAGAGGATCATCAGGATGCCGAGGGCGAGCAACAGGCCCTTGCCAGTCTTCGCGAGCATGCGATCAGCTCTCCGTGTCGAAAGGCGGCGCTTCACGACGGCCGACCAGCAACTGGCGCAGCGCGAAGGCCGCCGCGGCCAGGGCCAGGCACGCCAGCGAGAAAACCAGCACGTTGCGCGACGAGGGGGCGGGACGAACCAGCCCCGCCGCGCGCTGGCGGTCCTTGTGGCGGTCCAGGCGCTCCCAGGCCTTCGAGGGGCCGTTGTTCACGTCCTGGATATAGTAGTCCACAGCCGTCGCCTCGTCGCCGCGCATCTCGTGGATGAGGCCGATGTAGTAGTTGGTCTCGGGATACGTGTCCTCGAGGCCACGCACCTCGTGAAAGGTCTTGAGCGCCCTGTCGAGGTCCTTGCGCCGGAGGTAGACGAGGGCGAGGTTCTGGCGGACTTTGGGGCTTTCGGGCTCGATGGCGACGGCTTGGAGCATCGTCGCCTCGGCGGCGTCGAAGCGGCGCATCCGCACCTGTGCCGTGGCGATGCGGGTGAGCAGCCCCGTGTCCCTGGGCGTCTGGGCCAGGGCCTGCCGCCACACGGCCACGGCCTCTGCGTTCCGGCCCTCGGCGAGCAGCTCGTCGCCGCGGTCCAGCTCGGTCGTTGCCTGGCACCCCGCGGCGCCCGCCAGAGCCAGGACGGGCAGGACGAGTGCGACGAGCAGCCGGCAACTGACCTGTCCCATGCTCAATCCCCAACCGAGCCCCCGGGAGCCGGGGGCAACCATCGCCGCGCACGCACACCACTTGCCGCGGCTTAGTGTAGCGCCGGGGGGAAATAAGTCAAGTCTCTTTTCCCACCTCCAGGGCGGCGCCGGCCACGCGGGCGCGCCTTCCCTCGAACCAGAGGAACAGCTCCGACTCATCGTCGAGCACCAGGGTGGCGCGGGGAATGCGGCGCGGGGCCTCCGCGTTCGCGTAGTCGGCGACCGAGCGGCCCTCGATGGCGGCGGGATTGGGATACACGTCCAGCATCAGGCGGGCGTGGCGGGTGGGAAGGGCCTCGTCTCTCCCCAGCCGCACGACCCCATCGGCCTGAACGACGAACGCCCCCAGTGCCCCCGTGTCCCGGGCCAGCCGCTCGATGCCCTGGAAATACGGGTTGCGGGGGCTCGCCTTGAGCGCGTAGGCAGGCTCGATCACCAGGTTGAACAGCTTGGGGGGCTTGGGGCGGACCCAGGATAGGAAGCGGTGCCACAGGCCCAATCATCCACTCCGCAGATGGCCGCCCGTGTCGCGCGGCGCCCGGCTCACTGGCCCGCCCGGGTGATGGCGTCGTAGTAGCCCTTGATGTAGTCCCTGAACTCCTCGGGCACGGCGGCGCCGGCGGTGTCCATCATCTCTTCCTGGAGGTGTGCGGGCAGGCTGGGGCTGCGGATGGCGTCAATGGACACCTCGCCTTCGAGGAACATCCGCGTGCCCTTGAGGTTGTTGAGGACGACGTTGTGCTGGCGGCGGGCCTCGATGTAGCGGCCGCTGTTCAATGCCGCTTCCAGCACCTTCATGTCCTTCACCACCGGCTCGAAGATGGGCGGGTAGTTGAGGACTTCGAACTTGAGGGCGATCTTCTCCGCCTTGTTGCGGAGCTGGGCCTGCTTCATCGCGAAGTCTTTCATCTTCATCTGAATGTCGGGCGGGGCCGGCCCTTCGAGGCCCTCGCCCGACGAGCCGCCGGCCTTGCCGCCGCCCGTGGCGCCGCCGGGAGGCGTCGAGCTCGTATCCCTGATCTGGCCCTTCTGGAACGCCTCGGCCGTGAGGCGGGTCGGCGTCCGACGCCCGCCCTTGCCATCGAACTGGTTCTCGACGAATTCGCCGGTGCTCTTGCCCTGGCGGCCCTCGCCGCTGCGGCCGCTGAGCTCGCTGGTGTTCGGCAGCCGGTTGCCCGTGACGCCGTTCGCCGCGAAGTTGCTGATCGGGCCGTCCATCGCGTCCCAGCCGGCCGCGTCCATCGAATCCGCCCAGGAACTCGTCGCGTCCTCGATCTCCTGCTGGAGGTCCTCCTCCTCCTCCATCAGGTCGCCCACGATGTCTTCGAGCTCCTTGGGCAGCTCGGCCATGGGCGTCTCGTAGCCGTCGGTCAGCGGCTCTTCCATCTGCCAGCGGTCGCGGTCGGGGGTGTCGGGCAGCCACTTCTCGAGCTGTTTGGTGAGCTTCTCGGCGAGCCCCAGGCCGTTGTCTTCCAGGGCGGTGGCGATCTCGGTGGCCTTCGCCTGGAGCGCGTCCTTCGCCATCTCGATCTCCGTGTGGATCTCGATCAACTCCTCCAGCATGGTGCTGTTCGCGAAATCCTGCTCCTGCATCTTCGAGAGGTCCGAGATGGCGGCCTTGAGGAACTGCGACCACTTCTCCTCGATGGCCTTGACGTCCTCGAGCTTCTTCTCGGCTTCGGGTGTGAAGTCCTCCATGGGGAGCTTGGCCAGCTCGTCGGTCGTTTCGACGGCCTTCCTCTGCTGCCGGACCATGTCCTTGAGGTTCTTCAGGAGGTCTTTCATCTTCTCCCTGTCTTCCTCGGGGAAGTCCTGCACGTCCTCGGCGTCCATCTTGTCCTTGTTTGGGCCTTCGGCCATGTCGGGCAGGATGTTGAGGAGCTGGCGAAGGACCTTGATGATCTTGCCCTGCGAGGCCGCCACGGCGGCGAACGTCTGCCGGGCGAGCTCGATGGTCTTCGCCTTGGGGATGGTGCTGGCGGCCCTGGCGCATTGGGTCATTTCGCCGTAGGCGAGGAGCTCGATACTCTCCTTCACGGCTTGGGCCTGCTCGTCGGTGGGCTTCATCTCCTTGCCGACGGTGGCCGTGCGGGCGAAAATGTCGATCTGGATCTTGTGGACCTCGCCGCCTTCCTTGCAGAGGATGTCGAGGTCCTGCTGTTTCTCCAGCGCGGCGACGCGGGCACGTGCGGCGAGCTGGTCTTCCAGGACCCGCCGCAGCTCGGTCTCCCAGTTGCTGAAGGCCTTGGCCTTCTCCTCGGCGAGCTTCTCCTTGTCCTCGATGGTAATCTTGAACTCGCCGGTCTTGGTCTCCTGGGGCTTGGCCACCTCGCGGCCGCCGGTGAGCTCCGCGTGATTGTCGAGCGCGACCGCGTAGTAGAAGATCTCGTCGCCCGCCCGGTACTTTTCCTCGCTGCTGCCCAGCTCCCAGGTGAACGGCAGGGTGGCCTGGCGCGGGGTGGCGAATTCCCTCCAGGTCTGGATGAGCTTCTGAGGGCCGTCCTTGCCGCGGCGCGCCACGAGCCGGACCTCGGTGAGGCCATAGTCGTCCTTCACCCCGACGACCAGCCTCACGCTCTCCGCGGGGCCGGCCTTGATGTCCTTCGCCGGCGCCCTGAACTCCAGCGCGGGGGCACGGTCGCGGAGGGCAGTGATCTTGTTGTCGCGCTGGTCGGGGTTCGAGATCCCGTCCACGTCCTCCAGTCGCACCGTGTACACGCCGTCCTTGTCCACGACGAGGGTGACTTCCTGCTGCCTGGGGTCCTCCAGCACCTTGAGCCTCGGCTGCTGGCCGGTGCTCATCTGGAGCGAGCCCGCCTTGATCGGCTTGTTCGTGGTGAGCTTCAGCGTCGCGATCGTGTCCGCGGGGGCGCGCACGTCGCCGTTCGTGTCCTCGTCCACACGGTCAACCCATCCCGCCGCGCGCGTGTACGACGGGAAGTGGTAGGCGATCGACCGCTTGACGATCACCGGCGGCTCCACGATGTCCACCTCGTAGCTCTTCGACTGGCTGCCGCCGATGATCACGTGGTAGCCCAGCGGCGTCTTCACGTCCTCCACGCGGCAGGTGTAGAGGTCCTGCCGCAGGGGCGTCAGGACCTTGGTGAGCAGCTTATCGCCGTCGGCATACTGGTAGTACAGATTCGCCTCGACCTCGCCCGACGGCTCGCCCTGGGTGCGGACGATGACCTCGAGGTCCGACCCCTTGTTGAGGCGTGTGTCGCCGGGCGTGACCTCCGTGATGCGGACTCGTCCGAGGGCCGCGATGTTCTTGGCGGGGAAGATGAGCCGCTGGAGGGCATTGGCGAAGCGGTCGAAGGCCAGCCCCGCCCACAGGCACAACGCGAGGAGCGCCACGCCGGCCGCCGCCGCCAGCCATCGCGCCCGCCGCGTGTCCACCGCCTGGCGCAGCGGGTACCCCCGAAGGTCCCTCGCCACCTGCTCGACCAGCGCCGCCACCATCCCCGGCGACTCGACCCGGCGGTCCACCCCGAGCTGAAGGGCATTGATCAGCCCGTTGTCGAGCTGCGGGAACTTCCGTTCGACGTGGACCGCCACCTCCTCCTCCGTCCATTCGTGGAAGAGCGGCCGGAAGACGAACCACGCGAGCCCCCCCGCGAAGTACCCCATCAGCACGACGAACAGCGGCCAGCGCACGGCCCGGCTGAAGTGCACGTGGGCTTCCAGGAACGTCAGCGCCAGCACCGCCGCGAACAAGCCGGCGACGTAGATGAACACCCGCTCCAGGATGTACATCGTCCGCCACCAGTCGCGCGTGCGGTACACGGCCTCGAGCAGGTCGTCGTAGCCGGGGTATTTCAGGGATCGACCGGCGGCCATTGTCGCATCTCCTCCGACACCCTCCCGGCCAGCTGCCAGTTGCCTCTATGATACACCCCAATCGCCGACAAGTCCAGCGCATTTCCCTGCGAGGGGTAATGCCTCAGTTACGGGTGGCTCCCCCTCCCGCGGCCGTCCGCGCCCGCGGGAGGTTACGCAGGGAATGACCCGAATAACCTCCCGCGGGCGCGGAAGCCCGCGGGAGGAGGCCCGCACCCTTACCCGTGACTGAGGCATTACTGCGAGTGTGCGCCCCGCGGCCCCGGTGCCAGCCGCCCTCGTCTGTGCCCGCATTGTAATATAATACACCCCCGCGCCCGCCAAATCCAGCGATTTCCGAGGTTAAAGCATTGCTGCGCCGGGCGTCACGCCTCACGAACCTTCACCCCCCGCCGCCGACGGGCGAGGGCGAGGAGGCCGGCCCCCAGGAGCACCATGGTGCACGGCTCGGGGATGGCAGTGTTGATGGTGCTGTAGATGGCCAGGTTGTCGAAGCGGAAAACGTTGAGCGCCTGGTTCGACTGGGCGAAGAACGAGAAGGTGTTCAGGGTCAGGTCAGTGGTGTCGTGGAGCCAGGAGCCAGCGTAGTTGTCGTCCACGTAGTAGTGGGTGATGGCCATCTGGCCGTCGGCGTAGTCGAGGAGGACGCCGAGGGTCATCAGGCCGTCGGGGTCGAAGTCGGAGCGGGCCGAGACACGGGTCCAGGTGGACCCCTGGTCGGAGCCGAAGAGGTCCTCATACGTTCGCAGGGGCATGTTGCTGGCGCTGTTGTCGCCCATGGCCATGGAGTTGCCCAGCGAGGTGCGCAAGCCGGTCAGGCCCCACTGCTGGGAGCGCTGGAACTGGAACTCGACGTACTCGCCGACCTCGAGGCCGCGGCCGAGGATGCTGGGATCGGTCAGGTCGAGGTCCGCGCGGACCCACGGGCTGACGCCCCCCCCAGGCAGAGAGACGACCTGTAGCTGGACCGCGTTGTTCACGATGCCTGCCGAGGTATTGCCGGGGTGGCTTGAGGCCGCGCTCCACGCCGGGCCGATGACGCTGGAGTTGGGGCGGTTGAAGTCGTCCGACTGGGTGAGGAAGAGGCCGTTCTTGATGTCGTTGGCGGAACCGACGCCGTTGTAGGGGAGGTTGTAGACCATGAGGTTGTCGAACTGAGCCCAGGTGGCGGAGCCGCTGTTCTGGGTGCCCTGGATGTTCATGTTCGCCTTGTCGCCGGTCGGGCCGACGGACTGGCGGGGCGGCGGGTAGGAGCCGCTCTGCGAGTCGCTGGTTCTGTCCTCGAAGGTGGTGTTGATCTGCCCGTTGATGAAGACGTGTGCCCAGTACTGGTCGCCATCCTGGCTGCCCACGTAGAGGATGACGTAGTCGCGCTCGACGTTGGCGGTCACCTGGCTCGACCCGCCGTAGATCCAGTCGCCATCCCAGTGGCCGCCGCGGTTGCTGTGGTTGACAACATAGGCGATGGCCCCCCCCATGTGCAGGAAGGCCTGCTTCAGATCCGTGTCGGTCGAGTAGTTGATGCTGGATCGCACGAACGAGCCGGCAGCGGGCGTGCCGATCAGGCCCGAAACCGTGGAGACGCCGTATTGGCTGGTGCCCGTGGGGCTGTGGACACGCAGCTTGCGGTTGCCGCCCACGTCCTGGATCAGCGCGGTAATCTCCGTCCGGATCGTGTAGTTTGGCCCGATGCTGGTGCGCTCGAAGTCGTCCGTGAAGACGACCCCCGCCCCAGCTAAGCCCGAAAGAACGCCCAACGCCGCCAACGCCTTCGCCATTTTCTTCATCGTGCTTGCCCCCAAGGGAGTGACCCGAGCAGACCTGCCGCTACCTATACCCCGGGCAGCCACTCGTGGCCGGGGGGCGCGGCCGCTTCATCAGCAGGATGCACTATAGGCGCGCCGTCCCTGTCTGTCAAGACCTCTTGCGGATCGCGGCCGCGCGCATCGCGCATGAGGAAGCCCGGCCTGCGGAGCCGCGGGTCGGGCTTCGGTGTGCCCTGATGTGGCCTCAGTGCGTCATCGAGTAGCCGATGGCGGGTGACGTGCCTGGCACGTCAAGGAAGCGTAACCTATGCGATGGCAAGTGGTTACAAGTGGGCATGGCAACGCGTGGGCGTGGGGGGGGCTCCGCGAGGGGGGTGCCGAGGGTTCCGCGTGCAGGTATGCACGCCCTACCTGATTCCATTCTCGCGTCGTTTCGCGTGCTTCGCGTGCGATGTCTTCGCCAGTTGGTTTCGGCGACAGATACCTTCATTCCGTCCTCCCCAGGCCCCCATCGCCGAAGAGGGGGTGGCCATCTTGACGGGGCGCGAGAGGCAGGGGGCGCGGGGGGAGGCTGTGCCACATGTCGTGGCGTCCCAAGCGGTTATGGCTCGGCGGCCCCAGTCTACACGGCGTCCTCAAGATGGCCAACCCCTATTGCGCGCAGGTGGCCACCTTGAGCGCCTTGCCGGCCCGCCACGACGAGGGGCGACGCGGGGACGTATCCTCCCGAAGGTATTGGAGGCCCTCGCTTCGCTCGGGCCAGGCTCTTCGGGAGGGGGCGTGACGCAGTGTGTGCCACCCAGAGTCGGCCAACTCCAGAGGGGCGGAGTTGGCAGACTCTTGGCAGACTGTGGCGCGACGTGGGGGCACCCCCCCTCTGCCGGGCCACGAAGAAGCCCGGCCGCGCGGGGCGGGGCCGGGCTTCGGGGTGTGCATCGCGGGGCAGGGACGCCCCGCCCACAACACTTCCGACCTCAGTGGGTCATCGAGTAGACGATTGCGTTCATGCCGATGCGCAAGGCGTCCGGGGTCGAGTAGCACTTGGCGAAGGGGCGCTCCATGCCGTCCCACTGCGTGCCCAGGCCATACGGAGTGTAGATGACGGCCAGCACTCCGCCCATCGTGATGCCCTCGATCACCGGCACGTTCAGGTCGGGCTTGTTCTGCTTCAGCATGCCGCTGTATGTCACCGTGCCGATCTTGGCCTGTACGCTCAGCAGCGGATGGCTCGGCGGGATCAGCTCCAGCGGGTGCTTCGGCAGCACCCGCGCCATCTCGCGGCGGAACGCCTTGTCGAATTCCGCCCGCCCGCAGCAGGAGTCGGCCAGCAGGATGCCGCCGTTGCGCAGGTAGCTGCGCAGCGCCGCCACCTCCTCGTCGAGCAGCACGAAATCGTCGTGGCCGGTCATGTACAGCAGCGGGTGGTGGAATGCCTCGGTCTTCCGCAGGTCCACGTTCACACGCTTGAACTGCACCTCGAGGGTCGAGTTGGCCCCCACGTACTTCAGCAGCGCCATGTTCCCCGAGGGGTGGGGGTCCCAGTCGCCGCCGTGGATGACCTGCCCGAAGGCGAATTCCTCGCGCGTCGGCTCGCCCGTCTGGTAGTAGACTTTTTCGGCACCCAGGAAGCGCCCCAGCTCGTGGTTCGCCAGGCAGTAGGCGGTGAGGTTCACGCCGAACTGTTGCGCCGGCACCGCCTTCACCCGGAAGCCCCACGGGTGCTCGTGCTGGGCCCAGCCGCAGCTCACGTCGTACGGCGCCAGCACCGCCGCCACACGGCAGCCGAGGTGAACCCCGAAGATGTTCGGCGCACCCGTGTAGGTGCCCTTGTTCGGCTCCTGGTAGGTGAAGTTCTCGATCTGGTAGAACGCCTGGTACACTGGGTGGTCGGGCGGCAACTGCCGCAGCGGCCGCTGCGGGAAGAGCTTCAGGCACAGGGCCTTGAACGACTCGGTGAACGGCTGCGCCCCGCAGCACGCGTCGCCCACCAGCGTCCCGCCGTCCCGCAGATACCAGCGGAGCTTCTCGACCTGCTCGTCGGTGAACGTGAAGTTGTGGTGGCCGGAAATGTAGAGGATGGGGACCTCGGCCGGGCTGAACGAGAACTCGTCGAGGCTCAGGTCGATCGCGCGGTACTTGACGCTCAGCTTGCTCCCCGCCGTCTGAAGCAGGTTGTAGAGGTCGGTCGTGTCGCTCTGCCAGTCGAGGTAGGAGAAGCGGCGGCCGTCCTCCGTCGTCTTCCACACCGGCTTGCCGTAGCGGATCTTGGCAATCAGGGCCGGCGGCGCGGGCGGGCGCTTCTTCTCGGTGCGGCGCAGCGGCGTGGCGGGCAGGGGCAGCGGGGGGAAGCCTTCGGACGCGCTGATGCGCGAGGGCTTCGGCGGTGGCGGCGGCTCCCAGTCGCCATAGGCCAGTTGCTCGACGACGAACGCCGAGATGCACAGGATCGCACAGGCCAGCACGAGCCAACACGCCGCAGTGGTCACCCGCCGAAACATCCGCTGCCTCCTTTGCACACGAACCCAAGCGGGGCCGCGGCCCGCGGAGCACGGGCTGCGCGGACCTTCCCCGCGCAAACTACCCATAGTATAGCACCGTTCCTGGGAATGTCCAGCGCTTTCCCTCGATTTCCCGGCGCCGCAACCGCCGTGTCGCCAATTACTTAGGGGATCACGCCGGTCTGGCGGAGCTTGAAGACCTCGAGGAGCGTCCGGTTGAACTCCTTCACGCACTTCTCGCGGTGCATGCGAGCCTTGGGGTAGTCGCCTGCCGCCAGGGCTTCGGCGCACAGGGCGAAATTGGCCACCGCCTCCTTGAAGTTGTCGTGGACGCCTTCGGCGCCCTCGGGCGGGGTGAGGCGGACGACGGCCTTGGCGTGGAGGGCGCCCAGTTCCTTGGCGTACTGGCACAGGGCCTTGTCGTAGGGGTGTTTGTCCAACATGTCTCCCACCTGAAGCCCGATCCGCGTGATCGTCTCAGCCAGGGTGACGTAGGAGCTTACCCGCTCGGCCTTCTTCTTCGGGTCGTCGGCCGCGCCGCCGCGGCAGACCGCTGCCAGCGTGCACACGAGCCCCATCCAAACGCAACCGGCCGAGGAGAACCGCGTGACCATGGCATGCCTCCTGTGCTTCCGCCCGTCAGGCGCCCACGAGGCGCCGAATCTGGGCGAGGGATGCAGCGGAGTCGCCCGTCGGGCCGTACTCCAAGCCCACATAGCCCTGGTACCCCGCCTTGTCAATCGCCGCGAGGATGTTGGCGTAGTTCAACTCGCCCGTGCCGAACTCGTGGCGGCCGGGCACGTCGGCCGAATGGAAGTGGCCGATCAGGCCGATGCTCTCGGTGATGTTCTGGATGACGTTGCCTTCCATGATCTGCTGGTGGTAGATGTCGAAGAGGAGCTTGATGTTCGGGCTGCCGACGGCGCGGAGGATGTCGAAGCCCTCGCGGCTCGACCACAGGTAGTAGCCCTTGTGGTTCACCAGCGTGTTCAGCGGCTCGAGGACGATGGTCACGCCGGCCTTCTCGGCGTCGGCGGCCACGGCCCGCAGGCCCGCCACGATGCTGTCGTGCATCTGCCAGGGCGAGAGGCCGGGCTGCTCGTTGCCCACGGTGGCGATGAGGGTTCTACACCCGAGGCGATTGGCCACCGCCAGGCTCTCGCGCGTCGCGGCTACGAAGATGTCCCGCATCTCGGGGTTCACCAGGATCCCCTTCGGCCAGGCCTGCTTCATCGCGGGGTCGGCGCTGTCAACGCAAATCGCCGCCAGGTCGAGCCCCGTCTCCTTCTTCGCGGCGAGCACGCCATCGAGGTCCACGCCGTTCCAGCCCCAGAACTCGAAGGCGGGCAGCCCCGCCTCCTTGACCTTTGCGACCCGCTTCACGAAGTCCTTCTCCTCGCGGAACACCATGCAGATACAGGCCGAGAGCTTCACAGGTTACTCCTTCCGTGCGATGCCAAGCACCGGGATGAATGGATGAATGGATGGGTGGATGAATGAACGAACCTGCTTCTGGCATTCATCCAACCATCCACCCATCCAATCATCCTCTGTCTTTGGTTGGCGTGCCCAGTTCCCGCGACCTCCTGGTGGCCGCCTCGACGGCCTGGATGAGCGCGCCCCGCAGCCGCTTCTCCTCGAGCACCTTCAGCCCCTCGATGGTCGTGCCGCCGGGCGAGGCCACCATGTCCTTGACCTCGGCCGGGTGCTTCCCCGTGTCGAGCACAAGGCGGGCCGTGCCGAGCACCGTCTGGGCGGCGAGGCGCAGCGCCGTGTCGCGCGGCAGGCCGGCCAGCACCCCCCCGTCGGCAAGCCCCTCGATGACGAGCGCCACGAACGCCGGCCCGCTCCCGCTCAGCCCCGTCACGGCGTCCAGCAGCGCCTCGGGCACCGGCACTGCAATGCCGACCGAGGATAGAATCGTGTCCACCAGCTTCCCGTCGGCCTCCGTGGCGGCGGAGCCGAGCGCGTAGCCCGACGCCCCGCAGCCCACGAGGCACGGGGTGTTCGGCATCACGCGCACCACCCGCGCCCCTGGAGCGAGCATTCCCTCCAGTTCCCGCAGCGTGATCCCGGCCGCAATCGAAACCACGAGCTTCCCACTGCCGATGGCCTTTGCCAGGCCCGGCAGCACCTGGCGGACGACCCCCGGCTTGAGCGCCACCACCACCACGTCGCTCGCCTGCACGAGCGCGGCGTTGTCGGCGAGCGTGCGCACCTTCAGCGCGTCGGCCACACAGGCGCGGCGCTTCTCGTCGCTGTCGCTCATCACGACGCGGCCTGGCGGGGCCAGTTTCGCGTTCAGCAGCCCCCGGGCCAGCGCCTCGCCCATCTTCCCCGCGCCCAGGAAGCCAATCGTCTGTTCCAGCATGACATCTCCCTTCGCACGGGTGATCCGACGCTCAGCACTATAGCAGAAGTGCACCGAGCGTTCAACGACATGAGAGAAGCGGCGGTATGGCTCGTGGCATGCCGCTTTCGCGCCTTCAGCTTGTGGCTTGTACTTGCGGCTTCCCCCCTCTTGTCTTGCCCCGAACACCGACAACCGAACACCTAGAACTTGATGATCCCCTTCTTCCTCAGCTCCAGCGCCTTCTCCAGGACCTCGATCATCTCGGGCGTGTACCGGCACCCAATGTCCCCCCCATCGCTCGCCTTGCCCCGGCACGGGCTCGTCGGCTTGAGCCGATAGTCGAAGTTGTCCGGGTCGCGGAGCTGCGGGTCCGCGGTGAGACACCGCTTCCCTGGCTTCGCAAGATCCAGAAACGCCGGCGTATCAGACAAGATGCAGTAGTCGATTGCCGCTCCAGGAACGGAAGCTCTTACGCAACCCAGTATTGAGTCAATAACGACGGAGTCTTTGCCGCCAAACGAGACACGACCGAGTATGGTGCATGAACGGAGTTCAGCCCCCCCCCAGACCCCCACCCGCGCAGGACCGAATTGTGTACAGTGCCCGGAGCATCTCCCTCGACACCTGCACCCTTCAGGAATAGGGAGTCCTTGATGTGGATCCCATGACGTATGTTGGAAATGCCTGTGCAGACGACGGCATTCTCGACTTCGAAGGGCCCACCCCAGTGGAGACTCGCGGCCTTCTCTCCCCAAAGAACCAGCCTTCGCATGCGGCAAGGGCACTTCGCCGATACGACGACTGGATAATCTGGATCGGGCTGCGAGTGGGCCAATACCAGCCCTTCAATCGTGACACCAGGGGCATTGACCTGAACCAGTGTCTTGAACCGATTCCTTGTACCTCCGGACGTGACCACTGGCCACACGCCCTTCCTTCCGCGCAGGAGGGTGTTGCGCTTCCCTGCCTCGAAGACAAGCTTCTCGTTGTACGTGCCGCTGTCCTGCACTTGTATGAGGCTGTTGGCCGGCGCGGCATCAATGGCGGCCTGGATGGACGTGAAGTCGCCCTTGCCGTCCTGGCGGACGGTGATGAATCTGCCGAGGGTCTCGGTGGCCTTGGCCATTTCGGTGAAGGAGGGTTTGCGGGTTTCGTCGGTGACAGGGCGGGTCTTCGGGTAGGCGGTCTTGAGCTTTTCGATGACTGGCTTGAGGTCGAAGAGTTCTCTCTTCTCGAAGAGTTTCACCGCTTCGGCGTAGAGCTTCTCGGCTTCGGACTCGGCGATGCCACTCTTGGCGACGGTGTGGGCCGATGCGACATCGTCCTTGTGGGCGGCGAGCCAGGGGGACTTTTCATACTTCTTCTCGATGGCGGCCAGGGCGGACTCGGCGGCGGCGAACTTCTCTGCCTGTGGGCGGGGCGTGCCCTCGGAAACCCTCGGGCCAGGCCCTGCCCCGCGCGCTTCCTCGATCAATGCCTTGGCGCCCGCAAAGGCGGCAGCAGCCAGAGGGTCGAGATACCGATCAATGGCGGCGCCCAGGGACTTGGCCTTGTCGAAGAATGCCTCCGCAGCCGCAGGGTCGCGGGGCACGGAGGCCCCGCCCACAGAGAGGAGGAAGATGCCGGCGGCCAGATGGTCGTCGGCGCTGTCGGAGTCCACGGTGAGATGGAGGAGTCGCTCGACCGAGCGGGCGGTGAGGTCGGGCCAGTCGTGGGACTCGGTCTTGCCGTTCTCGAACTGGGCGGTGATGGCCTTGTCGTCGGCCTTCACGAGGTCGGCGTTGATGCCTGGGATGAGCAAGGAGCCTTTGCGAAGCTTGGGCGTGGCCGTGTTGATGCGCTCGATCATCTTGAGCTTGAGCTTGCCGAGACGCTCCAGCTCGTCGCGGCGAGTGGCGATGCGCTCCGCATAACCTCCCGCAGGTTCCACAACCTGCGGGAGGTTAATCTTGGACAGGGCGTCGAGGGCGGCGGCGAAGTCCCAGCGCGCCACCAGGGCCTCGACGGGCTTCATTGCCTCGGCGAATCTCGCCTCGGCCTCTACTCGCCGCCGCGCTTCCGCCTGCCGCTGTCTTTCCTCTTGTTCTTTCTTCTTGGCGTCCTCATCTTCCTTGGCGGTCGTTTTCGGCGCTGGCTTTGGTTCTTCTTTCTTCGGCTCGGGCTTCGGCGGTTCTTCCTTCTTGGGCTCGGGCTTGGGGGGTTCTGGCTTGGGCGGAGGCGGCTGAGGGTTGAGGATGGACGTAACTTTGGCCTGGAGGGCCTCGATCTCGGCGCGCTTCGCGGCGTAGAAGGCGGTGCTGCCGTACTTGCTGTGCAGCCGGTCGAGATACGCCTGGGCCTGGTCCCAGTTGAGCCGCGCTGCCATCGTCTGCGCGTTGCGGAAGACGATCTCGGCGTTCGCGTCGTCGCGGGAAGTCTCGGTTGTCGGTTGTCGGTTATCGGTTGTCGGGGTCGGAGAAGGAGAGGCCACAGCCGAGGGCGGCTGTGCCACGCGGGTGGCGGCCTCGCGAGGGCCGGGGCGAAGGACGAGGATGAGGACGACGACGATGACGAGGACGATTGCGGCGGCCGCGCCGCCAAGGAGCAGGAGCTTCTTGCGGGCCTGGGCCTTCGCGGCACGACGCTCGTCGAGCGAGGGGCGATGATGCTCGGCCGCGGTCATGGTGCGCTCGGAATCGCGGGGCACGGAGGCCCCGCCCACAACGGACGCCCCGCCCACAGGAACACGATTCAAGGCGTCGAGGAGCTCGTCGGCCGATTGGAAGCGGTCGGTGGCCTTCTTCTGGAGCAGGCGGTGGATGATGCCGCAGAGCTGGGCCGGAGCGTCGGGGACAAGGTGCTTCAGCGGCGGCACGGCGTCCTGCGAGTGCTTGATCGCCAGCTCGATGGAGCTGGCGCCCTCGAATGGCGGCCTGCCGGCAAGAAGGTGGTAAAACGTCGCGCCGAGCGAATAGAGATCGCTCCGCGCGTCGTAGCGTTCGGCGCGCGCGGCCTCGGGCGGGAAGTAGAGGGGCGTGCCCATCATCGCGCCGGTCTGGGTCACGCTCACATCCACGTCGGTGCGCTTCGCGAGGCCGAAGTCGG
>Ga0307380_10002740_pt1 | contig 24706 bp, 19 predicted proteins | sample UN3MG_FD_202239 | JGI IMG/M metagenome (GOLD analysis project Ga0307380, IMG submission 202239) | Soil microbial communities from Risofladan, Vaasa, Finland - UN-3 | ecosystem: Environmental > Terrestrial > Soil > Coastal area > Acid sulfate soil | place: Finland: Risofladan, Vaasa | collected... | reverse complement strand
GTTTATTGGATGGGGATCCAATAGGGGTATGACAGAGAATTAATAGCTTTTGCAACCTGCCGCGGATGGGCTTTATTGGAGGGAATTGATGGAAGTTTTATCTGCCGCGTAGCGGCTTACTTGAACATCCGCCTTGAGCAGACGGCGTGAAAATCGCGGTTTTACGTAAAAGCCAGTAGAAGTCCGGTCAAATATGGGGCCGCTACTCAGGCGGGGCGTTATGTAAAAGGCATATAAAAAATGAACTGGTACCATCTATCTCACAGCAACACACTCGAGGGAATAGTCAGAACTGATTGTGCTGCAGCCCCATCATTACTGCGCCCTTCAGTGCCCCAATGGATTAAAGATGCACCACCCAATGCACCTTATATGGAACCCGACCATCCTCCAAGAGTATCTGTGGCACCAAAGGTTTGGCAGTGCGCTGCAGGGTTAGGTCGAGACACTGGGAATCCAACTGGGCTTATATTTGTTTATGAGGTGCTAACAACTATCGTGATCAAGCGACCATTCAATAATGTTGAAACTGTAATTACAGATGAACAATGGATAACTGACGAAATAATAGATGATAGAATTGATATTCAACTAATAGCGTGCATACAAATTGAAAATATTTTTTCTGAGTTAAAAAACTTTACAATTGCTAAATCTATAGATCAAATGAAAATGCTGGATGAGTGGGAATATATTTGGTGTGGCAATAATGTTATAGATGGCTTGCGTGAATTAGAATTAAATATTGATAGGCTTAGAGAAAAACTAAAGTATTAATCACATAACCAGTCGTTTATGAGGAAAAAATGGATGAGTTCTGGTTAATCTTTAAAGATGATACGAATAAGCATTACGAGATCATAGGGAAGTCGGATGATGATACGGAATTAATCGAAATTACTGTGCGATTACAAGATGCTGGCCACCCTGTACGTTGTGAGACCCCCCGGCCAAGTACAGTGAGGAAGAAATTGCTGAAGGTTATAAAGGCCTTGGTTACTCCTATCAGGAAGGAATTTATAAAAGCTATTTAGCTAATATGCCCCCAGCAGTTAATAGCGTTGCTGAAAATGAAGGCAGCAATAAAGACACATCCGAATCTGCCAGTTTTAAAAGCTCTACGAATAAAACCAACAGGATCACTAGTCCATACCATCACATTGATGCTGGCTTTCTTAACAGAAGGAAATGTTTTTCAATTTTTGGAACTACTTACGTAAACGCATTTAACGAAATAAAACAACCGGGAGAGGATTATTGGTCGGTACTAATGAATGATCATTACATGATTCACCTCGCTTTAACCTACTGCCATCATTTCAAAATACCTACTTTGGGAGAATTGTTCCGCGTGCCCAACCGTAAAGCCCTTTTTTGTAGCACAGAAAATGTTGAGGGTTGTGGGATATCGGCATACAAAGAGAAAAGAGCTAGAAATAAAATTATTTTTCCATATGAAGCATCAAAAGAGGTTTTTCTTGAGTATCACACTGAGCATATTCATGCTAGCACACAAAAGATGCTGCTGAGCGAAGGTCACAAAATATCTATTGTAGGTGAAATATTTGATTTTGATGATAAGCACCTCATTATTCACCCATTAATTATGGGCCCACCTACCTACGACCATCCGCAAAATAGAGACTTTGATTTTGACCTTACTTGGTTTGGGTGGACTCACTATGAAATTTTCCCAGAGGATATTGATGAATTTAGCAAATCCGGTACGGTAGATGTGACGCTTGATGAGTGGCTTGAATTTATGGCCAAAATACCAGAGAATGATGTAAAAAACTTCATTTGCGAATTGCTAGGCGACCCTCCTACTAAAGACTGGGGAGGTGAACAATATGATCATTTCACAACAAACATTCATTTAAACGGTAGCCGGAAGTCAGCAGCATTTTTATTTAAAGGTCCGTCCGCTTTTGAAGAAATGAAACCAAAGCATTTGGGCAAAAACGGAGACCAAATTTATCGTTTATCACAATCAAATGCTGATATTCTTATTGTACAACATTGCCACTCGATAGGAGAAGCTGTCCGAGAGACATTGAGAGCATTCGCTGTAAATCCATCAAATCCAAGACATTATTGCCTGATTGATGGTAATGATACATATAAGATAATGAGATCATATGAGTTTATCTCATAACCTTTCGCTCCACCGGACACCAAAAACCTTGCCGTTTTTGGTGTCCGATGAGCTTTTCGTTATGTGTCATAGGTAATGAGGACAAATATGAAATTAGAAAACATAAAGATTAAAAACTTCAGAGGTTATAAAACAGAAACGGATATCCCAATATCAGACTTAACAGCACTTATTGGGAAAAATGAAGCGGGTAAATCTTCTATCCTTGACGCACTAGAAATCTTTTTCAATAACAAGCTCATAATTTGTGAAAAAGAGGATTTAAATATTGAATCAGATAACTCAAACATTGAAATAACATGTATATTTTCTAATTTTCCTGGCGAAATTGTAATTGATGCTGTTATTCCAACTACATTACAAAATGAGTATCTTTTAAATCCTCATGGCAAGTTAGAAATCAAAAAAGTCTTTCCTGCAACGGCTGCTAAACCAAAAGAAAAGATATATATTATCTGCAACCATCCAACTTGTGAGAATGGAAATGATTTATTAGGCTTAAAACGAACTCAACTTAGACAAAGAGCTGATGATCTTCTAATACCCCATGATGATTATAATAGGAATGTTAATTCATCGATTCGAGAAGCTATATGGAATTCTTTGGGTGAATTAAGCTTACAAAAAACAGATTTGCTTGTAGATAAAGAGGATACAAAAAAAGTCTATGAAACATTAAAAACTTATTTGCCAATCTACGCTCTTTTTCAATCTGATCGCCAAAGCAAAGATGACGATAAAGAAGTTACAGATCCAATGAAAATTGCAGTTCAGCAGGCGTTATCTGAATTAACCAATGAAATTGAACATATAAAGACAGAAGTAAGAAATAAAGCTATTGATACAGCAAATAGAACCTTGGACAAATTAAAAGAGATGTCTCCTGATTTGGCTAATAAACTTATTCCTGAATTTAAGTCTGAACCTAAGTTGGATTCACTATTCAAACTAACAATAAAGTCTGATGAAGATATCCCTATAAACAAAAGAGGTAGCGGGATAAGGCGTTTAATTTTGCTAAGCTTTTTTAGGGCGGAAGCAGAAAGGTTGCGAGCTCAACATGAGGGGAATCAAATAATATTTGCTTTTGAAGAGCCTGAAACCTCACAACATCCTGACCATCAGGAAATGCTTATTCAAGCATTTATTGAGTTGGCCAATACAGGCAATTCACAAATCATACTAACAACACATACTCCTGCACTTGCAGGATTGTTGCCGTTAGACAGCTTAAGATTTATTGAAAAAACCGGTAATGACAGAACTTTAGAATTAGGTACAGATCAAGTATTTGAAAAGATAGCAGATACTCTTGGTATTTTGGCGGATCCCATTTCAAAAAATGTTCAAGGATTGCTACTGTTAGAAGGTAAAAGTGATGTGGCATTTGTAAAACATACAGCAAATCAACTTAAAAATTCGGGTCATTTAACACATACATTTGAAGACAAAAAAATAGCCTTAGTACCAATTGGAGGGTGTGGAAATTTAAAACACTGGAGAACACTGAGATTAGCAGAGCAATTTGAGATTCCATATTGTGTAATGATTGATTCTGATAGAGGAACAAATGAAGAACAAAAAAATACTGATCAAATTCAGGCATTGCAACAGATAGGAATTAAGGCTTATGTTACTAGAAAAAAAGAACCTGAAAACTATATTCACCTGGATTGTTTGAATTTACCTGCAGGTAGTACGTTTAGTTTTACAGATACTTGTGATGCAAAAGTTTTAATAGCAAATGAAAAATCGACAAAAAAATCTTTAATTCTTGAAACTTATTGGAGTAATATGACTGCTGAACAAATCAGAGAAGTTGAAAAATATAATGAAAATGGAGTCGATAAATACGAATTTACAGAAATGTTTACCGATTTTCTGAGCTTGGTGAATGAGTAAAACACATAACAAATCACTGCACGGGATATTTACTCCGCTACGCTCCGAAAAAACCCGTGAGTTCAGACGTTATCCATACTTTGAATATCTGTATGACAGGTTTTTGAAACCTATTAATTATTGTGATATCAAATTTCAATAACCTTATTTGTCGACAAAATAATTTTTGAAAAATTTCTGTTATCAAATTATTTAAATCGCCGGAGATTTCATGCTGACCTTCTTACATGCTGCTGACATTCATCTGGATTCGCCTCTGCGAGGTTTATCGCACTATGAAGGTGCGCCCCCAATTGAAGAAATCAGGGGAGCCACCCGGCAAGCGCTGGACAACCTCGTCAATTTTGCATTGGAAGAAAAGGTAAACTTTGTTCTTGTGGCCGGTGATCTTTATGATGGTGACTGGCAGGACTTTAACACAGGATTGTACTTTGCCAATCAGATGCGGAATCTTGGAGAGGCCGGAATCCGTGTGGCTGTCATACGCGGCAATCATGATGCCGCCAACACCATGACCAAGACCATACCTATGCCGCAGAACGTTAAAATTTTCACTGCGCGCAAGCCGGAGACCTGGCTGATCGAGGATCTGGGCGTTGCCATCCACGGCCAAAGTTATGCCAATCGGGATGTATACGAGAATCTGGCAGCAGCTTACCCGGACCCGGTGACCGATATGCTTAACATCGGCATTCTGCACTGTTTGATATCCGGCGCCGAAGGTCATCTGCCGTATGCCCCATGCACATTGGACGAGCTTGCAGCAAAAGGCTACGATTACTGGGCACTCGGCCATGTGCACAAGTATGGTGTGCTTCGGGAACAACCGCACATTGTCTATTCCGGCTGCACCCAGGGGCGGCATATTAGAGAACCCGGCAACAAAGGCTGCGTTTTGGTAGAAGTTGAAGAAACTGAAATTCGTACAGAATTTGTACCCCTGAATGTGCTTCGCTGGGTAGAGGTCAAAGCAGATGTCGGCAATGCCCAAAACATCGAGCAGGCAGCGGTTTCTTTTGGAGAGGCATTAAGTCGGAAGATGTCTGATCTTGAAGGCCTGAACGCCTGTGTGCGAGCCGTCTTGACAGGCCGCTGCCCGGCACATGGGCGGCTTTCTACCGATCCTGAAGCCGTTACCGCCAACGTTCGGGCAGTTTCATCTGAAGTGTCACGGGGCAAAGTGTGGATTGAGAAGGTTCAGCTACAAACCCGACCGACAATCGATTTTGACAGTATCGCCGGAAGCGATACGCCCCAGGGAGAGCTGTTAAGGTATTTGAAAGAACTTGCTGGAAATCCGCAGGCTTTCGAAGAACTCGGCCTTGATCTGACCGGTCTGAAATCCAAACTGTCCGGAAGCGGCGTGGAATTAAAAGAAAATGAAATCAATGATCTGTTTTCTGATGTAGGGGATATTTTGCTGACCATGCTGGAAGACGAAGAGGGTCTCGAAGGCTAATGATGAAGATCAACACATTCAAGCTGCTCGCGTACGGTCCGTTCACGGACAAAGTTCTCGACTTTTCAGGCCGTGACTTTGGCTTGCACGTGGTTTATGGCCTCAACGAAGCAGGCAAAAGCACCGCCCTGCGGGCTCTGATCGGGTTGTTTTACGGTTTCGGACATGTTGTTGAAGATGATTGGCTTCACGATTACAACAAATTGGCTGTGGGTGCCTCTTTAAACTTTCTCGACGACGAGGTGTTGAATCTTAGCCGCTACAAGCGCCGCAAGAATGATTTGATCAATGACGATACCGGCGAGCCGTTTGAGCAGGCAAAACTTGACCTGCAATTGGGAAAGATGGGCCGGGAAAACTTCGAGCATGCCTTTGGAATTTCTCATGATTCGCTCAGACAGGGTGTCAATAGCGTGCTGGCTGCCGGTGGCGACCTGGGCCATGCCCTGTTTGCAGCCACCTCCGGGCTGAACACCTTAAAGCAGGTGATGGTCAAATTAGAGGGCAAGCACAACCAGCTTTTTACTCCGCTTGCAAAAAAAGCAGTCATCAATGCCGGAATTTTACAACTAAACAAATTGCGCAAAGAGCAACGAGACGCGTCAGCCAGCCATCGTCAATGGAAGCTTATGAAAAGCAGGCTCGATGATCTACAGAGGCAGGAAAAAGAAGTTATCAAAAGGCTGAGCGAGCTTACGGCCGAGATCAGCCTTTTTGTTCGCTTTCGGGATGCTCTGAAATATGTGACCAAGTTAGATAAATTGCAAAATGATTTAAAGGACATTGGGCCGGTACCGGAACTTCCTTTAAATTTTAGAGAGCGTCGTATCGAAGCTCAGGTAGAGATTCAAGGAGCCAAACAAGCGGAACTGGATCTCATTCGTTCTATCGCTGAAATCACAAAGGAGATCGATGAACTCACCTTTGATGATCAACTGGTTGGCAATGCGTCCATCATCGAAGATTTGGCGAAAGATGCAAGCTTGCATGCCAAAGGAGTGACAGACAGCATTTCCTTGAAGGCAGAGATCGACCTGCTGCACGAATCCGCCGAAAAGTCATTAAAAGGGCTTCGATCGGATTTGACTCTCGAAGTCAGCGATAATCTGCGCCTGTCTAAACCGGAAAAAGGAAAGATTTCCAGATTGGGCATCAAGAGGGCAGCTTTAAAAACAGAAGTTGCCGAAGCAAAAAATGCCTTTGAGAATAGCGTTAAAAGCCTTGAATCGGCTAAATCTACGCTGAGCAGCCTGGGAGAGCCAAAAGATACCAATGAACTGGAAGGCTGCCTGGAACGCGCTTCGGAGTTCGGCAAGTTAGAGCACCGTATTTCTGAAGCCCGGGCGGAGATTGCCAAACTCACCGATCAAGCCGATGCAGACATTGAAAGTATAGGTCTGTGGGCTGGTAACCTGGACGCACTGGAAAAAATGCCCATTCCATCTGAAGAAACCATGCGTCGTTTTGAAGTGGATTTGGCCGAATTGGATCAAAAACTCATGGAAACGGAAAAAAAGACGGTCAACCATGAAGAGCAACTGGAGGAGAAACAAAAGGCCCTCGAGAACCTGACCCGTGTCAAGGAGCTTCCGGGTATAGATAACCTTCGGGATCATCGAAACCTTCGAGACAAGGGATGGCGGTCCGTGCGTGGTGTATGGCTGAACGGAGAAGAACCCGACCCGGAATTTTTGGCTGCATTTCCCGGCAACATTGATCTGGCGAATGCTTATGAGCACAGCGTGGCCAAAGCGGATGATACAGCAGATATTTTGCGTGAAGATGCGGAAGCGGTTGCCAAAGCCGATGCGCTTCGAGGGGAAATCGATGTTTTGAAAGAAAAACTCGTGAAGGATAAAGCAGGGTGCCAAACAATTGAAGAGAACCGAAGAACGCTCTGGGATGAGTGGGTGAAAATATGGAAACCATTGGGGATCACCGCTCTTCCTCCGCGAGAGATGGCTTCGTGGGCCGGCAGGGTGGTTGAACTCAGGCGGCGAGCGGCGGACATCAGGGATCGGAAAGTGTCAATGTCTCTCCTGAAGAACGACCTTGATAACTTAAAAAAGGATATGCAGAGTGCCATAATTCGTTTGGGTGTATCCATGCCGGAAAATATCAGTTACGCAAGCGTGTTAGATGTGGCAAAGCGTATCGCCAGGGATCATGAACAATTGCGAAATAAGCGTCGAGAACTGAAAAACCGGATCAAGGAAGTTGAGCAGGACATTGATATTAACAAACAGCGCTGGAATCAAGCTGAGCAGGCCTTCAAAGCATGGACAAAGGATTGGGCCGAAGCCATAACCCCCCTTGATTTTGGCTCAGATTCCCGGCCAGAGGAGATCGGTGAATTCATACTGGCTTTAGATGACGTATTTGCTGACCTTGACGAGGCGAAAAGCAAAAAAAACCGCACTGAAAACATAAGGCGTGATTACCAGGGATACAGCAATCAGGTGTTTGATATTGTTGATCATCTGGCACCCGATCTGAAAGGCCGCATGCCCGAAGAAACCGCGACCGAGTTAAATGCTCGCCTGGCCACAGACAAGGATCGTCGAAAGGACCGACTGAGGCTTGATAATGAAAAGAAGAAAAAAGCCTCTGAACTGTCGAAGGTTAAGGAGAGGCTTGCCGCCCATCAAGAAGCCTTGCGTTTGCTTTGTAAAGAAGCAAGGGCGGATGACCCCGAGCAATTACCAGAAATTGAGGACAGGGCCAAAGCTAAAATTAACGTGATGAAGGAACTTAACCCGGTTTATGAGCGTTTAACCGAACTGGCTTCCGGAAAAGCATTGGAACCCTTCGTTGCTGAGGTTAAAGAGCAAAATCCCGATGAATTGCAGGCTGAGCTTGAGATGATCACGGCGGAAAAGGAGGAGTTGCTGAAGACGGAAAGACAGCTGGTTAAAGATATTGCCCTGGCCAACAAAGACCTGGATGAAATAGGCGGTGAGTCTAAAGCCCTGGAAATCGCAGAAGAGGCCGAAGGGCTATCCGGGCAGATCCAGTCCGACGTGGATCAATATGTGCGTTTGAAATTGTCTCATATGGTTCTTGCGAAAGCCATGGAGCGTTACCGCCAAAGCAATCAAAGTCCTGTCTTATCTATGGCCGGCGACTATTTTAAAACCATGACACAAGGGTCATTTGCGGGACTGCGGGCTGATTTTGATAACAAGGGCGATCCGATAATCAAGGCAAAACGACCGGACGGAAAAATGCTGACACTTGCCGAGATGAGTGACGGAAGTCGGGACCAGTTATTCCTGGCGCTCAGACTCGGGGGCTTGGCGAGGTATGTCAGGGCCAACGGCCCAATGCCCTTTATCGTCGATGATGTACTGGTGCATTTCGATGATGACAGGTCTGCGGCGGCCCTGGCAGCCCTTGGCGAGTTGGCTAAAGAAACGCAGGTTGTTTTTTTTACGCATCACAAACATCTTATCAGCTTGGCTGAATCATCTGTTTCTGATGAAATATTACGTGTCCATGAGCTTTGATTGAGTCGTAAACTTGTAAAAGCCGGTGGTGTTTTGGGGCGACCTGGAACGCTTTTTCGAGGATTGCTGTTGTCCAAATTCATTGATAAGCCCTTGCGTGAAGCTTTTTATGAATCCAACAAGTTGTGTGGGATACACGTTGGAGACCAAACTAATAGTTTGATATTACGCCAAAAAATTGTGGATGGTGCTCGAATTTTAACTTAAAACAGCATTTGGGCATGAAAATGGTTTGTCTGTGGATGAAAGAACAATCTCTAAGAGATGTTAGGAGTATGATTCATGGCAAAAAAGAAGAAAGGAGATATTTCAAAGAGACGCGCCAAAGCGCGTGAAAAAACCAAAAGGAAACGTAACTTGCGGCTTGTAAAATCCAGGGCGGCAACGGAGCCAGAGACGATACTGAGGCCCGGGTTGCCGCATATGGGAGCTCCGGAAGGTTTCCGCTCTATTTCCATGTCACAGGCGATAATGGAATATACCAAACCGCTGTTTGAATCCGCTAAAGATGAAGAGAATGAACTTAATGACACCTTGCAAATCGGCATGTTAATTTGGAACTATGCCATCTCCGTCGAGGAAGGCAAGGAAGACAAAAAGATCGAGAACAAAATATTGAAATCGCTGGCTTCGGCATACAGCTTGAAGAAGGATGAAGCCGCTGCATTGCTCACCAAAATGACGGATCGATATGCTTACCTTTTTCCTAAAGATAAACAGCCTGAACCCGTCACGCCTTTCATGTATATCCGGAAGGAGTTACACTATCTTATAACGCCTTTTGATTATAAGCGACTGGCGCTTTCGAATGAGATTTTTCCGGCCGAACAAGAAGATCTCGATTTAATAGAAAAAATTGAAAAGCTGGACGGTTATATCGAAAACAACGCCGATTACTCTTCCTATGAGGATCTTTTATTTTCTCTGCACGACGAGTGCAGGGAACGATTTGAAAAATGGCTCACTGCCAAAGGTTTAAAGGAAGATATTCAAGATTTTTCTTTTTGTTTGCAGACGTATCTCGATTTTATCTATGCTTACATTCATGATGATACCGTCATTTTAAAATCGGTACCCGATATATATTTTCTTGAGTTTTTTGAAGATTTTCTTTTAAGAAAAATGATGGTCGAGCCCATGGAATATGTTTACTGGCCGCCTGCGTTAAAACTGTTTTACCGGTTTCTCCATGAAAAAGGGTATCTCGACAACCAAGAGGATCTGATAAGAAAAATCGACAAATTAGAGCCTTATTTCATTGAGATTCTGAGAAAACAATTTTCCTAAGAAAATCTGTTTTTTAGTTCTTGTGTCAAACCTTGACGGGCTGTTGCCCAAACCGGAATTCCAAATCCGATCAAAAATTCTCAGCCAGATTTTGTGACTTAGAACATCTAAATTCGAAAAAATGATTTATGCTGTCCGTTATTGATTCTTTGAAGTAGAAAAATAGCTCCTGAAGCCTCAAATAGGCTTTCGGATAACCGGGTTTGGCCAGAACCATACCCCGTGCAGGAGCCGGATCTTTGACATGCCGAAGTAAAACCATAATATTCTGGATTCCGGCAGTGAGGTATTCCTGAATTTGAACTCGCCAGAGTCTACGCCAACGTGCTCGTTTATATCCGAAGCGGGTACCGCGAGCATATGATCTTTCCATCAGATGCTGCCGGGTTCTGATATCCCTTTTAGCTTCTCGGCTATTTGCTTGATCAACCATGAAATCCAGGTCATCCTGTCTGACGTGCCGCTTAAGCGTTCGACCGGATTTGGCCTTGGTACACTTTCCTTTAAGCTCGCAACTGTTACATGTGCTGGCTGATGCGATATACTCATAATGTTTTCGCTTTTTAAAATATTTTCGTCTTTTCAGAATTTGACCGGCCGGACAGATGAAGATGTCATCTATAGCATCATAGCTAAAGGCTTCTTTGGGGAAGATGCCTTTTTTAGTGCCGGTATTTTTCTGAGTCTGTTCCAGGGAATTGATATGCGCGTTAATTCCTTGGTCTTGGCAGGCCAGATAATTTTCGATGGTACCGTACTTGCTGTCGGCCACAGCAGTTTCAACTTTTTGTCCGGTATTTTTTTGATGGCTGTTTATTAAAGATTGCATGCGGTGAGCTTCATGCACCTCACCGGGGGTTACTTCGGTCGCGGTAATGATTTCACATTTTTCATCAACCCCTCTGTGAACCTGATATTGAAGTTTGGACTTTCCTTTTCCGCGACGTGTTACAGAGGCATCCGGGTCGGTGGTTGAAATATATTTTCTATTGGCACTTCCGGATTTGGGTCCATCATCGCTATCGGAGGATCTTTGTTCTTCTTCCAAGCGTGCTTCCAGAATTTGGTAGCTTTGATCCAGATACCGGTTTAGTGATTCTTTATTTACGACGGAGTTGTTGGAAGCATCGGCCTGTACCATGCTGGAATCCATAAACAGTTTGCTGCCGTCAATGAGGCCGGCTTGAACACATTGCCAAACGATGCGTTCAAAAAATGTTTTAAAAGCATCAACGCCCCAGCGGGCTCGGGCTTTGCTCAAAACGCTATGGTTGGGAATCTCATCGTCCAGATCATAGTCCAAAAACCATAACCAGTCTAAACGTACAGGAATTGTTGCTATCAGTTCTCTTTCAGAACGAATATTGTAAAATATCAAAAGCAACATCATCTTAAGGATAACTGGTGGAGGAACAGATATATTGCCGTTAATACCGTATTTGTCTTTGACTTCTTTATAAACAAAGTCAAAGTCGATATACTTTGCAACTTTTCTTAAGATGTGATTTTTAGGTATACGCTGGTCAAGGCTAAATTTTGTGTAAAATAACTTTTTCTGAACCCTTTGCTGGCGACCCATCATGATGATAATGCTCCGGTAAAGTCATATTTAACAGTACTTTAGCAGTTATTATCATTCTAATCAAGCTCTATTTAAGCGTTTACAGAAATTCTTATGATAAAATATTAGCTATATATTCACAATTTCTCAATTCTATCTGAAGGAAATTGGACTTAGAATTTGATTTGGGCAACAGCCCGTTGAATTGTGAAAAACTATTATTATTCAGAGCGCGACACCATTTACCTAATCATTTCTTGCACACAGGGCATTGCTCCTTGCAGTTCGGGCACAGCAAATGGAGGTGCCGGCAAAAATGAACGCTGAAGGTGCTGAGGCCGCAACCCCGGCACACCTGGGGTTCCATCAATTTGTTGGCCGGATTGTAGATCAGGGAAAGACGCTGCTGCTTTCTGCCGACAGATACCCGATACAGAACTTTGACCGCCGGGGTGCGGATCAGTATAGCGCCGCAAAGTTTTATGTTGACTCGTATGCTGTATTTTTTAAACAGATCGTCGGTTTTTCGGGTCAGTTCATCCGGAAGCAAGCCTATTTTTTCTTGGCGTTCCTGAACTAGTTGAGCGGAAAGTCCCGGTCTTTCAAGGCTTGCTTTCATTTCCTGTTCCATGGCGGAATAATATTCTTCCAGGCTGGCCACATCGCGACGAAGCCTTCGGTTCATACTGTCCCGAAATGGTGCGATTTCTTCTGCCAGGTCCGCCTCTATATGCCACCCGACCCATTTTATGATTTTCCGAATCTTTTCTTTTCCCCAACTGATCGGTTTTTCTTTGGTTTGAAACCCGCTGACAGCAAGCCCCATATTCTGCTCCATATCCGCAATCCGCGCGCCGGATTCAAGATTGAATATCAGTTTGATAAGACCTTCCTTTTGTTCATCGCTTTGGGCCAGATACGTACAGGCCAGCATCAGGTATTCGGTCCGCACCTCTGCAAAGCTTTCAACCTTGCCCACAGCGCCGTAAAAGGCAAACTGATTCCGGATCAGGCTATCAAACCCCTGGCTTTTAAGATAATCAAAGTGCAGATGACATTCGATCAACGGGACCAATCCGCAAGCCGCATTGACCATTTTCTCCAGTAAAGGTGAACCGAAATTGACCGAACAGATCGATTCCGAGTCCGGATCTGTATCGATCTGAATAAATTCAGACGTTTGAAGCAGTTTGGAGAGATGATCAGACAGAAGCACGCTAAAACCTTTGGTGTTTTTTTCTATTATCGCGCCGCGATTTTCAAGAAACCGGCAGACAAAACCCTCCGGTGATTGATCCGAATCAAAGCTCATAGTCTTCTCCAAACAGTTTCTCGTCCAGAGCCCTGGTCTTTTCATAGCCGGCTTTGTTGCGTTTCAAGCGGGTGGCCAGTTGGTCGAACCTTTTTTTCCTTTCTGCGTCGGAAACCGATTGGATCCAGATATCATAGACCATATCGGAAAATTCCTTCTCGCCCCGGATACGACCCAGAATCATGTCGATTTCACCGATAACCAGCTCAAACATATTGATCTTTTTGTCAAGCACTTCGAGGATATAGTCCTCGGCGCTGCCTGTGGCACACAGGTTGTAAATAGCAACTTCATTCTTCTGTCCGATCCGGTGGATGCGGCCGATACGCTGTTCGATCTTCATTGGATTCCACGGAAGATCATAGTTGATCATCTGGTGGCAGAACTGGAGATTACGACCTTCCCCACCGATCTCCGTGGTCAACAAAATGTCCGTTTCTTCCTTGAATTTTTTTATTTGTTCATCCTTGCTGCGGTTGTCCATACGACCGTGAAACAGGGCATGGGGAATTTTATTCCACGACAAAATATCCGACAGATGATCCAAGGTGCCAAGATATTTGACAAAGATGATCTTTTTCTCTGAAGACGATCGTAACAGCTTCAGCAGCATCCTGCTTTTGCGAGTATCATCCATGGAACGGCACAGGTTGTTGATGGCCTGAATCTCCTTTTGATGATGCAGTAAAAGGTCTTTTTTACCCAGCATGCGTGACAGGGTCATGTTCACGGCCTGAGGGGATGATCCGGCTTCGGCCAGCAAGTTTTTAAGCAGCAGCTTGCGGATAGTTCCATCAGTGGCATTGATATCTTGAACCAGCCCGGTAATTCTCTCGTAAAGCTCTTTTTCACTTCTACTCGGATCCACTCGTATGGTATGGGCGAAACGCGGCGGCAACCCGATTTTAGCTATCGCACGCGTATTTCGGATCATCACCTCTCCCAGAAGTGCCTTGAGCCGGCTGCGATTCCGGGGATCGGTGGGATCGCCACGCGTCATGAATTCCTTGCGAAATTCAGAAGCCGTCTTTAATTGCCCGGGTTTCAGCAATGTAATGAGATTATAGAGCTCCATCAGGTTGTTTTCCACCGGTGTGGCCGTCAGCAGCAATAAAAATCGCTTTTTCAAAGTATTAATCAGTTTCCAGTTGAGGGTGCTCCGGTTTTTGAGGTGATGGGCCTCATCAACGATGACCATGTCATATTCTCGTTCGGAGACCAGCGCAAAGTTTTTCTTTGATTTGGCAAGGTTAATGGAAGCCAGAATGAAAGGCGCCTGCCAGAAGCGATTCCTGTTTGTGCGGCAATCCGGATCATCGGTGGATGGGAAATCGAGTCCGAATTTTTCCAGTAACTCTTCCTTCCACTGGCCCACAAGGGAGGTGGGGGTTAAAATCAGGGCACTTTTCACCATTCCCCGCTGAATATATTCCTTAAGTACGATGGATGCTTCAATGGTTTTTCCAAGGCCCACCTCATCCGACAGCAGGGTGCGTCCGCGAAAACGTTTTAACACCTTGCGGGCCGTCTCTTCCTGGTACCATAGAGAGCGAACACCCTGCAAGTTTGCAAGACAGATGAGGTTTTCAAAAGATTCCTTGAATCGGATTTGATAGCCTTCAAGAGCGAGGTTATAATTTTCATGGGTTGTGAAATGCCCCCGGGACAAAGGTTCCGTGAAAGAAGCGGCATCTACTTCAATGGATATCGGTATTTGCGGAAGCGGGACCCTGTTTGCCGGTTTTTTTAAAGGTTTGCTTTTGGGAAGCGGCTTTGCAGACTCGACGGTTTTCTCAAGTGGAGGCTTCAGAGTCGTGGCCGCACGGGGGAGTGTCGGCTTTTGTAAAATCTCAAGCTGTTCCCGGCAGTACTGCTGAATTTTAGCCATGTCGGATCGCACCTTCCGTTTATTGCGGATCTTTATTTCGGGAAGCATGCCCAGTAACTGATCGGCAACTTTCAACGCCAATTCATATTGTTGGTCCCTTGCTAAAAGATCGCATAAAATAAGAAGCCGACCATCTTCAATCTGTCCGTTGTTGTAAAGCCTTAAAAGACTTTTGCGCATAAGGTCCTGCCGGTCCAGCTCGAAACCCAGGTCCACCATGGCCTCAAGCATATCCGGGCTTTCCGGATCATACCGCAAGGCTTTCAATAAAAGCGTCAATGCTTTTTCACGGTCCATCCGGTCCCAATACCACATCGCCTCATGGAAAAAATAATCGGCCCTTTCCTTTTGGGTGTTCACCGCCAGTTTGTTTCGCCGCTCTTTGAGTTTGGCCTTGCGTTTGACTTGTCTTTTTTTTGATTTTACCTTTGCCATAAGAATAGTTACATACAGGAACAGAAAAAGATGATATCAGGTTATGCGGCTGCCCGTTTATAGATCAACTGATTTGGCAGCCAGTGATGATCACATGACTTCATACCACAATTGTTTCCATCATGCATCTGCTTTGCTTCCGTCTGAGCATAAAATTTAAAGTACAATTCAATTTGCATATAGATCCCAGGCATTATTAGGCTAAAATATTTGAGATTTAACCCTTTACATGTTATGTCTCGGAAAAAAAGGAAACAGAAAAAAGGATATGCAAACCAAAGATCCGTCTATTCTGAAAGATTTTCAGTCAATTACGGCATGGGCATATCTTTTTATGGAGAGATTATTAAGGGATTAAGGCAAAAAAAGTTCACAAAATCCCGGAGAGCCGAATATCTTGCATGGGCTGAAAACATCGGAGAAAGCCAGAAACGCATTGCAGCGAGCGGCTCAAAGGGCACGGGAAGTTGCCCGCCAGACAGGCACGCCATTAGTAATTTACAAGAATGGGCGAATTGTCAAAGAGCGGGGCAATCAAAATAACAAATGAGGTTGCAGCAGAGATCCTAATCCCTCGTGATCGAGATCCGGTCATTGCCTCACTGCGGGCAATAGCGGACCCTTTAATGCAAGAGGATGAAACTATGGATAAGGCGTTGGCCAAAGAAAGATTGAGGGGGCAAGAATGCCCTTATTGCGGAGCGGATAGAAAAGATTTAGCGTATGGTAACGTTGAAAATGACGGTAAAGAGGTCTTTCAAGGCGTTGACTGCACTGTCTGCGAAAAACAATTTACCGAGGTGTATTCCTTTTGTAGAGTTATTCTTACTGACTATCCGGGAGAAGGCTTTAGGATTGATTTTAACGACTGAATCTCAGTCGCAAGTAAGGCAATACTGTTCCCAGAAATCCTACCCCCGGCGTCCCAAATTCAATGAGGGCACGGTTTCGTGTCTTGATTTGTTTATGCTCAAAGTGGAACTATTTCAACGGGCTGTTGCTCAAACAAAAATCTCTTTGGGCGCTTATTGAAACGTTTTTTTTGTGCAAATAGCTCTCAACCTGTCCTTTGTCCCGCTCTTCTGGAACAATGTACGATCCGAGGGTTTTAGGGGAAAATAGATTGAAAAAAAGTCTTGCATTTTTTGAATACTGTATATTATAACAGTGTTTAACATAACAGTATTTAAAGGAACGTGCGGGGCTATCGTGAAGAGTTTGACAGACAAACAATCTAAGATTTATGAATTCATCCGCGGATGGCAGATGGAAAATGGTTACCCGCCCACACAGGAGGAAATACGTGACCACTTCGAGTTTGTCAGCCCCAATGCTGTGCGAAGCCACCTTGCGCTGATCGAAAAAAAAGGCTATATCCGCCTGAATTGCGGGAAAGCTCGTGGAATCCAGTTGGTGTCGTTACCTGTATCGGTTTTAAGGCAGCAGGAAAACCTTATCCCTTTACTCGGTAGTATTGCAGCGGGAGTCCCGATATGGGCAGAACAGAATTTTGAAGACCATCTGCCCATTTCGCCTTCTTTGTTTGGTGGAGGTGAACTTTTTGCACTCCATGTGCTTGGTGACAGTATGACAGGAGCAGGAATCAAAAACGGTGATATTGCTGTCATAAAAAAACAAGATTGTGTTGAGAACGGGGAAATAGCCGCTGTTCTTATTGAGCAAGAGGTTACATTGAAACGAGTCTATTTGTCGTCTGAGTCGCTTGTACTTAAATCCGAAAACCCTGCCTTTGAAGACCTCAAGTATGCTGCGGACAAGAGCGATCTTATTCGTATTCTTGGACGTTACCGGGGAATTGTTCGAACCGGGAATAACAGGTATTGCTCATGAATGTTGTAAGCACGGTCAAAGCCTTTGGATGTCACGATGTCGTACAACTTGACGGTGAGCCAACCCCCAGGCATTTGGAATACCTTGATCTGCTGAAGGTATCCGGGCAAAAGAGCTTGAAAGTTAATGCGGTCGCTGAATTCCAGTCCAGGCCCCTGCTTTACATTGTATCGAATGATCAGATACGGGATATTGACAATAATAGGAGGTTGGATTTTCAGTGCCTTCTGGCAAACCGGGGAGAGAGGGCATATCTCGGGATCTTGAGTCCAGGTGAGTTAAATGTATATCCAGTCAACTTGGACCGTTCCGTTCTGGTTAACAGCCGCAACAGGACGATCAAAAAGAATTCTCCGGAAGCTCCGCTATTTTTTCAGAGTGTCGTGAATGGCGTTTTCACTTTGGAAGGTCAGCCAGAGGCTCCTGACCATGTATTCAAGACAATTCTTGACCTGATGACAAAATCCTCGGAAATCCTCATAGACACATACAGCCTAAACCCTATGGATGTCCTCTCGTTCCTTGGCCGGACGCTGTTTTTCCGTTTTCTGTGGGATCGCAAGATAGTCCAGTTGAGCGAGCTCCCTTCCGTGTGTCCTAAAGCAAGATTGCTTGAAGACTGCTTTCGAAATATTGAGAACTCCGTTGAGACATGCCGGTGGCTTGACGAAACCTTCAACGGCGACTTACTTCCCTTCTCCTGTGACTATACAGACGTATTCAGGCAGGCTAATGAACAGACGAACGGTAAATTATTTCACCACCTATTGGCTATTCTTAAGGGTTGGAAGCATGCAGGAAAAAATGCGTTTCAACTGACGATCGATTGGGGCGATCTTGATTTTGCACATATTCCTATCGGCGTGCTCAGCCAGGTGTATGAGAATTTCAGCAAAATTTGGGATTCTCAACAAAGAGAGCAAACAAGTGCGTATTATACACCTAAGAACATTGCTCGATACCTCGTGGACGACGCATTTGAAGGCGTCGCCGACAAGAAAAATGCCCGAATTCTGGACCCAAGTTGCGGAGCCGGGATTTTCCTCGTTTTGACGTTCAGGAAGCTTTTTGCAGCCCGCTGGGAACACGATGGTAAGCGGCCTGACACAAAGGCAATTCAGTCCATTCTTTACAATCAGCTTTGTGGTTTCGATGTCAGCGAGTCCGCCCTGCGCCTAGCAGCGTTGTCGCTTTACATTACCGCCATTGAACTTAATGAAAAAAGCCTGAGGTTTCAAGAGCCGCTCCAGGGCATCGTGCTGCATAACCACAGACGAACTGAAGAACAGGCGACTAAGGGTTTTGTACTGGGCAGCTTGCGTCCGGAACTTTCAAAAGACTTTAATGCTCGTTTCGATATGGTCATCGGAAATCCACCCTGGACTCGCCTGAAAGGGGAAAATGAAGAGATTAAGAAAGAGATCAAGGCACACAATACAGTCTTCACCAAGTTGACGCGTCAGATTCTGACAGATCGTGGGCTTGGACATATTGCACAGACGTACCGCAATCCTGACAACAACCCGGACCTGCCGTTTTTGTGGAGATCGATTCAATGGGCCAAACCGGGAGGCATTATCGCCATGGCACTTCCCGGGCGGATCTTTCTCAAACAATCCGGTCCCGGCACCCGAGCGTTTAATGCGATACTTCAGGGGCTCGAAATTACAGGGATTCTCAATGGATCAAATCTATCGGATAGTGCGGTATGGCCGGGTATGAATCAGCCATTCATGCTCTTTTTTGCACGTAATCGTGTGCCGGCCGCCAGTCATCATTTTCATTTTGTTACGCCTCATTTTGAACGGCACCTGAATGACAAAGGGCGCCTCCGTATTGATTATCAATCCGCCCAACCGGTAGCTGCCTCTGAGGCTGTTAAAAATTCAAAACTGCTGAAAACGTTGGCATTGGGAACTGCTCTTGATGTAGAGGTGGTCCGTAAGCTTGACGACTTGAAGTGGCCTACTGTTAAGTCGTATTGGGAGAGCCAGGGGCTGTACTCGGGGTTAGGATACAATCGTTCACCAAAACTGCACCAGAAGGATGCGTCATTCATGAGCGAGTTGCCCGATTTCGTTCCTCCTGAAGATGACGGTTTTTCTGTTGATGTGTCCTTGCTTCACAAATTCGGGTACTCCACTGCTCATAGGCCGCGAGACCCTGAACTGTATGCTCCACCACTGCTTATTGTGCCGCAATCTCCAGGAGCATCCTCTACTTCAGCTAAGTCGTATCTTCTTCATGAGGCCACAGTCTTTAGCCAGTCATATTATGGGTTCTCTGCATATGGCCTTTCTGACGTCTCGCCTGTTTCTTTTCTTTATTTGCTTATGCATTCGGAGGTGTTCAGGTATCATGTGCTGATGACGAGTTCGAGGATGGGTGCGGAACGAAGAACTTTTCTTAAGGGGAACATTGAGAATTTTCCGTTCCCGACCATCGATGTATTGCCCAAGCGGCTACGACAACGCGCCGTAAAACTTTCCGGTCAGCTTGAAACAGCGCCCAAGAAACCTTGGAAGGAAATAAATGACTTCATTTTTGATCTCTACGGTCTGGATGAGTATGACCGACAGGTTGTGAAAGATACACTTGAAGTGGCCGAGCCCTTTAAGGAGGCTAAGGATCGTGCCAATGCGTTCCCTAAAGAGACTGAACGCAATGCTTTTTACATTGAACTTCAACGGTTACTCGCCCCATCTTTCGATATTACGCATGAAACAGTAATGATCGATGAGGTTGAGATTGTGAGGCAGGATATTCATTCGCCATGGCATTTTTTTGCAGTTTCTTCATCCTCCACTTCCGGAAGGCTGACGCAATCAACGCAGAAAAGACTTATTTCTCAAATCACCAAAGCAGCTAACAAAAAAGGTTGCAGCCGGGTCGTTGTTCACGAAAAGGGGCGTTTGCTCGTAGGGATCATTGGCCAATATCGGTATTGGACGTTAAGTCGCGCCCGTCTATGCGCTTTGGATATTCTGCGCCATCATCTTGATGCGTTCCCCATGAGGAAAGGCTGATGGAGGTCGGTTTTTTTACGCACGGCATAGAGTACACATTACCTCACCCGCAAATCCCACAACGTACCGTCCTGCTTCTTTGCAAGGTAATCAAAAAGGCCTGGCAGTTACTTGAAGAAATGCCGCCTTCCAACTTCATTCTACAATCCGCAAATGAGGATACTATAACCCAGATGCTGAAAGAAATCATTGAAAATCGTTTACGAAAAAACGGTGAGATTGAGGGATTCAACTGTGCTCTTTTTGGAAAGGTGATCCGGGATCAAAAGATTCCAAACGTCGACAAGAAACACCCCGACAAGATGCCTGATATTTTCTTCGATCTAAAACGGGATCAACTGCCGATTCTCAGCGATCAGGATGGCCTATTTGTGGAATGTAAACCCGTGGACCTTAACCACTCGATTTTTTCCTGCTACTGCAAAAAAGGCCTGATACGGTTCGTTAACGGCGACTATGCTTGGGCCATGCAGGATGCCCTGATGGTCGGGTATGTAAAGGGTAATTATTCGTTTAAAAAACTCGCATCTGTTCTCGATGGTAAAAAGAGCGCCGTCTTGAAAACAACTAACCATTCTGCAGTTGATGAATATACGATCTATTGTTCAAGCCACAATAGGGATTTTGAGTGGCCGGAAAGCCGTGGACACGCTTGTCCGATATCGGTAGCACACCTTTGGCTACCACTGTAACTTCAAGTTCAAATGAAAAAAAAGAACTTAAGGACATTCCCATTGGAATACGTGCTGAAGAAGCGCTGAAAAAGGCCGTTGCCAATGCAATTGCAGATCACAAACGTTTCGGTGATTCTATCGTTATCTGGCGGGATGGAAAAGTAGTAAAAATACCTGCTGATCAAATTGAAATCCGTGAAGATCAGGCCGAATACAAAACAAAGTAACTGTAAATCAAATGGGATTTTGACATACCGCTTAAGAGAATTTAACAGGATAGATCATGGCAAAAAAGAAGAAAAGAGATATTTCAAAGCGACGCGCCAAGGCGCGTGAAAAAACCAAAAGGAAACGTAACTTGCGGCTTGTAAAATCCGGAGCGGCAACGGAGCCTAAAACTATACTGAGGCCCGGGTTGCCACATATGGGAGCTCCGGAAGGTTTCCGCTCCATTTCCATGTCACAGGCTATAATGGAATATGCCAAGCCGCTGTTTGAATTCGCCAAAGATGAAGAGAATGAACTTAATGACACCTTGCAAATCGGCATGTTAATTTGGAACTATGCCATCTCCGTCGAGGAAGGCAAGGAAGACAAAAAGATCGAGAACAAAATATTGAAATCGCTGGCTTCGGCATACAGCTTGAAGAAGGATGAAGCCGCTGCATTGCTCACCAAAATGACGGATCGATATGCTTACCTTTTTCCTAAAGATAAACAGCCTGAACCCGTCACGCCTTTCATGTATATCCGGAAGGAGTTACACTATCTTATAACGCCTTTTGATTATAAGCGACTGGCGCTTTCGAATGAGATTTTTCCGGCCGAACAAGAAGATCTCGATTTAATAGAAAAAATTGAAAAATTGGACGGTTACATCGAAAACCACGCCGATTACTCTTCCTATGAAGATCTTTTATTTTCTCTGCACGACGAGTGCAGGGAACAATTTGAGAAATGGCTCACTGCCAAAGGCTTAAAGGAAGGTATCGAAAATTTTTCTTTTTGTTTGCAGACGTATCTCGATTTTATCTATGCTTACATGCATGATGATATCATTGTTTTAAAATCGGTGCCCGATATATATTTTCTTGAGTTTTTTGAAGATTTTCTTTTAAGAAAAATGATGGTCGAGCCCATGGAATATGTTTACTGGCCACCGGCGTTAAAACTGTTTTACCGGTTTCTCCATGAAAAAGGGTATCTCGACAACCAAGAGGATCTGATAAGAAAAATCGACAAATTAGAGCCTTATTTCATAGAAGTTTTGAGGAAACAATTTTCCTAAGGATAGTTTAAGATCGAAAGTAAAAGGAAAAGATGCCTGCTTCAAATGAACTCCCTGCAAAGTGCATGGAATGCGTCAAATCAAACATATCACGCTATCATAAAAAGTGTCATTTTTGTCGTGATTTGGAATTTCAGGAATCGGTTTTATGTGATTTAAACCGATGCATTCAAAGCAGATCAGATTTTGAGTGTCATGCTTTCCAGCCCATACTCAAGCTTGTAGGTCCATCAAAAAACAAAGTTCCCCGATTTGATGATAATTCCACAAGAGAAATTAAGGAAAAATTCTTTTTGGAACGACTCAAATCAGACAAGATTAAGTATGAAAGGGCCTTAGCCTTACAGAAATTGAGCCGTGACCCGGACGGCGTATACGTTCAACTCAAATATCATTTTGCCTGGAATGTGTCCCTCAGAAGATCTGTTTACAGCCCCGCCAATGACTTCTTTGATTTTGTTAGTGATACCTTCCTGAGGTGTAGCGAACAGGCCGGGGGGTTTGTGGATCTGCTATATTTGGCACCGGATCATATACATTTATATGTAGAATCAGATGGTGATCTTTCTATAGAGGAAATCGTCCACAGAATTAAACAATTTTCCAACGATGCCATACTGGAAAAATTTCCCTTGATAAGGGATAAGCTTGGTGGGAACACTGAAATATGGGATGAAGCGTATTTTACAGAAACGATCGGTTAATAATAATGAACGATCGAATATCCGATAATGCGGAAAAATTGAGATAAAATGCTTCGATTAACAGCTTCTGATTTTTACACCTATTTTCGCCCTTCCAAATGTGAAACTCGCATTTACCTCAAAAGCATTGGCATGGAAGAAGGCCCTCCGGGGCCTTTTGCTGAAGTTTTGTTCAAGCTTGGAGAGCAGCATGAGAAAACACATCTTGCAACATTTCCGGAATATGCGATTCTTTCTGAGGGAAAGATTGAAGATCGTGTAATTAAAACACAGCATGAAATTCAAAAAGGCACCCCAGTCCTCTATCAGGCTGTTTTGAGATCTGAGTACAAATTAAGCGGGATAGCGTGTGAAATCGTGGGAGAACCTGACTTTCTAGTTCGTCAGGGAAATGATTACATCATATGCGACTCCAAGTTATCTCGAAGAATTAGCGAAAAAGATCATCCTGAAATTTTGAGACAACTGGAAATTTACGGTTGGCTCTATGAACAAACCTTTGTGAAAGCCCCATTAGCTCTACAAGTCCATTCGGGTTCCGGTGATATCGTGGAAGTACCGTATGACGGAGGTGCAAAGGCACTAGAATATCTCGAGGAAATTACCACTTTAAAGATTTCAAAATCAGAACCTTTCAGTCCGGTGGGTTGGAGTAAATGCGGCGGATGCCCTTTTCATGGCTACTGCTGGCCAAGGGCTGAAAAAGCGAGAGATGTCGCGCTGGTCCATGGGGTTGATCAGGGTCTGGCTACCGCACTGAAGGATCAGGGCATCCATACAATTAATGACTTGCTGAATCGATTACAAGAGGATAGCCTTGCTGAACTGAAACGTCCCTGGGGCAAAGGAATGCGCAAGGTTGGTAAAAGCGCAGCTTCAATCCTGCTTATGGCAAAAGCCATGTCAGAGAATAAGGAGTTCCTGATCCAGAAACCTTCAATCCCTGAGTATTCGAATTATGTCATGTTCGATTTGGAGGGTTTGCCACCACAGTTGGACGAACTCGAAAAAATATACCTTTGGGGCATGCAAGTTTTTGGAGAAAATCCAAGTAAATTTTTGCCGGCAATCGCGGGGTTTGGACAAAATGGCGACAGAGAAGGCTGGGACATATTTTTGGAAAACGCAAAGAATGTTTTTAATCAGTATGGGGATATACCCTTTATTCACTGGCATCATTATGAGAGAGTCAAGATCGATCTCTATCGGGAACGGTATGGAGACCGGGAAGGAATAGCCGAGCGGGTGAGGGACAACCTTGTGGACATTTTGCCAATAACTCAGCGCTCTATTGCACTACCTCTCCCTAGCTATAGTCTGAAAGTTGTTGAAAAATATGTTGGATTCAAAAGGATATTGAGCGACGTTGCCGGTGACTGGGCCATGGCGAAATACATCGAAGCAATAGAAACAGAGGACCCTGCTAAAAGAGATGAGGTTATGACTCAAATACTCGACTATAACAGGGAGGACCTGGAAGCCACATGGGCTGTTTTAAGATGGCTGAGGTCAAAATGTGAATAGAATTGGTTTCAAAACCCCCTCTCGGGCTCAATCTCTGTGTTGGACTGAGACGGTCAATCCTCGAAATATTCCCGATATTCCTGCGGTTGGCCGTTTCAGTCCGCCTTGACCTTAAACCCGATTGAAGGTTTTGA
>Ga0307380_10002739_pt1 | contig 24709 bp, 22 predicted proteins | sample UN3MG_FD_202239 | JGI IMG/M metagenome (GOLD analysis project Ga0307380, IMG submission 202239) | Soil microbial communities from Risofladan, Vaasa, Finland - UN-3 | ecosystem: Environmental > Terrestrial > Soil > Coastal area > Acid sulfate soil | place: Finland: Risofladan, Vaasa | collected... | reverse complement strand
CAAAAGGTCAGCCAGAGGCAGAAAATGCACGCTATCGGCGGCCAGGATGAAGATGTTCTGGCCCTTTCTATCGATGGCTCTGATGCTTGCGCAATAATCCTCAAGGTCAGGGGCGGGAAACTGGTGGGCAGCGAACATCATTACCTGAAAAATACGATGGTTGAGCCGCCCTCCAAGGTGCTGGGAGCTTTTATCAACCAGAACTATCTTTCCGACCGTGAGTATCCCGGGCAGGTATATTTAAGCCAGGATATCGAGGACAGGGATCTTGTGGAAGCAATTTTAACAGAGAGGACAGGTCGCCGCGTGAGACTTCACGTTCCGGAGCGCGGCGCTAAAGCCGGCCTGGTATCAATGGCTGAAAGAAACAGCCACCTTCTGCTTGAAGAGCTGATCATGCGTAAAGAGCAGGCCAGGCAGCGTGTGCCGGAAGCTCTGCTGAGCCTGCAGAAGACCCTCGCACTCCCCCGTCTGCCGCGGTTGATGGTCTGCTTTGATATCTCTACGATACAGGGCAGCTATGCAGTGGCTGCAATGAGCTGCTTCCGCAACGGCAAGCCGCAAAAAAGCGGCTACCGGCGCTTCCGGATTCGCTCTGTGGATGGACAGGATGACTTTCGGATGATGGGAGAAGCGGTCGGTCGCTATTTCAACCATGTGGCCAAAGGTGAACTTGAAATGCCGCAGCTTGTGGTTATCGACGGCGGAAAGGGCCAGCTTAATGCAGCCTGCGAAGCCATTAATAAAGTTGGCCTGGATATTCCGTCAATCGCGGCTCTGGCCAAAAAAGAAGAAGAGCTGTATCTGCCTGGGAAGAAAGAAGCTCTCGCCTTGTCCAGAAGGAGCGAGGCTATGAGACTCCTTCAGCGCCTGCGTGATGAGTCCCACCGCTTTGCGGTGTCCTACCATCGGGGGGTAAGAAAAAAAGAGACTCTGAAAACCCGCCTGGAGGAGATCGCCGGTGTCGGTCCGGTGAGAAGCCGCGCCCTGATCGAAGCTTTCGGTTCGGCTGCCGCAGTAGCCAGGGCCGGCAAGGAGCAGTTGGCCGCTGTCCAGGGGATATCACCCGCACTGGCGGTTAAGATTATCGAGCACCTCAAGAAGCGGAATGACTGATGTTGAAAACGCTCAAGCTGCCGGTTGGCTTTTTTGGCTCAAACTGCTACCTGGCCTGGGATACCGAAAATCGGCAGGCGGTCATTATCGATCCGGGCAGCGAGCCGGACCGGATTATGGCTGAGGTGCTGGAGCGTGGGCTGGATGTTCGCTATATTCTCAATACCCATGGACATGGAGACCATATCGGGGCGAACAGGGAGATCAAGGAGGCATACGGGGCGCCCCTCTTGATTCACCAGGCTGATGCACTCATGCTCACCGACCCGGAACTCAATATCTCGGCGGCATTCGGTATACCGGTAACAAGTCCCGCTGCCGATAGATACCTCTTGCCCGGTGAAAAGGTGAGTTTCGGGAGCTTGGGGCTCGAGGTGCTCTGGACCCCGGGGCATACGCCGGGAGGGGTCTCTTTTTATGGTGCGGGTGTGGTTTTTACCGGGGATACGCTTTTTTGCGGCTCAATCGGCAGGTATGACCTGCCCGGCGGCAATGAGTCGCTGCTGGTTGGGAGCATCAAGGAAAAGCTGCACAATCTGCCGCATGAAACACTCGTTCTTCCCGGGCATGGGCAGAACACAACAATTGGCGTGGAGAAAAATTGCAACCCCTTTCTGATTTGAAAAAAGACAGTGATTCGGATAAGTGGGATCAACTCTTTCGCGCTTTTTACTTCGAGCAGTTTTGTGATTATCTGATGTTCGAGCGCAACCTGGCCGAAAATACACTCCTGGCTTACAGGCGGGACATCGGGAGTTTTATCCGGGAGGTGGCTGAACAGGGTCTGACCGGACCGAACGAGGTCGAGCGGGAGATGGTTGAAGATTACCTGAACGGCCTTGCCCAACTGCCGATGAAAGCCAGCTCCCTGGCTCGCCGAACCAGTGCTTTAAGGCTTTATTTCCGCTTCCTGGCCGGAGAGAACCGGATCACCCGCGACCCCACAGAAAGCATAGAATTGCCTCGCAAGGAGCTTAAGCTGCCCACGGTCCTCTCACTGGAGGAGATTCTCGCCATGCTGAAAGCGATCGACCGGCAGGCCAAAGGAGGACTTCGCGATACAGCCTTGATAGAGCTGATGTATGGCACCGGAATGCGCGTATCCGAAGTGGTGGGCTTACGACTGGTAGATCTCAAACTCCCGCAGCAGGTGGTCTTGATTTTTGGCAAAGGGTCGAAAGAAAGAGTGGTTCCTATGGGAGATATCGCGATCCGGGCTCTCGAGGAATATATCGAGCTGGAAAGGCCCTTGCTTGATCGCCTGGGCCGGGGAGCGGGCAAAGTATTTTTAAATCTCAGAAACGGGAGCCCGATTACCCGGATGGGGATTTGGAAAATACTGCATAAATATGCCACCCTGGCGGGTATAGCGCATAAGGTGCATCCTCACGTGCTGCGGCATTCTTTCGCTACACATCTGGTTGAAAACGGGGCGGACCTGCGTTCAGTGCAGGAAATGCTTGGGCACGCAGACATAGCCACCACAAAAATCTACTCCCATCTCGGCAATGAAACCCTGCGCCAGGTGCACCGTGAATTCCATCCGCGCGCCTGAGCTGTCTCCCACCGGACGGCGAGTCAAAATTGCGGGGCTGAAAGAACGATCCTGGAGGCAAAAAAATTATTTAAAGGATAAACTGGGAACAGGAACACTGCAGAAGGAGAGATTCTTTTGAAAGCGGTAAATAAAATGGCAGGTGAATCCGCTGAAATTCAACTTTTACTCCTACATCTGCAACCTTGATTTTCGTTTGGCCAGCCCGAGAGACCTGTTTTTGAATTTGAATCAAATATTGAAATCTTTTTTCAGCTTATAACCAATGATCACTGTATATAACTTTGCTTTGCCTGAAAGAGTGAAATCCTCATTCAAAGGAAAAAGAAGAACCGCTGAGCTTGCGCTCTGTCTTTCCACTTTGCCCTGGATGCTTTTGTTCTTGATATTTTTCAAAATTGTTTCGGACTCTTTGATTTCGTTCGGCATATCGTAGCCCTTATTGTCCTCAAAATCCAGTCTGAAAGCAATAAAGTTCTCTTTATAGGAATCGCCAAGATAAGTGATCACATAGTTGAACTTGACAAAGTTCTCGTGGATTACGACCCCGAAACTTCCCTTTTTTTCGATGTCTTTGGCCGCCAGGGTCGAGGCGCAAAATGCAAATATGATTGCGGTTACTGCAAAAAAGCGCATTTTTTAATCTCCTCTCCTGCATTCATGTTTTGGATAGTGGGATTATCCGTTCCGGATAACATTTTAGATATCACCGATCCAGTTAGGGTCATAAAGCTGAAACAGTCAAGCACTGGACTATTACTGCAATTACTGTTCCTGTGTTCTTATTATATAAGGATATAATTATTTGAAAGTAAAAAGGTATTATGGATTTAAAATCTGTTTTTTGTTACAAAATAAAGCTGACCTTTATTTCAAGACCTGTCACCAGCGTCAAGATTCAGAATCCGGGCATAAAGAAGATGACAAATACCCCAATTTTTTATAAATTAGCAGAATTAGTAAGCGTATGTCAAGGCTTTATTTTTATTTTTTGGTAATTTAATAAATAAATCAGACACTTTTTACGTCAGATAGTTTTAGAAGGGCTCAAATTGCGAACCTGGAGCTTTGAAAAGCGAATTCTTTTGGGTTCCGACCTCAATTGGCGGATTAAAGCCGGCTGTATCTATGGCGTGATTGGAGGCCGGCAATCCCAGCGTTCAAGACTTTTGAGGTCAGTGGCAGGCTTGGAGGGCTCTTCTGCTGAAAGAACAGGATTTTCCGACCTGAGGAACAGTAAGGGCGGCAGTCGTGCAGCCGGTGTTACCGGCGCAGCCTATCTTCCCCCTCCCGGAGAGGAAATTTTTGTCGGTACCACTGTTGGTGAAGAGCTGGAGTTTTATTCAAAAATGGGAGGAAGGGGGAGAGATGAATTGCTCAGAATATTGGAACAAATTGCTTTATTTGACTTTATACCCCTATGGCTGCGCTCTGTATGGGAATTGAGCGCTGGTGAAAGGCGCATGCTGCTTTTGGCCGCCCAGGCCTTGGCCGAGCCGGTGGTTTGGGTGTGCGATGAGCCTTTCGAGCTCTTTGACGGAAAAAACGCGGCCAAAGTCTGCAACTTATTAAGACAGGATGCCAGAAACGGTGCGGCTGTAATAGTCGGGTCAGAGGAACACGGTTCGATCTTGGAGTTTGCTGACTACGTGCTTTTTCTAGCGCAAGAGGAAGAACCGTTTTATTATGGAAAAGTCAGGGATTTGCCCGTAAAGATTGCTGAAGCACTGGGCTGGAACCCCCGGCTGAGGGAGGCGGCCGCAAAGGCCCGGCAGCAGGCTGACCCGGATGCCCTGTTGAAATTAATACTTTTAGAAAGAAGTTGAATGGTTTAAAATGTTTCCCCTTATAAGTACACTTTGAACCGAACACCGCATTTTACCGTATTTCCAAGGGATCGGCATCCACAGGTTTTTTCTTGACTGGATAGCAGTTACAAGGTATTTTAAAGTTTTATTCGCATCTGAAGAATAATGACCAGAAAAGTGCTATCTTAACACTTTTAAAAGTTATATTTTTTTACTTGTCAGATCCTGAAATCAGCGCGGGGGGTAAATCAGAATACGATAATTTTTTATTATACAAGCAGTCGCTAAATTTTAATGAAAGGATAAAAAATGCGTAAGTTTATGATTTTAAGCATAATAGGGAGTGTCTGGTTCTTATCGATAGCTTCTTCTCCCGTTGTAACCGGTGCCAAAGTCCGTCTTGACCATAAAAAGTATGAAGAGACGGTTAAACTGCTGGAGGAGAACAAGGCCGAATATCCCAATGACCCGGAGCTTTTTTATTATCTGGCCCGGGCTTATGCAGGGATCGCTAACTGGGAGAAAGCAGGAGAAAATTTCAGTGCCGCCCTGGAAAAAAACCCTCCCAAGAATTTGAGAAAAGAAGTCGACAAATGGCGTGATCACCACTGGGCTACCTTCGTTAAGGAGGCCACAGCTTTGCTGCAGCAGAAACGCTTTCCAGAGGCAATCGCTAAATATCGCATTGCCAATTCCATAAATCCTGAGCGCAAGGAAAGCCAATCCAATCTGGCTGTAGCCTTGCTTGAACAGGGCCAGCTTTACATCGATGCGAATCCGCCAAATCCGGACAGCGCAAAAGTGTTGTTTGATGAGGCTATCGAAAGATTCAAGATTGCGATCAAATTGGACCCGGAAGACGACCAGTTTGTAAAGAACCTGGGCCAGGCTTATATCGCTGCGGACAAGCCGGGTGAAGCAATCGATCTGTACGAAAAATTTTTGGAAGATAACCCGGATGATCCCTCGGTTTTAAGACGGCTGGTGACTATTTACATGAGCCAGAGGGATTATGAAAACGCGGCCAGGATTTACGATGATATATTTGCAGACGCCGCTTCTGAAATCAGCACGGCCGACGCCTTTAACGCAGGCTCCTGCTACTATCAGCTCTATATTACTTATTCCAAGAAAGAAGATCAGGCCTCCAAGGATAAAGCCAGTGAGCTGCTGACAAAGGCCGGGGATTGTTATAGCCAGGTTCTCAAAGAGGACCCTACAGATTGCGAGGCGGGAACTCAGCTCTATTATATCTATATTTATTCCGAGCAGTGGCAGAAAGTTGTTGATACAATCGAATTAATGTTCGCCAATAACTGTCCTCGCGACCATGGAACTCTCCAGAACCTGGGTGTCGCTTACATGAAAATCGACAATAAGGATAAAGCGATCGAAATCTGGAAAGAGGCAGAGGCGCTTAAAAACAAGGAAAAAGGATCGGAGTCCAAATAATTTGGAGAGTCTTTAAATATTTCTCCCGAATTTTCCAAGGCTTTTTCCTAACTGACGAGAGAACCTTTCACTGGCCGGTTAACGGATCAGTGAAAGGTTTTTTCTAAACTCATACCTGTTTATGAACCCGACCTCTAAGGAAAGACTAGTCCTTGACTCTCAGATGATGCGCCGCTCGATGCGCCGTATCGCCCATGAGATTCTGGAGCAGAATCAGGGTACCAAGTCCCTGTTGGTGGCTGGTATCCAGACCAGGGGAGTGAACCTGGCAGAGAGGCTGGTGGCTTATCTCGAGGAGATCGAAGGGACTAAGGTTCTCACCGGCAAGCTGGACATCACTCTTTACCGGGACGATCTCCGTCATACACCCGTACAGCCTGTTGTGCGCAGTACGGACCTCCCCCCAGATATTACCGGCATGGGGGTGATTCTGGTGGATGACGTTCTTTTTACAGGCCGTACTATCCGCGCCGCACTCGATGCTCTGATCGATTTCGGCCGCCCGGCTCGGATTATGCTTGCAGTACTGGTTGATCGCGGCCACCGCGAGCTTCCTATCCGGGCCGATTTTGTGGGGAAAGAAGTCCCTACTACCAAGGAGGAAGAGGTGGTGGTCAAGGTCAAGGAGGTCGACGGTGTCGATGGGGTGTGGGTCAGGCCTGTCAAAGATATTTAGGATGAAAGTCAGCTCTTTTTCCATTCTTATTCACCCACAAATTTAAAGCCGCCGAATATGCAGTTTAAACGCAAGCATCTTTTAGGTCTGGAGGAGCTTACTGCGGAAGAGATCCGCATGATCCTCGACACTGCCGTGCCGTTTAAGGAAATTAGCGAACGCCAGATTAAAAAAGTCCCTGTCCTCCGCGGAAAAACAATCGTCAATCTCTTTTTTGAGCCAAGCACCCGCACCCGTACCTCTTTCGAGTTTGCCGAAAAACGTCTCAGCGCCGATACGATTAATGTCAGTATTGCCCAAAGCAGTGTCGTGAAAGGGGAAACCCTGGTCGATACCGCGCGCAATCTGGAGGCCATGCGCATCGACATGGTTGTTATCCGGCACTCGGCTTCCGGAGCCCCGGCTTTCCTGTCTGAGAGAATCGACTCCAATGTGATCAATGCCGGGGACGGCTGGCACGAGCATCCGACCCAGGGACTGCTCGATATGCTTACCCTGCGTGACCACTTCGGCAAGCTCGAAGGGCTCAAGGTGGTCATTATCGGGGACATTTTACACAGCCGGGTCGCGCGCTCAAATATCTGGGGACTCAAGAAGATGGGCGCCAAGGTTGGTGTCTGCGGTCCTCCCACCCTGGTCCCGCGGCAGATAAGTGACCTGGGCGTGCAGATCTATTCTCGGGTCGAAGATGTGCTCTCTGAGGCGGATGCGATAAATGTCCTCCGCATCCAGCTTGAGCGAATGCAGTCTAATATGTTCCCATCGCTCGCCGAGTATAACAAGCTCTACGGCATTTCAAACAAACGGCTCGAGCAAGCGGGGCGGGATGTGCTTATTCTGCACCCCGGGCCGATGAACCGGGGCGTGGAGATCGATTCCAATGTCGCTGATGGCGAACATCAGGTGATTCTCAGGCAGGTCACCAATGGTGTGGCTGTACGCATGGCCGTTCTTTTCCTGCTTGCCGGGGGAAAACCGGCAAGCGCAGCTCAAGCGGCATCCATGCTTGAGTAAGTAATAAAACGCTTCGAGGAGGCAAGTGCATTTTGGATCGTCTGTTGATTCGCGGTGGTCGGCTTATCGACCCGAAGAACAAAATTGATGAGAAGCTTGACCTTCTGCTTGCCGGGGCGCGTGTGGCCGAAATCGGCAAGGATCTGAAAGCCGGTGCGGGCACCGCAGTGCTCGAGGCAACCGGGAAAGTGGTGGTTCCCGGTCTCGTGGACATGCATGTCCATTTACGCGAACCGGGTCGCGAAGACGAGGAGACTGTAGCGAGCGGATGTCTGGCTGCCGCAGCCGGGGGTTTCACTGCCGTTGCAGCCATGCCGAACACCGACCCGGTGACCGATAACCGGGCCGCAGTGGGCTATCTTATTCGCGAGGCTATCAAGGCAGGCTATGCAAAAGTTTACCCTGTAGGTGCGATAACCGAGAACATAGCGGGCGAGAGCCTGGCTGAAATGGGCGGGATGATTGATGCCGGCGCAGTGGCTTTTACTGATGACGGTCATTGTGTGAAAAGTGCAGAGGTCATGCGCAAGGCGCTCACCTATTCGCTTATTTTCGGTGTGGCGATTATCGATCACTGCGAGGATTCGACACTGGTGGGCGATGGCGTGATGAACGAGGGTCTCGTGGCCACCCGGCTGGGACTTGCCGGAATTCCGGTCGAGAGCGAGGAAATAATTGTTTACCGGGACTGCGCGCTGGCGCGCCTTACCGGAGCCAGGCTGCATGTGGCTCATATCTCGACCAGGCGTTCAGTGGATGTGGTCAGACGCTTCAAAGCCGAAGGGATAAAAGTTACCGCGGAGGCAACGCCCCACCACTTCAGCCTGGTCGATGAAGCGGTCAATGGATACAACACCAATGCCAAAATGTCACCTCCTTTGCGCAGTCCCCAAGATCTCACCGCCCTCAGAGAAGGGCTGGCCAATGGTACGATTGACTGCATCGCTTCAGATCATGCCCCTCATCACTACGATGAAAAAGAAACCGCTTTCGCCGATGCTCCCAATGGCGTGATCGGCCTGGAAACCTCTTTCCCGGTCTCCTATACCGAGCTGGTAATCGGCGGAGTAATGGATTTAAATACGCTGATCGAGAGGATGAGCACAGCTCCGGCGAAAATTCTCGGCGTTCCCGGCGGCTCCCTGGCCAAAGGCGACCCGGCGGATGTCACGGTCCTGGACATCGAAACAACCTGGACTATTGACAAAAACGCCTTTTATTCAAAAAGCCGCAATACACCTTTCCACCACCGCAAGGTAACCGGAAGGGCTGTGGCGACAGTGGTCGGAGGCAGAATAATCTGGCAGCTCAGGTAAGATTGCCGCTGGTCTGCCTCCGCAAAACTCAACAGCGCAGAAAAATGGCAGAGAAAGCTCAGAAAGAACTCTCAACCAGCCGCGCAGGCCTGACCGGTCTGATCATTTTTATCGGATATGTGATCATTCTGGCTCTGGCCGCGGTGAGCGAAGTTTTTGATCTCGGATGGTTCGACCATCCTGTTTTTAAATAGCTTGAATGCAGATTTCAATATCCCTCAAAATACCCGGTGAGCCTGAATTCTCCGGGGCTCCTTGACTGGGAGTCACGTCAAGTTAAATCCACAACGCGAGGTACCGGTTATGTTCCTTGGTGAATTTTTCGCTGAGACTGGGTTCTTGAAAAAGACAAACTTCATTCCGCTCTTTGCACTGGCTTGCCTTGCCGGCTTGTTTCTCAGCCCTGGCTGCGGCCCCAAGGAAGACCCCGAGCTTGCCCGCGAGCGGGCAATGGTTACAGGCGGCATTGAGATTTTGCGCTCTGGGACCGCAGTGCAAAGAGACTCCGTGATCCGCACCCTGTATAAGATAACTAATCCGCAGCTGCTGCATGTCTACCTCGAAGATCCGGACCCTAATGTACAGATCGGAATGGTTAGTGCGCTCGGCTACCTTAAAGATAAATCCGCAGCCCCGATGTTGACTGAGCTTTTAAGAAAAGTTGACGATTACCTGCTTCAAGAGACCATTATCTACGCTCTTGGGGAGATCAATGACACCACAAGTATTTCTACCATTATCGATTTGCTGGAAGATGACACTGTAAGCCGCGACCTGCGCTTGAGCATCCCGATCACTCTGGCTTCTTTCGCCAAAACCGAGGCTTCAGGCCGGATCGAGGCGGCTTTCATAGATATTCTCGAAAAACATGGAGATGATATCGAGCTTTGCTCGTATGTTGCAGTGGGGATACTGGAAATTATCAAGCCCGGAAATGTGGAGCTTTTCCGTCCGTACCTGCCCCTTTTGCGCCAGATGGCCGAGAAGAGAAAAGCTGCTGCCGGAGAAGACGGGATCTGGACCAACTTCCAGTTGACTATCCAGGAACTGGAAAACTATCAGGCTCCGGCAAGCTGAGGACTGAGCTGTCACAGGGTGAACACTGCTGTCAGTCAGTCCTGTTGGGCTTTTGACACTAACACACTATTCTGTAAAATTATATCATTGGTTGTAAAAGCAAGGCAGGTCTGTCCCTGCTGTTTCGGCTTAATAGATTTCCTTCCTGGAGCTGAAAACTGAGATGAAATGTCTCAGTTTTTTATTGTCCCTAATTTTGCCTCATATGGGGTAAGATTGCTTTAAATGAAATTATCATTGAGTTCGCAGCACAGGCTTTAATGAGTGTAACTGGAGGGAATTAATAATCTTACGTCATATCTTCTCCCTAATTCTGTGGTTTTGGTATACTGATTGCTCTTTAATGCGATCGAGGTGCGGACTTCTTGAAAGTATTTCTGGTAAAAATCGTTTTTATGGAGACTTAGATGAACGAACAGATTCAAGTTCTCAACGAACGGGTTAAAAAAGAAAGCCTTTTTGTTGAGCGGATTATTCAGGAGGTGGGCCGGGTGATAGTCGGCCAGCGTTATATGATCGAACGCTTGCTTGTCGGGATTCTTTGTGATGGCCACGCGCTGATCGAGGGTGTGCCGGGCCTGGCCAAAACCCTGTGCGTGAGGACCTTGAGCAAAATCATCAATGCCCGTTTCGGGCGCATTCAGTTTACCCCGGACCTGCTGCCGGCTGATCTGATCGGCACGATGATTTACAATCAGAAGACCGGCGAATTCGTTCCCCGAAAGGGTCCCCTGTTTACCAACATAGTGCTGGCCGATGAGATAAACCGGGCCCCGGCCAAAGTGCAAAGCGCGCTCCTGGAGGCAATGCAGGAGCGCCAGGTGACAATCGGCACCGAGACTTTCAAGCTGCCGGAGCCGTTTCTCGTGCTCGCCACTGAAAACCCGATCGAGCAGGAGGGCACTTACCCCTTGCCTGAGGCCCAGGTAGACCGCTTCATGCTGAAGATCAAGATCACCTATCCCAAAAGGGACGAGGAAAAAGAGATCCTGGAGCGCATGTCCCATGGCGAGGTGCCGGAGGTCCAGAAGCTGGTCACGCCCGAGGATATTATGCGCTGCCGACGGGTAGTCCGCGATGTTTATATGGATGAGAAAGTCAAAGACTATATCGTTTCTCTCGTTATGGCCACCCGGGAGCCGGAAAAGTTCGGGCTTAAGGAGCTGGACGGCCTGATCGAGTACGGGGCCAGCCCCCGGGCGACTATCTATCTGGCCCAGGCCGCCAGGGCCAACGCATTTCTGCGCCACAGGGGCTATGTCACACCTGAAGATGTCAAGTTTGTGGGAATGGATGTGCTCAGGCACAGGGTAATTCTCACCTATGAAGCCGAGGCCGAGGAGCTGATTGCGGAAGATATTATCCAGAAGATTTTCGACAGGGTGGAGGTTCCCTGAGCATGATACCGCAGGAAGTACTAAAGAAAGTAAGGCACATCGAGATTATCACCCGCAGCCTCGTCGAGGATGTCTTTTCCGGAGAATACCACAGTATTTTTAAAGGCCTGGGGATGGAGTTCTCCGAGGTCCGGGAGTATGCCGAGGGCGATGACATCCGCTCTATAGACTGGAATGTCACCGCGCGCATGGGGCACCCCTACGTGAAGAAGTTTGTCGAGGAGCGCGAGCTGACTGTGGTTTTCATAGTGGATACCAGTGGGAGCGGCCTTTTCGGCTCTGTGGACCGTCTGAAAAATGAATATGCGGCTGAAACTTGCGCTGTTTTGGCCTTTTCCGCGATCAAGAACAACGACCGCGTGGGGCTGGTGATGCTCACCGACCAGGTGGAAAAGGTGGTGGTTCCCAAAAAGGGGCGCAAGCATGTTCTCAGGGTGATCCGGGAGCTGCTTTTTTTCAAGCCGCAGAACAGGGGAACCTCACTGCGTGAAGGCTTTGAATACTGCCTGCGCCTTCTGAACCGCAGGAGCGTGATTTTTGTGGTCAGCGATTTTCTGGATCAGGGCTACGAGCAGGCGCTCAGGATCCTCGCCCGGCGCCATGATGTTATCCCGATACGGATCACAGACCCGCGGGAACTGGACCTGCCCCCTGTGGGGCTCCTCCGTCTGGAGGATGCCGAGACGGGCGGTCTGGAGGTTGTCGATGTCTCATCCGCCAGGGTGCGCGAGGGTTTCAGGCGGCTTGTCCAGGAGCGCCGCAGCAGTCAGGAGGAACTTTTTAAATCCGCAGGAATAGATTATATAGACCTGAATGTCGGAAGTTCTTATATTGAACCCTTGATGGGTTTTTTCCGCATGCGGGAGAGAAAATTAAGGTAAAAGCGCGCAGGGCTGCTTGAGGGCTGAAACGGGGAAACGGAGAAACGGGGAAACGGAGAAACGGGGAAGCGGAGAAGAGGAGAAACGGAGAAACGGGGAAAGGGAGAAACGGGGAAAGGGAGAAACTAACCCTAAGGGCGGGCTGCAGCTTATGATTTTTTTTAAAAATAAAGCTTAAATTCATGGAGTAAGGCCTTTGACATATTCTGCCTGGGCAGGCAGCCTTAAAAAATCAAGCCGAAAGGATATGATGTGACCTGTAGGGGCGGGTTTTAAACCCGCCCCTACAATAACACATTGGTTTTCATAGCGTTATAAAAGTAATCAAGGTTTCGTTTTCCTGATACTAATTGTTTCACCCTGAACCTGATAGAACACACCTTACGGTAAATTAACACCAGGGGGAGACCCTTTTGATTCAGGTCGATAATTTAACCAAGCGTTACGGCGGCTTCCTGGCTGTCGACAAAATCTCTTTCAATTTGCGCAAAGGGGAGATTCTCGGTTTCCTGGGTCCCAACGGTGCAGGCAAAACCACCACTATGCGCATAATCACTGGTTATCTTTCCGCTACCGAGGGAAGGATCAAAGTGGCGGGCCATGATGTTTTTACCCATCCCATCGAGGTAAAGAAGAATATTGGCTATCTGCCGGAAGCGCCGCCGCTTTACCGGGAAATGCGCGTGCATGATTACCTCGAGTTCTGCGCGCTGATCAAGGGACTCGCCCGTGGCCGGACCCGCAGAAAAAGGCTGAAATACGTGATCGAGTGCTGCGCTCTAGAAGAAGTGAAGAACCTTCATATCCACAAACTGAGCAAGGGCTACCGTCAGAGAGTGGGCCTGGCGCAGGCGCTCATTCACAACCCGCCGATACTTATCCTGGATGAGCCCTCAGCCGGACTCGATCCGCACCAGATAGTCGAGGTCAGGCAGCTCATCCGTCAGCTCTCCGGCGAGCACAGCATTCTTTTGAGCACACATATTCTACCTGAGGCGAGCCTGACCTGCGACAGGGTTTTGATAATCAACAGGGGCAAGATACTGGCTGAGGATTCGACCGAGAAGCTGACCGGTAAACTCAAGGGCAATGAAAAAGTGAGCCTGCTTTTCTCAGGCGGTCCGGATGATATGGGAAAACGCATTCGACAACTGCCCGGGATAATAAAAGTTTCCGAACAGAAAGGGGAGAGCAGGGGAGAGCCGCGGCTGTTGAATATCGAGTACGAACTGGGTAAAGACCGCCGGGGAGAGATAGTCCGCCTGCTTGTCGAGTCAGGAGCAAGCCTGCTTGAATTAAAACCTCAATCGATGACACTGGAGGAGATTTTTATCAGGATCACTTCCAAGGACGGTTGAGCGAAAACATATCAATTTTTAAAAGGTAAATTTTATGCGAAATGTTTTTACAATCTTCTGGCGGGAATATAAATCCTACTTTGTCAGTCCGGTGGCCTATGTCGTTATCGGTGTCTTCGTTTTCCTGGTCGCCAACCGTTTTGTTTACAAGTTCAATGATTTTGTCGAGGTGACATTCAAGGCCACTGCCGAGGCAGTCAGGATGCAGGACACAATCCCGAAATTCAGCATTAACGACGAGGTAATCCGCTACTTGTTCCAGCAAATCAGAACTATCAGCCTGTTCCTGCTGCCCATGATCACCATGCGGCTGTTCGCAGAGGAGAGAAAGACCGGAACGCTCGAGTTGCTGCTTACCTCACCGCTGACAATCCTGCAGCTTATGCTGGGCAAGTTTTTAGCCGGTTTCGGCCTTTTTCTGACCATGGTTTTGCCTACGGGGTTTTTTAATTATTACATGTTCAAGTACGGCAATCCGGATCTGGGCCCTATCCTTACCAGTTATGCCGGTATAATTTTCTATGGGGCGGCTGTGATCTCTGTAGGAATTTTAATCAGCTCGCTCACCGAGAACCAGATAATCGCCGGGGCGCTCACTTTCGGCGCTTTTCTTTTCCTCTGGATTGTGGGGCGGATCTCCGAGTCCACATATACTGTCTGGAGCAAGGTGGCCAGCTACGTTTCGGTCACCACCCACTTCAACAATTTCGCCATGGGAATAATCGATTCGAGAGACATTATTTTTTACCTCTCTTTCACCTTCATCGGTCTTTTTCTCACCTATCAATCCATAGCCTCGCTGCGGTGGAGGTGATAAATAACATGAGACAGACAATAAAAACAATCGGCTATGTGAGTCCTGTGGTGTTTTTTCTGGGTCTGGGGATTTATTATGTCAACGGGCTGTGGGGCTTTTTTTCGATCGGGTTTACGTCTCTGGGCGCGGCTGCGGGCCTGCTCTATGTCGTGTTCTTTTTTGATGACCTGCGTGAAATTTTCAGCGCCAGAAGTTTCCGCTCGGGCACCAATACTCTGCTCGTAACTTCCCTGGTCTTGAGCCTTTTGGTGATCATGAATGTTATCGGCTACCGGCACTTCATCTGGCGCGATATCACCATCGCGAAAAAATTCGAGCTGAGCCCCCTGACTTTGAACATCCTCGATCAGATAAAGAAAGAAAAACGGGATGTTTATATAACTGCGTTCCACTGGATAAATGTAGACCGCAATTTGTCCATAGCGCAGAATGAAACCCTGATTCGACAGAACCGGGAGCGCGAAAGGAAGCTCAGGGATCTGCTCGCTGTCTATTCGAGCGTTAATCCCTCTGTTCAATACCGTTTTGTCGACCCGAACCGGGATATAATGCTTCAGCGCCAGTACAATATCGGCCGTTATCGGGATAATGTTACTGTGGTGGAATGCGGTGAAAGCCAGGAAATGGTGGTCAACATGGAAACAGAGGAGCAGTTGACCAATGCTTTTATCAAAGTTTTAAGCGGCGAGAAGCGCGTGGTTTATTTTCTCGAGGGCCACCAGGAGCACGGTATTGATGACGGCAGCGGAGAGGGATATATGATGGCGGCAGCCGCCATTCGGGACCAGTCTTATGAAGTGAAAGCGCTGAATGTGATGGAGGAGGACGGAGTGCCCGGGAATTGCCGGGCCCTGGTGATCACCGGCGCACGCAAAACCCTCATGCCTGAAGAGGTCCGTCTGATTGACGATTACCTCGAGAAGGGCGGCAGGGTTATGGTCTGTCTGGATCCGGAATATGAAACAGGTATGGAAGAATGGCTTCTCGGATGGGGCGTCCGTACAGGCAATGACATGGTAGTGGATAACTCCGCCGCAGGAGTGCGCCAGGGCGCAGGCCCTACCGAACCGCTTCTCTACAGCTACGACAAGGAGCACCCGATTACTAAGCATCTCATGAAGGCTTTTACCACCATGCCCACGGTGCGCTCGGTAAGGCCGGTGGAAAACCTTCCGGAAGAGATCGAGCTGACAGTGCTGGCCAGCACGAGTGAGAACTCCTGGGGCGAAACAGACCGCACCGCCCTGGCAGTGAAAAGTCCGACATTCGACCCTCAGGACATGAGCGGGCCTGTGCCTGTGGCCGTGGCTATGTTCAAGAAGCTGGAAGAAAAGAAGCCGGGAGTGCGGGAGGTCAGGATACCGGGCAGTAAAACGCAGGCTCCGTCAATGGAAGAAATGAAAAAGATTCAGCTCGCGGAATCCCAGGTCCAGGCCCAGCTCGTGGTTTTCGGAGACAGCCAGTTTGCCGAAAACTCCTACCTGCACTACGGCGGAAACTTTGACCTGTTTATGAATGCAGTCAACTGGCTGATCGGCGATGAGCGCCTGATCACTATCAGGCCGAAAGACCCGGAGGATCAGACTATTTATATAAACCAGAGGCAGTCCAAAAATATGGCCCTGACCGTGCAGTTGATCCTGCCCGTGGTCGTTCTGGTCTTTGGAGTTTGGGTCTGGATAATGAGATTGAGATAGGCTCTCGGGAAGCGCTTCTTATTCGAACTCCTACCTGGGGTAACTTTAAAGGAAACCTGTCATGAACTGGAAAACTATTGTCGTACTCTTGCTCGCTTGTATTGGTTTGGGCTTTTTTTTACTCAGGGAGAGCGCCCGGGAGAAAACCGGACCCCAAGAAGAGAATAAAAACTATCTTGTATCTTTTGAACCAGCCAGCGTAGTGGGCTTGAACGCTGTTTTTCTCGACAGCACCTTTGTCCTCCGGAAGCTGGGCGAAGAATGGGTTATGGCTCAGCCGTTCGGCGGCCATCTCGCCGATTCCATGACAGTCAACCATCTGCTGAAGGTCCTGAGCAGGATTGTGGTACAACAATCAGTTGCCGTTGACTCGATCGACCTGGCACAGGTAAGACTCGACAAGCCGGTTCTCTCTTTCACGCTGCATTTCAATGCTGGCGACTCGAGCAGATTGAATTTCGGGGTTCTGAACCCCACAACAGAAAATATTTATGTTCGCAGGAACGAAGAAGACATGGTTATGCTGATCAACCGCCTGTACGGGCCCATGCTGGGGGTCAGCGATTTAATGCTGCGAGGCAAGGGATTAATCGAGACGAAACCTTACCAGGTTAGACGGATAAGGTACGGTTCGCATGAGCGCCCGCTGTTTGCTGCCAGCCGGGAAACGGATAACGGTGATTGGTGGATCGAGACTCCCGGGGGGAAGGTCCTGGGGAATAAAAGATCAATTACGGATTTGCTCTCCAGGCTTTACGAGAACCAGGTGCGGGAATTCCATCCCCTGCAGGGAAAGACCGGGAGCGAAACCGGCCTGAGAAATCCTGTGCGCAGCTTCTGGATCGAGGGTGGAAATGGAGATACGACCGCAGTCTCTATCGGTAATTCGACAGAAGATGAGTACCTGCGCTGGGCTGAATCGAGCCTTTACCCCCAGGAGCTGCTTCTGGTTGATACTTCCCTGGTGTCCATATTGGACAAATTCAGTATCCAGGGTCTGCAGAATCTGCAGATGACCACTTTCCAGCCGGATCAGGTCGACCGGATCGAGTTGATGACCCCGATGGATACGCTTGTCATTGTCGCCGAAAACGATACCATCTGGCAAATCATAGAGCCGGAGAAAGTCGGCTGCAAGCTCTGGCAGATCGAGCTTTTGCTGATACATGCGGATACCATGGGGGCCATGGAGATATTGCCGCCCTCTTCCGGCAAAGGGTTCGAACATCCCCAGTTGACTCTTAGTTTATATGGCGGCGAAAAGGTGCTGGCCAGAATTCTGGTCGGTGATTACGCGGGCGATAAGGCAGTTTACATGCGGGATGATTTGCGTCAGATGGATTTTATCGCCCCGGAAAGAGAATTTCAGCGCCTCAATTACACTTTAAAAGATCTGGCCGATGTGCCGGTACGGCATGTGGTTCAATAGCGGGGGCTTATCAGTGTGCGGGGGGGAGATGATTCGGCAGGAATCTGATGTTAAGACTATGAATAAAAGGTTGTGGTTTCCGATATTTGTTGCGGCGGCTGTTTTTTTTCCCGCCGGGATCTTAAGAGCTGCGGCCCAAGTGGATGCAGGCCTGGACACCACAGCCATGCGCATAGGCGACCCTCTGACCCTGACCCTTACAGTCCGGACTGAACCGGGCCAGCAGGCGAGCTTTCCGGACCTTTCGACCGCGCTCGGCGGGTTCGATCTGTTATCCCAAGAGCCGCCTGAAAGATACGAGGATGATAATGGTTCCGCGCTCGAGCGGCGAAGCTGCAAGGTGACTACCTTCGAAACCGGCCGCCGGTTGATTCCCTCTCTCCCTTTTATTGTCAGCGCCCCGGATGGATCTGTCGATACCCTTCATACAGAGGAATTACCGGTCATTGTGGTAAGCCTCCTGGCTGATACGACCGCTGACCAGGTGAGGGCTCTCAAGGGGCTGATCGGGATGCCGAAACTCTGGCACCGCCTGGCGTGGTGGAGTGCGCTCGCTCTGGCTCTGTTAGCAGTGCTGGTGTTTTTATGGCGCAGGTACCTGGCCCGCAGGGAGGCCAGGCTGCGGGAGAAGTTTGCACCATTGGACCGGTCGCGGCCGGCACACCTCGTGGCCCTGGAAGAACTGGATCGCATCAAATCCATGGGTCTCATCGAAAAGGGGGAGATCAAGCTCTTTTATGTGCTGGTCTCAGAGGTGATTCGCCAGTTTTTGGACGCCCGCTTTGGGGTTGACGCCCCGGAGATGACAACCTGGGAAATCGATCTGGCTTTGGAGGAAAAGCTCCCTCGAGACGGCACTTTGAAAGCTCTGATCGTCGGGTTTCTCGAGACTTGCGATCTTGTCAAGTTTGCCAAGTATAAACCGTCGATAGTGGAAATCAACTCCACTTTCAACAGGGTCTACGAGATAGTGGAGCAAAGCCGCCCGGAGATTCCCGCAGAGCCTATAGAAACACAGCCTGCGGAACAAATGGCCAATGTAGGACCGGACTCTCAGCCTGCTCCGGACAACACATCCGGTGAAGGCGACAAGGAGTAAAAAGTGAACTTCGAGTTTGCAAACAAGTATCTCCTGTTACTGCTTCTGGTTCTTGCGCCGCTGGCCTGGATTTATTTCCGGTGGATCTGGCGCAGGAAAAGGGCCTTGAGGTTTTCGGACGTGCCCACAGTCTTGCGGGTCACCAGATCCTGGACCCGCTATCTGCCCCATGTGCCCTTTGCCCTGCGCCTCGGAATACTCGTTCTTATGATTCTGGCGATTGCCAGGCCGCGCAGCGGGGCCACTCACGAGGATATCTCCTCAGAGGGGATCGATATCATTCTCACAGTCGATATCTCGACCAGTATGCTGGCCGAGGATCTCAGACGCGGCGAGAACCGGCTCGAGGTGGCCAAGGGCGTGGTCGATGATTTTATCGGGCGCCGCAAGCACGACCGCATAGGGCTGGTGGCGTTTGCAGCCAAATCGGTCACCCGATGCCCGCCCACTCTGGACTACAGGGTTTTAAGCAACCAGCTCGAGAGTCTCGAGATCGGCATGATCGAGGATGGGACCGCAATCGGCGTTGCGCTGGCCAGCAGTGTCAACCGCCTGCGCAGCTCGAAGGCTAAAAGCCGGATAATCATTCTCTTGACCGATGGCATGAACAACAGGGGTGAAATTGATCCGCTGACAGCCGCAAAGGTTGCCGAGGCGAAAGATGTGAAAGTGTATACAATCGGCGTGGGGTCCCGCGGAATGGCTCCAGTGCCGGTGAAAGACGCTTTCGGCCGTACGCGGTATGTCAACCAGCCGGTGGAGATAGATGAGGCGACCCTGAAAGAAATTGCCGCTACCACCGGCGGGGTGTACTATCGGGCAACAAAAGCTGATGAGCTTGAGAAAATCTACCATGAAATAGACTCTCTCGAAAAGACAAAAATCGAGGTGCGGCAGTATCAGAGCTACACCGAGCTATTCGCCTTTTTCCTTCTGCCGGCCCTGGTGCTGCTTGTTGCCGAGGTAATTCTTTCAGGAACGAAATTCAAAACCATTCCGTGACAAAGTGAACCATGCGATTCGGTGATCCACAGTATTTCCACCTGCTCTGGCTTGTGCCTCTGGCAGCGCTTTTTCTCCTGGCTGTCGCCAGGCGAAGGAAGAGGCTCTTGGCTGGATTTGCGAATCCCGGACTTATCGGCCGGCTGGCTGACCCGGTTTTGCCTGGTGTGGGTTTTCTCAGGGGAGTAATGGTGCTCGCGGCCCTCACTTTTGCGGTTGTGGCTCTGGCGCGCCCCCAGTACGGCAAAAAGCCGGTCATTCTGAAACGGGAGGGCCGGGACATTGTCTTTCTTCTGGATACCTCTCTGAGCATGCTGGCTGATGACATGCAGCCGGATCGGCTGACCCGCGCCAGATTCGAGATTGCCAGTCTCCTGGACCGTCTGGAGGGAGACCGCGTGGGCCTGGTGCCGTTTGCCGGGGACGCTTTCGTGCTCTGCCCGCTGACCACGGATTATGCGGCCCTCTCGCTTTTTCTCGACGGTGCGGACACTGATATCATCTCTCAGCCTGGAACAAATATCGCCAGGGCTCTTCAGACAGGCACCGAAATTTTCGACCGGAAAGAGAGAGAGTACAAAGTTATGGTGCTGATAACCGACGGGGAGCAGCTTGAGGGAGACGCTCTCGAGACGGCCCGGAAGCTGAGCCAGGAGGGAATTCACCTCTATGCCATCGGTATCGGCACGCCGGATGGCGTCCCGATACCGGTCAAGGATGCCCAGGGCAAGGTTGTGGACTATAAAAGGGACTCCCGCGGCGAGGTTGTCATGAGCAGGCTGGGCGAGGGGCTGCTGGTCGATCTGGCCCATGCAGGCGGCGGCGAATATTACCGGGCCGGGCGAAGCGCCATCGAGCTGGATCGCATTTTCGAGGATATCAGAAAACTGGAGAAAAGACAGCTCGAGGCACGTGAATTCACGCTCTATCACGATCGCTACCAGTGGTTTCTGGGAGTGGCCCTCTTGCTTTTGATTATCGAGCCGCTGCTCTGGGAAACCTATAAAACCAAAGCGGAAAAGAGCGCTTGAGAACTGAATAAAGCTTAATTTCGAGGAGGAGAGTTTTTATAATGCCGGGTATTTTTAATACAAAGTTAAATCCAGTTATCTGCCTGATTTTTTTCCTGGTCTTTTTTGCCGGACGCTGGACCGATATTCTCAAAAGCGTCCCTGAAAGAGCTGAAGAGGCTTACAACGGCAAGCAGTACCAAAAAGCGCTCGAGCTTTTCCAGGAAGCCCAGACACACAATCCGGACTCCGATACCCTGGCTTACAACCTGGGAAACACCCTCTATCAGCTCGGGCGCTATGATGACGCAGCCGCGCAGTACGGCCGGATCCTCGGGAAAGAGAGCCCGGGAATCGCCCCCAACGCTCTCTACAATATGGGGAACACCCTGTTCCAGATGGGTAAGCAGTCCGCGAATCAGGAGTTCTTTAAAAATTCTCTCGAGGCCTATAAGCACTCCATCAAGCTCGAACCCAAGGATGAAGATGCAAAATACAACTACGAACTGGTTAAGCGGTTCCTGAAAGAGCAGGAGCAGCAGCAGAAAAACCAGCAGCAGAAAGATAACAAGCAGAAAGAGCAGGAACAGCAGAACCAGGACAAGAGCCAGAACCAGAAAGACCAGGAAAAAGATAAACAGAAAGAACAAAACCAACAACAACAGGAACAGCAGCAGCAAAAACAGCAGGAACAGCAAGCTCAGCCGCAGGAAGCCCGGCAGAAACCGGGACAGATGAGCAAGGAAGAGGCTGAGCGCATTTTGAACGCCCTCATCCGAATGGAAAAAGAGATGCAGGAAAAGGAGAAGGAAAAGAAAGTCATGGAGCGCAAAGGGAGGGGGCCTGACTGGTGAGCGGTCTCTTTAAAAAACCGGGGTTGCGGCAGGCGGTCAGAGCAGGCATTTTTTTCTGGGGCTTGCTCCTGGTCTTTTTCCAGTCGCCGGGAGCGGCACAGGATATTATTGTGAGCTTGAGCGCAAGCCCCCAGGAATTGGGTATCAATGACCGTCTGCAGTTGACTGTATCTGTCTCGGGTAAGATGATGAACGTGCCTGAGGCCCAGATACAGGGCCTTGAAAATTTTACAGTAGCGGGCCGGAGCCAGTCGACCCAGATTTCGATGGTCAATTTCGAGGTGACAGCCACCAAAACAACTAACTACACTTTGGTTCCCAATCAGGAGGGTGCTCTGACTATCGGCCCGGCAGTGGTCAATGCGGGCGGTAAAAGCTACAGTTCGGGTACGGTGACTGTCAAGGTGGGTGCAGGCGCGGCGGCAGCTCCGGGGCCCTCTCAGCCGCCTGGCGGAACGCAGCCTGCCCCGGCGCCGCAGCAAGCCCCGCAGAGCGGGAGGGAGGTCAGGCTCCCATCGACTTCTGTCGCCCCGGACAAAAGCGGTTTTATCATGGGATCAGTGGATAAGAGAGAGGTTTATCTCGGCGAGCAGTTGACCTATACTTTCGGTTTCTACAACCGTCTGCGCCTGGCTGAGAACCCTGGATACAGTCCCCCGAGTTTCAATGGCTTCTGGGTCGAAACCCTGGATGATCAGGCCCGTCAGTCCACACGGTCGGTGAACGGTATAATCTATTCGGTCCAGGAGCTGCGCTATGCGCTTTTCCCCACAATCGAGGGGGAGGCCAAAATCTCCGGGGCGAAATTAAGCTATTCTGTCGGAGGTATCAGGGACTTTTTCGGCTGGGACATTTTCGACCGGGGGAAAAAACTGAATCTCGAGACGCCAGCGGTTGAAATCAAGGTTAAACCTCTTCCCCTGGAAGGGCGGCCGGCGAATTTCAGCGGTGCGGTCGGCAAGTTTAACATTTCCGGCAAGCTCGATAAAAACAATGTCAAGCAGGGCGAGGCGTTCACCCTGATACTCACTGTCTCTGGAGAAGGGAATATCAAGACCATTCAGGAGCCTGTGCTGGCGGGAATGGATAATTTCGATATTTACGAATCCAAGAGCGAGGAGAATATCGATCGCTCAAGCGGAGTGATCAAGGGCCGGAAGGTTTTCAAGTATGTTATTGTCCCGCGCAAAGCCGGCGAATACAACTGGCCGGGCATTCCTTTTTCCTATTTCGACCCGCAAGCCGAAAAGTATTTCAGCCTGAAGACCGGCGATATCAGTTTCAGTGTTTTGCCAGGCGCCCAGGAGCAGGAGACTGTCACCTATCGTCTCTCGCCGGAAAGCGTGGTCGCTGTGGGAGAGGACATTCGCTATATCAAGGAAGGAACAAAAGCTTTACAGGGAGAGAGGAAACCGCTGTTCCAGACCAGGCTGTTCTGGTTTCTGCATCTGGTGCCTCTGGTCAGCCTTGCCGTATCGCTCCTCTACCGCCGCCACAAGGGCCGGCTCTTGAGCGATACAGGATATGCCCGCCTTAAGGGATCGAGAAAGAGGCTTGCGCGCCACTTGAAAGAAGCTGCAAAAGCGGTTTCCTCAGGCGACTGGACCGCCGGTTATGCGGCAGCCGAACGGGCGCTGGTCTATTTTATCGGTGACAAGCTCAATGTGGAGACTGTGGGCATGGTCACCGAGGGGATGGATGAGCTTCTGACGGGGAGAAATATCGATGAAGAAGTGCGCAAAGAGGTGCAGGAGTGTCTGGAGCATTTCGCCTATGTAAGGTTTGCGCCCCAGACCGGAGCTGATGAAAAAACCGCGCGGCAGTATCTTAAAAAAGTGAGGAGGCTTGCAGACCACCTCGACCGCGCGCTTTAACCCGGGCTGCCCTTAATCAAAATATCATAAGTCATCAGCTAAGCTGATGGTTCAGGCTTAGCTTTGCGGGATAGAGAGTCATTTGATTTACCAATGCTTGTTTTTAAGAGTTAAAATAATGCATGTAGGGGCGAGGCATGCCTCGCCCAAAACTGCTCGATAAAAGAACGGCGTTAAATAACACTCAGGCTGAGAATGAATGTAACAGCCCTTCCAAGGTCAAATTCAAGGCACCCAAAGGGATGATAATTGACTAAAAACCGGAGCATAAAATTGTTGATTGTGAATTCCGGACTCAGGCTGAGAGCTTTAGCATCCCTAATGGTGCTGCTGCTCGGTCTGGCCGCTTCTCTATCCGGATCGGATGAGACCACTACGCTTTCGCGGAAGTTTACCGACGCCAACCAGGCCTACAGCAACGGAAACTACGCCGAGGCTGTCCGCGGGTACGAAGAGCTTATCAAGATAGTGGGACCGAGCGCTGATTTATATTACAACTTAGGCTGTGCAGCTCTAAAAGCAGGACATCTGGGAGTTGCGGTAGTAAATTTCCACAGGGCGGAGCGGCTTGCTCCCCGGGATGAGGATATCAGGGCGAACCTGAAATTTGTCCAGGCGCTCTCCAAGGCAGAGGGCGAGGAAGAAAACGAAGGAAACAGTTTTATTATCAAAACCGTATTACGATGGGTATTTCTGCTCACTGACCGGGAAGTGGCTTATTTTCAGCTTGCTTCTCTTATCTGGTTTGCCGCCGGGATTACGTTTCTGGCTCTGGGTTACAGTGGAAGTCTCAGGCAGGCTGTGATTGTAATTACCGCGGCCGGTTTTTTCCTGCTCGTGGTAAACAGCACAATCATGGGTATCCACCTTTACCGGGACTATTATGTGCACGAGGCGGTGGTGGTGAAGGCAAACGCCGAGGCCCGCAGCGGCCCGGGGGAAGATAATATGCGGGTGCTGGTCATGCCGGAGGGCACACTGATCCGTTTGCGGGACACCAGAGGGAACTGGGTGCTGGTGAGCCTGCCCAGCGGGCGCAGCGGCTGGCTGAAAAGCGATGTACTGGAGGAGATTTGAATTTTCGCAGAGCAGCAGGCAGGAGCCAGGAAGAGAAAGCCTAGACCTGGTTTTTAGGATTTAATTGTCTGGAAAAAAACCTTCAGTTTGTTTTACCCCGAATAGATCTGCTTGAGAGCAGCCCTTGCCGGTTATCAGTCTGGCGAGCGGGCCGGCATCCTTTTTGCAATTCCCGCCAGGGCCGGAAGTCATTAAGGCGT
>Ga0307380_10002737_pt1 | contig 24723 bp, 24 predicted proteins | sample UN3MG_FD_202239 | JGI IMG/M metagenome (GOLD analysis project Ga0307380, IMG submission 202239) | Soil microbial communities from Risofladan, Vaasa, Finland - UN-3 | ecosystem: Environmental > Terrestrial > Soil > Coastal area > Acid sulfate soil | place: Finland: Risofladan, Vaasa | collected... | reverse complement strand
GCCATGCGGTTGCACGGACCGGTCACGAAGTTCTCGAACACGTACAGGGGGTTGAGCGGCGGGTGATCGTTGTGCAGCGAACCCCGGGTAAGCGGCGCACCCGCCGGCGGCCCGATAGGCGTACGGTCGGCGCCGGAACGGAACTCGACCTCGATCTGTTTGCCGACGGTGTTTTCGAGCGCCCGGTGCAGGGCCGACCGAAGGGCCGTACCCAGGTTGGCATCGGCCGGCACCTCCGGCAGCGTCACGGCCAGGTGCGACGCGTCGAGTTCGTCAAGTTGCGCCCTGGCCAGCCACGGGGGGATCGGCGCATCTGAGAATTGCCCGCGGAGGTGTTCGAGTGTTTGTTGCCAGAGGTTCGGCTCGGCCGGCGCCATGAAGACCGTTGTCCTTATAAATAAACGCCATATGATGAGAGAATGCCAGCGGGCCAGACGCCGCAACCGCGATACCCCTCAGCCGGACCCGTCTGCGCACAGCGCGCCACGGGCACGCCTCCGCAGACCTGCACACCGTACCACACGCCTGCGGTTCCGTCAACGCAAAGATAACGTCTTGGCCCGGGGCCGCAAAGGAATCTTTTCACGCAGCGCGCCGCCCGGCGCGCCGCGCCGCAGGACGAGCCCGCGGCCGACAGCCATCGCCGCGCGCGAAGACAACCGCCGGGCGCCGGGCGGTACCAGGAATGGCCTCGCCAGGGCGCCGGCGACGACCACGGAAACGCGACAGGAAAGGGACCACACCGCCGGTATCGATAGTCTGGCGTACGGGCCGACCGTTCGTGGCCGCGGTGGAGGGGCCGACAGGCCGCGACCGACTGCTAACAGTGCCCCGGATGCGTGGTGCGCCGTAAGTCGCGACAAATAAAGACTTTACGCCGAGGCAACAAAACTATCCACAACCTGTCCACAAACGCCCAAGACGCCTAAGTGCCGTAGAGAAAAGCGTTTGCGCGCCCTTCACAGACCGTCCAGGCCGACGTCCCGAAGACGCCGGTACAGGGCGCACCGCGCGAGCAGTTCCTCGTGCGTCCCGGCGTCTATGATCCGGCCCCCCTCCATGACGACGATGCGGTCGCAGATGCTCAGCGTGGACAGGCGGTGGGCGATGAGCAGCGTCGTCCGGCCCTTGATGAACTCGCGGAGCGTGTCTTGCACGAGTGCCTGCGTCTCTTCGTCCAAGGCGCTGGTGGCCTCGTCGAGGATCAGGATCGCCGGGTCGCGCAGGATGGCCCGCGCCAGGGCCAGCCGCTGCCGCTCGCCGCCCGAAAGGGTCGTCCCACGCTCGCCGATGAGCGTGTCGTAGGCCAGAGGCATCTCGCGGATGAAGGTGTCGGCGTGTGCGGCGCGGGCGGCCGCCTCGATGGCGTCGCGTGAGGGGAACCGGCGGTCGGCCTCGGGCGCGCCGAGGGCGATGTTCCCGGCCACCGTGTCGGCAAAAAGGACGGTTTCCTGCGGCACGTAGGCGATCTGCTCGCGAAGGCTCCGGAGCGTGACGTCGCGAGTGTCCGCTCCGTCGATGAGGATAGAGCCGGCGGTCGGCTCGAAGAAACGCGGCACCAGGCTCACCAGCGTCGTTTTGCCGCACCCCGTCCGGCCGATAACGGCCACGACGTCCCCGTGCCGGACGGTCAGATCGATGTCCGTCAGGACCGGCTTGCCCTCGACGTACTCGAAAGAGACGTTTCGGAACTCGATCTGCTCGGCCAGGCGGGGCAAATCCTGGCCCTTCTGGCCGTAGCGGGGTTCGAGTTCGGCGCCCAGGAGTTGATAGACGCGGTCGGCCCCGCTGGCGGCCTGCTGGAGGCGATTCGAGACGTTCGAGAGTTTCCGCACGGGGTCGAGCGTCGCGGCGAGAATCGCGAAGAACGTGAGCAGTTCGCCGGGATCTGCCCCGCGGCCGATGACAAACTTGCCTCCCAGGACCGCCGCCCCTGCCACCGCCACCGTGAAGATCGCCTCAACCGACGGGGCCGTCGCCGCCTCGATCCGGACGGCTCGCAGCAATTGCTTGAGTTGCCGCCGCGCGGCCCCAAAGAAACGCCGACGCTGGTGCCCTTCCAGGCGGTAGCCCTTGACGACGCGGATCGCGAAAAGGCTCTCTTCGAGCACCCCCAGCAGCAGCGCGGCACTCTCGAGGGCCTTGCGGCTGGCACGCCGCATCAGACGGGCAAACTGACGCACCAGCAGACCAACCACCGGGGCCGCAATCAGCACGATCACCGGCAGCCACGGGTCGATCGTCACCCCCATCGCGATGGCCAGGACCAGGCAGACGACGACGCGCGGCGGTTCGATGACCGTCTTGCCCAGCAGCGTCTTCGTGCCCTCCAGGATCAGGAAACAGTCCCGCTGGAACCGGCTCATGACGTCGCTGGCCTTAATCTGCGAATACAGGCTCAGACGCGACCGCATCACGTGCTCAAACACCCGAAGCCGCAGCGCCAACAGGGCCCGGTTCACGGCGTGGCCAACCAGGTACTGGCTCGCGTACGTCAGGGCGCCACGAGTGACGGCCATCGCCATGACGGCCGTCATGATCCACGCCAGCGACAGGAACCGGTCCTGCGGCAGCCAGGCGGCCAATTGCCGGATGATGGGCGCGTAGAACTTGCCGTCCTCGGTGGCCTGCTGGGCCATCCCCGTCAGGCCGCTCGCCGGACGCACGATCCGCACGTCCGGCGCGATACGCACCGTGTTGCCCGCGACCTCGAACCGCTCGACAGACGGGTCGCGCTCGACGTGCCACGACGGCGAGGCGATCAGGACCCGCTCCGTCTGCCCGGGGGCCTCCTGGGACGGCTGCACGCGGAACTGGATGCCCTCGGCGGGGTCATGGAAGAGGAGGTTGAACAGCGGCAGGACCGCGCCGATCGACCCGGCCCAGAGGGCGGCCGCCAGAAGCCCGCACACCCACGCCACGACGATCCGGCCGCGATACGGCCAGCAGTAACGCAGGGCTTTCAGGAACGCCTTCATGCCGTGCCCCGATTCTGCCCTACGACGGTGCCCGCCGCAAGCGGCGGGCACGGGAAACGGCAACCAGAACGCTGGTGGAGGTTACGCGTCGCTGGGCGTCTCGTCGGCGACCGCTTCCTGGTCGGCCCCCTCCGTTGGCGTTTCATCGGCGACGGCCTCAGCCTCGGCCTCGGCGGCCCTGGCTTGGCGCGCGGCGCTGACGTCGCGCCGGACTTCCGCCAGGCGGGTGGCCTTGCCGACCCGGTCCCGGAGGTAGTGGAGTTTCGCCCGGCGGACCTTTCCGGAGCGGACCGTCCGGACGAACACCACCGACGGCGAATGCAGCGGGAATGTCCGCTCGACGCCCTCGCTGGCGACGATGCGCCGGACCGTGAACGTCTCGGCCGTGCCGATGCCACGCCGCGCAATCACCACCCCCGTAAACACCTGGGTCCGTTCTTTCTCCCCCTCGCGGATGCGGACGCCCACATCGACCGTATCGCCGATGTAAAAGGTGGGCCGATCCTGAATCAGGTGCTCGGCCTCGACCCGCTCGATTGCTGCCTTCCTCATGGTTCTGCCTTTCAAGCCGACAACTCGCGCCGCGCCCCCCGCCGCGGGCCCTGCCCGCTATGGCGGGTCTTCGACAAGCGCGGCGGCTAACAGGACTTACGCTTCGTCCGATGCCCCGCCTTCCAGCAAGTCGCTGCGGCGCTGCATGGTTCGGGCACGGGCCTGCTCCGACCGCCATCGGGCGATCTCGGCGTGGTTGCCCGACAGCAGCACCTCCGGAACCGTCATACCGCGAAACTCCCGCGGTCGCGTGTATTGCGGGTACTCCAGGCCCCCGTCCGCAACGGCCTCGCTGAAACTCTCCTCCTGGGGCCCGTCCTCGGCACCCAGGACGCCGGGGAGCAGCCGCGTCACGGCGTCGATGACCACCATCGCGGGCAGTTCGCCTCCCGTCAACACGTAGTCGCCGACGGAGACCTCGGCGTCGGCCAGCGTCCGGATACGTTCGTCAAACCCCTCGTAGTGCCCACAAACGAGGATCAGCCGCCCCCGGGCCGACAGGTCCCGGACCCGGGCCTGCGTCAGCCGCTCGCCCTGCGGCGTGAGCAGCACCACGTGCCCCGGTCTCTCGTCGAGTCCCTGCACGTGCTCGACCGCGCGGAAAACGGGCTCGCACAGGAACACCATACCCGGCCCGCCGCCGAACGGCTTGTCGTCCACCGTACCGCGCGCATCGGCGGCGAAGTCCCGCAGATTCGTCAGAACGACCTGGACGCGGCCTTCCCGCAGGGCCCGTCCGACGATGCTCGAGGCCAGAACGCTGCCGAACGCGTCCGGGAACAGCGTGATGACGTCCAGCCGCAGCGTCATGTCGCACCTCGCGTCGCACCTCTGGCGAGCGGCTATTCGGTGGTGCCCTCCCCGGTCGGCTTGTCCTCGTCGTCCTGGGCTGCGGCGTCGGGTTCGGCGGCTTCGGCCTCATCGGCTGGCTTCGCTTCGTCGGGCTGCGCCTCGGGCGGAGCCTCTTCGGCCGGTGCTTCGGCCTGCGGCTCGGCCCTGGCCTCTTCGGGCGCCGGGGCTGCTTCTTCTGCCGGCTCGGGGGCGGCTTCGGCCTCATCGGCCGGCTTCGCTTCGTCGGGCTGGGCCTCGGGCGGCGCCTCTTCGGCCGGTGCTTCGGCCTCCGGCTCGGGCTTGGCCTTGACCCGTTCCACCTTCCGCTCGCCCGGCCGTGGCGCGTCGCCCGCCTGGGCCGCTTCTTCTGCCGGCTTGGGGGCGGCTTCTTCCTCGGCTTTGGCCTTCTCGGCCGCTACGCGTTCGGCGGCCTTGGGCGGCGGGCCCTTCTTCTTCCGCTTTTTCCACGGGCGGGGTGCGACCTCGTTGCCCTTGGCGTCGAGACCCAGGTGGGCGAGCAGTTCCGTGACCGTCTTCGACGGCCAGGCGCCCGCCGACAGCCAGTGGACAACCCGCTTGCGGTCGATTGTGATTTTGTCTTCGTCTTTCTGAAGGGGGTCGTAGTGGCCGAGTTCCTCGACGACGCGGCCGTCGCGCGCCGCCCGTTTTTCGGTGGCGCAGATACGCCAGTGGGCCCGGTGGGCCCGTCCCAGCCGTTTCAAACGAATGCGTACCGCCACGTTCGCGGCTCCTTGTGTTAGGTCTTCCCGATACGGCCCGTGAGTTCAGCCCCTTGGAAAGCGGCGTAGTGTAGGCACGCGCGGGGCGGTTGGCAAGCGCAAAATCGGCGTTGTCGGCCGCGCCGGCTGCGCGGCGCGCGCTCAAACGTCAACGGCCCTGATCGCGCGGCCGCCGGGCGACGGCGAGGAGGCGGCGGGAGTGGCGCGTGAGGCGGCCGAGGGGCGGCCAGCCGAAGAGTGTCACGTCGCGAAACCCCGCCTGCCGCAGGACCTGCCGCATCTCGCGCCCGTTGTAGAGCCGGTTGCACGTCCGACGGCGTTCCACCGCCTCGCCTTTGCGGAAGGTCCAGGTGCCGTACACGCGGCCCGTTTGGGCGTCGTAGCGGTTGCGGATACGGACGTCCACGCCGCCGAAGGTGTGGTGAAACGTCGGGCGCAAGTGGGCCAGGACAAAGGACTTGTTGATCATGTCGAGGACGAACCGACCGCCGGGCCTCAGGGCCGACAGGACACGCTTCAGGAACGCGAGGTCGTCGGCGTCCGAGAAGTAGCCGAAACTGCTGAACCAGTTGAAGGTGCCGTCGAACTCGCCGTCGAACGCGACCCGGCGCATGTCACGGCAGAGGAACCGAATGGCGAGACCTTCGCGCCGGGCCAGTCGCCGGGCCTTCTGCACGTAGCCGGCCGTCAGGTCCACGCCGGTCATGTTGAGCCCCATCCGGGCCAGCGGCAGGGTCAATCGGCCCTGACCGCACGGGATGTCCAGGACGCGGTCCCCTTTGCGGACCTTGAGCAGCCGCTTGACCAGGCGCGCCTGCCGCAGACTCTCCTGGGTGTCGAACTGGTTGGCGAGGACGCGCGAGTAGAGGCCGCTGAAGAACCGGTCGTACCAAGATGGCATGACGCCGCCCCTCCGGTGCGTTTGCCTTTAGCATACGGCCCGGCCGGCGGCGTGTCCAGGGCGGCAGCGGCAGCACGCGGCTTGCACGCGCGGGCTGCAGGCGATACCATCGGGCGAGTGAGCCAACGGCCGTGGCGGAGGGTACGCATGGACGACGAGCGCTTCAACGAACTCGTGAACGAGGCCGTGGACGGTCTGCCCGCGGAGTTTGCGGCGCGCCTCGAGAACGTGGACGTGGTGACGGCGGCTGTGCCGTCGGCCCGGACGCTGCGCGAGGTCGGCCTGAAGGGCGGCGGCACCCTTTTGGGTCTTTACCGTGGCGTCCCCCAGACGCGGCGGACCACGCGATACGGCAACGTGCCGCCCGATCAGATTGTCATCTATCGGGAACCGATCCTGGCGAAGGCGCGGGCCGAGTGCGCGGACGGCGATCTCGGTGCGGCGGTCCGGGCGCTGGTCCGCACGACGGTCCTGCACGAGATCGGCCATCACTTCGGTCTGAGCGAGGCCGATCTTCGGCGAATTGATTGTGGATGATTGCGCGCTTCGGGCCTTGCGTTGAGTTAGCCGCGGGGTTTGCCCCGCGCGTGCCGTTCGGAGGCCGACCTGCATGCCCATCGTTGAGCCTCATGCCGACGGCGCCGTGGTGGCCGTCAAGGTCGTGCCCGGCGCATCGCGCGAGCGAATCGTCGGCCCGCTTGGCGAGCGGCTGAAGGTGGCGGTCCGCCAACCGCCCGAAAAGGGGGCCGCCAACCGCGCGGTGGCCGCCCTGCTGGCAAAAGCGTTGGCCGTGAAGGCGGCCGACGTCGAGTTGCTGCGCGGCCCTGCACGACCCCAGAAGGTGTTCCTGGTCCGTGGGCTGTTGCCGCAGGCGGTCCGCCGGCGGCTCGGGCTGGCCTGATGCGGTCGCATTTCTCGTGGCGCTGTTTGGCTCGACGGCGCGTTCAGTGGCTTCGTCGGCGGGCCATTCGTGCCCCCGCGCCTGTTAAGTTGGGCAAGATGTGCGGCGTGTGCGGGAGTGGTGGGTGCAAAAAACGTGCCTTTTTGACCGCGGATTTGACGGCGGGCCATTTTTGTGGTATAGTCTGGATGCCTGTCTTTGGGTTGGGGGTTGTTCAGGTAGCTGCACGGGAGTAGTGCGAGGGGTTTCTCTTCGCACTGGGGGTAGTGCGATGAAGGACGTGTTGACGACGGGGGAGGTGGCGCGACTGTGTGGCGTTGCGCCGCGAACGGTTTCCAAGTGGTTTGATTCCGGCCAGTTACGCGGATTCAAGATACCGGGCTCGCGGGATCGTCGGATTCCCCGTGAGTGCCTGGTTCGTTTTATGCGGGCCCACGGTATCCCCCTTCGCGGCCTCGACGGGGCCGTCACGCGTGTCCTGATCGTCAATTGCGACTACGAGACCGCCGACGCCCTGCGTGCGGCGTTGGAGAGCGGATTCGATTACGAGGTCCGGGTGGCCACGGGTGTGTTCGAGGCGGGGCTGCTGGCCCGCCAGGCGCGGCCGCACGTCATGCTGCTCGATACGTCGGTGCCGGGCCCCAAGGCCCGCGAGATGCGGCTGGCCTTGCGGTCGGACCCGGAACTGGTTGCGACGCGCGTCGTGGCCGTCGAAGAGGAACTCACCGAGGCTCTGACGAGGCAGCGCATGAGCGAAGGCTTTGATTCGTGCCTTGCCAAGCCGTACAAACTGTCGAGCGTGGTCCGTGTGATTGAGGAGGCCACCAACATCGTCGCATGAATTGCGGGGGGGTGAGAGTTGTCCGGGGGTCGCGTCCTGCGGCCCTTTTTCTTTTGCGCGACGGACGCCTCCGGCGGCAGATGTGCGCGGCAAGGTCGGCGGCTTACGGTGGCGGACGGGGTCGGCCGGCGGTATACTGGGGCACGGACTCCGGAACCGAACGGGAGCCGACGATGAGCGCCGACGCCGAGTCGTACGAGCGGTTCGCTTCGCCCCTGACCACGCGCTACGCCAGTGAGCGCATGTCGCGGATCTTCAGCCCGGCCGAGAAGGTCCGCACGTGGCGGCAGATATGGATCGCCCTGGCAGAGGCCCAGCAGGAACTTGGCCTCGCGATCACCGACGTGCAACTCAGGCAGATGCACGCCCATGCCGACCACGTCAACTTCGAGCGGGCCGAGGCGCTGGAGCACGAGTTGCGCCACGACCTCATGGCCCACGTCCACGCCTTCGGCGAGCAGGCCCCCGCCGCGCGCCCCATCATCCACCTGGGCGCCACGTCCTGCGACGTGGGCGACAACGCCGACCTGGTGGCCATCCGCAAGGGCCTGGACGTGCTCGAGCGGCGGCTGGTTGCGACGCTCGAGCGGCTGGCGCGGTTTGCCGACGAGCACAAGGCCCTGCCGACGCTCGGGTTCACACACTACCAGCCGGCGCAACTTACAACCGTCGGCAAACGGGCGTGCCTTTGGCTGTGGGATCTGGTCCTCGACTACGAGGCCGTCGAGGCCGCGCGGAAGAACCTCAGGTTCCGCGGCATCAAGGGCACGACCGGAACCCAGGCCTCGTTCCTGCGCCTGTTCGACGGAGACCACGCGAAGGTCAAACGCCTCGACCAACTCGTCGCCAAGAAGATGGGCTTTGCCCGGGTCCATCCCGTCACGGGCCAGACCTACACGCGGAAGGTCGATTCCGAGATCCTGGCGATCCTCTCCGGCATCGCCCAGAGCGCTCACAAGTTCGCGAACGACCTGCGGCTGCTCTCGAACCGCAAGGAGATGGAGGAGCCCTTCGAGAAGCAGCAGGTCGGCTCGTCGGCCATGGCCTACAAGCGGAACCCGATGCGCTCGGAGCGGATGACGGGCCTGGCGCGCGTCCTCATCAGCCTCGCGCCCGCCGCCGCCGCCACGGCCGCCGAGCAGTGGCTCGAGCGGACCCTCGACGATTCGGCCGCCCGGCGCATCGTCCTCGGCGAGGGGTTCCTGGCGGCCGACGCCATCCTGCGGTTGTACCAGAACATCGTCGAAGGGCTGGTGGTCTACCCGAAGATGATCGCCCGGCACATCGCGGCCGAACTGCCGTTCATGGCCACCGAGAACATCCTGATGGCCGCCGTCAAGGCCGGCGGCGACCGCCAGACCCTCCACGAGGCCATCCGCCAGCACAGCCAGGACGCAGCGTACCAGGTCAAGATCGAGGGTCGCGAGAACGACCTCCTCGAGCGCCTCAAAGGCGACCCGGCCTTCGCCAAGGTCGATATCGACGCCGAACTCGATCCGCCGCGCTTCATCGGCCGCGCGCCGCAGCAGGTCGATGAGTTCCTGCGGGAGCACATTGCGCCCATCCTCGAGGCCCACCGCGGCACCGCCGGCGTCGAGGCCGAGATTAAGGTGTGACGGGGGGAGCAGCGCCGTCTAAGGAGAATCGGCCGTGGCGACGCGACCTGTTCGTGTCTATGCAGACACGTCGGTCTTCGGCGGGGCGTTCTGACGAGGAGTTCCGCGAGGCCAGCCGTGCTTTTCTCGCCGACGTGCGTGCTGGCCGCTTGCGACTTGTGACGTCCCCGCTCGTTGAGGAGGAAATTGCTGCTGCGCCCGCCAAGGTACGTCGGCTCTTCTCCGAGGCCCTTGTCGTTGCGGAGATTGCGGTTGTAGACGAGAACGCGCTGCAGTTGCGGGCGGCATACCTTCAGAGGGGCGTGGTCGGGCCGCGTTGGGCGGCGGATGCCCTGCACGTGGCCTTGGCTACGGTCAGCGGCGCCTCGGTGGTGGTAAGCTGGAGCTTTGCCCACATCGTTCACTTCGACAAGATCGCGATGTATAATGCGGTGAATGCCGAGCAGGGGCACGGGGCGATCGCCATCCATTCGCCCCGGGAGGTGATAGCGTATGAGGACTAAGACGTTTGACTGTGTCGCCATGAAGCGTCAGGGCGCGATCCGGGTGTACGAGCAGACGAAGGACATGACCCTCGACCAGCAGGTGGCTTTCTGGAAGGCGCGCTCTGCTGCACTCCGCAAGCGGTGCCGTGCGATCCGCAGGTCCCGCGCCCGAAGAGGGCGATGAATCCATGCCGTAGGCAGATGGGATACGCCACCGTTGGTCTTGCCTGACTGTGCTTCGCGGCCCCAGCTGGTGCAACGCCCAGGACTGCTCGAATGGGAGACCATCCTTCTGGCGAACCGGCCTCGCCATCTGGTCAGGCTCGCGATAGAGCAATGACCAGTTGCTACGTAGTCTACAGCCTGATTCTGGGCATTCTTGGATTCTGCACGTTCGGCGTGACGGGCATCCCCGGAGTAGTTCTCGGCGTGATCGGGTTGCGCCAGATCGTGCGCAGTGGGGGGCGACTACGTGGGCGGCCCGAGGCCGTCGGGGCGATCTTGGTTTCGGGAATGAGTCTTGTGCTATGGGCAGTCTTCCTTTGGGCTGATCGGGAGCGGGGCCGGTACCAGGGCACTCAAATGCTACTTGAAGGAATCCGCGGCGCCCTTCAAAGATACCACGAGGACTGGGCCAAGTATCCATGGTCGGAAACCACGTCGGACGGTGTGATGGGGGCCGTGGCTGCCGAGTACCGGCCCGCTCCGGATTCGCCACACGACGCCGAGGCGGTCCTTTACGCGGCCCTCAACATGCGCCGGCGGAACGGGCCGTACATGCCGCCGGATGTCGCAATGGCCGTAACAAGGGAAGCGCCTGGCCGAAGATGGTTCCTCTACGCGGACGGATGGGGGCGCCCCATCAGGTACACGCCGCCCGTGCCCGGAACGGACTTCCCACTTCTTGAATCCGAGGGCCCCGACCCGGATGACTCGGCAGACAACGTCCTAAAGTACTGATCACGTGTAGTCCAGGAACTCCCGCAACCACAGTTCCAGGCACAGAAGCGCCCAGAGCCGCTCGCCGTGATCGGCGCGGGCGCCCGTGTGGGCGGCGATGAGCGCTTCGACGGCCTCGCGCCGGAGGAGACCGCGCCCAAGCGTTCCGCTATCGAGTAGAATCCCCCGCATCCAGTCGGCGTGTTCGCCGGCCAGCCAGCGGCTGACCGGCACGCCGAACCCCATCTTCCCGCGCTTCAGGATGCTCTGCGGCAGAAAAAGGGTCCTGGACCCTTTTTTGGAGAAGGCGTCGCGGAGGATTGCTTTGCCCTGCGGGAGTCGCCCGAGTCGCCGCCGCCACGCCATCGCCACCGGCATCTGCCGCGCCAGTTCCACCACGCGATGGTCGAGCAGCGGGCTTCGGACCTCCAGGCCGTGCGCCATCGAGGCGATATCGACCTTCGCCAGGCAATCGTTCGGCAGGTAGTCCTGGAGGTCGATGGCCATCGCCCGGTCCACCCACGGCCGCGCGTCGAGATCGCGGATCGAGACGCCCCACCGCGCCAGGGGATCATCTGTCAGCGCCTCGGCGGCGAACTCCGGCGCGAGCAGCGCCGCCAGGTCATCGCTCGAGAAGAGCGACCGCCAGGCCAGGTATCGCGGCAGCGGGTCGAGGTCGAGGGCCGCCAGGAACCGCCGCGCGGCGTTCCACCGGGTCTTGCGGCCGGCCCGCGCGGGCATCTGTCGCCCCAGCCGCGCGAGCAGTCGCCGCGTGCCGGGTGCCATCCTCGCGCTGACCGCCATGGCCGCATGCCGCGGGTACCCGCCGAACGACTCGTCGCCGCCGTCGCCCGACAGCGCCACGGTCACCTCGTGGCGTGCTTCGCGGGCCAGCCAGTAGACGGCGACGGCGGAGGAGTCGGCGAACGGTTCGCCGTGACGCCGGACGAGCGTCTCGAGCGCCTCCACGCACCTTGGCTCGACGTCCACCTCGGTGTGCTCGGTGCCGAGTTGGTCGGCCACCTCGCGGGCGTAGGCCGACTCGTCCCACCCGCTCTCGGCGAAGCGGACGGTGAACGTGCGGAGCCGGCCGCCGGCGTGCTCGGCCGCAAGAGCGGCCACGACGGAGGAATCCAGTCCGCCCGAGAGCAGCACCCCCAGTGGGACGTCGGCGGCCAGGCGGGCCCGGACCGCTGCCGAGAGCGTCGCAAGGAGCCGCTCGCGCCACGCCGCCGGGCTGGTTTCGGCGTCGGGCGGGCCGCGCGGGATGTCCCAGTACCGCGTCGGGCCCGTGACCTGGTTGGCTGCGGCATCGAACTGCAGGTAATGGGCGGGCTCCAGTTTCCGGATTCCGGCGAATCCCGTGGCTGGGGCGGGCACGCAGCCGAAGCGGAGGAAGGCGCCGATGGCCTGCGGGTCGATGGCGCGCGGCACGTCGGGGCACTCCAGCAGCGCCGCGGGCTCGCTTGCGAACGCCAGCCCCTCCGGCCCGTGCCACCAGTAGAGCGGCTTCTGGCCGAGGCGGTCGCGGGCGAGCAGCAACCGCCGGGCCCGCCCGTCCCAGATGGCGAAGGCGAACATGCCGACCAGGTGCGCCAAGAGGTCCGGCCCGTCGTCCTCGTACAGGTGGACGAGCACCTCCGTGTCGCCCGCCGAGGCCAGCCGGTGGCCGCGCCCTTCCAGGCGCTCGCGCAAGTCAGGGTAGTTGTAGACCTCGCCGTTGTAGGCCAGGTGCACGGAGCCGTCTTCGTTGGTCATGGGCTGGCGGCTGCCGGGTGGGTCGATGACGGCCAGGCGCCGGACGCCGAGGCCGGCGGTGCCGCCGTCGTCGATCCAGATGCCTTCCTCGTCGGGCCCGCGATGGACGAGGGCCGAGACCATGCGGCCGAGGGTACGGGGCTCGACAGGCGCGCCGTCTGCGCGGATGATGCCGGCGATGCCGCACATGAGATGGCTCCTCGGGCCGAGTCTAGGGCCGCGCCCCGGACGGTCAAGGCAAAACGGTCCGCCGGGTGGCACGGCCCTTGGGCCGTGCAGCCGCACTGGGCAGGCCGGGTGGCACGGCCACGCGCAGCGTGACCGTGTGCTCCCGGCGTCGAACACGGCCGCCCTTCGGGCTGCCGTGCCACCCGGCCCGGCCCGCCCGCGCGCGGTCAAGGCAAAACGCGCCGCCGCGTGGCGGGGTCCGGTATTTCGTTGCCCTCGGGCGGCAGAATCGAGTATATTCTCATGCCGCCACGTCACATGCCCGCTCAAGGGGGGCCGATGGCTAGGACCGACGACGAGACGCTCGACTTCTTCATCTCGTACCACCACGACGACCGCGAGTGGGCCGAGTGGATCGCCTGGACACTCGAAGAGGCCGGCTGGTCGGTCCTGTTGCAGGCCTGGGACTTTCGGGCCGGCCAGAGTTTCATCGGCAACATGGACGACGGCGTCGCCCGCGCCAAGCGGACCCTCGCCGTCCTCTCGCCCGACTACTTCGCCTCGCCGTACTGTAAGGCCGAGTGGACGGCCGCGCTCGCGCAGGACCCCGACGGGTCCCAAGGGCGGCTGCTGCCCGTCCGCGTTCACGACTTTCGCGTAGAAGGCCTGCTTGCCGCCCGCGCTTACATCGACTTCGTCGGCCTCGACGAGACGGCGGTAAAGGAGAACCTCGTCGCCGAGGCCGAAGGCGAGCGCCGCAAGCCGACCGAGGCGCCCGCGTTCCCGCGTGCCGTGTCCGAGGAACCGGTCTTCCCCGGCGCGCTGCCGCCCGGTTTCAAGGTCCCCCTCCGGCGGAACCCGAACTTCACAGGGCGCGAGGCGCTGCTCGATGCCTTGCGCGAGGCCCTTACGTCGGGCAAGGCGGCGGCGCTTACGCAGGCGATCCACGGCCTGGGCGGCGTCGGCAAGACCCAACTCGCCCTCGAGTACGCCTATCGCCACGGGGCCGACTACCGGTTGGTCGGGTGGGTCCGGTCGGAGGAGGCGGTTCGGCGGGCGTCGGACTACGCGGCCCTGGCCGCTGCCCTCGGCCTCCCGGAGAAAGACGCCCAGGACCAGGGCGCCATCATTCAGGCCGTCCGCGCCTGCCTCGAAACGCGCGGCGACTGGCTCCTGGTCTTCGACAATGCGCCGGACCCCCAGGCCCTTGGCGAGTACCTGCCCCGGGGCGGGATCGGCCACGTCGTCGTCACGTCGCGGCACGCGGCGTGGGGCGGCGTCGCGAGGCCGCTCGAGGTCCCGACGTTCCCGCGGCCCGAGTCCGTCAAGTTCCTGCTGGAGCGGACGGGGTCAAAGGACGCCGAGGCGGCCGATGCCGTGGCCGACGCGCTCGGCGACCTGCCCTTGGCGCTCGAACAGGCCGGGGCGTACGTCGGGGAGACGGGGATTACGCTCTCGGCGTACCTCGACCTCTTCCGGAAGCGCCGGAGCGAGATGCTCGCGCGGGGCAAGCCCTCGCAGGACTACCCCGAGACGGTCGCGACGACGTGGCTGATGGCGATGGAGGCGGCAGGCGAAAAATGCCCCGCCGCAGGCGATCTCCTGAACCTCTGTGCGCAGGTCGCGCCGGACGACATTCCCCTGGACCTCCTGGCGGAGAAGGCACACAAATTGCCGGCGCGACTCCGCAAGGCGGTCGAGGACCCCGTGAAACTCTACGAGGCCGTGGCGGCCCTGCGGGCGTATTCGCTCTGCCAGGTGGGCCGCGAAGCCCGGACCCTCTCGGTCCACCGCCTCGTCCAGGCGGTCTCCCGCGACCGGCTCGACGCGAAGGGGCGGAAGCGGTGGGCGGGGGCGGCCGTAGAGATCGTCAGTGCCGCGTTCCCGTACGAGAGCGACGACGTTCGGACGTGGGATGCGTGTGCCCGCCTCCTGCCGCACGCCCTCGCCGCAGGCGAGCGGGCCGAGGCGCTCGGCGCCGCCCCCAAGGCGACGGGCCGCGCCCTGAACCAGGCGGGGCTGTACCTCCGGGGCCGGGCCCGGTTCGACGAGGCCAAGGCGTGCTACGAGCGGGCCCTGGCAATCTTCGAGAAGGTGCTCGAGCGCGATCACCCCAACGTCGCGGCGGCCGTTAACAACCTCGGCCTCGTCCTCCAGGACCAGGGCGACGTTGAGGGGGCGAAGAAGTGCTACGAGCGGGCCATCGAAATCGACGAGCAGGCCTACGGGCCCGACCATCCGGATGTCGCCACCCGCGTCAACAACCTCGGGGGCGTCCTCCATGCCCAGGGCGACCTGGCGGGGGCGAAGACGTGCTTCGAGCGGGCCATCAAAATCGGTGAGGCGACAGTGGGGCCGGACCATCCGGATGTCGCGGTCCGCGTCAACAACCTCGGCAGCGTCCTCAAGGCCCAGGCCGACCTTGAGGGGGCGAAGAAGTGCTTCGAGCGGGCCCTGCCGATCTTCGAGAAGCAGCTGGGCAAGAACCACCCCAGCGTCGCGACGCTCGTCAACAACCTCGGCAGTGTCCTCCAGGACCAGGGAGACCTTGAGGGGGCGAAGAAGTGCTACGAGCGGGCCCTTGGAATCGACGAGAAGGCCTACGGCCCGGACCATCCGGCGGTCGCGACCGACGTCAACAACCTCGGCCTCGTCCTCCAGGACCAGGGTGACGTTGAGGGGGCGAAGAAGTGCTTCGAGCGGGCCTACCGGATCGCGCTCAAGTTCCTGGGTGAGGACCATCCGACGACGGCCATCTTCCGCAGGAACCTGGAATCCGTCGGCGGCCCGTCGTAGGGTCTGTTGCCCATAATGGTTGACACCTCGCCTGCCGCCGACCTATAATCTGCCCTTCATACGTGGGACGCAGGTGCGAGGTGGCGTGTGAGACGGTTCCTGCAGTCGCTGAGCCGCCCGGTATGGGCCGTCGGTCTGGCGGGCGCGCTGACGCTTCTGGTGGCGGGGTGCGGGTCGCTCCGCTCGTCGGATCGCTTCGATCGCGACCAGAGGGTCCTCGACCTGGCCGACGCCCTGCGGGACGAGGCGCTGAAGGTGCCGCAGGACGGCCAACGCGAGCGGCTCGTGTCGGGCCTGATCCGGCTGCGTGAACTGATGCTGGCCGAGTCGTCGCTGAGGCCGGCCGAGGCCGCGCCGGGCGCGCCGACGCTGCCGGAACCGGAAGGCGGCGACAAACCCGCCCCGCCGTGGGCCACCATGTTCGCTCCGCGAAGCCTCGTGGTGGGGTTCTTCACGCGGAGCAAGAACTTCGACGAGGTGCCGGGCGACGACGGCCTGGAGGTCCGCCTCCAGCCGCTCGATGCGTTCGGCGACCCGACGAAGGCCGTCGGGTCGTACCGGATCGAGGTCTTCACCTACCGGCTGCACACGGGCGAGAAACGGGGCCAGCGGCTGGGGCACTGGTTCGTGAGCGTCCTCGACGAGGCGAGCAATCGGCAGTACTACGACCCGGTGGACCGCTCGTACGTGTTTCCGCTGCTGTGGGACAGGGAGATCGAGGCCGGCGCGGCCGTCATCGTCCAGGCCACGTACTACCCGCCGGGCGGGTTCACGGAGAAACTGTTTGCCCAGCGCGTGGTCAGCATCGGGGAAACGGCCCAGTAACAGCGCGAGGTGAGGCTATGATGCGGCGGACGGCGTGGGTGTTTCTGGCGGCTGCGATCCTCGTGTCGGCGGCGGGGTGTGACCTGACGCGCAAGAATTACCAGACGGTCTCGCTCGGCAACTCGGCAGATGAAGTGAAGAAAGTCCTCGGGAGTCCCCGATATGAATTTGAGGGGCAGTGGGTCTATACCCGCGACGACCCCCGCGACCTGACGAAGGTCGAAATCTGCTTCGACGCCGACAAGAAGGTGATCGGAAAATCCTGGCAGAACCCGGAGAAACCTTGGGAGAATCACCGCGAAGGCCAAGTCCCCATTCGGTAGCGGGGACAGGGGAAGAAAGGCAACGCGGGGCTTGAAAGGATAGGCGCATGCGTGTGAATCGGTACGTTCTGGCGGCACTGGCGGTCTGGAGCGTGGCGGCGACGGGCTGCTGGTACCAACGCCCCGAACTCGAAGACATGTTCGCTGACATCGAGGTCGGCGCAAGCAAGGAGGACGTGATCGAGGCGCTGGGTCAGCCCACGGCCGTGTTGGGCGACACCGGCTCCGGCGAGGCGCCGGGCGCCCCCGCCCCGGAAGAGGCCAACGAGATGTTCTACCTCTACGACGATCCGCTTGAGCCGGTCCGTTTCCGTTTCGTCCTGAACGACAAAGGCTTTGTCATCGAGAAGTACTACGAGACGAAGAAGGAGTTGGCGAAGCGGGCCGAGGAAGTGAAGGGGGAACTCCCGCCCATCGAGCGACTGCCCGGCGAGAAGGAGCCCGACCGCCGGTATCCCGGCGGGCCGCTCGAGCGGTTCGAGACGGTTCCGGGTGTGCCGGAGCGGATCAAGTAGCCTGCCCCCACGCCGCGGGTCTGGAGCACCCGCCGCGTCTTTCGTTGGCGCTGCGCGGTCGGTACGGAGGGTCTGTTGCCCAAACCGCGCGGCGGCCTTCCCAGGCTGCCGCGAGAGGCCGTGCACGGAGCGTGGTGGCCTGGGAAGGCCACCACGCGGAAGCGAGCCGAATTGGGCAACCGGCCCCGGAGACCGACCGCGCACAACACCTGCCTGGGTCCGCTTAAGGTTTCGCGACCGTGACCTCGATCTCGGCCACGAGCGCCTCGCCCGAGAGCGTCGTGAAGGTTGCCCGCAGGACGAGGGCGTCGGTCGCGGGCATGCGGCCGTCGGGCCACGGCCATTTCATCACGTAGCCGCGGATGCCGAGGCTGCCGATCCACGTCTCGGCCAGCGCGTCGGCCCCGAGTTCCCACCGGTGATAGGGCTTCGGGGGTTTGCCGTCGCCGCCCGGCTCAAAGGCTTCGAGCACCAGCCGCCCGGCCCGTTTGACGACGTCGCCCTCGGCGTCGAGGGGCTGGACGATGACCTTCAGGCGCTCATCGCCGGGGACACCGTCGGTGTCGAGGCCGCCGGTGTGCGGGCCGAACCCGACGGCGATGGGGCGGAAGGGATCTTCGGGGATCGGTTTGGCGGGGGTGGGCGTGGCGCCGCTGCGCTCGAAGTCGGCCACGCGTTGCTCGGCGGCGGTCAGTTGCTGCGCGAGTTCGCGGTTTCGCGTCATCAGGAGGTCGATCTGGTCCTCGCGCGACAGGTGCGGTTTCTCGGCGCAGCCGGCCCCGAGCGTGATAACCGCCGCGCATACGAGAGAAAGGATGGGATGTCGTGGGTCCATGGCGCCGGCGTCTCCCCGCTTGGGCGCGTCCGCTCCCCGGCCGAGCGTTACTTTAGGCCACGGGCGGCCGGCTGTCAACCGGTGCGGCCTGCATTCGCGTGTCGCGGCGGGTGGGGACACCCGCCGCGCACAGGCGTGGGTGCTGCGCGGCGGGTCTCCGAACCCGCCGCGCCAGGGACGCCCCGGCCGGCGGCGCGGGCGCTCCTTGTGACCGCACGCACGCGAGCCTATAATGGCCGCCCTTGCCGGGAGGAGATGCAATGGCCGAACCGATCCGGATCGGCACCGTGAAGTTCCTGAATGCGTGGCCGCTGACGCACGGTCTCGAGGGCCGCGACGGCGTGACGCTGCGCCGTGCGCGGCCGAGCGCGCTGGCGGAGATGTTCAAGCGCGGCGAGGTGGACGCGGCGCTGGCGCCGTCGATCGACTATTTCCGCCTGGCCGCCGAGCACGGCGAGCGCGCCCGCGCGGGCGGCGCGACCGGCGTCGTGGCGCTGCCGGTGGCGGCGATCGGGTCGGCGGGGGCCGTCGGGTCGGCCCTGCTGTTCGGGTTCGCCGAGTCGGACGGCCTCCGCCGGGTGGTGCTCGACCCGGCCAGCCGCTCGTCCAACGCCTTGGCGCGGATCATCGTTGCGCGGCGTTTCGGTGGCCGGGTCCACTTTGTGATGCCGGATGGCATGGGGGGCGCGGCCCCGCGTCCGCCCGACGCCGAGGTCCTTATCGGCGACGAGGCCCTCGTGGCCGAGCGGCCCGAGGCCAAGTGGGTCCTGGACCTGGGCGAGGAATGGGAGCGGCTGGTTCACCTGCCGTTCGTCTACGCCTTCTGGGTTGCCCGGGCCGACGGGCCGCTTGAGGTCCTGGTCGAGTTGTTGTCGGCGGCCCGCGATGCGGGGCTGGCCGCCCGCGAGCAACTCGCCGCCCGCGCCGCCGGCGAACTCGGCGTCCCGGCCGAGGCCGCCCGGCGGTACCTGATGGAGCAGGTGCGGTACGAGTTCGGCGCGAAGGAGCAGCGCGGCGTGCGCGCCTTCTACCGCATGGCCGTCGAGGAAGGGCTGGCGCCCGAAGGCGTGCGCCTGCGAACGGCCTCCCCAGGCGGGGGCGAGGGACCATGAGCGGCGCCGCCGAGCGCGAACGCCTCTCGCCCGAGGACGCGTTGGGGCTTCTCGAAGAGGCCGACCTGCTGGACCTGGGCCGCCGGGCCGACGCCGTGGCGCGGCACCTGCACCCCGAGCCGTGGCGCACCTACGCCATCGACCGCAACATCAACTTCTCGAACCTGTGCGAGTGCCGGTGCCGGTTCTGCGCCTTCTGGCGGGCGCCGGGCGACGCCGAGGCCTACGTCCTGGACACCGAAACGCTCTTTGCGAAGATCGACGAGGCGGTCCGCCTCGGGGCGACGCATATCCTCGGCCAGGGGGGCCTGTCGCCGCGGCTGGATCTGGCGTATTACGAGGACATGCTCCGCAAGATCAAGGCCCGGTTCGACATCCTGCTCCACTGCTTCAGCCCGCCGGAGATCCACTACATGGCCGAGAGGGCCGGCCCATCGGTCCGAACGGTGCTGGAGCGGCTTCGGGCGGCGGGGCTCGACAGCCTGCCGGGCGGCGGGGCCGAGATCCTCGTCGATCGCGTCCGCCAGATCATCAGTCCCAACAAGTGCACGACCGACGAGTGGCTCGGCGTCATGCGCGCCGCCCATTCGCTCGGTATGCCGACCAGCGCCACGATGGTCTTCGGCCACGTCGAGACGCCGGCCGAGCGAATCGAGCACCTGGAGCGCCTCCGCGATCTTCAGGACGCCACCGGCGGGTTCCTCTCGTTCATCGCGTGGCCGTTCCAGGCTGCGAACACGCTTCTGGCGGCAAGCGGCGACCTCGGCCCCGGGTGGCGGCCCGTCGGCGGGGCCGAGTACCTCCGGCTTCTGGCGGTGGCCCGCATCTTCCTGGACAACATCCCGAACGTCCAGGCCTCGTGGGTGACGATGGGCCCGAAAATCGGGCAGGTGGCACTGGCGTTCGGCGCGAACGACCTGGGGTCCACGATGATCGAGGAGAACGTCGTGGCGGCTGCCGGGTGCGTGCACCGGGCGTCGCCGCCGATGCTGCGGAGGCTGATCGAGGCCGCGGGATTCGAGGCCGGGCAACGCAATTCTCGTTATCAGGTGGTTTCCTCGTGACCGATAACAGGTTGAGGGTGCACGAGGGCGAGCCGTGCCTGAAATGGAACCCGTTATCGAGACGGCCCGCGCGGTGCTCATCGGCCGGTCGCCGCTGGGCCGCGAGGATGTCTTCCTGTTCGACCACGCCGTGCGGGTCATGCGTGTGGCCGAACGCCTTTCCACGTGCGACGAGGTCCGTTCGTGGCGGATCGACCGCTATGCGCTGCAGGTGGCGGCCCTGTTCCACCAGGCGGCCACCGTGCAGTTGGACGAGGAGCGGCGAACGTCCACCGTCTATGCCGCCGCCACGATGAGCGCCGAGGACGTCAAGGAGTACAGCGCGGAGTTGGCCGGCGACCGGCTCGGGGGCAAGGTGCCGCCTCGCCAGTTGGACCTGGTCCAGGAGATCATCCGCCGCGCTCACGACGCCGGCGTTGACCTGGCTGAGGCAAAGATCCTCTCCGACGCCGACAGCCTCGACGACATCGGCGCGCTGGGCGTGTGGCGCGACCTCAGGCGGTACATCCTGGAGGGCCGCGCCGTCGAAGACACCGTCCGAGCCTGGCGCCGCCGCGAGCAGTACGGGTACTGGGAGGCGCGGGTGCGCGACGTCTTCAACCTGGAGACCGCCCGTCGCCTGGCCGAGAGTCGCCTCGGTGCCGCCCGAGCGTTCATGCAGCAACTGGAGGCCGAGTTCGAGACCTCCGACCTTCCCGACGACGGTGGCGAGGGCTGAGCGGCAAGAAGGTTCCAGGATCCTTTTCCCCGGAAGGGCCCGGAGGGTGCTCCGCAGAAAAGGTTCCTGGAACCTTTTTGCCTCCGGTCTTTTGCCTTGCAACCGCCGCTGCGCCACGGCTCAATGTACCGGCGGAAACGACCGGCCCCCGGCGGCACGTGCCCCGGTGAGACGTGGACGGAGCCATGGCTGAAGCGTCACGCAACGCCGACAGGGCCTCCCCGCTTCCGGCGATCATCCTCGGCAGCGGCGTCTGGCACGTCCTGCGAGAGGAGGCGGGCATCCGGCTCGCCGGCGGCCGGGAGCGCGAGACGCCCTTTGGCCGGTCGCGGCCGGTGTTCCATGCGGCCCTGCCGGACGGGCAAGAGGTGCTGCTGCTCGCGCGGCACGGCGAGGAGGGATACCAGGTCGGGGCCTGGAGCGTCAACTACCGGGCCAACCTCTGGGCGCTCAAAGACCTGGGAGCCGATCTCGTCCTGGCGACCAGCGCGTGCGGCGGCATCGACCCGGACCTTTCGGTCGGCACGTTCGTCGTGCCGCACGACGTCCTCGACCGGACCACCTGCCGCGAGAAGACCTTCTTCGAGGGGACCGGCCTGGGCGTCCTCCGGCACAGCGATCCGTTCTGCCCGGCGCTTCGGCAGGCGCTGGCGGGGGCGCTTGAGGCGGCGGGCGCACCGCACACGGCGTGCGGCGTCTACGTCTGCACCGACGGGCCGCGGCTCGAGACGCCTGCCGAGATTCGCCTCTTTGCGTCCGAGGGCGCCGCGGTGGTCGGCATGACGGTGGCGCCGGAGTTCGCGCTCGCGCGGGAACTCGAAATGTGCTACGCGCCGCTCTGCTGGGTCGTCAACCCGGCCGAGGGCGTCAAGCCGCGACCGTATCGGCCGGACGTGCTGTTCGAGGGCATGGCCACCGAGGAGGAACTGGCCGAAGGCGACCGGGCCGCCGAGCGGCTGCCCGAGATCCTGGCCGGCGCCCTCCGGCGGCTCCCCTCCGACCGCGCCTGCCACTGCCGCAGCGCCATGCAGCGGTACAGAGACCGCGGCGACATCGGCGACGATTTCCGGACGTGGATCGCACGCCGCGCCGAGTAACGCGCGCGACATGGCGTTAGTTTCGCGCGGTGGGCAAGATTGCCCACCGCGCTCATCTGGCGGGGCATGCGCCGAGTAACGCGCGCAGGGCCGTGTTAGCCGCCGGGCTTGCCCGGCGCGCTGGTCGTCAGGCTGACGGCGGCGCCAGAGTCGCGGACGGCGGCCATGACCTCGGCCACGGTCTTCATCGACGCCTTCGCGTCGGCTTTCAGGCGGACGCGCTCGGCCCCCTTCAGCAGGTCCTTGACCTTCGCGCAGAATTCCTTCGGCGCAAGCGCCGCCTCGCCCACGCGGACGTTGCCGTCGGCCGCGATGACGATATCGAGCGGCGGCCCCGCCTTCCCGGGCGCGGGGGCCTGGGGCTTGAGGACCACCAGGTGGACCTGCATCAGGGCGTCGCGCAGCACGTCGTGGACCTCCATGACGCGGCCGAACGCCTCCTGGGGATCGGCCCGCAGGACGGTCGTGCGGATGGCGGCCGGCATCCGAGAGACGGCGGCCTTGAGCGCGTCGAGGGTTATCGGTTTGCCGTCGAGTTCGGGCGGCGCCCCCTTCTTGAGGACGACTTCGATCTCGACCTTCGTCGGCTTGATGCGGCTGCCCGTCGGGCGGATGACGAGTTCCACGGGCGTGCCCACCTTCGGGACCACGTTGGGGTTCGCCTCGTAGGCGAGGTTGTCGTTGACGCTGGTGGACTCGAAAGGCACGTCGATGACGGCCTCGCGGAAGTTGGCGATGCAGACGACCGTGCCCTCGCGGTCGGCGGCCTGGAGGGCGTCGCCTTCGGGGCGGCCGACGTACACCCAGTCGAACGGCCGGTCGAGGCCTTCCTCCATGCCCGAGAGGCGCAGCAGTTTCCACGCCGGGACCTCCCGGGGTGTGCCGCCCTTGGGTTTGAGGCGGGCCGTGACCGTGACGATCTCGCCGGCGGGCGAACTGAACGCCCCGCCCGGGGTCACAAAGCCCGGCTTGCCGGGCTGAAGGCCCAGCAGCGACAGGGCGAACGTCACGTGCGACGGCTTCGCCTTGACCACGATGACGCTCTCGTGTTCGCGGGTGCCCTCGCTGCACACGAACAATTCCAGCGCCCCCTCCTGAAGGCACACCGTCCCTTCGAGCCGGACCTCGCGCGCCTTGGTGTCAACCACGATGCCGGGCAGCGTCTTGATGACGACGTCCTCGGCGGCGGTCGTGGCCGGCAACACTGCCAGCACGGCCAGGGCGACGGCCTTACAGGTGCGTCGATGCATGGTGCTCTCCTGCTTTGCTCACTCGCAGTGGGCCAGGGCGATGAGGGCGTAACTGGTCGGCACCGGCGGGAATCCCTCGAACCAGCGGTCGGCCTCGTTTATCCAGAAGCCGTCCGGTTTCTGGCGCTTGAGGAGGGCCTCCGACAGTTCAGCCCGCCAATCGTGCGTCCGCCGGCGCGCGTCAACGATTCTCTCTTCGCCCCAGGCCTTCAGGGCCTTGGCGGCCGTCTCGTAGTAGTAGAACAGGCCCTGCTGGCCGAGGTCCGGGTTCTCCTCGAACGTCCAGTGCCGGCGGATCCACTCCATGGCGGCCTGGACACGCGGGTCGTCACGCTTAAGATCCGCGTACATGAAACTCTTGAACCCGGCGTAGGTCATCGACCCATAGGCCTTCAGACCCTTCTTCCCGTTCGGCAGGTCCACGGTGCCCGCCTTCGACTCGCCGCCGACGTCAGGTGAGTAGATCATGCCGCCCGAGTCGGTCCCGGCGAACATCTGGTCGTTCGATTCGCTGCGGTCCTGGGTGCGGCTGACGAAGACCACGACCTTCTTCCACAGCGGATGGTCCTTCGGCACGCCCGCCTCGTGCATCGCCTGGACGAAGTACTGCGTGTTCGACAGATCGGGCCGCTCGTGCTGGCCGTACCCGTGCCCGCCGTACCAGGGGTTGCCCTTGTCGATGCTCTCGGCCTCGTCCCACTGGTGCTTGATGAGGTAGGCCTTGGCCTTCTCGATGGAGCCGGCGTAGGTCTTGGCGTCGGCCTTCACCAGGACCATCAGGGCGATGCTGGTGGTGTAGGTCTTGAGGCCCACGTCGTAGATGCCGCCGTCGTCCTTCTGATGCTTCAGGAGGTACGCGATGGCGCGGCTGACGGGCTCGTCCTTGGCGGTCTTGCCGCACCAAAGCAGCGCGTCGGCGCACAGGGCCGTGATGCCGGCGTTGCCCTCGCCCCAGGAACCTGCCGGTTCCTGCGTCTTGACGAGATACGCCACGCCGCGCGCGATGGCTTCCCGGCGGCGTTCGGCCAGGGGCCGCCGGGCATCGCTCGTCGCGGCGACCGTCGGTTCGGCCGCTTCCCGGTCGGCCAGTGTGGCCACGTCGTCGGCCTTCTGGGCCATGGCCTCCTCGAGGGCCCTGATGGCCTCGCGCTGGGCCATGTCCTCGTGTGCCGTCGTGCGGAACCAGAACAGGCCCACGCCCGCGACCATCAGGCCGCCCACGATCACGACGATGGCGACCACCGCGGCGGCGATGATGATGGCGATTCTCGAACCGCTGCTCATCGGTCACTCTCCACCAGATTCGACGCCTCGCGCGCCGGTTAATGCATTATACGACCGGAGGTTCCTTTGCCGCGAGGGGGGCTTGCGCGGCGGGCGCTCCAGACCCGCCGCGCCTGGACCTCAGAGAACTTCCCTCAGCCCGCTTATGCGGTCTTACGTAAGTCTTTTGTCGTGGCGAGAACGGCACCCGCTCG
>Ga0307380_10002736_pt1 | contig 24724 bp, 28 predicted proteins | sample UN3MG_FD_202239 | JGI IMG/M metagenome (GOLD analysis project Ga0307380, IMG submission 202239) | Soil microbial communities from Risofladan, Vaasa, Finland - UN-3 | ecosystem: Environmental > Terrestrial > Soil > Coastal area > Acid sulfate soil | place: Finland: Risofladan, Vaasa | collected... | reverse complement strand
ACGCGTCGAACCGCCGGCTTAAGCCGGCGGCCTATTAACATACTACCCCTAAAAGACCTGCGCCGACCCGAGGGCCGGCCCCAGAAAGTAAAAGATACCACCCGCTTCAGCGGGCGGTGCCTAACCGGCGACGCGTCGAACCGCCGGCTTAAGCTGGCGGCTCATAAACATACTACCCCTAAAAGACCTGCGCCGACCTGAAAGTCGGCCCCAGGGAGTAAAAAAGATACCGCCCGCTTTAGCGGGCGGTGCCTAACCGGCGAAGCGTTAACCGCCGGCTTCAGCCGGCGGCCCCTAACCCGCGACGCGTCGAACCGCCGGCTTAAGCCGGCGGCTTAAAACGCCTCGTCGAACACGAGATATATCCCCTGCGAGTCCTTGCCGCGGCCGTAGTCGACGCGCACCCGCGCCTCGCCGTCCTTTACGAGGTCGAGGCGCAAGCCCCCGCCGGCGGTGAGCACCACGTGGTCGAACGAGAAGTCGGCCATCGTGAAGCCGACGTCGCCCACGTCCACGAAGAGCGCGCCCACCAGCCGCCACCACAGCGGCACCCGGACCTCCTCCTGGTAGGCCACGAGCCACCGGCCTCGCGCCCGCCCCTCCGGCTCGCCCCGCAGAATCGCGGAGCCGCCCAGCTCCGCCATCGCCCAGAACGGCGGCGCGCCGTCGCGGCCCGAAAGGAACAACCGGTTGGCGCAGGTCCACTTCCGCCCCAGCCGCTCCACCGTCCAGAAGAACCGCGCGTCGGCCTCGTACCACCGGAAGGTGTAGTCCGAGCCCGCGCCCTCGTCGAAGACGGAAAACCGTCCCCGCAGGAACAAGCCCTCCGTCGTCGTATGGCGGCGGTCGCGGGTGTCGTACTCCGCGAAGGCCGTGGGCCCGACGATAAGGCCCCCCTCGACGCCCGGCGCGTACGCCGGCCCGGGCAGGTATCCGGGCGGCAGGCCCTCCGCGTCCGGCGCCCACTCGACTATTTTATAATTCTCCGCGAAGGCGCCCAGGCCGCCGTAAAACGGCCCGACGACGCGACGGTACCCCTTGACGTCCGCGCGCAGCATCTTGCGCGTGTAGCGCGCGTAATACGCCTTGGGTACGTCTTGGGAGCCGGGGGGAGGTCGGAACGCCGTGGGGTACTTCTCGAAGCGGTCCTCGGCCAGCAGCCGCCAATCGCCGGTCGGGGAGTACAGGTCGCCGTTGAGGTCGAAGCGGAACTGGCGGTGCCAGGTGTAGACCGCCATCGGTTGGACGTACGAGTCGCGCGTATCGGGCGAGCTTTCGGGGAGGCGGAAGAAGGCGGCCGCGTACGCGCCGAAGGCGGGGCCGGTATCGGGGGTGTAGTACCCGAAGGGCAGGCCGGCCCAGGTGACGGCCCACGCCGGAGCGGCCGCGATAGCCACGATTATCGCCGTCGGCCTCGCGCGCACGGCGCTATAATAATTAACAATCGAGGGCGGCGCAACCGAAAACTGGCCGACAGTTTCTGTTTACAAGGGGCGCGAGGCGTTGTATTATTTCGGGTGAGGTATTTCGCGCTGTTAATAATGATAACGGCAGCCGCCGCGGCCGCCTGGGCGGACGGCACCGGCGTAATCGCCGCGGAGGTAGGTTGCGGTTACGTCGGCGGCATCGGCGTGGGCCTGGCGGGCATCCCGGTGGGCAACCTGTTCTCCAGCGAACAGTACGCCGGCGGCGGCCTGTGGGGATTCCTTATCGCCTATCCCGCCGGCGTGGGCCTGGGCGTGTACGGCGCCGGCGAGATATGGGGCGACGACGCCGAAAACGACTGGGCGAGCGTCGGCGCCTCGGTGGCGGCGGCGTACGCGTCGGCCGCGGCCGGCTACTTCACGGCGAAATTCAAGGGGTTGTTAATCGGCATGATAGCGGCCCCCGCGGCCTCGACCGCGGCCTATAACCTGGTAAAAAAATCCGCCGACGAAAACGCCGAGGGCGAGGGCGGCGGCGGCTTCTACGTATATACCTCGTTCAATTTCTAAGGAGACTCGAGTTATGCAACCGCGTTCAATCCTAGCATTATTAATAATTTACGCCGGCTCGGCCGCCGCGCTCGTAGACGTGGGGCCGGCCGTGGGCTTCGACTCCCGGCCGCCGGGAGAATGCGACGCCGTCTACGGCCTGTCGTTGGCGGTGCACGTCGGCCCGGCGTCGGTGTACGCCCGCGGCACCGTAATGCCCACCGACTCCGGGGATGCCTCCTCCGACTTATACGTAGACGAATGGGAACGGCGTTACTACGGCGCGGACGTTACGCCGCTCGTGGCCTTGGGCGGCAAAGACGTCTCCCCCGTCGCCGGCCTGAATTACCGCCAGAGCCGCTTCAAGGATTACGATTACGAAGGAGGGGAGAAGCAAACCTTACCCGTACCTTTTAATTACACCGACGGCGAGACGACGAGCCGGCGCGTACTCGCGCTGGGGGGCGTAAAATTCGCCAACGACGAGGGATTATCGGGCGTTGCGTGGGGCGGCGTCGGCGTCGCGTTTAATAAACGGACCGGCACCGCGTGGACGGAAACCGTCCCGCCCGAACCGGTGCGCGTCACGTGGTCGCTGGACGCCGAGTGGAAGACGGTGGAGCTCGCGGCCGCCGCGGTCGCGACCTACCGGGTAGCTAAATATTTCGGGATAACCGGCGGGTTCGAGTTGACGAATCGCGTCGCGACGTTGAACGGCGACGACACGCCGAGCGAAAGGCCGCTCGGGTTCACGCTGTTCTTCGCACCCGTGCTACTTTTATAAAACCGTAAAATGGCGAAGGCCGCAACGATCGCAGTCAGCATCCTCTGCGTCGCCGCGACCGCCCGGGCCGGCGAGCCCGGCGGCACGCCGGACGCGCTCTTCTTCAGCGAGGCCGCGGTGGGGAGCGCCGTGGGTATCGCGCTCTTCGTCGCCGGCTACGCCGTGGGCGGGGACCCCGCCGAGAACGACGGCAACGGCCGCGAGAAAGCGTCGTACGGCGTCTACGCCGCGGCGCCGCTGGCCGCGTCGCTGGGGGTGTACGTCGTCGGCGAGACGTCGGGCCACCGTTCCGCCAACCGGGGCGTCCTGCTTCTCGCCACCGCCGGCACGTTCTACAGCCTGGTCGGCGGCGCCGGCGGCATCGCCTACGCCCTAACGAAGGAGGACAAGGACGCCGGCGCCTTGACCGCGGCCTTCTACGCCGTCATCCCCGCCGGCTTCGCCGCGGCGGCCGTCTACAACGCCCTCAAAAAGCCGTACTTCTACGAAATCCCGGGGTTCTCGCTGCAACTCGAGCCGTCGTTCGGCGTTTGCCGCGCGGGGCCGCGAGGGGAGGAGCTCACGCCCACCTGGGGGATAACGGTATCGTTTTAATTGGAAAAAAAGCCCTAACGCTGGCGGCGATTATTACGGCGGCGCCCGCGGCCTACGGCGGCGAACCCGGCGGCTTCCGGCCCGGCCTCTACCTGGGCGAAGCGGCCGTGGGGTGCGTACTCAGCATACCCGTTGCCGCGGGTGGTTTTTATTTGGTAGAAGCTTCCACGTCGTTGTACGGCAGCGGTTATGATTGCATCGACGAGGACGAGCCGTTTTGGCCCGGCGTTATAATCGGCAACAGCTTGGCTTTCGCATACCCGTTCGCGGCTACTTTGGGAACAATGGGGATAGGCGAGCGTATCGGCAGTAAGTCCTCGAACCAGGGGACGGCTTATCTATTATCGTCGTTAGCTTCGGTGGGGGCCGCGGCCGCAGCAGGGTTCGGGGGCTTTTTGATTTTCGACGACGGCGATCACCACCGCCGTTTTTGGCGCGGCGTTTTTTGCGGCATAATTCCCAACGCCCTCCTCAACGCGTACGTATACAACCGCGTCAAGAAACCCGACGCCGACGCCGCGTCTTCCCGCGTTTCGGCGACGCCGTACGTAACCGCGTACCGCGTCGGGCGCGACGAACCGACGCCGGTCTACGGCTTGACGTTATCTTTCTGATATGAGCACCATCCCCGTCGTCTACTCCCCCCAATATCTCGCCGACCTCCAGGGGCACGTCTTCCCCATCGAGAAGTATCGCCTGATAGTCGAGCGGCTGGAGGCGGAGGGCATCCTGGGCGACGCGCTCGAGCCGCAGGCCGCCACCCGCGAGGAGCTCGAGCTCGTCCACACCCCCGAATACCTGGACGACCTCCTGGCGGCGCGGTGGACCGCCCGCACCGCCTCCTCCGAGATGGCGCTGACCGAGGAAATAGCGCGCGCCTTCCTGTTGGGCGCCGGCGGCTCGATTGCGGCGGCGCGGCTCGCGCTCGAGCGCGGCGGCCCGGCGATGAACGTCGGCGGCGGCCTGCACCACGCCTTCCCCGACCACGCCGAGGGCTTCTGCTACATAAACGACGTCGCGCTGGCGGTAAAGGCGATGCTGCACGAGGGGCGCGCCGAGCGGGCCGCGGTCATCGACTGCGACCTCCACCAGGGCAACGGCACCGCCGTCATCTTCGCCGGCGACGCCGACGTCTTCACCTTCTCCATCCACGAGGAGCACCTCTACCCGGTAAAGCAGCGCGGCGACCTCGACGTCGGCCTGCCCTCTTTCGCCGGCGACGACGTCTACCTGCCGCCGCTCCGTACGTACGTACCGCAAATACTGGAGAAGCACCGTCCGGAGTTCGTGGCGTACGTGGCGGGCGCGGACCCCTACGCCGGCGACCAGCTCGGGACGCTGCAGCTCACGCTCGAGGGGTTAATCGAGCGCGACCGGATCGTGCTGGGCGGCTGCCGCGAGCGCGGCATCCCGGTCGCGATACTCCTGGCCGGCGGCTACGCCGCCCGCACCGAGGACACCGTGGCTATTCACGTCAACACGTACAAGGTGGCCGCGGGCCTTCTGTAAGAACCGCGAAATTAATATTTAAAAAGGGAGCCCGCTCGCTCGGGCTCCCGATTTTTTACGGTCGTTCCCGACTTAGTCGTCGACGCGGTGGTAGCGGAGGATGACGCCCTGGTCGCCCACGGCCCACCCCTCGCCGCCGTTGCACAGCACGACGCCGTTGAGGTTGACCGGGCCCATCTCGAGCCGGACCGGCCCCCACGCGCCGTCCTTCATGCCCAACAAGGCGCCGTCGTTGCCGCACGCGAACGCCACGTCGCCCGCGGCATCCACGCCCAAGAGCGACGCCGTCGCCGGCGTGGGTACGACGTTCCACGAGCCGCCGCTCTGGTGGAGGATTACGCCGTCGTCGCCCACGGCGTACGCGCCGTCTCCGCCCAACGTTACGTCGTGCAATCGTTTCGCGGTGGGGACGACCACTTCGCGCCACGAGCCGCCCTCGTAGTACAGCACCGTGCCGACGTCGCCCACCGCCCACGCCGTTCCGCCCGGGCCGACCGCGACTTCGCGCAGGTCCGCCGTGACGCCGGCGAGCGAGACATCTCGCCAGCTCTCGCCGTCATAGCGGAAAATAGCGCCGTGGTCGCCCACCGCGAACCCCGTCCCGGCGTCGTCGAAGTCCACGCCGTAGAGGTCGTAACCGGTGAGGTGCACGGTATTATACCACTGGCCGTTGTGGTAGCGGAGCACGACGCCGTCGGCGCCCACCGCCCACCCGGAACTCCCGGAGGTAATCGTTACCGCGTTGAGGTCGAAGTCCGTAACGGAGGCCGGGTAGAACGTCCAACACACGCCGTCGTAGTGCAATATCTTCCCCCGCGCGCCGACGGCCCAGACGTCGTTCGGCCCCGAAGCGCCCGCGTCCCGCAGGCTCACGCCGCCCTTCATCGGGCCTCGATACACGGACCACGAGGAAATTTCCGCGGTATCATCTTCCGCGCACGCCAGCATCAGCGCGACGGCGAACGCGGCCGTAACTAACGCATATCGTCTCATAGCTCAGCTACCCCCACCGCGGGCTATCTCTGCCAGCGCCCGCGCGGCGAAGTCTACTTGCTCCTCATCGTTAAAATATCCGAAAGAAAAACGCACCGTCCCGGCGTCTAACGTACCCAACGTCGTATGGGCCAGGGGCGAACAGTGGAGGCCGGTACGCACCATAACGCCGTATTCCACGTCGAGCGCGTGGCCGACGAGGGCGGGGTCCATCCCCTCCACCCGCACCGAGCACACGCCGGCCTGCCGCGCGAAGTCCCGCGGGCCGTAGTACGTGACCGCCGGTATCTCGTCCACCGCGGCCGCGAAACGCTCCGCCAGCTTCGCCTTGCGGGCGCCTATGGCCGCCGGCGTAACCTCGGCCACGAACTCGCACGCGGCCTTCAACCCCGCAAGGCCGACGGCGTTGTGCGACCCCGCTTCGTAAAGATCCGGGAGGTGGTCCGGTTGGAACGTGAGCTCGGAATGGGTGCCCGTACCGCCCTGGTAGAGGGGCCGCGGCTTCACGTTCGGGCCGACGTACAACGCGCCCGTACCGAGGGGCCCCATAAGGCCCTTGTGCCCCGGAAAAGCCAGGAAGTCAACGTTCATCTCCTCCACGTCCATGGGGATGGCCCCCGCGCTCTGGGCCGCGTCCACCAGGAAAGGTACGCCCCGCTCCCGGCAGACGGCGCCCACCGCGGCGACGTCGTTCACCGCGCCGCACACGTTCGACGCGTGGACCACCGCGACCAGCCGCGTGCGCGGCGTTATCGCCCGGGCGACGTCGTCGGCGTCCAACAACCCCTCGGCCGAACACCGTACGTACGTCACCTCTACGCCGCGCTCCCGTTTGAGGTGGTTCAACGGCCGCGCCACGGAGTTGTGCTCCATCGACGTCGTCACGACGTGGTCGCCCTCGTCCAGCCAACCCCACAGCGCTATGTTCAACCCCTCGGTGCAATTCAACGTGAATATTATGCGCCGCGAGTCGGCGACGCCGAACAGACGGGCCACGGCCTCCCGGGCATCGAAGATCAAACGGGACGCCTCCACCGCGCGGCGGTAACCGCCCCGGCCGGCGCTCGCGCCGATATTCTCCTGGTAGGACGCCATAGCCTCCAGGACCGCCGGCGGCTTGGGCCAAGACGTCGCGGCGTTGTCCATGTAGATTTCGGGCATTTCTTACGGTCGGGCGCCCTCGCGCGCCAACGAATTCGTTACTAAAGAAAGCGAATTCTACCATATCCGACCCGTACGGTCAACCCGACGGCCCCTACACGCCTAGTTTCAACTTGTGGGAACTACCCGTTTGTGTTATCTATTAGTGAACGCTGGCGGCAAAGCGTTTCGCCCCGATGGCCGACGTCGCAAAAATCCCCGTCCGCACGCACGTCGTCGGGTACGGCGACAACATAGTAGAACTCGTCGACAAATACACGGCGGCGGTCCGCAAGGCCGGCGATACCATACTCGTTACGTCGAAAATCGTATCGCTGTGCCAGGGCCGGACGGTCCCGTTCGACGACCTGCGGGTGGGCTTCTGGGCCCGGGTCCTGTGGCGCTTCGTTTCGAAGCCGGTGTACGGCTTCGGCGCCGTGGGTATTCCGGAGAAGATGCAGGCCGCGATAGACCTGGTGGGCCTGCCGCGGGTGATGTGGGCCGCGTTCCTGTCGGCGGTAACGAAGCTGCTCGGGAAGCGGGGCGTCTTCTACGAGGTCACGGGCCACGGCGTCGCCGAAATAGACGGCACCCGCAAACAGAGCTTCGAACCGCTCATCAGGCTCATCGTTTACGGCCCGGCGGAGGGCGACGCAACGGCGGAAGCGATAAAAACGCGAACCGGCTGCGAGACGGCCTTAATAGACGCGGGCGACTACGGCGACTGCGATTGCCTGGGCCGTTCCGCGGGCGTGGAGGCCGGTTGGGTGGAGGGGAACTGCACCGACAACCCGCTGGGCCAACAGCTCGAGCAAACGCCGGTGGGCCTGCTGCGCGTTAAAGGGTAAAGATGCCGGCTAAAGCCGAGGAATACATCCGCCTTATCGAGAACGTAATCCGAAGGGTTTCGGACCTCGATCCCGCCGAGTGCTACGACGACGAACAGCATTTCTGGCGCTTCAACAAAGGCTCGGTCGAAATCTACGTATCGCTGTTGGAGATAGGCGGCGAATACTACGTCAACGTCGCGGCGCCCATTATGGCCGTGCCCGAATCGCGGCGGGAAGAATTCTTCGAGCGCCTTCTCAAAGAGAACGCACAACGCATCGCGGTGAAATTTTCGGTTCGCGACGCCGTCGTCTGGCTCGAGGTCAACCGCGAGATGAGGGGCCTGGGTTTCGACGAAGCGCGGAGGGCGTTGGTACGCGTGGCGGAAGTGGCGGACGAGCTGGACGAAGTTTTGGTAAACGAATACGGCGACAGGTGGGAGGCCTAAGGTTTTGGACACGTACGAGGCCATACTAACGCGGCGGTCCATCAGGCGCTTCGAGGACCGGCCGGTAACCCGCGAGCAACTCGAGAAGCTGTTGGAGGCCGCGCGGTGGGCCCCCACGGCCGGCAACCTGCAGCCGTGGGTGTTCGTCGTCGTGACGGCGGCGGACGCCAGAGCCGCCCTGGCCGCGGCGGCGTTCGGTCAGCGGTTCGTGGCGGAGGCGCCCGCGGTCATCGGCGTGGCCGCGGCCCCGCCCGAGGATTCGCCCTACGGCCTGCGGGGCCGGGAGCTCTACTGCCTCCAGGACACCGCGGCCGCGGTCCAGAACGTGTTGCTCGCCGCCCACGCTATGGGCCTGGGGGCGTGTTGGGTCGGCGCCTTCGACGACGGCGCGGTGGCGCAGGCGTTGGAACTGCGAAAAGGCGAACGGCCGGTGGCGCTCGTACCGGTGGGCGTACCCGCGCAGGGGGGACGCTCCAGCCGGCGGCCGCTGTCGGCGGTCGCGAGGTGGATGGAGTAACCGATGTCGGTCTACGGCCACGTCGCTATCGGCGCGGCGCTGGGCGCGCTGGCGCCCCACCCCGCGGCGGCGCTGGCGTTGGGCGTGGCGGCCCACGTGCCCGCGGACCTGGTCTCGCACTACGACCTGAGCCGCAGGGTAGAACTTTTTATGGCGGCGGCGGCCTTAATTTTGTATACTTGGCTCGGCGGTTTCGCGCTCACGACGGCGTTGGGGGCCGTGGGCGGCGCGCTGCCCGACGTCGAGAATTTGGTGCGGGGCCGGGAATATAAGAAGTACTTCCCGTCGCACTCCCGCTTCCTGCGTCACGGCGGCGAGCGGGGCCGGTGGGACGTCGTGGTGCAGCTGGGCGTGGCCGCCGTGATGGCCGGGTGGGTAGGCTGGGCGCGCGCCCTCTGGTAAGATGGGACATGGACGAGGACGGGGGCGCCGGACGTACGTTTTTGGCCGACGCGGCCTTGGGGCGGCTGGCGCGCTACTTACGGATGCTGGGCTACGACGTCGCGTACCTCCGAGACCGGGACGGCGCCGCGACGTTGCGCGAGACGCTCAAAACGGGCAGGACGTTACTCACGCGCCGCCGCGACCTGGCGGCTCGAGACGACATAGAAGTATTTCACGTCGAAGACGACGACGTGTTGGTGCAGCTCGCCGCCGCGGCCCAGCGCTTCGATTTGACGTTCACCGCCGACGCCATGGCGCGCTGCATCGAGTGCAACGAACCGTTGCGTTCGGTCTCGAAGGACGACGTGCTGGAAGAGTTGCCGCCGCACGTGCGAAAGACCCAGGAGATGTTCGCGCGCTGCCCGAGTTGCGGCCGGATATACTGGCCCGGCACCCACTACGCCCGGGCGGTGGCCCGGCTCCTGAGCGCGCTCAGGCGGAGTCGCTGACGAAAGGGCGGCCTGTTACATGGCCCGCGACCGTACGACAAAAATTCTCATACTACTCGTCGCGGTAGTGGCGACGTTGGCGCTCGCCTGGGTTTACGTAAACCTGGGCTTAAAATTCCTCGCGCCGGGTTTGCTCACCCTGGGCGTTCTGGCGTTGATGCTCTTCTTCCGCGACGTGAAGACGCCTTTCTTCTACCTGCTCGTAATCTCCTTGCCCATCTTTATCGCGCGCTACCTCGCCCCCATACCGGACATCGAGCACCCCGGCATCCTGAACGTACCGGTCCTCTACTCGTACGAGGTCCCGCTATACCTCTTCATTTTCTTTTGGTCCATAGAATTCGCCGCCGGTCGCGGCGCGGGGCTCACGGTCCCGCGCACCGCGTTGGCGTTGGGATTACTCTTCATACCGGCCCTCCTGTCGATGTTCTTCGCACTCGACTACACCTACGGCGCGTTCGAGCTCGTCCGGATGTTCGAGATGTTCCTGTTCTTCCTGGTAGTAGTGAACTATCTCAAAACGGACCGCCAACTCAAAATCGTCATCGTCATATTGGGGGTCGACGTCGCCTTCCAGTCGATCACCGCCATATTGCAATTCCTCAACCCGTGGGTAATGTACGAAATTCTGGCGAAGTTCGGCGTTTATATGGGCATCTCGCACGCCACGCCCTACGACCCGACCAGCCCCATTCGCGCCTGCGGGACGACGGGGTACTGCAACTTCCTGGCCGGCTTCTTCGAGTTGACCTTGCCGCTGTTCGCCTCGCTGTTCTTCTTCTACCCGATGTCCAAAGCGAAGAGCAGGGTGATCATAGTACTGCTCGCTGTCTCGCTCATCGCGCTGCTGACTACTTTCTCGCGCGGCGGCCTCTTCGCGATGGCCGTGGCCGCGGTCGCGTTGTTGGTTCTGGGCGTACGGCGCTTCCCCCAGCTGGGACGGCACGCGCTGAGAGTATCGGTGGCCGTCGGCGTTCAGCTCGCCATAATATTCGCGCTGTTGTCGGAGAAGCTCTTCATGCGCGTCCGGTTCTTCACGGAGACGATGGAGGACGAAGTCCGCATAGCCCTCATGCGGAACGCGTTCGAGATGATCAAACACAACCCCGCCGTGGGCGTGGGGTTGAACAACTACCCGGAGGCCTTCTTCGCGTACGAGGTTACGGGCGTCGAATTCGAGATGCTGTTCCCGGTCCACAATACCTGGCTCCTCATAGCTTCCGAGCAGGGGCTGATAGGGTTGGCGGCGTTCTTGGTATTCATGCTCTACATATTCTTCGACGCGCGCCGCTCCATACGCGAAACGTCGCCCCTCCGCGCCGCCACCGCCGTAGGCCTGAGCGCGGGATTGATCGCCTGGCTCACCCATAACCTCGTCGCGCCGTTGTACCAATCCTCGCTCGTCAACCGCATCACGTTTGTTTTCGTAGTAGCGGTGCTGGCCATCATCCCCCGCCTTCGCGGCAAAGAGGAGAGTACCCCCCTATAAACGCCGCCGCGACCGGTAGCCTGCCCCGGCCGGACGGGCCCGTTCGGCCTAATTTTTTACCATGACCCCCCAGAGACGTCTCTCCCGCAACTACATATCGCTGGCGCTGGCGCGCTTTACGGCCAAGGTTATCTCTTTCGCAGCCGCGGTCATCATCGCGAGGCATCTGGGCGCCGGCGACTTCGGCGTCTTCACCTTCTCCTTCGCCGCCATCACGCTCGTCATCGTAATATTCCAGGCCGGGATGACGCCGCTGGTGGTGCGGGAGGTCGCGCGCAACCGCGGCGCGGCGCCGAAATACCTCACGGTGTCGCTCGGCGTCCGGATTACCGGCGCCGCCGCCGTCGTCGCCGGCGCCGCCGCGGTGTATGCGGTAACGGGCAGCCAGGCCGCGTTGGCCGCGGCGGTCGCCGCGGTCGCGCTAGGCTGCTCCAGCGTGCTGGCGTCGTTCACCGACGTCTTCCAGGGCTTCGAGCGGATGGAGTTCGTGGCCGTGGTGCTCGTTTTCAACAACCTGGCCACGCTCGGTTTCGTAATATTGGCGGTCAGCCTGGGCGCGGGGGTCTTGCCGTTAATAGCGCTGTACGCCGCGGCCAACCTGCTCTCCATCCTCTTCGGCGCCGCGCTGTGCTTCGCCAAATTCGCGCGCCCTACGGCCCGGGTGCGGTGGGCGGACTTCCGCGGCTTCATCGCCGAGGCGGTTCCGTTCTCGCTCTCGGCCCTGGTGGCGAGCCTGTACTGGCGCAGCGACGCCGTCCTGCTCAAAGTGCTGGCCGGCGACCGGGCGGTAGGAATCTACGGCGCCTCGGCCCGCATCGTGGAAGGGCTGGTGCTGGTCGCGGGTTCCTTCCGGGAAGCGATCTACCCCATGCTTTCCCGGCTGTGGCCGTCGTCGCCGGACCCCTTCCGCGACGCGTCGCGCACCGCTTTCAAATTCCTGGTGGCCCTCGCCATCCCGATAGGGGTGGGTACGTCCATCGTGGCCTATAAGCTATTCCCCTTCATCTACGGCTCGGACTACGCCGAGGGGTGGATCGTGCTCGCGGTGCTGATATGGGCGCTGGTAGCCATCTTCATCCGCGAGCTCTCGGCGGCGACGCTGTTCGCCTTCAACCTTCAGAAGCTCGTGCTGGCCTCCAACGCCCTGGGCGCGGCCACGGCCGTCGGCATTAACCTCATCCTCATACCGTACGTATCCTATCTCGGGCCGGCGGTGGCCGGGGTCACGGCCGCGTTCGCGACGACCTCCCTCAACCTCATAATAATCGGGACCAAAATGCGCGGCCTTTACCCCTGGCGGCTGGCGCTGAGGCCCGCGGCCGCCGCCGTGCTTATGGCGGGGGCGCTCGCGTTGGGGTGGCGGTGGCCGGTTCTCCTTAATGTGTGCTGGGGTGCCGCGGTCTACGGCGCCGCGCTGCTGATTACGCGCTATTACCGGCTGAGCCAACTCGGCGAGCTCCGGCGGCGACGCTAACGTACGCGTAAAAAGAAACCCCCCGGTCGCCCGGGGGGTTTTTTAACGTCGCCGAAATCGGGTTACCGGCCCTCGCGTTCGGCCCACTTCTTCTTCTTGAGGTCGCCGCCTTCCTTAAACTTCTCCTTTTTCATGTCGCCGCCTTCCTTCAACTTCTCTTCCTCCATCCGGTAGCCTTCTTTGAGCTTGTTGCCTTCGGCCTCGGTAAGGCGGCGGGTGGGGGCGAACCCGTAAAGCCCGGCCAGCGTCGCGTCGACTTCCTTGAGCTTGGCCTTAATAGCGTCCAGTTCCTCCTGCGACAGCGTGCCGCCCGAAACGACGACGTCGTCCAGCTTGGACTTGACGGCGCGGAGGTCGAGTTCGACCCGGGCCAGCGTATCCTTCTCGGCGCCGGTCGCGGCCGCCGACAGGGTCGCGATATTACCCAATACGCGGCCGCACATCGTCGCCGCGAAAGGGTTGTCCCAGCCTACGACCGCTATGGTGTAGGCCAGCCCGTCCAGGAGTTGAAGCTTGGCCACTTCGGCCGGCGTCTCCAACGGTTCGGCGCCAGCCTCGCCCGGCGTCGCTACCTCGGGCCCCCCGACGGGGGGCGCCTCTACCGCAGCCGTCTCCGGCGCCTCGACCTCCTCCTTCTTCTTGCAGGCGAAGAAGGCCGCGGCAACGAAAACCGCGAGCACGAGTACCAGCAACGTATTATGGCGCATCGTTCTCCTCCGTGAATGAAATCGGGTTAATAAGACGAACGCCGCCGGCGCGCCGTCTTCGCGCAACCGGCGGCTTTGCGGATTGCTTTCGAGAATGCCGCCGCGCGGCCCCGGACTTCGGCCAGAGGCCGCCTCCTCCCCCCTACGAAGGTTTGTCGAAATCGAAGTCTTCGGGGGTAAGGTTCTTGAGCATCCTTTCCAACTCGTCGCGGGTTTCCTGGTCGACGTTGGCGTCGGCCCCGCTGACTTCTATTACGGCTTTGGATACGTATATTGGAGACGCCGTACGGAGCGCTATCGCTATCGCGTCCGAAGGGCGCGCGTCAATCTCCATCGTACCCCCGCGGGTCTCGACGATTATCCTGGCGTAGAAAGTATTGTCGGAGAGGTCGTTTACGACGACGCGTTCAACTTGCGCGTCGACCGCGTCCAGCAGAGCTTTTACGAGGTCGTGGGTCATCGGCCGCGTCGGCTCTACGCCCTCGATGGCGCTCATAATCGCGTACGCCTCGTACGGGCCGATCCAGATAGGCAGTATCTTACCGGCCTCTTCGTTCTTTAAAATGAGGACCGGCCGGTTCGTGTTGGGGTCGTGAGTAACCACGGCCACGCGCATCTCTAGAAGTTCGACCGACATTTTTCGCCGCCTCTACTCAAGCGAATTTATTATACCATAAAGGCGATAATATTACAAGGAAACGCAAACCGTCAATTAACACCCGTTATCTCTTTGAAATCCGGGAATTCGCCGTAAACGTCGTGTTCCAAGGCCGTTCCGCGTCGGCGTAAAATTAGACAGGACGGCGCGCCCGCGGGTTTAAGCAGGAGGCTCACCTCCGCAGCCGGCATTACCGCCAGCGCCGTCGCCCACGCGTCCGCCCGGGCGCACGTCTCCGCGACGACGGTAACCCCCGCCGGGCCGTCGACCGGCCTCCCGGTCCGCGGGTCGAACAGGTGGCTGAACTTCCGGCCGTCGGCCTCGTAGCGTTGGGCGTAGCCGCCCGAGGTGGCGCAGGCGCCCGAGGCGAGGTCGAAGGTCGCGTACAGGCCGTCGCGGTCGGGATGCTGCACCCCCACCCGCCACTCCTCGCCGGCCTTGGGGCCGCCGCCGAAGCAGGCCACCTCGCCGCCGGCCTCGACGAGGCCGGCCGTCGCCCCCTCTTTCGCCATCGCCGCGGCGGCGCGGTCCACGGCCCACCCCTTGGCTATCCCCGACAGCTCGAGCGCCATACCCGGCCGCGCGTACGCGACGGTCCGCCCCTCCGGGTCTAATAAAATTTTCTCGTAGCCGACGGCCTCCATCGCCGCGGCCACCTCGGCGTCGTCCGGCCAGCGCGGCGTCCCACCCTTGATGCCGTAAAGCTCGATGACGGGCGCCACCGTCGGGTCGAAATAGCCGTCGGTCGCGGCCGCCGTCTCGCACGCCAGCTTAACCAGTTCGAACAACTCCGGCGATACTTCCGTCGGCCCTTCGGCCGCGGCTCGGTTCAAACGGCTCAACTCGCTCCGGGGGTCCCAATAGGAGGCCACCTTCTCGTCCCGCGCCACGGCCTCCAGCGCGGCCTCCACCGCCCGCCGCGCCGTCTCCTCGTCCGCCGCTACCGCCCGGGCCAGGACGACGGTCCCCATAGCCCGGCGCTCGGCGCTGTATTCGGCCGGGCCGCGGCCGCAACTCGCGAGCAGTATTAACGAAAACACCGATACGATAGACGCGCGTCTCATTTTAAAACCGCCACGTTGCCTGTAACCGCGCTATTCCCGGACTTCGTCAGCGCAACTTTTCCCAGGCCGGCTTTTTCCCGCCGAAGAAATACTGCGACCAACCGTACGCCAGCGCCGCGTTCGCCAACGCGAAGAAATAGGGCGCGCGGAACAAGAGCGGCGCCCGCCGCCCGCGCCATAGCCACCCCGCCGCCGCCGCGCCGTAAAACAACGACTGCACCGCGAGCAAGACGGCGCCGAAGACGCTGCCCGCGGCCGTCGCGGCCGCCGACGCCCCAAACGCCACGGCGAGGAAAGCGGGGCCCAGCCAGCGTAAAATTTTGTGGGAGAACAGCTGCCACGGAAGCCGCCGCCATATGCCGATGTCGAGCGCCGCCAGCGCGGCCACGGACCCGGCCATGATACGCGCCTTCCGTTTAAACTCGCCGCGGCCGTCGTCCAGCGCCTCCTCGTACGCCACCGCCGCCGGCGCGTACGCCAGCCGGTAGCCCGCCGCCACGACCTCCAACGACACGAAGAAATCGTCCATAAGAAGCCGGCCTTCGGGGACCCTTTTATACAGACCCCGCTTCACGGCGTACAGCGAACCGTCCGCGCCCACCGCCGAGCCGACGGCCGCCTCCCACTCCTTGATACGCGCCTCCCAGCGCCAATAAGCGCGCTCGCTCGAGGCGCCGCGCGTAACCACCTGCTCGCCGCATACGGCGCCGACGCGCGGGTCGGCAAACGGCGCGACGAGCTCGCGCAGCGACTCGGGCGGAACGCGGGCGTTGGCGTCCGTAAAGACCAACACCTCTCCCGTCGCCTGCTCGGCGCCGGCGTTCAGGGCCGCGGGTTTGCCGCGCCTCTCGGGCCAGCTCACGACGCGTACGCCCTCGTTACCGCGCGCGACGGCCTCGGTCTCGTCGCTCGAGCCGTCGGAGACGACGACGATTTCGACCTCGTCCACCGGGTAATCGGCGGCGCGGAGGTCCTCCAACTTGGCCGGCAAGGTCCCGGCCTCGTTATAACACGGGATGATTACGGACAAAGTGGGTAGGACGGTTAACGGCGCGGGTTCGGCCGGCGCGCGACCCAGCGCCGCGGCCAACCGCAGTAGCAGCGGATAGCCGACGTAATGATAGACGACGGCCGCCAAAGCGGCGGCCGCACACGCCTCCAACGCTATCCTTACCCAAAACATAACTAACGCCTATGCGAGACAGGAGGCAAAACGGGCGGACACGTACTCAAAAGTACTGGCCGCTCAAGGCCCGCCTTTCGCGCGGGTCCGGATAGAGATGGCCGCCTCGCAGGTAGTACCGGCGCGACCTCATGCCCAACGACGTTATCAGCTCGTACGATATCGTTTCGGCGTGGGCGGCGAGCTCGTCGGCCTTGATTTCCTCGTCGCCGTCGCGGCCCAAGACGGTGATCTCCTCCCCCAGCCGCGGCCGCGCGCCCGGGCCGAGGTCGAACATCGTCATATCCATGCATACCGCGCCGGCTACCGGCACCCGCCGGCCCCGCCAAAGGCCCTCGGCACGGTTGGATAACAGGCGGGGATAACCGTGGCGGTACCCAAGCGGCGTCGTAACGACCGTGCTCTTCTCCTTCACCTCGTACAACCGCTTGTACGAAATGGTCTCGCCGGGCCGGGCCTCCTTCGCGAAAATTATGGGTGTCCGGTAAGTCATTACGGGCTCGAGAGGTATGGAACGGGCGATGCCGTCCGACGGGTATAGGCCGTAGAGAATTATGCCGGCTCGCACCATGTTGAAGTACGCGTCCGGCAGCTCGAGGATGGCCGCGCTGTTGGCGAGGTGGTTGCGCGGCACGGCGTAGCCCCGGCGCCTTACCTCGTCGATTAGGCCGCGGAAAATCTCTACCTGCCCCCCTGAGAAGTCCCTATCCTCGGCGTCCGGCAGGTGCGTAATCAACCCCTGGAGGGAGAGGTACGGGAAATCGCGAAGGCGGTCGCAAAACCTCGGCGCGTCGCGCGGCGCGATGCCCAACCTGCCCATCCCGGTATCGACTTTCACGTACACCGGCACGCGCTGACGGGCCTCCCGGGCGCCGGCGTCCAACGCCTCGGCGAACTCGAGCTGGCACAGGACGGTGCCGACGCCCCACCGCGGGATCTCGTGTGCGCCCGCGGGCGCCGTTACGCCGAGCACGAGTATGGCCGACGTAATGCCGGCCACGCGGAGCGCCCGGGCCTCGTCCACGTTCACCACCCCTAGAACGTCCACCCCTTCGGCGACGGCGACGCGGCCCAGCTCGGCCGCGCCGTGGCCGTAGGCGTCGTCCTTGACGACCGCCAAGAGCTCCCGGTGGCGGCTTACGTGGGCCCGGATGGCATGCACGTTCCGGCCGAAGGCGTCAACGTCCACGTAGACGCGGTTCTGCCACAGGTCACGGTCGGCCACGGGTCGGCGCTCGAGCGGGGCGGCGCGCGCCCCGCTACGAAGCGCGTCCGCCGCGGCGACGCTGTGACGCTCGCCGCTCAAGGCCTAAAACGCCTCCTCGGCTTCCGTGACGGCGGAACCGAACGCGTCGTCCCGGCGCGTTACGTTTTCGAAACGGGTGTACTTGCGAATAAACAACAACTTCAGCCGGCCGGTGGGGCCGTTGCGCTGCTTGGCGACGATGACGTCCGTCTCGGCGAAGTGTCGGTCCTCGCCGTCGCCGTCGGCCGATGGTTGGTGGAGGAACATCACGACGTCGGCGTCCTGCTCAAGCGCGCCCGACTCCCGCAGGTCCGAGAGCTGCGGCTCGCCCGAGATCCGCCGCTCCACCGCGCGGCTGAGCTGGGCGCACGCCAGCACCGGGACGTCGAGCTCCTTGGCCAGCGCTTTGAGGAAGGACGATACGGCCGCTATCTCCGTCTGGCGGTTCTCGTACCGGCCGTAACCGTGGACCATCTGCAAGTAATCGACGACGATAAGCTGGACGTCGCGTCGGGCCTTTATCCGCCGAGCCTTGGCGCGCATCTCGAGCACGTTGAGGGTCGGCGAGTCGTCGACGTATATGGGCGCGCCGGAAAGCCGGTTGACGGCCTCGGTCAAAGGCCGCCACATCATGGACGACAGCCGGCCGGACCGCACCAGGCTCAGGTCGACCCGCGCCACGGAACACAGCAGCCGGTGCGCCAGCGCCTCCCGCGACATCTCGAGCGAGAAGACGGCCACCGGCACGCCGCGGTCCAACGCCAGGTTCTGCGTTACGTTGAGCGCGAGCGCCGTCTTCCCCACGCCGGGGCGCGCCGCCAGGATGATGAGGTTTTGTTTTTGGAAGCCCCCCGTAAGGTCGTCTATTTCCAGATAACCGGTCTCGAGGCCGGATATGTACTCTTTTTTCTTCGCCCGCGCCTCGATGGCGTCGTAAACGTCGCCTATAACGTCGCCCACCGCCACGAAGTCCTGCTTCAACCGTCTCTCGGCGATCGAGAATACCTTGGCCTCGGTCTCGTCCAGCAGGAGGTGCGGGTCTTCACGCTCGCCGCTCGCCCGCTCGGCGAGGTTCACCGAAACGTCTATCAGCGAGCGGAGTACGTACTTCTCCTCGAGCAGTCTGACGTGGTGCGAGAAAGAGGCGACGGTCGTTATGTCCTCGACCAAGGAAAGCAGGTAGGCCGTGCCGCCCGCGTCCTCCAACCTCCCCCGCCGCTTGAGCGCGTCGGCCAGTGTGACGACGTCCACGTCGGCCTCGTCCTTAAATAAATCGAGCAAACCGGCGTAGATGTGGCGGTGATTGGGCCCGAAAAAACAATCGTCCTCGAGGTGCTCCAGCCCCTCGTGCAGGGCGTCGCGGTCCAGGATCATGGCCCCGAGCACCGCACGCTCCGCGTCGAAGCTTGCCGGGTATTCCCGCGCCCTCGCCATCGGCGCTACTCCTCCGGGCGTACGACGGTTACGGACACCGGCGCCTCTACGCCCTCGACGAGCCTTACCCGGGCCGTAAATATCCCGATGTGCGATACGGGCTCGTCGAAGGACACCAGCTTGCGGTCGACGTCGAAACCGCGTTCAGCGAGCGCCGCCGCGATTTCGCCGGCGGTCACGCTCCCGTAGAGCTCGCCGGCCTCGTTGCAGAGTTTTTCGAACTTGAGCGCCACTTCCGCGAGCCGCGCCGCTTCCTCCCGGGCGCCTTCGCGGACGCGCTTTTCGCGGCTCGAGACGCGCTCCAGCTCGGCCACGAGCGCCGCCCGGTTTTTGCCCGTCACCGGGACCGCCAAACCCCGCGGGATAAGGTAGTTGCGGGCGTGGCCGTCGGCCACTTTCACGACCGCGCCCCGGCGCCCGAGCTTCTCGACATCCTGCAATAATATTAGCTCCATAAAAGTACCCGGGTACGGCTGCGCCTAACGGTACAGCTCTCGTAAGTAAGGTAACAAACCCATAAACCGCGCGCGTTTTATCGCCCGCGACAGTTGCCGTTGATGTTGCGAACAATTACCGGTAGAGCGCCGCGCCTTTATTTTGGCCTTGTCGCTCATGTACCGCCGAATAAGCAGGATATCCTTATAGTCGATATATTCGACCTTGTCGGCGCAAAACCGGCAATGCCTTTTCTTGACCGCTCGGCGGACTTTCATCTTCGCCATCGGTTCTCCTCGCTGCTTCCGTGATGCCGACCGTCGGGGGCTAATAGAAAGGGACGTCGTCGCCGAGTTCGGCGCCGCCGCCCGCACCTCCTCCGCCTTCCGGCCCGCCCAGGAAGACGACGCGGCTGGCGACTATCTCGGTAATCCACCGCCGCTCGCCCTCCTTTTCGTAATCGCGGACGTTGAGCCGCCCTTCGACCAAGACGCCGCGGCCCTTGTTCAAGTACTGGGTGCAGAGCTCCGCGGTCCTTGCCCACGACACGACGTTGAAGAATTGCGCATCTTCCTTCAACTCGCCCTCGGCGTCGCGGTACGCGCGGTTCACCGCCAGCCGGAAATTGGCCGTCGCCGTACCCTGGGGGGTGTACCGCAACTCCGGGTCCGCGGTGAGGTTTCCCATCAAGACTATCCTGTTAACCCCTCTTACCATTTCCCCTCTCCTCGCTCGCGCGCTTCACGGTTTTGATAGCCGCGGGGTCGCGATGAATCAGCAGATGCCGCAATATCTCCTCGTCGACGCGGATCCGCTGGGCCATGGCCTGGGGCAGCTCGCCCGGGCCGTCGAACCAGAACAACAGGAACCGGGCCCGCTTATTCTTTTTTACCGGATAGGCGAGAGACATCTCGCCCAGGTCGAAGACTTCGTCGACCTTAGCGCCGTTCTCCGCGAGCCAACCGTCGAGGCGCTCGCGGCACGTCGCCAGGCCCTCTTCGCCCAGACCCCGGTTTATCATAACTAACATCTCAAAAGGTTTCAATTACACTCCTCCTTGGTAAATTCGTCATTTCGCGCCATGCTTTATGGTGATGACGTCGCCGGCGGCTATTACGTAGTCGGGCCCTTCGGTGCGGACCCCGCCGGCCGCGCGCGCTTCCTTGAGCGAGGCCGCCGCCAGCAAGTCGGCCGCGCTTACCACCTCGGCGCGGATGAAATGCTCGGCGAGGTCGGAATGAATTCGCGCCGCGCCCCCGCGCGCCGTCGTCCCCGCCGGGACCTGCCACGCGCTCGTTATGGTTCCCTCGACGGTGTAAAACGTTATCAGGTTCAGGAGACGGGCGCCGGCGGCGAGCAGCTCGTCGCGGCCGCGGCACGTCAGGCCGTATTCGGCGCGCATACACTCCTCGTCGTCGGCCTCCAACCGGCAAAGCTCTTCCTCCAGCTTGCCGTAAACGCCGACCACGCGCGCGCCGTCGGCCGCGCCCCGGCGCTCGAGCGCCGCGAACGCCTCCTCTTCCTCCGCTTGCCCCGGCCGGCCCAGGTTGCCGACGTACGCCGCGGCCTTGGCCGTAAGCAGGAACAGCTCGTCCGCGAGCGCCCGCTCGTCTTCGCTCAAATCCAGCGCGCGCACCGGCGTCCCGGCGTCGAGGACTTCGCAGAGTTTCTCGAGCGTGGCGAGCTCCGCGGCTCCGCCCTTCTTACCCTTGGCCGCTCGCCTCGTCTTCTCGAGGCGACGCTCCACCGTCGCCAGGTCCGCGAGCGCGAGCTCCACCGTCAACGCCTCGACGTCGCCGGCTCCGTCCAGCACGGCCGGCGCCTCCTTGCGGCCGGCGAAGGCCACGTCCGCGTCGGCGAAGAGGCGGACGACATAGAAGAGCGCGTCCATCTCGCGGACGTGCGCCAGGAAGCGGTTGCCCAGGCCGAGGCCTTCGCGCGCGCCCTCGACCAGGCCCGCTATATCGACGACGCGCAAACGGGCGGGCCGGAATTCCTCGGCGCCCACCAGCGCGGCCAATTCCTCGAGCCGGGGGTCGGGGACCGGCAGCACGGCCTTATTGGGCTCGACGGTGGTAAAAGGGTAGGGACCTACCGCCGCGCCGCAACCGGTCAAAACGTTAAAGAGCGTGGACTTGCCGACGTTCGGCAGGCCTAAGAGGCCAACGTCCATCGCGGGATTTTATGATAAAAATGCTTAAATGTAAAGGATAAAGAGTAAACTCAGCCTAATGCCTCCGTTAAATGGAAACCATCATCATCATACGAATATTGTATTAAAGATAACGCCTCCCATCGCATAGCCTCGTAAGGCCGCCGCGGGATTACGAAATCCCTAATTCTATTCTTTTTAGCATAGTCTACAATCCTGTCGGAAAAACCGCCGGATACTAAATAAGCTTTTATTAGCGTATAGTCGCCGCCCGCCCGGTAATTAGCTACCCAGTCCACATACTTCATAGTCTGTTCTATAAACCTGCACGCTTCAGCAAATGAATTTTCAGTCTGGCCAACAAGCCTTTTCTTCTTTAATTCTACTATATTAAAACCGTTAATAGCGTCCGGAAGGCGGCCGTTTAATTTTCCCCGGATGTAACCGAAAATATCGGTAAAATCCCTATATTTAGTTGGTTTAAAAGGAGATACGGGGAACTGGTTCGCAATGAAATCCCAATCACCAAAAACCCTAGAAAAGTTTTCCTCTTTATGGCGAATACCATAAGCGAAAGCGATTTGCATTATCGATTCGCTACTAAGTATATGGCTTTCGACGAAAGCGCTTATTAAAGTACCGGGATTAAAAACGTATACCCCGTTATCACGGACTTGCCTCGAAACTTCTTCGTGGACGGAACCGCGGAAATTAAAAATATTTCGACTCTCCCCCCGGCGGCGGGTAAATAGTTCCACTAATAAATGCGATTCTTCATCCTCTAAACGAATAAAACTCCGGTCCTCGAAAGCCCTGATTTGATTAGCTACGTTCTTGGCATCGCTCTGCAGAACGAAATCCATATCCAAACCGGATTCGAAAAAGGCGGGACATGGATCGAAGAAGAATACGAACGGTATTCCAAATTCGTTCCGTTCTTCTTCCGACCATAAATCTCTTTCGAATTGTTCCGCCCACAAATAATCTTCGGTGCTAAAATTCGAACCGTCGGATACAATAGCTTCGGGGTAATTATTAAAGACTACCTGATTACCCTCCGGCGTGTCGAAACTTTTAATGATGCCGATACCATAGATATTCCTCTCCCTGAAAAAAAATACTAAGTCGCCTTCTTCGATTAAGGCGTAATCAGCGATAGTCATTCTTTGGGGTTCATTCCAAGATCCATCGCCGGTTTTTCGGAATCGGGTCCCGTATACGCCGTTTTCGGCATAAAGCCTCACGAATCTTAATTCGTCGTTCCTAACCCCCGCTAAGTTAATCAACCAACCCGGCATACCTACCACCACTTCCCGCTATACTTGAATTTTGACGGTTTTTCCTCCAAACCTAACTTACGAAAAATAAATAAATGTTCGTGCATCAGCAATAAAAAATTATTTTTAGAAAAGCGCCTCCACTTCCTTTCGGTCTGTGTATTCCACTGAACTTTGATAACGTCCTCTTTTAAAATAAAACCAGCATCTAAGAACGCGGACATTACCGGGTACGAAATCGGTATAAAATGCGTATGCCTCCTCGTATCGCCGATTAAAATAGCGCAATAACGACCCGGTTGTAAAACCCTATAACACTCCTCTCCGACCTTTTTCATCTCGCTTACAAACTCGTCTAGTTTCCTAAAACCCGAAAGATCACCCTCCGCGGTTTCACCCTTTTTTCCGTACTTAATAATGCTCGCGTAAGGCGGGTGTGTAGCTATTAAATCAATTGATTCGTCTTCTATAAAGCTAAGGTCCCGTGCGTCGCCCTGGTAAGTATGAATGTCAACGTCGTTGACCTTTTCTATAGTAGTAGACTCCGGGAAATTAAGTCTATCTCTAGTTAAGATCAAAGCTTCGAAATTTATATCTACGCCTACGGCGTTTCGCCCTAATAATTTAGCTTCAACCAAAGTGGTGCCGCTCCCAACCATAGGATCAAGTACCGTCTCCCCTTCTTCGGTAAACTTAGAAATAAGATTCCGAGGTATTTGCGGCGGCCAATTCCCGCGGTAATCGCCCTTATGCGTAGCCCAATTGCCGCGCTCCTTAAAAGACCAGACGGTAGTGCTTTCTTCTTCAAAATCAGAAGGTTGTAGCGTTTTAAGACTGGAAAAACCGTTGAGTTTTACGGCTTTACCTTCGATTACTACCTCGGTATTCTTTTCGAGGTATTTCTTGTAATCTTCTTCGGTAACTTCAATCGGAAACGTTTTTTTCATGCCGGCGATATATTACTACCATTAGCGCTTTCTTTCAACTCTAATTTAAACCCCGAAATACGAAAATGCGGCACGGCCGCCGCGTTACCGAGTTTAAATATCCGCCTTTTTAAAGCCCGCCGCTACTCCTCCGGCTCGAACATGTCCTTGCCGACGCCGCACAGCGGGCACACCCAGTCGTCCGGCAGCTCCTCGAACGGCGTACCCGGCTCGATGCCGTTGTCAGGGTCGCCCGCGGCCGGGTCGTAGACGTACTCACACGCCAGACACCGGTACGGCCGCATGTCCGCCATGTTGACTCTCCTTATCCCGGATACTTACGCCTCGGGTTCGAACTGGTCCTTGGCCGCGCCGCACACCGGGCAGACCCAGTCGTCCGGCAGGTCCTCGAAAGTCGTACCCGGCTCGACGCCGCCGTCCGGGTCGCCCGCGGCCGGGTCGTAAACGTACCCGCACACCTGGCACACGTATTTCTTCATCCCCGCTTCGGTCCTTTCCTTCGCTCGTGACGACGGGCCGCCGTGGTAGGTCGGCGCCGTCTTGGGCGCTCTACCCTTCTTGGTCTCGTGATAGCAGGCGTACGTCAGCGGCTTGCCCTCCCGGAGCACCTCGCCCGCGACGACGTCCCCCACGAAGATGGTGTGGGTCCCGACGTCGAGCGAGCTTACGACCCGGGCCTCCATCACCGCCAGGGCGTTCTCCGTGACGAGGGGGCAGCCGCTCGAGCCCTCCTTGTGTTCCACCCGGGCCAGCTTGTCGACGCCGCGGCCCGACTTGAAGCCGAACAGGCCGATGAACGTCATCGGCGTCTCCTCCGCCAACACCGATACGCCGAAGACGCCGCCGCGGGAGACGTACTCGTGCGTCAGGTTCTCCTTGTTCAGGCTGACGGCGACGCGCGCCGGGTCCGCCGTAACCTGGAAGACGGCGTTGGCTATCTGGCCGTTGGCCTTGCCGTCCGCGCACGCCGTCACGACGT
>Ga0307380_10002732_pt1 | contig 24729 bp, 17 predicted proteins | sample UN3MG_FD_202239 | JGI IMG/M metagenome (GOLD analysis project Ga0307380, IMG submission 202239) | Soil microbial communities from Risofladan, Vaasa, Finland - UN-3 | ecosystem: Environmental > Terrestrial > Soil > Coastal area > Acid sulfate soil | place: Finland: Risofladan, Vaasa | collected... | reverse complement strand
CTTCTTCCCTCTATCCTCTACCCCCAGCTTCTTGGATTGTGCTTAGGTATAGATGGGGATACATTAGGATTGGGGATGAATACAATAGATATAACCTCAGTAGAGAAGTTTTTATCGGAATAACGATACGTGTCCTAAAGGAAACTACCAGTAATAGAAAAAACGAATTGAGTGATTTAGGAATTATGAATTAAGGAATTAAGGAATTTGAACACAATAAACACACACAACACAACAAACCCAAAGACCGGAGCCGTTATGGTCGTGGGTGGCGGTATTGGTGGAATGCAGGCCGCCCTTGACCTGGCAGATTCTGGTTTTTATGTATACATGGTTGAAAAATCACCCGCTATTGGCGGAGTAATGTCCCAGTTGGATAAAACATTTCCCACAAATGATTGCGCTATGTGTATCATCTCACCAAAATTGGTAGAGTGCGGAAAACATCTTAATATTGAGATCATTACAAATGCAGAAGTTGAGGACATTATAGGGGAAGCCGGCAATTTCGTTGTGGCTGTAAAAAAGAGGCCCAGGTATGTTGATGAAGATAAATGTACAGGGTGCAGTCTCTGTATGCAGAACTGCCCTGTAAAAAAAGCACTCTATCCTGTGGAAGAGGAACCTCCACCGGTTTTGGAAAAGGAGGACATGCAAAAGATTCAGGCAATTATCAAGGAGCATCGTGAAGAGATGGGAAATTTAATGCCTGTATTGCAGCACATTAATAAAGAATACAAGTATTTACCCCCTGATTTATTAAGACATGTATCTAAAGAATTAAATAGGCCACTGTCTGATATATATAATATTGCCACTTTCTACAATGCCTTCAGTTTTATACCGAAAGGAATCCATCAAATTAGTGTGTGCATGGGAACCACTTGTTATGTAAGGGGTGGAGAGAGAATCTTGAACAAACTAAGTAAAGAGTTAGGCGTAGACCCAGAGGAAACTACTGAAGATTTGAAATTTAGCCTGAGTTCAGTACGATGTCTCGGGTGTTGCAGCCTTGCTCCTGCAGTAATGATCGATGATAAGGTATATGGCCGGTTAAAGGTGAGTGAAATACCAGATATTTTGAGTAAATACAATGAAGATCAATAACTTAGATGATCTTGAACAAGTAAAAAAGGAAGGATTAAGGTTAATTTATCCTGATAAGCTAAAGATTTCTGTGGGTATGGCAACCTGTGGAATAGCTACCGGAGCTCAGGAAGTATACGATGAAATGAAGATTGGTATCGAAAAGGAAAAACTGGATGCGATACTCACAAAAACAGGCTGTCTCGGTTTTTGTCAGAAAGAGCCCTTAGTAGATGTCTTTGTTCCTGGTTTACCTAAACTGACTTATCAGGAGATGACACCTGACAAAACAAGAGAAGTGGTGACTGCCCTTAAAGACGACCAGATCAAAGAAGAGTATCTCTTATGCAAATCCGAGAAGGAGTTTTTGCTTGATGAACTGATAAAAACATATAGTGACTCCAAATCAAACGGTAGTTTAAGCAGTATCCCCTCTTATCATGAGGTGCCCTTTTTCGCAAAGCAAAGAAAGATAGCACTTCGGAATTGTGGATTTATTAATCCCGATTCAATAGAAGAATACATCGCGAGAGGTGGTTACTTTGCGCTAAATAAGACTTTAACCCAATTATCCCCAGAACAAACCATTGAAGAGATCAAAAAATCAGGACTCAGGGGAAGAGGAGGAGCTGGGTTTCCTACAGGCAGAAAATGGGAATTCTGTAGAAAGGCAAAAAGTGACATAAGATACATAGTTTGTAATGCTGATGAGGGTGATCCTGGCGCCTATATGGATAGATCAGTTCTTGAAGGAGACCCCCATTCTGTTTTAGAGGGAATGCTAATCGGCGCATATGCGATTGGATCATCTAAAGGCTTTATTTATGTTCGCTCAGAGTATCCTTTAGCCATTGTAAGATTAAGGCAAGCAATTAACCAGGTAAAAGAATGCGGCCTTTTGGGTGAAAACATATTTGACTCCGGATTCAATTTCGACCTTGAGATAAGAGAAGGTTCAGGCGCATTTGTTTGTGGAGAAGAGACTTCCTTGATGCATTCAATAGAAGGTGTATCGCCAGAACCAAGGCAAAGACCGCCATTCCCAGCGCAATCCGGCCTTTGGGGGCATCCAACAAATATAAATAATGTTGAAACCTGGTCGAATGTTCCGGCAATATTAGCAAAAGGGGGCGATTGGTATTCTAAAATTGGCACTGAAAAGAGTACAGGGACAAAGGTTTTTTCATTGGTTGGCAAGGTAAAAAACACTGGTTTAGTAGAAGTGCCTATGGGTATAACTTTACGGGAAATTATCTATGACATCGGAGATGGCATTCTTGAGGGTAAGAGATTCAAAGCAGTGCAGACTGGTGGACCTTCTGGCGGGGTTATTCCAGCAGATTTGATTGATCTTCCTGTTGATTATGAGAAATTATCCGAAGTTGGCTCAATAATGGGTTCAGGCGGGATGGTAGTGATGGATGAAGATACCTGTATAGTAGACATTGCCAGATATTTTCTTACATTTACAAATGATGAATCCTGCGGAAAGTGCACTTCCTGTAGAGAGGGAAGTGAAGCACTTCTTGAAGTTCTCACCAGAATATCAGAAGGAAAAGGGGAGGAGGGGGATATAGAATTTCTTCAAGAGTTAGGAGAAGCAGTAAAAGATGCATCTCAGTGTGGTTTAGGACAAACACTTCCAAATCCAGTCCTCTCTACATTAAATCATTTTAGAGAAGAGTATGAAACTCATATTATTGAGAAGCGATGTCCGGCCTTAGTATGTAAGGATTTGATTTCCTATTATATTTTGCCGGACAAATGTCAGGGCTGTATGATTTGTTTGCGAAATTGCCCTGTTGAAGCAATTTCTGGCGGTAAGAGATTAGTACATATCATAGACCAAGATAAATGTACTAAGTGTGGGACATGCCTTGATGTTTGTCCAAGTCGTTTTGATGCTGTAGCTAAAGTGTCAGGTGAAAAGATTGAAGTCCCTTTACATCCTGTGCCTGTTGAGAAATCAGTTTAAAAAGGGATTTTTATAGTATCGATCACTCGGAATTTATATATGAAGGAATCGATAGGAATTGAGCATGACTGTTACTCAAGAGACTAAGACTATTAATTTGACTATTGATGGGCAGCAGGTTAAGGCAATAGAAGGGGCCACAGTACTTGAGGCTGCACAACAACTCCGCATAAATATACCTACCCTATGTTATCATAAAGCGTTGCCCTCATATGGTGCTTGTCGACTCTGTCTGGTAGGAGTGAGTCAAAGTGGTGGACCTGCTTCTCTCCAGGCATCGTGCACTTATCCTGCTCAAGAAGGGCTTATTGTTAAAACAGATACTGAGCGGGTGATAAAAACTCGCAGGATTATGGCTGAGTTATTATTAGCACGATGTCCAGATTCCGATGAAGTCAAACGTATTGCAAAAGAATTAGGAGTCGAAAAGATAAGGATTAAGCCAAAGCATAAAGATTGCCTCCTCTGTGGACTTTGTGTTCGCATGTGCCATGATAGAATGGGAAGAGGTGCGATTGGTTTTGCATACAGAGGAAGCAATAGGGAGGTGCAGCCAGCATTTGATATCCAGTCAGATGTGTGCCAGACCTGTGGTGCTTGTTTTTCTATTTGCCCTACCCAAGGTATAAAATTTGAAAAAATTACCAAGAATGAACCCAGACCGATTTTATCTGAATTTGATAGCGGGTTAAGAGAAAGGTCTGTAATATATATACCTTATCCACAAGCGGTTCCAAATTATGCTACTATTGATAAAGAGCATTGCGTATCATTACAAACAGGAGAATGTAAGGTTTGCCAGGAATTTTGTGAAGCAGGTGCAATAGATTTTGACCAAAAAGAGGAAATATTGAAGTTAGATGTTGGATCAGTCATCCTTGCATCTGGTTTTCAACCATACGACCCTGCTATTAATGACACGTATCAATATAGCCGTTTCCCCAATGTTGTTACCAGTCTTGAATTTGAACGAATTCTAAGCGCCTCAGGTCCTTATCAGGGCCATCTTATAAGACCATCTGATAAAAGGGAGCCAAAAAAGATTGCCTGGATCCAGTGTGTTGGCTCAAGAAATGTCCATGTGGGAGATAAGGGTTATTGTTCTGGTGTCTGCTGTACCTATGCCATAAAACAGGCCATGGTAGCCAAAGAACATTCCTCTGAACCATTAGATACAGCTATCTTCTTTATCGATATCAGGACATATGGAAAAGATTTTGAGAAATTTTTTAATAGGGCAAAGGATGATGTAGGAGTCAGGTTTATCAAATCAAGGATAAATACTATTCTGCCGGGGGAAGAAGAAGGGAATCTCACAATCAGGTATACGGATGAGGCTGGAAGGATTATCCACGAAGAATTTGACATAGTTGTGTTATCTGTGGGCCTTAATATACCACAGGAGTCCATGGATCTGGCTCAAAGAATGGGAGTTGAGCTCAATAAGTATAACTTCGTCAGCACCAAAACCTTTGAGCCTGTTCGGACAACAAAGGATGGAGTCTATATTTGCGGAGCTTTTCAAGGGCCAAAAGATATACCCGAAACGGTGATGCAGGCAAGTGCGTCGGCTGCTGCAAGCTCGAGACTTCTGTCAAGCCAAAGGCATACACTGACTAAAGAGAAAGAGTACCCAGATGAAATTGATATCACTGGCCAGGAGCCTCGTATTGGTGTGTTTATATGCCATTGTGGAATAAATATCGGGGGTGTGGTCAATGTCCCGGAGGTTACTGAGTATGCATCTAAATTGCCTCATGTAGTGGTAACTGATGAGAATCTGTTTACATGTTCCCAGGATACCCAGGTCAAGATAAAGGAATACATAGATGAATACTCTCTTAACAGGTTGGTTGTAGCATCCTGCTCTGCAAGGACGCATGAGCCATTATTTCAGGATACTATAAGGGAAGCAGGCCTCAATCCCTACCTTTTTAGTATGGCCAATATCAGAGATCAAGATTCCTGGGTGCATCAATCTGATAAAGAGGGCGCAACGAAAAAGGCAAAAGACCTGGTGAGAATGGCAGTGGCCAATGCCGCGGAACTTTCTCCCCTTTACAGGACAAAGCTGCCTGTAATCAAGAGGGCCCTTATCATTGGCGGTGGTATTGCCGGTATGACAGCCGCATTAAATATAGCCCAACAGGGATTTGAAGTGGTTCTGGTTGAAATAGAAAAAGAACTGGGAGGTATGGGCAGGAAAATACATAGGACCTTACAGGGCGATAACATACAGAAATATGTAGATGATTTAATTGAGAAGGTTACTCAGAATGAAAAGATAGAGATATTAACAGAGACAATTGTCGTAGATTTTTCCGGCACCAAGGGAAATTTCAAAACAGCGCTGACTGTGGGACCTGCTATGTATCACAGGGAGATAAATCACGGGGCACTCATTGTAGCTACCGGTGCCCTTGAGTATACGCCTAAGGAGTATCTGTATGGAGAATCCGAGGGAGTGAAAACCCAGGTAGAATTAGAGGATATTTTATCGGGAGAGGAAAGCAGGGTCAAAGAATGGAAAAACGTGGTTATGATCCAGTGCGTGGGTTCTCGAAATAAAGAAAATCCTAATTGCAGCCGTGTCTGTTGCCAGCAGGCTATAAAAAATGCCATTGCCATAAAAGAAATTAGTCCTGATACCAATATCTTTATACTCCACAGGGATATCAGAACCTATGCGTTCTTAGAAGATTATTATCGAAAGGCACGGGAAATGGGTATTCACTTCGTGAGATACAAAGAGGATGAAGAACCCAAAGTAGAACAGTCAGAAGGAGGAATTCAAGTCACTGTGAAAGACCTGACCCTGGGAAGAGAGATAACATTCAACCCTGACCAGGTCATCTTAAGTGCAGGAGTTGTAGCAGGAGATATAGAAGAGCTGGCAAATATCCTCAAAGTCCCTTTAACGAGCGATCGTTTCTTCTTAGAGGCCCATGTGAAGCTACGGCCGGTTGACACCCAGTCAGATGGTATCTTTATTTGCGGTATGGCCCATTCACCACGGTTAATTGATGAAAGTATCTCCCAGGCCCTTGCTGCCTCTTCAAGGGCGTGCACCCTAATTTCCCAGGATGCCATAGAGGTAGGCGGTGTGGTGGCCAAAGTCGATCCTGATCTCTGTGCTGCCTGTCTGATTTGTGTCAGGGCATGTCCGTATGAGATACCATTTATTAATGCAGATGGAGTTTCAGAAATTGATATTTCCAAATGTCATGGATGCGGTGTGTGTGCAGCTGAGTGTCCGGCCAAGGCAATTACACTCTCGCATTTCGAAGATACTCAAATATTAGCCCAAATTGATGCACTGATGGGAGCGGGATAAAGATGGAGGAATGGAGGAATGGAATACTGGAGAAATGGATAACCAGTGTTTTTCAATTCACTCTTAAATGTATTCTATACGAGACGGAGGCAAACACTCCAATACCCCAATACTCCATTGCTCCTGGCAGATCAAAATTTGGTAGTAGTTGAGTGAGGAGGCTATTTGCAAGTGGAAGAATTTAAGCCGATAATTGTCGCATTCTGCTGTCACTTCTGAGGCTATGAAGCAGCGGACCTGGCAGGTACCATGCGCCTATCGTATCCTGATAGCATCAGGATTATACGACTACCCTGTACCGGGAAAGTAGATGTTATCCATATGATGGAAGCCTTTCAAAAAGGTGCGGACGGGGTGTATGTTGCAGGGTGCTTAGAGGGTGAGTGTCACTACCTCACAGGCAATTTAAGGGCAAAAAAGAGGGTAGAATATACAAAAAAGCTTCTGGATGAGATTGGTGTCGGGGGAGAAAGGTTAGAGATGTATAATATAGCGGCCTCTGATGGTCCTCGATTTGCAGAGGTGGCAAAAGAAATGCACGAAAAGATCAAAGCCCTGGGCCCCAGTCCGATACGGGAATCGCTCCAAAAGAGAAAGGCAGCCTGATAAAGGTAGATGTCCGTTGATGGTTGTCCGTAGTCCGTTGTTTATTTATTTTGAGGTGATGGAAGATACCTATCTATGCAAATTACAAGAGACTCAATTGTATCTTGGTGCAAAAAAGCCTCATTTTTTCCACTGACTACTAACAACAGACAACTGGCGTCACGCAGTAAAAAACATCATATAAAAGGTATTTACACATGATCGTAGCAGAAAGAAAACCAATTGAGGAAATTATAGCATTTGTGAAGAATTGCAAAAAGATACTCATTGTGGGATGTAACGAGTGCGTTACTGTCTGTTATGCCGGAGGCAAGAAAGAGGTTGGTATTCTGGCCTCGGCGTTAAAGATGGCATTCATGAAAGAAGGAAAAGAGCTGGAGATAACAGAGGTAACATTAGAGCGCCAGTGCGACCATGAGTATCTGGAAGAGATACGAAATATTATTGAGGATTATGATGCCGTTATTTCATTAGCCTGTGGGGTTGGAGTGCAATTCATGGCTGAAAAATACCTACGAACGCCTATTTTTCCAGGTGTGAATACCTGCTTTATGGGTGTGACCGAGGAAAGGGGTGTATGGTCAGAGCGCTGTCAGGCATGTGGTCAGTGCATCTTGGGGCAAACAGCCGGAATTTGCCCTATTTCCCGGTGTGCCAAACGACTTTTTAACGGCCCTTGTGGTGGCTCCACAAATGGAAAGTGTGAAATAAACAAAGAGGTTGATTGTGCCTGGCAACTTATCATTGATCGGCTCAAAGAACTGGGCAGGCTTGACGACTACGATGTACTTATTCCAATCAAAGACTGGTCCAGTGAACGGGCAGGCGGGCCAAGAAAGGTGATCAGAGAGGATCTGAGACAATGAACACAAAGACTCCGAGCAAATTGGAAAAGATTCTTGCAGCAGGACATTTGGCGGTTACATCAGAGTGTGGTCCTCCACGGGGCAGCGATGGAGATGTGATCACAAAGAAGGCCGAGATGATCAAGGATTATGTGGATGCCATTAATATAACAGACAATCAAACGTCGGTCACCCGGCTGTGCAGTCTGGCTGCCGTTATCCGGCTTAAGTTGATGGGGCTGGAGCCTATTCTGCAAATGGTCACCCGGGACAGAAACAGGATTGCCCTGCAAAGCGACATCCTGGGAGCTGCCTCGTTCGACATCCACAACATCCTCTGTCTCTCCGGTGATCATCAAAGTTTTGGTGATAGTCCTCAGGGTCAGAATGTCTTTGATCTCGATTCCATACAGCTGATACAAACTGTTCGGTACATGAGGGATGAGGGGAAATTCTTAGGGGGGGATGATATCAACCGACCTCCTCAAATGTTTGTAGGGGCCGCGGCCAACCCGTTTGCTGATCCCTTTGAAATACGCGTTCGGCGTCTTGCCAAGAAGGTAGCAGCCGGGGTTGAATTCATTCAAACCCAGTGTATCTACAACCTGGATAAATTCGAGCTCTGGATGAAACAGGCCCGAGACCTGGGCCTCCACGAGAAGTTGTATATCCTGGCTGGAGTCACGCCGTTTAAATCAGCAGGTATGGCAAAATATATGAAAAACCGTGTTCCAGGAATGGATGTCCCGGATGAAGTGGTTGAGCGAATGAGTGGAGTCCCCAAAGAAAAGCAACCTGAAGAAGGAATAAATATCTGTGTGGAGTCCATTCAGCGGCTCAAAGAGGTGGAGGGAGTACGGGGATTTCATGTGATGGCCATTGAATGGGAAGAGATGGTACCCGAGATTGTGAAGCGAAGCGGGCTTCACCCGCGACCCAAAATCGAATAGAATTATTTAATATCTCTCCAGCCTATAGTTTCATTTCCAGGCGTGAATGCCTTGCCCCGTGTTTATAACAAGAACTGACCTTTACTATTTCACTGGGGCGCCCTGCGCCTTTTACCTTGAGCGTTCGCGTCAGCGGGCTTTCTTTCACTTCCCGGAACGCTTGACATACCTATTGTAAGGGCATATCATAATTATCGGGATTACCAGGCTCAACGCGAGTGGTTGAGATTCAAAAACCATCAATAAAAAAAGGGAGGAGACCTATGGATGAATTTAAAGATACCGATCTTGTGTGCGTGACGCGGTACTGTCCACACTGCGGAAGCGAAATTTTTTGTCGATCCGACTACGACACGCATAGGGTTTTCTATATTTCGGAGCGTATGACAGATCCGACTAATACCTGCCCGCATTGTCAGTTTAATCTCCTGCTTCTTCCAGCTGAGGCACTCTTGCCTGAACCTGATCGCGGGAAAAGGGCGTTGCCCCGCATGGTAACGGCTGGTACAAAATTGATAGAATCGTTGCGCAGCAAAAATCCTGAAATCTTCACCAGCAAGGCATCGGCCAGGCGAGCCCTTACTGCAGTGGGGGCGACTATCTTTGATGCACTTTCAGCAGGTGAGGGCGTGCGCTGGGGAGGACTTGGAAGCTTCAAGATCCGGCAGCGAAAGCTACGAAAGGGGCGCAATCCGCGAACAGGTGAGGAGCTTCAGATCCCTGCACGAAAGGTGATTACCTTTTCACCTGCGAAGGCACTCAAGCAAAAACTTAACGCCTAATCAACATCTGACATTGCGAGACATGGAGCGGGTAACAGTAAATCTCTGTCATCACTCTCCTTTTCCCAATTCTCATATTCCACATCAGCTATGTTTAGCCCGCTCGCCCCGTTAAATTCCGCAGGACTATTTAACTGGGGTGAAATTTACATCTGTAACAGCGAAGCGTATTTCACTGGGGTACCCTCAGGGTGTTCAACTGGGGTTAAATCCTCAAAGGCAATTTAACTGGGGCGTATTTCACTGGGGGACCCTCCGGGTGTTCAACTTGGGTTAAATTTTCACCCCGTTGAATGTTTACCCCGTTAAATTCGAAGACTATTTAACTGTGGCCTTAACTTATTCAACTGGGGGGCAGCCTATTTAACTGGGACTTGGCCCGTTTTCTATAAAAACAGAACATGAGTCAAAAAAAGACTTTATCTACTTGGCTTGTCAAAAAGCAAGTTCTTGGTGCACCAAGCGAGGCTAGCGAGATCCAGTTGGTTGAAAAGTCAAGCTGGAAAGTTATCCGGCCGTCAGCAACGGGTTTTGCATCTATGCGGGTAATTGTATGGGTGAAGCGTAAACAGGGAGGCAGCTAGTATGACATCTGTTATTAAGTATTATGAGGGAATCGACTCGGTTGCCGTAATCGGCAACTATCTGCCCCGCCAGTGCGGTATCGCAACCTTCACCACGGATCTGGTTGAAGGCTTATCAGCGGAAGCCCCCGATATTTACTGCTGGGCGGCTGCCATGAATGACAAACCTGAGGGATATCCATATCCGGAAAAAGTGCGCTTTGAGATCAACCAGAACAAGTTGACCGATTATAGTGTCGCATCTCAATTTCTCAATATCAGTCAGACGGATATTGTCTGCGTGCAGCATGAATACGGTCTTTTCGGAGGTCCGGCCGGCAGCCATCTGCTGAAACTATTGGGTGATCTGCGCATGCCGGTGGTGACTACGTTACACACGGTCTTGAAGGACCCCTCGCCGGAATATCGTGCCGTCATGCACAAGCTATCCGATCTGTCCGATAAACTGGTGGTGATGAGCCGCAAGGCCTCTGATTTCCTTAAAGATATCTATGCGGTGCCCGAGGAGAAAATTGCCTTTATCCATCACGGCATTCCGGATACGCCGTTTATTGATCCCAGCTTCTACAAAGACAAGTTCGGCGTGGAAGGCAAAAAGGTGCTGCTCACATTCGGCTTGCTTTCCCCAAATAAGGGCATTGAAAATGTATTGCAGGCGCTTCCGGCGGTCATAAAAAAACACCCAGATGTGGTCTATATTATCCTGGGCGCAACACACCCGCATATTCTAAAGTTGCATGGGGATGCATACCGTATCATGCTGCAGCAACTCGTGCACAAACACGATATCGGCGAGCATGTCATTTTTCAAAATCGTTTTGTTGAACTAAAAGAGTTATGTGAGTTTCTCGGCATCGCCGATATCTACGTAACCCCTTATCTTGAAGAAGCCCAGATTACCTCCGGGACCCTTGCCTATGCCATGGGCGCAGGGAAAGCCGTCATTTCGACACCGTACTGGTATGCCACCGAGATGCTTGCCGAAGGCCGGGGCCGGATTGTACCCTTCCGCAATCCGGATGCCATAGCGGAACAAATTATCGGACTTTTGGACAACGATATCGAACGGCACGCCATGCGCAAAAAAGCCTATATATTCAGTCGTGAAGCGGTTTGGAAGGAGGTATCCCGAAAATATCTCCAGGTTTTCAGTGAAGTGCGGCAAAACCGCACCCGGAAACCCCGTCCCCGGTATTCCTATGTTGAAAACATCACGGCCATCACGAATTTCGAGCTCCCGGAGATCAAGCTCAATCACCTGAAAGCCTTTACCGATGATACCGGCATCTTGCAACATGCCAACTATACCATTCCCGATCGTACCCATGGCTACTGCACCGATGATAATGCCAGAGCGCTACTGGTTGCCGCCATGTGTCAAAAATACCTGCCAGCAAACGGCTCGAGACTTGATCTTCTCAGCGATCATTATCTCGGATTTCTTCTGTATGCCTATAATGAAAAAACTGGGCGCTTTCGCAATTTCATGACTTATTCGCGGCAGTGGGTGGATGAGATCGGGTCCGAGGATGCGCATGGCAGAACGCTCTGGTGCCTTGGCAAATCGTTGGCTTTTCTTCAAAATCCCGGGCATCTCGCAGTAAGCACGACCCTTTTCAACAAGGCACTGAGAGTTGTCGAGAATTTTCATTCGCCCCGCGCCATCGCTTTTACCCTGGTTGGAATTCATGGCTACCTGTATAAATTTGCAGGCGACAGTGAAGTGCGCAGGGTTCGAGGAATCCTTGCCGACAGGCTTTTCAATCAGTTTAAAAACAATGGAACAGACGATTGGCCCTGGCTTGAGAACGCTCTAAACTATGCTAACGGCAAACTGCCCCATGCCCTGCTCCTATCCGGCCAATGGATACAACGTAGCGATATGATCGATATGGGACTCAACTCCCTCAAGTGGCTGCTTGCCATCCAAACCGAAGACAATCACTTTGTGCCCATCGGCAGCACCGGTTGGTATGAAAAAGGCGGCCCCAGAGCCCGTTTCGACCAGCAGCCCCTTGAAGCCAATGCCATGGTCGAAGCTTGTGTGGAAGCCTTTAATATTACCCGGGACCATACATGGTTTGAGAATGCGGTCATGTGCTTTAATTGGTTTCTCGGGCACAACGACCTGAATATGCCGCTCTATGATCCCAAGACCGGCGGCTGCCGAGATGGATTGATGGCGGACGGCATCAACCAGAATGAAGGCGCCGAATCGTCCCTTGCCTGGCTGCTTTCGCTGATGACATTGCAAAAGCTTTATGCCGACGAGATTTTAAACCAGCCGTTGTCACAGAAAACGGATTAACAAAAGGATTAGTCATGCACATTGCCATGCTCTCGCCCATTGCCTGGCGCACACCGCCGCGACATTATGGGCCCTGGGAAAATGTGGCCTCCCTTTTAACCGAGGGGCTGGTAGCGCGCGGTCATGATGTAACCTTGTTCGCAACAGCGGATTCGCAGACCAGCGGCACGCTGCATGCGATTTGCCCGCAGGGCTATGAAGAAGACCGCTCACTCATACCAAAAGTATGGGAGTGCCTGCACATTTCAGAGCTCTTTGAGCATGCCGATATGTATGACATGATCCACAATCACTTTGACTATCTGCCACTGACCTATACCGACCTGACCACCACCCCGATAGTGACCACCATTCACGGTTTTTCATCGCCCGGGATTCTGCCGGTTTACAAGAAATACAACAACAAAGTATTCTATGTTTCCATCAGCGATGCCGACCGGTCCCCGGATCTTGACTATATCAAAACCATCCATCACGGCATAGATATAAAGCAGTTTGATTTTCAGCCTGAACCGGATGATTATCTGCTTTTTTTCGGGCGCATCCACCATGACAAGGGTGCCAGAGAGGCCCTTGAAATTGCCAGGGCCTGCAATAAGAAGCTGATATTGGCGGGCATAATTCAGGATGAAGCCTACTATCACCAGTACGTCGAACCGCACCTGGACAACTATAATGCGGTCTATGTCGGCAGCGTCGGGCCGGTTCAGCGCAACCAGCTGCTAGGCAAGGCATACGCGCTTCTGCATCCCATAAATTTTAATGAGCCTTTCGGACTGTCGATTATAGAGTCCATGGCTTGCGGCACCCCAGCGATCGCGTTTAACAAGGGGAGTATGCCAGAGTTGATCGAGCATGGCAAAAACGGCTTCCTGGTTTCGAGTTGCGAAGAGGCTGTTGAACATGTGGCAAGGATAAAAAATATAGATAGATTAGACTGTCGTCAGACGGTCGAAGACCGCTTCACCGTAGACAGTATGGTCGAAAAATATATAGACGTTTACACAGAGGTGCATGAAAAAGTACATAAGGATTTTGCTGACAGCCAAGCCAACAAAAATTGAACATCGATAATGACAGGGTTGCATGGTATGAATAGAAAAACCCCTTTTGTAAAGCGATATGACGGGAACCCCATCCTTACCCGGGATGACGTGCCCTATCCGGTAGCCACTGTCCACAATGCCGGGGTTATTAAACACAATGACCGGTATATAATGCTTTTCAGGTCGCACAGACACAACGGTCGCTCTGTAATCGGCCGGGCTGAAAGCGCAGACGGTTTTTCCTTCACGGTCCATCCCGAACCCTTCCTCGCACCGGCAACAGACAACGTTTTTGGGGAATATGAGGAGTTCGGAGTCGAGGACCTCCGCATAAACCCCGTGGAGGGCGAATATCTTCTTACCTACAGCGCATACTCGCGGCATGGAGTGCGCATCGCACTTGCCCGGACAAAGGACTTCAATAGCATTGAGCGCGTCGCGCTGATCACCCAGTCCGACCTTCGCAATGTGGTTATTTTCCCTGAGAAATTCCAGGGCAGATACGCGCGTCTGGACCGCCCGCATTCCGAAATCTCACCCTGGTCTATCTGGATTTCCCATTCCCCAGACCTTGTTCACTGGGGCGATTCACGGGTGATTATGAAACCGGTTCCCTATCACTGGGATGAAATGAAAATCGGGCCCGGCGCACCGCCTTTCAAAACCGACAAAGGCTGGCTTCATATTTACCATGGAGTCTGTAAAACGATGGCTGGGGCGGTGTATCGCCTTGGCGCGGCCCTGCACAACGTTAATGATCCGGCAAAAATCATCGGCGTTTCTGATCAGTGGATACTGCAGCCCGAGGATGCCTGGGAAGTGAGCGGCTACGTGCCCAATGTTGTTTTTACATGCGGCGCTGTTCCTGAAGACGACGGTACGGTAAAAATTTACTGGGGCGGCGCTGATACCGTCATGTGCGCCGGCACAGCGGTAATTGATGACCTGGTACAGCTTTGTCTGTCGGACTCCCGGCCGCCACTGTAGCTTATTATCACCTAAAGTGTTCGGTTCCAGGTTCAAGGGTTGTAAGATCTTGACATTGCTTATGTTTCAATACAATACTCGGATTGACCACTTTCACCTATTGGGTGTAACAGCCTTGCCGATACTATTGATGCGACATCCCTTTGGAGTGAGCTGGTTTGAGATTTTCAACCGGCAACCGTGAACGTTGAACCGCTCAACCTATTTATCAGATATCATAACCGGCTTATTAGGGTTTTTGAATACCCCATCCGCTTGCGGTGGGGTTACATTTTCTAAATGCAAAGCACACAATATCAAACTACATTAAGGATACAGTGATATGGACGCAAAAAAGTATCTAAAGCCAAAAGTTAAAAGGAAAAAGAAAAAAATTTGGGGAGACACTTCACGCGTTATTACGCGCCCTCATATTCCCGACGGGGCGCATCGCATACCTAAAATCATTCAGCGCATAGTGGAGTTGCCTGACACCATAGCCGAAAATCTTCTTTCACAAATAATACTTGATTTTTCAGAGCGGCACAGAGACATCAAACGCGTTTTTAAGCGTCACCTAAATGAGGTAACAGATTATGTTCCTCGGGATGCCGTGCTAAGCGAGACCAAAATGGCTCTCATCGGGGCCTATTTTACCATGGAGTACTCCGTTGAAGCGGCTGCCCTTTTTAACCCTTCAATTGTCCTCCACCCTGATCAAAGCCATCTGGACAAAGGCAGCTTGCGCTTTATCATGAGCCTGCGCGCAGTCGGCGAAGGCCATGTTTCCTCTATTGTATTTCGCAGTGGTGTCCTTGACGAGCACAACACGTTTATCTTCGACCCGGTCAGCGATTATATCGAAAGGCCGGACGTCCGCCTAAATCCGATTTACGACCGGCATCTCTTCCAGCTGAAGCTCAATGAAATGGGGGCCTGCGATGAGGTAACAGCTCATCTTCTTTGCCAGTTGCCGGAAGATTTCACTTATAATGAATTAAAAGAAAAAATCGGAGCGCTTCGCGCAAAAACCATTTTCTCTGAGGCGCGCCAGAAACAAACCTTCGAAATCATGTACTGGCTTGCCAATTCCAATTATGAGATGAATTTCCGACCCGATCACCGAATATCCGAACGGGTTATCTTTCCCGTTTCGAAAAACGAAAGCAGCGGCATTGAAGACGCCCGGTTCGTGCAATTTTTTGATGAGAACGGTGAAGTGACCTATTATGCGACCTATACGGCTTATAACGGCCTTACAATCCTCCCGCAGCTGATTGAAACAAAGGATTTTATCAGATTTAAAATTATAACCCTCAACGGCAAAGCAGTAAAAAATAAGGGCATGGCTCTTTTTCCGCGCAAAATTGACGGCAGCTACGCTATGCTTTCCCGCCAGGACGGTGAAAATAATCATATCATGTTCTCAGACAATATCCATTTCTGGCAGGAGTCCAAAATCATCCAGGAGCCAACATATCCCTGGGAATTTATTCAGATCGGCAACTGCGGCTCACCCCTGGAAACCGATCAAGGCTGGATCGTACTCACCCACGGTGTCGGGCCCATGCGTCAGTATTGCATCGGCGCCATGCTGCTTGATCTTGAAAATCCGGCAAAAATCATTGCCCGCCTTGAAAAGCCGTTACTTACCCCGCATGAGGAAGAGCGCGAGGGGTATGTTCCCAATGTCGTTTATACCTGCGGCGCAATTTTCCATAATACCGACCTCGTCATTCCCTATGGCATGTCTGATATTGCATGCGGCATAGCAACTGTTAAGGTAAGTGAATTAATTGACTGCATGCACGCGGTAGCTTAATGGTTCTAAGATTGGCGTTCATGAAGCCCATGTGATAGCACTTTTTATATTACTTTATAGAAACCATTTTTCACCGAGAGATGTTAATTCTGAATTTTCCATATCATTCAATACTGTGATACATGCTATTCACATGCAATTCCTAAGATATCTAGAATGCTGTGATATGACTTTTATATCTTTAGCATCCTCTTCAACCATCAGCTAATTCTAGCCTACCCTGCCAAATCGTTGTAGCCTTCCTTATTACAAGCTTATGGTGCTGGCTATGGTCACAGCTATCATTATCATGGAGGCAATTTTGGATATGGTCGCAGTAGTGGCACTTAAAATGATGAACGGGACATATAAGAATTAGTCCAGATCGACTTTTATTATTTTTCGTGATAATGGGTTATTAATCCATTTATGAGAAATATCATGAAATACCCAAGACAAGAGCCGGGAAACCTTTCATCGAGGTTTTTCGCTTAAGTTCAGTCAAAGAAAAGGACACCGCCCGAATGGAAGGGGGGCAGCCGTTGACTAAGGACAAATTCGCATGACTTCATTAAATATTTCTATTAAATAGTAGGCAATGATCAAGCTGCTCCACACTGCAGACCACCAGTTAGGCATTAAATTTTCCGGTTTCGGGGAAAAGGGGAGAGGACTCCGTCAGGCGGTAAAAGAATCGCTTAGGGCTACCGTAGACTTAGCCTTGGCAGAGGCTGTTGATCTGGTGCTAATTGCCGGCGATCTCTTTGACTCGAATGCAGTATCGAAAAACCTAGTTGATGAAACCCTGACACAGCTCAAGAGACTGGACTCGATCCCGGTCTGTATCCTTCCCGGAACCCATGATTGCTATGACGCCTCGTCAGTGTACAGGCGCCCTGAATTTCAACATATACCCCATATCCATATTATGACGGATGAAATCGATTCCGTGTCCTTTGAAAAACTCGATCTTACTGTTTATGGAAGAGCCAACCAGGGCCCAAAAGGAACGGAAAGCCCACTTGCAGGCATCGAGAAGACGAACGACACGAGATACCATGTAGCCATGGCCCATGGCGAGATGGCCATTGAGAGTAAGTTTTCCGGTGACTATTATCCCATTACGTCTCGAGAAATTGCCGGCTCCGGTATGAATTACATTGCCCTTGGTCACTGGCATCGATACGCCGACTTTTCTCAAGGCCCTGTGAAGGCCTTCTATTGCGGGGCACCGGAAACACTGAGCTTTGAGGAGGGTGAGGACTCCGGCTTCGTATTGCTTGTTTCCATTGATGAATCAGGGACCCAGGCTGAGAAGAAGAGAGTGGGTAAGTTCTTTTGGAAAACTATCGACTTGACGATAGAAAATTTTGAAAATGAAGATGAGCTCATACAAGAAATACGAAAATATGCCGATCATAACAGCCTCCTTCAGGTGAGACTAAAGGGATTAAAGCCTATCACCTGGGATGTGAGCGAAGAGCGGCTTCTGGAAGCCCTTGGGGATTCCTTTTTTTACCTAGAGGTCGCCTCCTATGACCTGTCTTCATCACTCGAACACATTCCCACCGCAGATTTCCCGGAAACCACAATCATGGGCCAATTTTTACGACTCATGATAAAGGAAATAGATGCCGCGGAGCCTTCGGAGAAACCCGTTTTTGAAGAAGCACTCCAGAGGGGGTTTTCCATCCTGAACGGCAGAGAAGCCTAAACGTATGAAATTAAGCCACATAAAGATCAACAGGTTTCGAAATATCGATACCTTTTCCAGCGATATCGGCGATGGCATCGTGCTCTTTAAGGGGCGTAATGAGACTGGAAAATCATCGCTTCTGTCAGCAATCATATTCGGCATATTTGAAGATCCAAAATCAACCGCGCAGCGCCTTAAAGAGGCCAGGAGATGGAACAATGAGACACTCTACTCTATTTCCGTTCAATTCAGTGCTAATGGAGATTCCTACGTGCTCGAGAAGGATTTTGAAAACGAAACGGTACTACTGAAAAATAAAACAACTGATGAATCCTGGAAGGATAAAAACAAGGTTAATGCAAAGCTAATGGGGATTATTGGGTTTTTTTCAAAAGACATTTTTACCAGTACCGCATGCGTGTTTCAGGATGAACTTCATATGATAAGGTCAGGGCAAAGAGATTTACGATCTTTACTCGAGGAGAAAGTAGCAGGGAAAGAAGACCTGACGGTTGATCCAATTCTAAGGTTACTTGAAAAGAAGGTCCTGGATCTAAAAAGAGGGCTCGATCGTTCAGCACCCGTTAATCCGGGCCAGATAAAAAAAGCAACTGATGAGATCAGTGATTTAAAGCAAAGACGGGATGAGATAGCTGATAAAGTTGCGAGGTTACATGAGGCAAGGCAGAGAGTCCATGAAATATCCGATGATCTGGAGGGGGCACAGAAGTCCCTGGAAATAAAAAAGCAGGCTTTAGAAAAATCAAGGTTATATGTGAAGGAAAAGGACAAACACGAGAAGTCAGCAATGGATCTCGGAAAAACAATGGAAAATTTAGAAAAGCTAATAAAAGCTGAGCAGCAGATAGAAGGGCTCACGGCGCAACATGAGGTCAAGCGGGAAAACCTGAAAGACAGCGAAATAAATCTCGAGAACTGTAAGGCAGCCTCAAAGATCAAGACTGAAAAAGAGGCCCTGGAAAAGGACATGAGGCAAAAAAGGGAGATCCTCAAAAAAGCTCATCAAATAGTCAGTGCGTCTGAGGAATTAAAAAAGTCATTACCAGAACTTCCTGTTGTGTCTGATAAACTAATTCGCGATGTAACTCAGACAGAGAGCGATATTAAGGCCCTGGAGAAGGGTACCGGTACGCGAGCCATGTCTTTAACGGTGAATTTCAAGACACGAATCCCTTATATGATAGAATCTGAGGATGGGGTGATTTCCCGTGGTGACGGGGTTGCCGGAGAAACAGTGGAAGGCACCGCCAAAAAGGAGATTAAAATCGATCTCAAGGATGTTGCCGAAGTGCAAGTTACTACCAAAGATCAAGCACTGGAAGAAGGCATAGCTGAATTAAGGAAAAAGAAAAAGGCCCTGAAAGGCCAACTTGAACGGCATCGATGCCGAACAGTGACGGAACTGGCCGCCATGAAAGAAAAACGTGATAAGATCGAACGTGAATTAGAGGCCAAAGGGCGTGAATTTAAGATCATTATTGGTAAGGATACTGTGGAGTCCTTGGCAGCGGTGGTGAGTGAATCGGAAAAACGGTTAAACCAAAGAAAAAAGGATTTAGAGGACCTCAAGGCCTTTGCTGTTTCCGATGAGAAAATCGCCGAGCGAGCACGGGAAACCCAGACACTACAAAAAGAAGTTCAGGAACTTGAAGGGAATATCCGTGAAAACCAGGGTATCTTAAAATCTTTTAATAAAGAGAAGCTCGAAAATGAAAAGAAGGATCTAGCCCGGGAGATTTTGGTGGCAGAGACGGCGTTGGAAGATCTGAAGGGGTTCGAATCAACTGGCGAAGAAGTAATCAGAAAAGAACATGAGGTGAGGAATCTGGAAGAGAAGCTCTCTAACTTAAAGATTGAACAAAAAAGTCTCGAACACACCCTCCAGGAAGATCGTTATGGCCAAGAAGATGTGGCCGAATTGGAAGAACGAATTGAGTCATTGGATAAGAGGGTTGGCAGATTAAAAACAAGGCTCAGGGCCTATGAGATCATCGGTGAGGTGCTTATTGAAGCACGTCAGAACATTTTAAATAACATTTCCAGCGAAGTTGATACACAGATTGGTACAAATTTTTCTTTGATCACTGGCGGAAAGTATGATCAAGTCCGACTTTCGAGGGCAGATTTCTCCCTGCAGGTGTTTAGCAGAGAGAAAGGTGATTGGATAGACCCTGATACTGCAGGGCTTTCAGTTGGTGCCAGGGATCAGCTCTACCTGGCAGCACGATTAGCCTTGCTAGATTCTATCACAGGAGGTAATTCAATTCCCCTCATTTTAGATGACCCTCTAATCCACTTTGACTCATTGCGCAGGGAGAATACCCGAAAGCTGCTGAAAGAAGTATCCAAAAAACACCAAATCCTCATCTTCTCCTGCCATGACCATTACGACGAATGGGCTGATCAGATTATTAACTTTTAAGCCAAATAATCAGGCTTCCCAGGCATCCTGATAAGGTTATCCAAAACTATCTATACAAGATCCTAAAAGTGACTTTGGGGACATTGTTGATACTGAAATGAGGAGAGAAAATTTCTATCTGAATACGAAGCTCTATGAACTGCTTTCAGAATAACGTGTCGACGACAGCGACATATTACAAAAACGTGTTGATAATCTGTCGATTCATCGATTTGTTAAGAACACATGTCCATATTTTTATTATTTTCGGACATGTTTTGATATTATAGACCCAGGTTGGACATGAGTAACGAACAGTATTCTTCTAATTCGTGGCCAGGTAGCTATGTTAGAAATAGACCTCGCCTCATAAAGAGCTTGCCCGTAAGCTTGATGCATTGGAAAAGAAATACGATGCACGGTTTAAGATTGGTTTTGATACCATTTTTGCCCAGATTTACTCCGGTGAATACTCCCTTTTAGAGAGCAAGAAAAAAAACAATAGTCAAAAAAAGATTTATCATGCGTGCCCCGTTGAACCGGGTTCACCCCGCCCGCCCCGTTAAATTCCGCATGACTATTTAACTGGGGCGTATTTCACTGGGGGACCTTCCGGGTGTTCACCTGGAGCGAAAACTATGCCACTGGGACGTGATCCGTTCTCATGCAAGCCCTCTCTGAGAATAATTGAAGTTGTACAGATGGAGCGCAGAATCCCAGGCTATGGCATATGAAGTTCTTTACAAAATGTATGAGCGGGAATCATTCGTATTCCATTCTTCTCATAATCCCTTTTGCCAGTATGCACCTGGTAAAAGCTTGGGATTTCAGTTCGCTGTTTAAAGTAAAACAGGAAGGGGTTTACAGTTTTTTCCCCAGTCTTGCATTCAACGGCAAATAACGGAGCATCATTTTTCAAAACAACAAAATCTACTTCCCTCTTGTCTGTATCACGAAGAAATCGTAGATCCATACGAAAACCTTCGGTGTCTTCCATGAAGTGACAATATTTCAGGAGTTGGGATGCAATAAAATTCTCAAATCTTGGACCAGAATCAGGAACCAATGACCAATCCCACAAATAGAGTTTCCGTTCCTTTTTCACTGCCCGGACTTTAGAAGGACCATAGGGAGATATGCGAAAACAGTAGTACATCCTCTCAAAAATATTTAGCCAGCGCTCAACAGTCTCATGGGCTACCTGTAACAGTTCCTTCAATTTCTTTACCGACAGAGGCGAACCTATCCGGTTGGGAAGTTCTTCTGCCAGCAGTTCGAGCAGGCTTATCTCTTTGATATTTTCCAGATCCCTGATATCTTCATATATAACCCTTTGCGTTCTTTCTCTTTGCCATCTCCTCCAGAATCTCTCTTCTGATCTCAAGCAGGGTTCTGGAAAGCCCCCGAATTTTAACAACATCTCGATATCATCTCTTGTAGGAGTGGTATTTATTTCCTGCAAAGAGAAAGGGTGGAGACGGTAATAATGGTACCTTCCCTGAAGAGAATCCCCACCTTTGCTGTAATAATCCAGCCGTGCTGACCCGGTAATTATAAAAGATATTTTTGATTTATTTGTGTCATAGAATCCCTTTACCAGATTACGCCATCCTGCAAACTTATGTATCTCATCAAGCACGATATATTTTTGGTTTGGAGGCAATTCCCCTTTTAGGATCGCTGATCGGTTAAAAATGTCATCCCAGTTCAGATACGCGGGGTGACGTTCATTTGAATCAGGCAAAAAAGATAATGCAAATGTCGTTTTACCGACCTGTCGTGGTCCCCCAATGAAAACCATTCTATCAACAAGGTCGTTTTCAACCGATTTTTTTATGTATCGTATGACTATTTTTCTCATAGTGAAATAGATATAACACGATGTTACTCATGAGTAAAGTAGAATGAACATTATTTTGCTAAGATAATATGATTTTGCCGGGAACGAAGGATACTCTGCCTTCTGCCCATCGCGCTCTGCCTTTCTGCTATCAGCTATGTTTACCCGCTTGCCCCGTGAAATTCACGACAGTGACAGCGCAGCGTATTTCACTGGGGCCTGCCCCACTTACCCCGTAGGTCCGGCAGATCGTACTGGGGTGGAATTTTCACCCCGTTAAATTCGAAGACTATTTAACTGGGGCAGTAACTATTCCACCGGGGATCTACAATTCCAACATGAGGTTTTTCCAAAAGCTCCACTAACGCAGTCTTAGTGGAGCTTTTTTATGGCTATTCTTGTGAACGACACTTGGTGTTAAGCAAGAAAAACAGAACATGAGTCGAACGAAGATTTGGCCCGTTGACGCTGATTGTTTGCCTAGCCGACAAGTTCAGTCTGGAGGTGGTTGAAGGGATCGCCGCGCTGAAGAATGAACTGAAGCCAGAGATGATGCGGGTAGTCTTCAAGGGCTCAGGGTTCAAGGACGATGTGGTCAAGACCAACGCCGTCCAGATTCTGCGGCATGCAGGCATTGATGATGTGAAAAGCCTGTGAGGAAACATGAAATGAGTGAGAAAAGCAAAAAAGACAAGAAAGACCTGACCGTTTCGCAGGTTGATCGCCAGAATATACTTAATAATCCCTACGCTTTGCAGGAAATAGAGAAGGCGACACGCATCAAAGGCATCCCTTTTGAAGGAAAAACCGTGGTGCTCAAGGAGCAGGTATCGGCTTTTTTCGAGGTCACGCCCCGGACGATCGACAATTACATTGAAAAATTCGGCGAAGAACTACGCCAAAACGGTTACGAGGTTTTGCGCGGTAACCGCTTGAAATCACTTAAGTTAGAGATTTCGAGGCAAGGTGTTAACGAAACAGATTTCGTTACCAAAACCACGGTCCTGGGCATCTTCGGCTTCCGGGCATTTCTCAACATAGGAATGCTCATCGGCGAAAGCGAGCGGGCACGGTTGTTGCGCCAAATGATTTTAGACATTGTCATAGACACCATAAATCAGCGCAGCGGTGGTGGGACCAAGTACATAAACCAGCGGGACGAGGATTTTCTTCTGGCAGCTTTCCAGGAGGAAAATTACCGCAAGGAGTTTACGGATGCCCTGAAAAACTACGTGGATATGGGGAACTTCAAATATCCCCTCTATACCGACAAGATATATGTAAGCATTTTTCGAGAAAAGGCAAATGAATACCGCAAGATTCTGCGGCTGCAAGAAAAAGATAAAGTGCGTGACACCTTCTACTCAGAGATTCTAGATTTGGTTTCCGCCTATGAGTACGGTTTCGCAAAAATTCTCGAAGACGCCTACGGCAAAAAGGGCGAAAAACTCAATTCATGGGAGGTGGACGAGCTTTTCAGTGCCTTTGAGCAGCAAGCGCACTGGAAGCCTTTGATCGAAAAGGCCCGCAACAAGATGGCCAGCCGGGATTTGGCCTTCCGTGATGCATTGCATGCTCAGCTTAGGGGATACATTACACCGCTCAATACGGCTGATTTTGAGAGATTTCTGGGCGAAAAGAGCAAGGAGCTTGTGAAACGGCTTGAGGAAGCTAAAGACGTGATGAAACGGCTCAAGGAACGTCAGTAGTATGTCGATCATCTACCTCACGCTCGAACAGGCTGTTGAAGTGCATCGCAAGACGGTGGAGGTCAGTGGAGGAGGCGCGCTGGGGCATCTTGATTTGGGAAAGCTGGAAAGCGTTCTCCAGCATATGCAGAATGACGATTATTACCCTACTTTTGAAGATAAACTGACGCACCTCTTTTTTTCAGCCTGTAAATTCCATTGTTTTCAGGACGGCAATAAGCGGATTGCCATTACACTCTGCGCCCAGATGCTCTTGTTAAACGGATATCTTTATTGTTCAGGCCATTTTATTCGGGAAATGGAGAACATCAGTTACCATGTGGCCGCTGGAAATATCGACAAAGATATGCTTCATGAAATTATTTCAGCCGTTATAAGTGGCGATCTAAACGATGAAGGGTTAAAGTTAAAAATTCTTAATGCTATATCCAGGGATGAAAACGAATGAAATTTCAATTCAATCCATATCTTGACTTTCAGCACGAAGCGATCAATACCGTGGTGGAGCTTTTTTACGTCTATTTATGTAAATGACACGTGCTGTTAACCAAGAAAAACGGAACATAAGTCAAACGGAGACTTGATAATCATATAAAGGGCTCATGCTCCAACACAGCGCAGGAAAGACTCGTCAAGCGTGACATTTTCCTTCGGAACGCTAAAGCTCAATGTCACTTAAGCCTGACGAGTTCAAGAGAGACACCTCCCTATCCATAGCAAAAAATGCTATGGAACCAGTACGCATAAGCGTAACAACTTTAATAGGATTTAGGAGGTGC
>Ga0307380_10002731_pt1 | contig 24742 bp, 46 predicted proteins | sample UN3MG_FD_202239 | JGI IMG/M metagenome (GOLD analysis project Ga0307380, IMG submission 202239) | Soil microbial communities from Risofladan, Vaasa, Finland - UN-3 | ecosystem: Environmental > Terrestrial > Soil > Coastal area > Acid sulfate soil | place: Finland: Risofladan, Vaasa | collected... | reverse complement strand
AACCATATACTCAGAAATGGGACCTTATGAAACCTTTGGAATAATTGATATTGATATACACCCCAGTGATGGTTTTGCGTGGGCAAGAAAAGTAACGATGGATGTATATGATTATGTAATGGATAAGATGCCTGCTATTAAAAAAGCAGAAATTCGATTTACTGGAAAATCATCATTTCATATTGTTTGCGATTTTGGCAGAAAAATGAAAATAGATGTTGTTCGATTTCTGTTACAAAAGTTTTTAAGGGAGTCGGATTTAGCAAGAGTGTATACAGTAGCAGGCAAACGGAGTGCCGGAATACCGAATTTGGATTTATCTCCTAATAAACTACGAGGAAATTATATTACGAAACACTCCTTATCAATTTGGGGACTTAAGTGTATGGAAGTTGATTATCATTCACTTGCGTCATTCGATCCAAGGAGGGCAAAGATATAATGTTTTACTATAGTAAGTTGATAGAACTTGGTAAGCGTAAAATAAAGGCACTAAGAAAGAAAAAAATAATAGAAGAGAGGGTAATAGATCCTATGACAACTAAATTTCATCTTGGATATAGACGTGACCCGCAAGACAAACAAGATTACAATTTTCAAACATTGCTGTTAGAGTCGCCTATTACTATGGCTGCAAAAATTGATCATACAGCGGGAATGTCTTCTGTGAAAGATCAAGGACAACTAGGTAGTTGTGTTGGTTTTGCTGTCTCTGCAATGAAAGAATGGCAAGAAAAACGAGAACATGAGGAAGAGATGGCTAAAGGTAAAAGAGGAAGACCAAAAGTTTATGATTATTCAGAATCTTGGATTTATTGGAATAGTAAAAAGATTGATGCATGGCCAACCGAAGAAGGAACGTCAATTAGATATGCAATGCAAGTATTACAAAAGATTGGAGTTCCAACAGAAAAAGGATGGCCGTATAAAGATGTTGGAGATATTGGGGAACCAAAGAACTGGGCAGACCTTGTCGCACGTTGGGCTTTGATTGGTTCATATTGGAGAGTAAATAATTTAACAGAGTTAAAGGCTGCATTGAATATCTCTCCTGTACCAATTGGAGCTGCTTGTTTTCTTGAGATTTTCTACACAGGCGCTGATGGTCTTGTTAAATATCCAAAAGATCCAAATACTATCTATGGAGGTCATGCAATTTGCGCTGTTGGTTATGACGATGAAACAAAACTTGTTAAATTCAAAAACAGTTGGGGAAAAGGTTGGGGAGAAAATGGTTACGGATATTTTCCATATTCATACATCAATGACTTTATGTGGGATGCATGGGCATCCAAAGATGTCGCTGTAACAAAAGATATGTTAAAAGGCACAAGAGAGTTAGTGTGAATTTAAAACATGTAAATCATATAAATAATCTAAGAAGACTTGGACTTCCATTGAATAAAGTGCTTATAGTAGGATCTGGAACTTTGGCTTTATTGGGATTAAAACTAAATGATGATTTAGATTTATGGGTAACAAAGGGCGTTTACAATGGGTTAAAGAATAATAAAAAACTGCACCCCATAAAACAACACGGAAGAATCTTCTATAAAACCGAAGATGGTGCAATTGAAATTTCTGATGAACTACCCTGCACAAAAGGTAGAGTTGAAGATTATTTAAAAAGAGCGATTGTTATATATGGTTTTCATTTTAAATCTGTTGATGATGTGATTGCATGGAAAAAGTGTATGGGAAGACCAAAGGACATAGAGCACATCAACCTCCTTAAGAAACATAAAAAGAGTCAAGTTGTGGAGAACTATCTAGATATATTACAAAAACTAATATAAAGGAAAAACTAAATGCGAAGATTTTGGTTGTTCCGGTCAAATCTAATTCCGTTGGAATATTATCATGAGTTTAAAGACTTAGATACATTTGAAAAGAACTGTCATGACTATTATATGTTATTGCCATTATGGCTTTTGAAAGAAAATTTCTTTGATGAAGTAATCATATGGCGATTAACAAAAAATCCAAAAGAAGACATTATATTTGATGTAAACGGTAAGAAATATATTCAAAAGTGGGTAACAAATTTTAATAAAACATTTGATTATCCATCCCCTGATATTTCGTATTGGCGAGGAGGATTTCAAGAATACGATCAAGTCACAAAAATCAAACCAAATCATTTCGGATTAAAATTATATCTAGGAGCAGGGAGAAGACAATTCCCACAGTACGGCGGAAATTATGATGCGTATCTAATGGAAGACGAAAGAGATTTCAATATAAATTATAAATGTATACCCTTCTATAAAACGGCATCCCCTCATATATTTTATCCAATTGGGTGTAGAAAGAAATGGGACATTTGTTGGCCGAGTAACTTTACACAAATTAGATATAAAGGTCAAGAATTTTTTATGAAGCTAATTTCAGAAAATAAAGAATTACAAAAACTAAGTATTATTCATTGTGGAAACAAACCAGAAGTTGGAAAAAAGATGGCAAAAAAATATGGTTTGAAAAACATTGAATTTCTTGGTCCTATTACAAGACCAACATTAAATATTATTTTAAACTCAAGTAAATTTGGACTCAATCTAAGTAATATACAAGACGGTTGTCCGAGAGTTTCTACTGAAGTTCTTATGTCAGGAACTCCATTGATTTTAAGAAATCAAACAAGGTTACTTGACTTATATAAAGAGAATGGTGTTGTTATTGTTGATGAAACAGATATTGCTAAACACATTGAAAAGACTATTGGGGAAATAACTGAGTATAAAAGACAGGTAGATTGGGCGATAAAAAATGAGATATCATTTGATAAAATTTGCCAAAAAAATATTGATCTTTGGCAAAAAATATGAGTCTGGAAAGAACTCATATTTTTATGGTTAGATAAGGGTGTCTTATCTAATTTAGAAGGTTAGCGATATTTTGTTGCCGATCCAATTACACCCGGCTTTAAAATCATTACCAACTTTGCTGGCCTGATTTCCCCAGAACACTAAAGCTGTTCTGACCAATCCCGGTTCGGCTGGAGGAACGATCCCTAACAACTTCTGGGCATTGCTGGTCGTGATCTTTATTACTTTCCGGTCGGGAATTTTCATTCCAAGATCAATCTTGACCTTTTCGATCATGGAGTATTTCGGAACGATCATGATGATCGGTTGGTCGCTCGTATCTTGAAGTGCTTGTTCGATACTGGCAGTCATGACGGCTGCCGCATCATTCGGGTTTTTCTGCGCGGCCACAATGTACATGCCGGTATAGAAGGTTACAACCAGAACTGCCGTGACCATAACGAACTTGGTAAACATGTACATACCTTGCAAGAATCTTTTGATTGATTTCACTTTGATTTCCTCCAGTTTGTTGGTTTGATTGTTGATGAAATCCTTTACTTTCTTTTGACCAGTTTTCATACTACTCTCCTTTATATTTGGTCCTTTGGACCGAGCAAACTACTAATAGCTTCAGACGGATCTAGTATGTTTCCTTCTAGAATCATTAAAGGCACTGTAATCATGCCCATCACACACCCAACAATGGCGCCGATAAATGCACCGATACAGCATATAAATATTACAGCCATGATCCCCATTAACATTAACAATTCTTTCAGTTTGATCCCCCTTTTAATTAAAAAGTTCTAACCAATAGATCTCTATCAGTTATTAATATATATAGAATGATAAAATATAAATGAGTCAAATATCTTAGAGTCAGTAACAAATAAATGAATAAAAATTGAAAGGGGAATATAGAATGGCAGATATTGTGATGCTTTATAGTGGGGGTGCAGACAGCATGTTAATGCTGAAACTCGCTCAGATGGCAGGAAAAGTTCCATATTGTGTTTTGATTGATTATGGTCAAAAACATGTTAAGGAACTGGAGTATGCTACCAATCAATTGATTAGGGAAGGAATAAAATTTACAAAAGTTACACTTCAAAATTATAATGTTGATAGCGGTCTAACTGGTACACAAACGGAAGCAAGATGGAGTAATGTGCATGAAATGAATGTGCCAGCTAGAAATACTATTTTTATTGGAATAGCTGCTGGAGTAGCTGAGACGCTTGGAATAGATGAAGTTTGGTATGGTTCTGATTATTCAGATCGTATTAATTTGTTTCCGGATTGTTATCAAGAGTATGTTGTAAAGATGAATGAAGTTCTTGCAATTTCTGGAGTTAAACCTATTAAATTAGTTGCTCCACTGCTTGGAATGCCAAAAGAATTAATTCTTGAAATTTTAGAAAAACACTTTATTATTCAATTCGTTGATATGTATAGTGGTTATGAAGCTCCAAAAAGAGCATGTAATTGTAATGATACATGCGGTTGTAATAATTGCATGGGTGCGGGAGGTATCTAATGAACTTTAGAGAATATCAAATCAAAGCTAGAACAAGCGATGTTGGCACTTCTGCACAAGACAACATAAAACCAGGATGGTTATATTATGTGTTGGGAATTGCAGGAGAAAGTGGTGAGTTTGCTGAAAAAGTAAAGAAGCTATTTCGGGATAAATATGGTGTAATTGATCAAGAGTTTAAAGATGCTGTTATAAAAGAAATAGGTGATATACTTTGGTATCAAGCAAGATTATTAGATCATCTTGATATTAATTTTGATGATGTAGCTATTAATAACATTGAAAAACTATCCAGACGAATGAAGAATGGAACGATTCATGGGGATGGTGATGATAGATGAATGTTAAAACTGCAATTGAATGGTTAAAAGAACTTCCTGAAGATTTTGAGATATGTTTTTCTGAACAAACTGCAGTAGTTATGGATGAAGATGGCGAAGAAATTGTATATGTTGTTGTTTTAGATAAACCCATAACTGGCATGCTAATGCATGATGATGATAAAGAAGTTAGATTCTTTAGCGAAATTCAAGAAGATTATCTTAATAGTCAAATTAAAGCAGGAAAGAAATGGAGAAAGATAGATGCATAAAAAATTATTAACATCAGATGAATGGTATTATGATATGTGTGTACAAGTATCAAAGAAAAGTAAATGTTTATCTAGACAAATTGGTTCTATTTTAGTTATAGACAAAACTATTGTCAATCAGGGATATAATGGTCCTCCAAGGGGGCTTCCGCATTGTTGGGAGAGATATGCTTTAGATCCCAAACTTCAAGATTTATTAACTAAAGATGGAAAAACTCCGAGTGATGAAGATATTGCAAATGTGTGTCCTCGTTATATAGCAAATTTTAAATCTGGAGAAGGTCTTGATTGGTGCGTTGCAGGACATGCTGAAAGAAATACTTTGATCAACGCTGCCAGAGAGGGCATTAAAACAAAGGGAGCTAAGCTTTATATGTCATGTGGTATTCCATGTACCCCATGTTTAGTTGAAATTATTAATGCCGGTATTGAAGAGATCATCGTTACAAAGATGGAATATTATGATATCTCAGCTGAGTATGTTCTTAAGAATAGCAGTTTGAAGTGGAGGGTTTATGGGCATCTTAAATAGGGGGTGTAAGGGTGTCTGATAAAAATTATTATAACAATAAAATTGTTAAAAGAAAATTTATAAAACCAGAATTAAATATAACAAAAAACACAGTAAAATACTTAGGTAATTTAATTCGTATTGCAAGAAAAGAACATGGGTATACCCAACAAGAATTAGCAGAAAGAATGGGTATATCTAGAATGACAGTTGTAAGAATTGAATCAGGAGCAACAGAAGTTTCAATTGGGTCTGTTTTTGAAGCTTGTTTTTTATTAGGGATTCCATTATTAGGATGCGATGAAAAACACATAAATAATTTAACAAGAATGTTGTCATATATGAATAGATTTATACCAGAAAGAATAACAAATAAATTTATTATGGATGATGATTTTTGAAGGAGAAATAATATGAAAAAACTAAACAAAGGTATGCATAGATTTACAGATATATATGTGGTTGATGAACCTGGAGCAGGTGGAGCATGTCATGAGTATTGTGTCTGTTCAAAAACTGGAGATAATACCGTGGTTCGTTTTCAAAATGGACCAGTGAAAGAAAGTGAATCAAATGGATGCTTTATGGAGGATTTACTTCAGATATGTGTACACAGACTGGAAAGTTTTCAAGTTGGAGATTTTGCATGTAGAGAAAATGCCCTGGCATTAACAAAAATTCAAGAAGCATTACATTGGTTGAATCATAGGACTGCCGATAGAATTGAGCGTGATGTTGAAGGAAAGACTGAAGTATAGAATGAGTTATATATTAATCATTTAAAGTGTAGACGTTATGATCATTTTAAGAAAGGATATGGTGGGGTATGCAAATAATTGGAATTATTGGTACAAGACGTAGGGATACATCTGTTGCTAAAAAAGCAATTAAAGAAGCCTTTTTTAAAATATATAAAGAAGGAGATTGGATTTGTTCAGGGGGGTGTCAAAAAGGCGGGGACAGATTTGCTGAACAGATTGCTAAAAATGAAGGAATCCCCATCCTTACAATATTTCCAAATTATAAACGACATGGGGATGGGGCACCCTTTGTTAGAAACGGTCTAGTTGCAGAACATTCAGATATTATTATTGCCTGTGTTATGAATCCTGAGGATGGTATTGATGAAGTATTAAAAAGGAAGACCGGTGGTACAGAAGATACACTAAGAAAGTATGTAGGACATAATAAAACAGAAATTTATTTAGTATAAAACGCCTAAAAATAATAAATAATATCAATAGGTTAATTTTTGCTGTATAAATATAACAATGGTGTTTAAGATTAAAACTGGAGCAGTTTGCATGTAATAAAATCAATAGGTTACACAAGCAAAAAGAATAAAAATATAGTAATCATAAGTTTTTTAAACTAAATTGATTTTATTGAATAAAGAAGAGGTTATTATGACTGAAAAATCTTATTTAATTAGGGTTGATGATCTATCAGAGGGTCCAATGAGTTCATGTTTTATAGATGATGTTATTCTTAAAGGAAATAAAGAGGCTTTATATGAAAAATTAAAATGTATGGATTTTGTTAAATCATTGGGATTTCATGAATCTTTTTACTTTGAAAAATTCTCATTGATTCCTGAAGATGAAGTTGATTTTCCAGATTATACGTGTTAGAGGATAAAAAATGAAAAAGGAACAAAATTATAAACATAAATTTAGTTTACGAAATGGTGAGATAATTCATGTAAATGGAATACCATGTGAATACTTAGGGATGGGAAGTTTTGGTTCTAATACTTATCCTGGAAAACCAATATCTATTAAAAAAATGAAGAAAACTAAAGTAGTACATTGTAAAAAAGAAAGTTACGATGTTTATATAGGTCGTCCATCTAAGTGGGGAAATCCTTTTAAAGATGGAACTAGAAAACAAGTTATTGAAAAATACAGAAAATATATTTTATCAAATAAAGAATTGTTAGATAGCTTAGATGAACTTGAAGGAAAGATTCTTGGATGTTGGTGTAAACCAAAATCTTGTCACGGAGACGTTTTAGTAGAACTAATTGAAAAGAAAGGAATGTTATTATGAAAAGAGTTGTGGTCGAATCCCCATATGCTGGGAACATAGAATTAAATGAAATCTATGGCGAATTTGCTATGCATGATTGTTTAGTAAATTATAATGAAACCCCATATGCTTCTCATTTACTTTATACCAGAAAAAATGTTTTGCGAGATCATGTTCCAGAAGATAGAAAATTAGGAATTAAAGCAGGATTTTATTGGAGAGATGTGGCGGAACAGACAAATTTTTATATTGATTTGGGAATGACAGATGGTATGGTTCAAGGTATTAAAGATTGCGAACTTAAACAAAATCCATATCAAACGAGAGAACTACCCAAAGACTTATGGAGACGTTTTATAGAAGTATGTTATGAAGAAAGTGTTGAAGTTATATTGCCATTAAAGGAAAGGAGCGAAAGATGGAAACAATTTATTTAGTAGGGCAGATTTCTCCAAAGTTTGAAGAGACTTATTTATGGAGAAAAAAAGTAACAGAGGAATTGAAAGGAAAGTTTAATATAATTGATCCTTGTTCAAATAATTTTAACTCAAAACTTTTAGAAGATAAAAAATATGCTGTAAATGGAAATTCAAGAGAATTTGGAATAGATGTTCTTGTTCCAAAAGATCTCACATCTGTTCTTAGATCAGATATTGCTATTGTGAATTTAAATCAGTATGATCCATCTAAACCATTACTTGGTTCATTTTTTGAGTTAGCTTGGTATTATATGTATCCTGAAAAAACTGTTATTGGGTTTGCTAAAGATTTGAATGATTATAAATGTCAGCATCCATTTGTTCAACAAGCAGTAAATGCTTGGTGCCATGATGAAGAACAGGTATGTTATTTAGTTGAAAAATACTTTACATCTATGGATGATTGTTAGAAAGGATGGCAGGAGAATGACAGAATTATATTCAAATTTTGTTGATGATGTATATAAGAAAAATATAGATTTAAATGATGCAATGAAAGATGAGCTTACTCGTTTATTAATCGAGTTTTCTACAATTAATGGTTCTGCTGATGAAATAAAAAAAGAAGCAGATAAATATACAGAAATTATTATGCAATTGATTTATGAAACAAGATATGAATGGTAAGATGAAAAAGAAAGCTAATGAAAATAATTAATATTTTACATGTGTGGAGGATTGTTAAATGGAATTAAGAGAAATTTTTGCAGAACAATTAAAAGAAGAGAAATCTATAACAGAAGAACACTTTAAAACACTAAAGGATAAAAGTTTTTATGGAGATTATCAGGTAGGAGATAAACTTTGTTATTTTATGCTTCAGACATATAGAGGAATTAAAGATGGAATGCCTACTTTTTTATTGACAATACATTCCATTGCAGAACGAGAGTTGAAACTATTAGAAAATGATCCAAAATATAAATATGAAAGAACTGTTTCTAATACACCAGTTTTTGTAGAAAGAAAAGATGATGAAGGTAATTAATTTATTTGGTGGTCCGGGAGCAGGCAAGTCAACAACTGCATCTGGTTTATTTTTTAAAATGAAATGTGAAAATTTAAGTAAAGTAGAATTAGTTACTGAATTTGCTAAAGATATGGTTTACGCTGAGCGTTTCAAAGAACTAGAATCAAACCAATTGTATATAACTTCTAAACAGTATAGTAGATTGGAAAAGTTAAGAAATAAAGTTGATTATATAATAACTGATGCTCCAATAATAGTTGGTATAATATATGCTCCAAAAAATTATTTTAGTTTTTTTAATCCTCTAGTTAAAGAAATATATCATTCATTTGATAATATTAATATCGTTATTAAAAGAGTGAAGAAATATAGAAATTATGGAAGGCATCAAACAGAGATTGAGGCGGATATGATAAATGAAAATATTATGAATTTTCTAGAAAGTAACAATTTACCTTATTATACAGTGGATGGAGATAGAAAGGCACCAGATAATATTATGAGTTTGTTACAGAAAGGAATCCCTAATGGAAATGATTGATGCAACTGGAACACCAAGACGAGATGAGGAATTGGTAGAAGCTAGAGAAGCAATCAAAAGGGAATTGGTTACTTTAAAAAACTTCGGTCCAATTTTAGTATATTATCTAACTATTATAAATGCCATTGATGAGTTGCTTGAGAGGAGAAGAAAAGATATTGAAAGAATATAGAAGATCAGAGAAAGAAGAATCACTTCTTGGAAAATCAGAAGCAGCAAGAATTGATGATAGTTCGTTCAAAGGAAAGATGTTGAAAGACAGTGATGTATTAGCATCAATAAAACCTTATATAAGAAGCAAAGAAGAAGAGGGGCAAATGGGGAAAGAGGTTGCTGGCAGATTTAGCGCAGGTAAAATGAGACATGATTTAATACCTGCTTGGTCACTTGAGCAACTTGCTGGAGTTTATACTTATGGTTCACAAAAATATGATGATGATAATTGGCGCAAAGGTTTAAGATGGAGAAGAGATGTTTTTGCTTGTATTTTAAGGCATGTTTGGAAGTGGTTTAGAGGAGAAAAATTTGATAGAGAAAGCGGTCTTCATCATTTAAGTCATGCAGCCTGGAATTGCTTTACATTGATGGAATATGAAAGAAATTTTGTTGGCACAGATGATAGAAACCCGTACGATTTAGATTTGATAGATGAAGATGAAAGAGTTCGTCGAATTAAAATGTGGAAACAATGTATTAAGGATACCAGAGAGTATAATGGACTGGATAAAAATTAATATATAAGGAACAAAATTATGAAAAGGGAATCATTAAAGATTAAAGGAGAAGTAATGAAACACACTGAAAAATGCTTAAAGGACGGAGAATGTAATTGTGCAGTAGATATGGGGCAATCAGCGAATGCCGGATTTACAAGGGATGATAGTTCAACAGCAACAAGATTGCTCGATAAAAATTGGAGTCCTTTAATTGTAAGAAAATATCAAATGGAAGGATGGCCGCTTTTTATATCATTGATTTGTGATGCAAATTTAAATGATCTTGATAAAACAGTATATGAAATTCATGATCAGGCAAAAGATGCCGGCTTTGTAGATGGAACAATTCAAGGTAGTAGAAACTATTGTGGTTTCATGAGTGATAGAATTGTTGAGCATTACGACTCAATAAAAAGAGGTTGCGTAGAAGGAGTCGCGATATTATGGTATGTTGATAAATGTTTTATCAGTTCATTATACGGTGATTTTATGGTTCATGCATCTTGTAAACAAGAACTGTTTGCAATTATCAATACATTACCGCATATTTAAGGGGGAAGTATGGCAATGGAAAACGAATGTAAAAAAGCTGCTATTACAATGTATGTTCCGGATGATGTTGAAGTGTTAAAGATATGTAATGATGGTTCATTCTATGTGCGTGGCAAGAAAATAAAAGAAGATATTGAAGTATATAATGCATTTGTAAAATTTCTAACTGAAGGTGGGTATTATGGAAAAAGTTGAGAAGTCGTGGATGGGAACATTTTAAATTTCTTTTGGAAATGGATGGAGGAGTAAATGGATATATCTCCAGAATACATATTGATGTGCCGGAAGGCGATGAAATATATTGGAGTCCCAAAGTCATTTTTAAGCCCATATATTGATACGGTGAATAATTCAATTATGACCATACCGTATCTTAAAAAATGCATTCCACTTTATACCCAAGACCAATTACAGAATATAATATGGAAATCGCTTGGAACATACTGCTCAAACAAACTAAACTCTCTTACTTGGGGTGTCTGGAATTTTTATAACACAATAGATGATTTAGATTCGATGGAACAAGTTTGGCTTGCCTTTACCATGCACGACCTCTATCAAAGGAAATGGGATGGAACCGATTGGATTGAAGTATAACATGGAAGGAGTAGTAAATGGATACATCACCTGAATATATATTGATGTGCCGGAAGGCGATGAAATCCTTACAGCCAATAGACCTTGATCCGATTGATTTTAGAAATCAGGGATATTGTATCAAGCATGAATGTCTTGTGATCGAGGGTCAGGATGGAGAAGCAATATGCCCCACACTTCTTAAAATTTCTGGAAAAAATCGGGAGATATGGAAAAGAGAGTTCTGTGAATTTGATCATTGGATTCCATTGTTTTATCAAGATCAGTTGCAGGATATGGTTAGCAAACAGTTGTCAATAAAATCTAATTACAATCATATTTTATATCATCTTGTAGCATTTTTGGATGGCATACCGAGAGAAAAGTACTTAGGTTACTTACGATTATCAATGGAACAACTCTGGCTTGCTTTCGTAATGTACGAACTCTATCACAAAAAATGGGATGGAACCGATTGGATCAAAGTATAATATAGAAGGAGTTTCTCTGTAAGTTGATTGAAACAATTTTAAAGGAGGAATATAATAATGGCAAACTTTAATGAAGCATTCGATATTACAATGGGTCACGAGGGTGGTTACAGCAACGATCCCCAAGATGCCGGAGGAGAAACATATAGAGGGATTGCAAGGAATTATCATCCTCATTGGAGTGGTTGGAATATTATAGATGATACAAAACCAAATATTGATCACGTACAACTTGATCCATATATCAGACAATTTTATGAGGACAAATTTTGGGACATAAATCGTCTTGATAATTTTGAGAGTCAAGATATTGCAAATGAAATGTTTGATACCGGTGTAAATATGGGAGTGGGAAGAGCTGGAAGGTTTCTTCAGGAATGTTTAAATTATCTAAATAAAGATGAAAAATGGTTTAAGGATCTTGTAGTTGATGGTAGGATTGGTAATGCTTCACTGTCTGCTTTAAATAAAGTTCTTGATAATGGAGATGAGCAAATTCTATTTACGATGCTCAATGTTTGTCAAGGCAGACATTATATGGAGTATATGAAGAAATCCCCAACTCAAGAAAAATACGCAAGAGGATGGTTCGCTAGGGTTTCGATCTATAAAGAATAATGAAAAAGTATTATAAAAATTTATATTGTAAATGTGGGTGTGGTGAAAGAATTGAAAAGAAAGAATACCACACCTGGACAGGTTATAAAATACCAGAGTATATTCGGGGTCATTATATAAGAAATAATAATCCCATGCATGATCAAGAAGTAGTTAAAAAGTTTTTGGGTGAAAATAGTCCGAATAAAAAACTCGAAAAAAGATTAAAAACAACAGGTGAGAGTAATGGCTTTTATGGAAAGACACATACTGATGAATTAAAGAAAAAATGGAGCAAAGAAAGAATCGGAGTTATAAGAAGCGAAAAATCAAAGAAAAAGCAAAGTGAAACACGAACAGGGGTAACTTTTGAAGATCGATATGGAAAAGAAATAGCAGCAGAATTAAAAAGAAAAAGCAGTAAACGTATCATGGGTTGTAATAATCCAAATTGGAAGGGTGGTATTCAATGTGAACCATATTGTGAACAATGGTCTGATAAAGAATATAAAGAGTCTATTAAAAAACGTGATGGTTATAAATGTCTAAATCCTGAATGTAATAAAACAAGTTATAAACTATGTATCCATCATATAGATTATATTAAGAAAAATTGTCATCCCCTTAATTTAATAACTATTTGTATATCATGCAATTCAAAAGCGAATCAAAATAGAGAATGGCATAAATGTTGGTATCAAGCGATAATTTTTAGGAGATAAAACAATGAGCGATGAAAAGCCAAAAAATAAATTAGTTACAAACCCTCAATGGCAAGCTTTAAGAAAGAGTTTGTTGGGGCAGTGGTCATCAAGACCAGAATGGTGCTGTATGCAATTGAGAAGATACTTAGGAGATATATCAACAACGTCAAAAGATAAAATCAACGTAGTTCAAAATTATCTCACGGGAACGGGATTTAGAACTGGTCGAATTAAACATCCTTGTATTACAAAGTTGAGGATGCAGTTGTCGATGGAACGAAAGAAAAGGATTGCAAAAAAAGAATGGTAACTAAATATGCTCAGTCGGACTTAGAAATATGATGAATGTAAAAGATCTAGCAAAAAAATTAAGAATGATCCTGTATCAAAATGATGACTGTGAAACCCTCACGACGGAATTTGAGCGAGTTCTCAAGTTATGCGATTGTGAGTATGAAGCAAAAATAATAGAGGATGACAAGACCATTATAATAGACTTGTCTCCCTATATTCAATATATAAAGATCAAACGATCACCAAAAAGAATATATGAAATTCGGTTAGAAGATGAAAGTATAATTATGCGGAGGTGATGATATTGAAATTAATAGTAGAGTGAATATAGAAGATCTAGAAATTTTCAGAAGATTCAACATAAACAGAACCAATGTTCTTTGATCCAAATGATTTAAATACATAGTGAGTGAGAGAGTAAAAAGATGACAAAAAAAACAAAAATAATTCGTAATAGAGCAAAGTGTGCACTTTGTAGAAAGGTTATTGAGTCACATTTTAGGCATGATTTTGTTGAATGTAGTTGTAGATCAATTTTCGTTGATGGGGGAAAAGATTATCTTCGTAGGGGTGGGAAAGAAAAAAATATAATTGAATTATCAGAAGTTGAAGAAGTATAATCGGGGGGGGGTCCAAAATTAAATGGACTTCCCCCGATTATTTTAGGAATTATATATCTCGGCTAAAGTAAATTCTTGTTTATGTTCTTTTACTGGAAGTTTTCTTTTGATTAATTTAGCTATATTTTCAGCTTCTGTTTTATCCAACCTTCTAGTATGCAGAACATCAAAACATCTTCCTGGTCTTAATAATGCTTCATCAATATCTCGTATATTTGGAAGATTTGTTGAAAGAATAATCTTTTTATTTTTAATACAGTTACTTAATAATCCGCTAGAAACTGATAGAAGACTATATAAAGAATAATTTCCTGCATTTCTTGGTTTTATATGAAAATCAATATCTTCCAAAATTAGAAAATCCGAGCTTCCAAATATCAAATCTAAATAGATTTGTCCCTGTTCTATTATCTCCTTTGATGATGTGAAAAGAACTGAAACAGTTTTATTTTCATTTTTTATAGCAACCTCTTTTAATATCTGCCTTATTAGTTTTGTTTTTCCCGTTCCAGGAGGGCCGATCATAACTAAAATTGGTTCTTCACTAACTAAATAATCTTTAATAAAGTTTTCACAGTCAATGTATGGATATGATTCATTATAGAATATATCATCTAGATATTCTAACATATTATAATATTTAGTTTGATTATCTATCTTTATATACCACTTTAAATCACATTTTCCTATATTAGATTTACGTAAAATATTAGAAATGATAGTTTTAAATATCTCTGGTATATTATATATATTTTCAATATTTTCCGAAAAGATATCCAGATCAATATTTTTACAATTTTCAGACCATTCAGGTTTAAACATACAAATTGAATCTTCATATTTAATAACAATTTCAGTATTTCTAATATGTATAATTTCTCCAAATTTCATAAAATATTTTTCTAATAAAGTTTTAATTGGAGTTGGTTCAATTTTAAAAATGAAGTGTTGTTGAACCTTTAAGATTTGTGGTGTGATATGTGATTCCAGAGCATAGGTTTTTATTTTATTTAGATATGAAGATGTTTCACTATAATCTGATATTTCTTTGACTAAAGATATACCTTCTTTATTAGTTTTTACAATTGAACTTAGGTGTGCTGGTCTTGATTCTTGAACATAATGTTGTTCTGTGGAATTATTTTCTTCGACACATTCATCATCAGGACATGACTCACTTATATCCATTATTTTCTCCATTCGTTTATGGGATTATTTGTGGTGGATGCGGTAGGATTCGAACCTACGCGGAGTAGTAAACTCGCAGGATTAAAAGTCCTGTGCTCTCGTCCAGACTGAGCGACGCATCCTTAAAGATGATTAATTATTTTGAATTTTTCCTTGTATTCCTCTCCCACTAAATGAGGAGAAGGCCGTTTCTTCTCCATATTTAGGATCAGGTGTGGCAATGCTTTGGGCTTGCATGTATTGTTCTTTGGTCACTTCAATATATCCATCCACAAATTCCTCGTTTATTAAGAGGGGATGAAGATGTTTGTTCTTCATCCATTCTGTTTTTAAAAAGTATCTTTTCATTGACTTATTCTTTACGCCAATATAATCAGTAGAGTAAATATTGTGCCAAAAATTTGCAATGTTATTAACACAATTGCAAAAACTCCCTTGGCAGGCATCTCACCTTTTTTACAATCCTTTTCTACCCAAGGGAATCTTGACTTTTTGATTAACCCTTCTTTTATTTTTTTACCTTTATCATCAAAATAGATTTTATTATAGTATGTTTTTGTAGAATAACAATACCACCCCAAAAACAGAATGATCCCTGTCATTAAAAACCACAAAGGAACCATTATTACAAGATCAAGGGCATTTTCAAGGATGTCCTTACCCATAACTTTGTATATAATCAATGTAGCAATTCCAATCCCAACAGGAGTTTTTACAAAGTCATTCACAGTGATGCTCAAATCCTGACATACAGTTTTGATTGTTCCTGTAATGAGTTTTGCCCATGCTTCAAGTTCTTGTGGGTTACTTCCTTTAATCATACCGAAAGCGGATTTTGCTGAGTCAGATGCTTTAAGACTTTTCTTCGCTGTGCTGATAGCTTGAGTTATTTCATAATCACTCAATTCGTCAATATTCAATTCCTGACCATTTGGAAGAGTTATGGTTTCTGCATAGGATGGAACATAGACTAAAAGCATTGACAAAATAAACAAGCATGTTACTAAAGTCTTCATTTTCTTTCCTTTCATTTTTGGAGGCGGTGGAGAGATTTGAACTCCCGATGAACGGTTTTGCAAACCGCCGCCTTAGACCACTTGGCTACACCGCCATTTAGTTAGATTGGCTCTCGGGGAAGTATCGAACCTAGCAGTATAGAAATCGCGAATCCCTATACCCCGCCCACTGCGGCCCGAGAAAATTGATAATTGTGCTGGGGCATCCTTTCGAGTAACACTTAATCCATTCAAAGGAGTGTCCTCGGACTTCGGTACCCCAGCACACAAATCTTAGTCTCTAGATATTTTTTAGCTTTTACTTTACCTCCGGTTTTTCGGATTTTACACCAGGTGCTTCACTCTTTGCTTTTGAATAATCTACTCTCTTTTGATAAGTACCTTGTAGTTCTTTGGCTAATGAATCTTTTATTTTTTGTAAATCACCCAGTCTCATATAGACATCATCTAATTGTCCATCCATTAATAATTCATTGATTATATCTTCAATAATAATTGTCGGGTTAAATGATGACTGTCTTTTTTGTGCTTCAGCACGAGTCTTTGCTTCAAGACAATCACAAATCATTAAAACTGCTGCTTCTACACAAGTAGGTTTTGCTCCTTTGTATCTGAAATAATCATCAACATCACTCCCCGATTTATCGAAGAAATATTTCATTACAGATGTTCCGTGATGTTGACTTGCAATTCTAATAAGATCTTCGGGAAAACATTGCTCATTTAATAATATAAATGCTGTATCGGAAACATGACGACTAATCAGTTGATAACTGAGTTTTGGATCCAGTTTATCATGCATGTTTTCATCGTCTAACTGATTTTCTGTAAAGCACTTAGGATTTAAAAGTTTGCCAATGTCATGGTACGTAGCAGCCACTTTCATAAATGTAACGTCCAAATTCAGATCAATTGAAATTCCTTCAATCATTGCTGCTATTGCTTGTGAATGTTTATAAGTACCAGGACACATCTCTCTTAGTCTTTGCAATAATGGGTAAGAAGTTTCAAGAAGTTCTTTAATCCCTTCTTTATCTTTCTCCCCATTTGAAGTTTGTTCTTCTGCCATAGACTCTCCTTATCTGTGGAACCCCTGACAGGATTTGAACCTGCGACCTCCTGGTTCGTAGCCGGGCGCTCTGTTTCCACTGAGCTACAGGGGCATTTCATTGAAGAAAAGAAATTTAAATTAAATTTCTTATCTTTTGAATATACTGATCCATATCATCAAGAATTTTATTAATTGGAATTTCTGTTTTAACTGCGTCTTTTATTGAACCATAATGCATTTCCAAACACTCAATTAATAATCCTTTTATTACATTTTCGTTTGGTGAATGTTTTAATGTACTTTCGCTATAAAGTTTTTCAAGATATTTTTCTTTATCGTGAAAGTAATTTATAATTTGTTCTTTAGTCCACTCACCTCTCCTTATAGATTTTAACTGTTCTCTATTTCTTTCCAGGTCCAAGTCATGTTCAGTAAGTATTTGTTCTATTTCATTGAGCAATCTTACAACATGATAAGCAAACTTCAGATCATATCCATATTGCTGAACCATCTCATATCTTGTAGATCCTACTTCTGGATTTTTGATTTGCATTTTATGAACTTGTGAATATGCATAACCTTTAAATTTAAACCAAGAACCTTTATGTAAAAATTCTTTTCTGTGCTCTCTTACATGTTCTCCTATTTGAGTACTATGTATAATACATCTCCTTGGAACAAATAGAGAGTCAATCATATTGGGGTTATTTTGCATACACAGTTGAAAATATTTTATGATAGAATAGATAGTTATATCATATTCTTTTTCACCTTCTTTATCCTCTATATGATGTTCCTGAAATTGCTCAAACCTTTCATTTTGTGCCCCAAAACCAAATATTTCTCCACTTAAGTGAGGAAATATTATATGTTTTGGAGGGATACAAAATCCATAAACATCTATATCTGAGTCGTTGGAAGATACTCCATAAGCAACCGAGCCCATCATTACTTCATAGTGAATATTATTTTTTAAAAACCCCGGATAGTTTTGTATTAAATTTCTTTTAACCAGTCGATTAAATATGGACATTTTTTTCACCCATTCTTTATAAGTTTAATAAGAATTTCTCTTTCATTCTTTTCTGGTTCATCAATAATAATGTCAACTAGATATTTAAGAATTATCCCTACTTCTTTTCCTGGATCAATATCCAAGATTTGCATAACATCGTTACCATTAATTTTTAAATCCCCAACCCCGAAGGCACCATTTGGAGTCAATTTTTTAGATTTATATACTTTTAATACTAAAGATTTTATTTCTTGTTTTGTATAATTTTCTTTTGCAAGATTTGCTTTTTTATCTGCAATCTTTAATTTCAACCAATCTTTAAAAGAAATATTGTGCTCTGAAAGAATCTTCATGAATTTTCTTATAGCTTTATTTGTAGTTAGACTATCAATAGATCTCATATGCAAAAGAGTTAAATTTTTAATTCTTTCTATTTCTTTTATAGTAAAACGAAATCTTTTCAAAACACTTTCAACAGAATCAGCTCCAATTTTCTCATGATTGATAAATGATTCACCATCAAATGAATCTGGTTTTCCAATATCGTGTAAATATCCAGCTAATCTTAATATTGGATCTTTATGGGATAGTGAATCTCCAGTTATTAAAGAATGACGATCCACAGTTTCAGAATGATACTTTCCTCCTGTGTGACCATACATTTTATAAAGTTCTGGCAATATTATTTTTAATATCCCAACATCAAATAAGACATTAAAGAAGATGCTGGGTTTCTTATATTTCATTACCTTTAATAACTCTATTCTGATTCTCTCTGGTGAGATTTCTTTAATTAATCCCCTATTATTATATATAGCTTTAAATGCTTGTGAGTCCAGTTTACCTTCGATTAAACATACAAATCTAGCAGCCCTCATCATTCTTAAATAGTCTTCATAGATTCTTTTTTCGGGGTCACCAACAAATTTTACAATTTTGTTTTTTAGATCTTTTTTCCCGTCAAAAGGATCAATTACTTCTCCAGTATAAGGGCATACCGCAAGAGAGTTAAATGTGAAATCTCTCCTAGATAGATCTTCATCTAAAGTCAGACAGGCTTCTGTAATACAGTTATTTCTGCCAGGACCAAAGTTTCTATCAGATCTATATGTTGAAACATCAACGTTATCAATTGAGGTAACTAGAAAACTAGCCCCAAATGTTTTTACACTTCTGTCAGGAAATATTATTTCTAGTTCTTCAGGAAGGGCGTTGGTAACAACATCATAATCACTTGCATCTATTCCTAAAAATTCATCTCTGACCGCTCCACCAACTAGATATGCGTTCCACCCACATTCACATATTCGCCGGATAATTTGGTCACTTATTTCTTCGTAATTTTTCATTTTTCACCCTTATAAAAGTTATTATCTCAACCTGTTCTCGGACTTACGAAATCTCCTAGTTCGTAGCCAGACGCTCTGTTCCACTGAGCTACAGGGGCTTAATTTATCTGTTTGGTTTTTCGTTAACTAACTCCCACGGAAAAACAATCCAGTTTGTTGTTTCCCTTACATAAAATGTGGGTTTTACAACTGATCTTGGTTTATAAAATAATGTTGCAGTTGGGAATAACATATGATAACCATTAAGCGTTTTACCTGTATCTGCAATATCATCGACTACCAAAATAGTATCTGAATGATAGCTTGGAAAATAAATATCAGATTCATCAGAAAACATTTTAATATTTAGTGCATGTGAAAGGTGAACTGCTATAGGCAACCCACCTCTAATAAATGTATAAATCATTTCAATTTTAGATAGATCAAGACCATCTTTGATTGTTTCTAGTAATTCATCAATTAATATTGAATATTCAGAATAAGAAATTATTGTCTTATTCATAATTATCTCATTGCACTTGTATAACCATTATGAGAGTTATATCCATTGACCACAAATGATCCTTTGGACATTATCTTTTTTGCAATACCTTGTTTTTTATTTGCTGAACACTCAGGACAATTTGTTGACATTTTAATTGGACCCATTTTCATAGTCACTTCGTCAAAAATATATCCGCATTTTTCACATTGGTATTCATAAATCGGCATAAAACTATACTCCTTTATTTAGCTCTTGTAATCATAGATCCTTATTGTATCCGAATAATACCACTCAAACATATCACGCCTTAGTTTAGCACGGTATACTCTATTCTCAGATTTTCTTTTTAGATTATAGAATATCACTCCTTCAGCCATAATATCTTCATTGCCACATTTTGTAGCAAAACGAGAAGGAAGCCAATCTTTAAACCAAGAACTCCAATTTTCAAAAGTTCTTTCATGTTCGTGAAATGATCTATAAGATAAATGTTTAATTGATTTTAAGAATGGATACCACAGATGAGTTAATAATTTATAAGGATTGCCTTGAACTTTTGGTCCTATTAACTCACCAGCTTGTTCTCCCTCATGATTTACATAACCTTTTCCAATTGCTTGAAAGACACCTTCTATAATAAATGTCTTTCCTTTTATAATTTGTAGAGGATCAATTATGTTTTTTCGATTTTGAAGTGCAACAAGTCTTCCATTTTCTGTCATAAGTTTTACATTACTTCCATCCAGTTTTTCCACTGCGATAGTTTCTTTATCTTCAAATACCCACTCATATCCTGGATTAATTTCATCTACAGCTAAGTAAACTTCTGGAGATCGCAATTGTAGTTCTCTTCCATATTTTTCCCAATCTTCTAAATCTACTTTAAAATTCTTTCTTATGAATGGGCACTGAAGTTTTGGATAATCTGTTAAAATCATTTTTCAAGTTCCTTTCATACTTAAATCTTTTAGCAGATTATGTAAGGCATGATAATTGGGATTTAGAATTTGTGTAATGTATTCAGACCCGTTTAGAATTAAAGCAAAAATAATCATAACTGCTACAAGGCTACCAGCCAACGTAATTGTAGAATGTTGATTAAATCCGCTATCTGACCAATTAGCTTTTTTATAATTATAAGCCATAATCATAATTGACGCCGTAAGAAGTGATAAAATTATAACAATAGAAGTATACCCTTCTAAAACTTGCTGTTTTACATACCACGGGAAAATTTTATCAGTAGTTGTACCAATCTTTTCTGCTAATCTTTGAAGTAATTCTGTTAGATTTTGTCCTACGTCTAGTTCCAATTTTCACCTTCCTTTTAAATTCGTTTATTCTTATTTTGTTCGCTTTTTCACAATAATCTTATTAATCAGCAGACCGCAAAACCAGCTATCTTGTCAATTGACAAAGTACCACATCTACCCTGAAGAAGATTGGCCAAATCTTCGGGCTTCTCTGGTCTGCTAAAAATGGGGCGAAGAATGGGACTCGAACCCACACGTCTGATCAAGACACTGGGGCCACAACCCAGCGCGTCTATCCTTTCCGCCACCTCCGCCATATTAAACGATCCAAGACTTGTTAAATTCTTCGGGTTTTAGATCTTCTTTTGTCGTTTGATCTTTAACACTATTTGGCAATTTTTCCCATGCAACATCTTTTGCTTCTTCAAAAGATGAAGCATTGCCACACGATAAACTTCCTCCATCGAAAAATACTGGTTTTGCCGTTCCTTTTGAGGGTTGGAAGTTCAACCGTTGGCTGCGTATCTCTATATTTTTATTATCCTCAGTCGTTTCATCTTCTAATTGTAATTCATAGATTTCATCTTCATCTGGATAAATAAGTGTACCAAGACAATCCATAACACATGTATCACAGATTGCAGTTTTATCGCTTGCTACAATTAGTTTAAATACTTCGTTTTGATCTTTACCACAAAATGAGCATTTCATTGTTTTTCCTTTCAATATTAATGGTGGGCCCGGTAGGATTTGAACCCACGACGACCGAGGACTTCACCCTCGCGCTCCACCTGGCTGAGCTACGGACCCATTTATTCATAATCCCTCTGAATAATCAACTTGCCATTTAAGGCTTGAACAGTTATAACTCTTCCATCCAACATTGGACAATTTGAGGGGTATGAATTTTCATCTGTTATTGTTGTATTTGAATCTAAAAAACATTTACGATTAAAAATGTTTTTATTAAAAAATGGACATATAACACATTTTAAATCTTCAACACTGCTTAGTAAACTCATAATATGTTCCTTTCGTTAATTAAAAATCATATTAAAGGAAAGTTAACTATCTTCGTATACTCTTTCAACATCACAAATAATGTCTTGACACAAAAACGCCTATGTTTTTATGTCAAGAAGTGGAGTGGAAGATGAACCTGTACTTCAACTAACCACTCGAGAGTATTTGCATTCTTCTATATATTATCTTCCTTTAACTGCAGCCCAAGTTGTCGCACCCATATACATTCCTATGATAGATGCACAACTAAAATAGAACCAAGTAATGACGTTTCCCAAAACACTTAACCTTTCAACTGAAACTATATTTGTAAATAAAATTAAGAAGGTTAACAAGATCATGGAGATCAATGATAACCATGCCATTCGTCTTCGATTTTTCCATCTTTTGTGCATAAGTTGTATATCATCATCAGCAAGTTCGTCCAATTCTCTTTCCGAGATATCATCTCTTTGTCTTCGTCTTGTCGGTTTTTCACGCGAGTAACCTTCATAATTTTCGTAATCCTCTCCACGCACGATGTCTTCGATATCATCAATTCTGGGTAAATCTTTTTCCCAAGTATCGTCATCCATGATAATGTTCTCCCTAATAGTGGAGCGGATAGCGGGATTCGAACCCACGACTTCCAGCTTGGCAAGCTAGCACTCTACCGCTGAGTTATACCCGCTTTCTTACTTTGTTTGGATATCCGTTTACTGTGCCTTCATGAAATTTCTGGGTCTTTATGTTCTTATGTTTAGCATCAATTGGATGTAGCGACCCAAAAACTCGACCGAGGTAATCTTCATGTTGATGTATTTTTGCTTCAGCAGCTTTCTTTTTTGATTTCTTCATTCGCTTTCCTTTCAAGAATTTTTCCTAGTCGTTTTATGTTTTTTATACCAATAGTTTTTGATAAGAAAATGAGAAATAGAATAATTGTATAAACAAACATGTTGTAAATTATATGTTTCGTGATTCACCTTTATTGGAGCGGACGACAGGATTTGAACCGTGCGACCTCCTCATTGGAGTATGAGGCGCTCTACCACTGAGCTACGCCCGCTTATTTATTAGGACATTTTCATTTGCCATTGCTTTTCAGCTAATTTACTTGCATGGTGCACAATACTTGTGATATCACAATCATAAAACCCAGAAGCATTGAATGTATTTAACTCAATCATATAAATATCATTATTTTTAGTCTCGCAAATATCAACAACATATGCTTTTGATAATTGCCAATCTTTTTTAGCAATATGGTTTGCCATATAACTAACCTCTGGGTTATTGTGTAGGGGGGAAGAAGATGTAAACAATGCCCCATTTGCCTTATATAGAGACCAGGCCACTACATGTTTATCAATTATAACACATCTCCATTCACGAATTATATTTTTCTTTGGAGATAGAAGAACAACTGTATCTTTTGATAAATTTTTATAAGTTTGAGTCTCAATATTTATTTCAAGTCTTTTATACCATGATTCAAATTCATAAAAATCAAAAACGCCTCCATCAAATAACTTCAAGTCACTATCAGGTCTCATGAAAACAATTCCATGCTCTTTAAAGTATTCTTTGATTTGATGAAAGTCTTCTAATATAAAAAATTTACTATCTCTATTCAGCCATATATACTCCAGTTTATTTCCCCATATAGATGGTCTGAATGTTTCAGCGTTATACCACATGCCTGGAAACCAACACTGTGCTCTGTCTAAATTTCTCATGAGTGTTGTTGTTCCATATGCCACAATAGGGCCCTCATATGGTTCTATTTTTGGGATAGTATCAGAAAACGGAATAATTGTAACTGCTTCCCATAAAAGATTTAACCGTTCAAAGCAGTCTATCATTCTTTGAACGGCTTTCTCTTTGAATATGTTAGTCTGTAATATCCATTTTGTCTTCATGATTTGTTAACCTTTCATTACAAGAACAGGTTTAAATCTGTCAACAATTATAGCTGTTGGTTCAATTGCTTCTTCAATAATTTTGGGATCTTTGTATGCACCCTTCAATTCATCATTTGGAAGTTTAGAACAATATATATCATTTTGTTCCATACGTTGTTTGGCATCTTCAATTTTTAAATTTTCTTTTGCCCACCTTCTTGAGCCAACACGACCAGCACCATGCGGGGCAGAGAAATTCCACTCAGGATTTGATCTGCCTGAACACAGTAGTATTCCATCTTCCATATTGAATGGAATGATCATGTATTCTTCACTGTATGATCTGATCGCTCCTTTTCTGATAATGAAGTCATCGAAGTCAATAAAGTTGTGACTTGTTTGAATATGCTGCTTTACATCTGACCATCCGTGTCTACATGCTTCTAAAACATAACTCGCCATATG
>Ga0307380_10002730_pt1 | contig 24746 bp, 13 predicted proteins | sample UN3MG_FD_202239 | JGI IMG/M metagenome (GOLD analysis project Ga0307380, IMG submission 202239) | Soil microbial communities from Risofladan, Vaasa, Finland - UN-3 | ecosystem: Environmental > Terrestrial > Soil > Coastal area > Acid sulfate soil | place: Finland: Risofladan, Vaasa | collected... | reverse complement strand
AGTGTTTCTTCCGACGGTCTATTTGCCAAAAAAATCAAATACCTGGGAAAGGTCTATTTCCTCGAAAAACTCGAAGACTCAAAAAAAACGACTCAACCGGTTGACATTAAAATTCTCAAACTCCTTCCGGATGTGCTCATTGGTGTTCCTCACAATACAAAGCAGAAAGATGAAACCCGGCGTTATGACGACTCCGACTACGAGCTGATTCGGCTCACGAAAAACGACTACAACGAAATGATCGAAGCGGGAATGAATTGCCTCCGGGTTGACAAAGAACAAGCCGGCTGGATCGACCATCGAGAAGTGTTCTACTGGGGGATCGGTGGAGAACAGGTCAATTATCCTGGATGTCTTTATCGCAGCAATTACCTTGGGCCTATTCTTTTTCTGGATGAACCGGCGGTTTGTACAAGGGATCATGTTGTTCGGCCCCGTTTAAGGAAGGATCAAGAGTTTCGAGAGACTATTACCCCTCAGATTGTCCTGGAGGAATTTCAGAATTATTTTCACAAAGCAAAGTATCAAGGAAATCCGACTGTGTTACTTCGTGGTTTGTCGGCACGGCCTGATGTGGATGTGGGTGACATGGAATTTCTCCAGCAGAACCTTTATACATGGGAAACCATGGTGAGTTCGGCGCTTCACCAGCTTGGCGAGGGAAATAGCGCCCCCCCTTCTGCAATGGTTTTCGAGCCGCCAGGACGCATGGGAACGCTCAGGACCCTTCCAGAAATGAACATGGCTTATCTCTGCCAGATCCCTGTTGATGACCCCAAAAACCTGACAGGAATTATTTATGGATTTCTGCGCGGTGCAGCAAGACTCACGAACAAGGGATGGGGAACGAGTATCTATGGTCAAGTCGATCGTGCGGACAGCTTTTGGTTTCTAACACACGCTTACGACCTCGGAGCAAGCTTGTTCTTTTTTTGGGATTCGTACCGACTTGCCTGCGTTCCTTATAACGAGTGTTTGGCCTTGGCGAGAAATCTGCGGGCGCATGCCGAAAGCCATCCTGACAGAGACCTAAAAAAATTAAGAAATGCAGCCGAAATCGCTATTCTCCTTCCTCCCGGCTACAACCTCGGCCATGTTTATATGGGCAAAGGCAATTTATGGGGACTCGGCGAACTCAACCTGGAACGTGTGAACCGAGAAGGTGTCAAGTACCGTACGGTAATGGGTAACTTCTTCACGGAAATTGAACGGTGCATCCGGATGGGTGCTGCATACGATCTTTTTTGGGATATCGAAGGATATAAGTTTCCCGGATATCGAGAAGTAGTCCACATCAGAGAGGATGGAAAGGTAACGGTAGAGGCTGATGGGAAAAAGATTTTGCATAACGGACCCAGAATCCCAGACCGACCGAAAGGTGTCCCACCCCAACTTGCTATCGAACTCTCGGTCGAGACCGGCAAAGCGCCTTTAGAAGTCGCCGCCCGCGCCTTTCTGGCTGAAGGTTCATCACCTATCTATTACACATTAGGTGCCGATCCAAAAGGTATTTATAAAAATGTAAAAGTGTTTTGGGAGTCGTATGGGCCCCGAGAGGAGGATTATCGCTTTCTTCTCAACTGGAATCGGGAGCCTCGTATCTGTGACGAAGGCGGCCGGACAAGTGTAGAAATAAAATTCAGAATCAGTCAGCCGGGAAAATATCGTCTCCGAGCCGCCACTGTGGATTTGGCCGGACGAACAGCGGTTGTTTGGAAAAACATCTCCGTCGAGGACTGACTTAAGATTCGAAAATCAATTAAGAGAAGAGATAAACCAAAAATCCCTGTACATCGTAGTTGTTTTCCATCTTGTTGATGCCTACATAATTAAGGTTCATCTGCCTTCTTAAGGTTCATAATCTGCTGTGCTATTTTTCCCCGAGCGGTAAGGAATTCATTAGGGTCTTTTGAGAAATTCCACCAGTTCGGAGAAATGGTATCGACGACCTTCTTTACGGTTTTTTTATCAGTAAGTCTTTCGAGGATAACAAAGTACTCATAGTCTTCCATACCATCTCTAAGGTTTTTCATGCGCATACTGATTACAGGACCGTCGATGCCGCAGGGTAAACCCGGATAAAACAGGAACCCACCGCCATTGTAATGCCTGGGATGCGCAAAAGCCGGATTCGACCAAGGCTCGATAACCGTAGTGACAGTGCTCCAGTAGAGCAACCCCGTAATATCATACTGGTAGTTGATCCAGGTTGGGGCACGATAAACAGTCAGGGGGCGATCAATATGCCAGTATGGGGGGTCGAAATCCTTGACGGTTTGGTACTGTGGATGATACCGAGGTGCGCGCTGTACCAGGGCAGTATATGACCAGACTTCATCACCATGAGCGAGTTTCTCATTGATAGTCTTCCTGTCAATAAAAGACCATAAAGGACACCAGATATCCACTGCCGGGTCTATATCCGGCCAGGAAGGTTCCTGCAGGTACGTCTGTTCTACAACCAGACATTTGAGTTGTGGTACGGCTTCATGGACAAGCTGGCCGAGGACGAGCACCTGCTCGTAGTTTTCACGCAGGTTCGGCTCATCAAGCATATATACGTAGGCCCCTTCTTCCCAGCCATTGTCTTTCAAATATTTGTAGAATTCCCTGTAGTACCGTTGAGCTTTTTTTCTGTTGGCGGGAGATATAGTTTTATAATCAGACTTTAATGTTGAGCTTGGCAGCCGGACGAATGGTGCTCTTGGTATTTCAAAATCGGTCACGTTGAGTTTTGTAATAAACTCTCGTAAGGCCGCATGTCTTTCTGGAATAATTTCCAAAGAGCCGTCATCATTGGTTTGCGGCAGCAGATAGCGTGGGATTGGCGGATTTATGCGATGCTCGGACATCGCCTGGCAATAGCGCATTTCGATTTGTTTGAATCTATCTGAATTTCGCTCTATACTAAAATATCGTGCAATGTTGCCGAAACTACCGAAATGGTTTCTATGTGTTGGGCCGTCGGGGAGTGTGAAGTCCCAGACAGTGACAGCTATGAGGATTTGTTCGGAAATTCCTCCTTTTGCAAAGACACGGAACTGTCCACTATATTTACCGGCGGGAATATTCTTAGGGATATACAAGTCAGCCCATATAGCCTGGTTTTGACCTTTGAAAACCTCAAATGGAATGGCATACATATCATGTCCGATGGTTTTAACTGATTCCCCCCATCTCTCGCGGCTTTGGGTCAAAGGTTCAATGGGCTTGCCTGTTATGGGATTAATGAATGGAACGAGAGGGTCAGGATATAATCCCGGAGGCAGTTCCGCCCGGGGGCTGGACATTCTGACTCGGACGTATTCTTCTCTAAAAAGCTTAATGTTTTCTTTTTCAATCTTCGTGCCTTGGGGGCCAATAAGGTCAGAAATCTCCACTTTTATAACATTAATATTTTCTTTCGGAGCAGACACTACGACCTGAAAAGATTCCACTTCATTCCTTGCGGATTGAATTTTAACCGTTGTGGCTCCATAGATCTTTTGATTCTGGCTAATCCGCTCCATGCTATTCAATGCTGTTAGTGCTATCTTGTCACCCGCTAAGGAATATTTAAATGAACTGAGAATCAGAAAAAGGATGACAGTTTTATATATTCTATTTTTCATATCTATTACTCCCAATGTCTCAATATAAACTGATGTTTTTTAATTCGAATGATTGTATCAGCGAACAAGAATAATCTGACAGTGCCCGGGAACATTTTCAACTTTAACCCTTTTATCATCAATAACGATTTCTACCGGCTCACTTGTTTTCTTAAAATCCGTTCGGCGCACTAAAACACGGTCTCCTAATCGCAATCCTGAGATAACCGTTTCCGGCTGCTTAGGAACACTGAAATTAATTGGCTTTCCATTAGAGAGAAACTCTCCGTATTGCTGGGCTTCTGAATATACCTGATGAACCAGTTGGATTTCCTTTACTGCTTCTTCTTTTCGACACCAAAGAAAAAAAGTATCGGTCCCCCTAAGTAACATATGCCACAACAGCTCCTGATATTTGTCCTCACTAAATTGCATGGCTGTATCAGCAAAATCCTTGGACTCAATAGTGTGCCAATGTACAAAGCTGATAATAGGTACCTCCGCAGGAGTGTGCTGCCCTGCATTGCTGGCCACTATCAGCATATTATAGAACCATCGATAATCTGTGTCGCTGTAATTATACCAATCAAAAATCCTGCGCCATGTGTACACCACCGGCATAGCAAAGGTATATCCGCTTTCGGCAAACTCATGATACCATTTTCGATACTTTGCTCGCTGGTCTGCCTGATATGGTTGTCCATCGGCATAGTATTCGTAGTAGTCATACCAATAGCGATAGCCGTTATGGGGGTAAACTCCGTAGTTGCCCACTAAAACACCGGGGAAATTGTTTCTCATAGGCTCTGCATAAACCTCACGCTGTAATTCGCATCTGAGTTTTCGAAGTACTTTTTGAAATTCTTCAAAATCATCGATATCTTTGAGGTATTTGCGGCAACGTTTACATCGTTTTGAGGCAGCATGAGCCTCATTGAATTCTATGGGGCCGTCAATTTCCCAATCGGAAAAAATGAAATCAACATCCAAATCCGCTTTCTTAAATTCTTTCACAAAATATTCTACTTGCTCCTGGATATGTGGTTGACGGAAATCGAGCGCGAAAGGGCATCCCATCTTTTGCTTGCCAAATGATTGGTCCCAAAAGGGCTTTCCCTCATCGTCTATATGCGCTGTTTGCTCATCACCGTTAAAAAAAGAGTAAAGACAGTTTGTGGCGTTGATATTAATCCGTAAATTCAACTTCTTTTGTACTTTGGCAATCATTAAGGATTGGTTTAAGCTGTTTTGGCGATTCCCTGGATTCCAGGAGCTAATAAGCCCCACACCTCGCTTATTTAACTCTGTGACGAGCTTTTCCAAATTTTCCTCATTTAGCCGGCCGGGGTCCATGGCCTGCCAGAGATAAAGCGGCAAACGCTTGTCCCTGTCATATTTTAAAGGCTTAGTTGTATCAAGTACTACCTGTATGTGAGAAGGCCATTTAATTTCTTTATTCCCTGCTTTGCTAAGACTAGTGACAGTTCCAAGCAAGCTGATTGCCATCCAGGTTGCAAATAGTTTTTTTGCATTTATTTTAAGTGTCATACACATACTCAAATCCCTTGTGATTCGATTAGTATAGAACCTCGAAAGAACGAACTATGGTCTTTTTGCCTTTTTTATGTTCGGCTTCTACTACGATCGTATTGTATCGCGACAGGTGAACATTCTCCATAAATAAACCATCATCTGATAAAGACGGTCTAAGGCCGTTGATAACTACTTTTGTCTGAGGTTCCGCCCATCCAAAAACGTCTATGATACAATCATTTGCTACAGTCGAATGCTCAAGCGGATTGGTCTGAACAATCAATTTTGGAACAGTGTCTAAATCCAGAAGCTCACGAATAATCTGTTTTTTTACACTGTATATTGTGTCAGGGTTTTTAGTGTAGGTGTCCATTGTTTTAACAATCTGAGAAGCTATTTCCACACCTCTCCGAGACGGCTCGATTATTGATAAACGCTCACTAAGTCCGGCTTTTATCTTCCTTATTTTATCTTCGAGCATGTATAAGTATTCATAGTCCTGGATTCCGTTTCTCATTTGCTCCCATCGCAAAGAATTAATCAGCCCATCCTTCCTGGGATATACATGCCATCCGTCACCGCGGTGGGTTCCGGGAGCTGCGAAAGGATCATCTGTCCAGCGATTAAAGCCCCAATGCAGATACCCTTTCAAACCAAATCGATAATTCAGCCAATGAAGGATGCGTGATTCTATAAGAGGAACATCCACGGTCTTATTTGGATATGAGCCTTTTTGAAAAATTCCAACGGTATAGAACCATAATTCATAGCCCTGATTCTGCGCCCTTTTGAAAACATCGTACCATGCGGCGAGATGATCTAATTTAGGAACCCAGATTTCCAATCTGTCGAAGCAATGTGTTGTTTCTATAGCATCTATTCTTCTAAGTGCCGGAGCATAGCGGTGTACGTATCCTGAAGCTTCTCTCCAACTCATCACATTATGGTTTGACGGCTCATCAGCAATATGAAAAATTGTCTTCTCAAGCCAGCCTTTTTCTCTTAAATGATTTTCGAACGCAGGTAAGAACTGCCGGAGAAACTCCTTCCCGGGAACTGTTATTCTTTTTCCATTGGATTCCATTTGAGCACGAAAATCCCTTAACACAATTTCCCTGCTCGACCAGCCGCCTTCGCCAAATCTTGCAACAAATCCTGTTTCAAGCAAGTCCATTCGTCCGGTATCCCAAAAAGTGTCTGCCCATTTGTCGAAACGTGAGAAATCAAATTTCAAGTCACCATTGGCAGCTCGTTTGCATGTAATCAAGTCAAGACTAACTCTAAAAACGTTCTGCCTGTGTTCAGCCATATTTTCCGCATATACTTTGAGCATCTCATAGAATCGTTCTGAATCGGAAGCATCAATATCATGAAATTTTTTGAAATTACCTGTCGTATGCCATTCGGTGACCATCAAGTGCCGATCGTCAGGAAGTGTTAAGGGATAAACCCTCAGACGCAATGGTAAAGATGTGCCTGCTTTATCCGTTTTTATAGTCACGGCCCCTTCGTAATCACCAGCCTCAGCATCATGAGGAATTTTTATTGTCAAATAGACCGCCTTGTAATTGCCTTTCTTCACAAACACCTGACTATCCTCAGACAGATAATCGGGGAATTGTGCGGGAGCAGTACGAATTAAATCGGTTGTTCTGTATTTCGGAGTGTTTTCCTCAATCAATATAGAACCAACGAAGTTCCATTCAAGGGAATTGGTGGGTATAGAAGTTGAAAGATCAATATGTTTTAGAGGGCTCAATGATACTGTAACATTGTGTAAATCCTGGTTAGCTTTAATAACAAATTGGGCTGAAAGATATTCATTTCTTATGCCGAATACCTCAAGCGACTTCTGTGGTTTGGGACAATTGTAGCCATCTTCAAAAATCCTCACTAAATCACTGACTGCAAAGCACTCAAAAGGAGCAGCTTGCACGGTATTGCCGATGAAGCACAATAAAATGATTAACATGGAAAAGACGAAATATGATTTGAGTGCAGTTTTATACATTCCCGCTCCTTTTTAAGTAAAAGTCCGAACCTTTCTGAATTGGCATTTCTCTTTGCTTTCATCAACAACGGCACAGAGCCTTTTGTAGTAATAATACTTCTATTTTCGGCTTGATTCAATCTCTTTCGTGGACATTTCCTAATCGATATTCAGTGTTTGCACGAGGCACTGGCGAGGAGGAAAAGAACTCCTATTCGCCTCTGCTTTGAATTGCTTCCTTGATAGGAATAAACTATGAACTCCGGACTCTTTGAATTGGTCAGTCGAGCAATTCAAGCGCTCCGGCGTCTCTCTTACCTTTCGGCTTCCTTCCAGTAAAATCGCGCAGAAACGGTCCGTCAAACTGCCACGCGTACAATTCTTTGATATCGGTCTTCGCGTCTTTAAGAGTTCCGAGCGATATCCGCATAAATTCAACAGTTCCTTTTAAGCACTTACCATTCGGAGTTCCGCAGACAAACAGATCACTGTCATTATTAATGGAGGCGTTCCCGATTCCGGACCCTGAAGAATCTCTCTTGCCGTCAACATAAATAGTGAGCTCTTTAGCTGAGCGGTCGGCTTCAGCTATCACGTGATGCCACTTGCCGTCATTAATCTTTTTTCTGCTTTTAAGCTCGGATGAAGCACCAGATGCTTTTACTGTAAACAGAAGCCTGCCCGAACTGTCAATGGTCAATCCATAGCCGGAATCAGATATTTTCTGAACCAGGACACAGTCTTTCGATTCTGTCTTGAAATACGTTTCGATACAGAAATTGGTATCCCAGACCTGGGGGCTCTTGAAATCCCTGCCTGTGACTTTCCTGTCCTGTTTCTGTCCGTTCTTGTCCCATCTGAACCTGATCGGTATGGTAAGTGTTTTGTTCAGTTTACTGTTCGGACAGACCGCGTACTGGTTTTCACCATTGAAGGTACACGCCCCCTTTGTCCAGTCTTCAAGCGGACCGTCAACATAATTCTCTTTTGTGACATTTACTCCGGTCAGAGGAAACATTGGCTGTTTATAATAATTATCCCTGGTATAGTAATAGGGTGTCATGTACCAGTGCTCATCCATTATCCTGGTCGGATCATCGCCTGCCGGATAGAAGTTCCACTCACCCACCATGGCGTACAGAGGCCAGGGTACAAAGCACTTTACACCCTGATCAATAGCTGGTGAATCTTCAGTCAGGCTGAAGTCTTTGTTCACGGGATCTTTCATAACAGTTTTATCCGAGACAACACCGAGGTCATAGGCGATCGATTTGACTTCTTCAAGCACTCCTCTGCACTCTTCAAAGGTATGATGCCACTTTCCTGATGATTTGAATGAACCGTATTTCGCCGTGATATTATGAAAAACATTCCCTGTAAACGCATTGGTCTCAAGAGCGTATTGCTCTTCTATTTTCCCCGCGTCCCGTTCATTTCCGTCTTCAGGTGTTGTTGCAGGTTTGGTATGCCAGAACACCCAGTCGCTGATACTGTCCCAGATATTTCCCATGAACTTGTTCCGGCCCGCTTGCGGATCCTGACGCCTGGTCCCTTTCACGAAATTATAGGCGGTATTGTTGAAGAACATATTTTGATAGCTTATGATCTCCTGGAACATGGTTGTGGCGCCGTGCCTGCTCCTGATGTCATTGCTCAGTCCCCAGCCGATGTTATTGAAATAGTAGTTCTTGAAGCCGCCGTCAAGATAATATGCCATTCCGAACCGTGCGCCTCCAGGCGTTTTTGTCGACTGATCTGACATCCAGTGATCGTGCCGGTACCCTCCCGGATTACCGGAGACATTGTTGAACACATACGCGCTGCCGCCCTGCCATGTCTCAATATTACCGCAGTCATCACCTGTCCGTATCGAATCTGTCACCTTGTTCTGATAGATGAAAATACGGGTAAGCGGACAGTCTCTGACATTGCCGCTTATCTTGGCGCCGCGGACATTTATTCCGGCATGCCAGGAACGTGACACTACATTTCCCGCGACCTCCAGTGTCTCGGCGTTGTCAACGTTGATGGCATTAGCCGCCCCCACCCGGGGAGAACGCAGTCCGGTCCTGTAAAGGTAATTTCTCAGTATCTTAACATCGAACAGATGACCCGCCCGGTCGGGAAGGGTATCTCCCCACAGCAGTCCCTCTTCAATGCTTATACCGTTGTGATCACTCTCACGGAATTCACAGTCACGCACAATAATATTGTCAATACGGTCGCCCGGATTGACTGCTTTCATCAGCACACCACTGTTGATATGTTCGAATCTGCAGTTCGCGACCGTTATATCGTCAGCAGCCCCCCAGACCCTGATACAAGCCGGATAGATGTGTTTCTTGAGCCTGAATTTCTGTGAATATAACCACGGGATCTCGGTCAGGTCCCAGGACACATTCGCGAACCTGAATGTTAGGCCGCTTACAACAAGATGCTCCTGTCCTGTAAGATCAATAAGAGTAGTCTCTTTTCCCGCTTCAATCACCGCCGTGTTCGGGTTCTGTCTGTTCGGCGGGATAATATGAAGCCTTCCACCCTTTCCCTTCTTTTCAAACCAGTATTCGCCTTCAGGATCGTCAAGGTAATGCGGTTTGTCTTCGAGGTAATACCTGTGGTTCCGACTTATAACACGCGATTTCGCGCTCCCCAGGTACCCTTCAAAACCGAGTGCCCTTTTTCCAGCGTCAAATCCCTGAACATATGAGGGATAAGGGGTGCCATCAACCCAGCCAAACTCCGCCCATATGATAGCGCCCATGTAGAGTTCTTTTGGGCCTGTGATATGCTTCGTGTCCTTTCCCATTGCAAGGGTTTTTCTGCTGGTTTCGGCTTCCATGGTCAGATTAAAATAGGGATGTCCCGGATTGTCCCAACGCCACCACTCGCTTTTCACATCCTCCGGGTCAGACACTTTCCAGTTCGGCATCCGCGCGAGAGGGATGCGTGTTATTTTATCATATTTTGAAGCGGACCTTCCTGATGGTTCCACAAGATATACGGTACATGGAGCAAAATCGAGATCAATGTACCAGATTTTTTCAGCCTCAGGAATGTCCTTATTCTCAGCCCCTTTTTCCCATCCGCCTGTGATCCTGTATCCGCCGGAGATCACAGCTTCCCCTGTACCCCAGGCCGGATCGCTTGTCAGGCGGATCGGGTTCCTCTTCCTGCCCGATTCAAGGGCATTCATTGTACCCCTGTAGTACACCCCCCGCTTGAACACGTACGTGTGAATCCCTTTGCACTGTTTCGCATTTCCTGAGGCCTGCGGATCCCATGGATGGTGTTTCCACGGAGTATTCCTGGTCAACCCGTCGCCTGAATCATTCCCCCCTTCATAATCAATATAGCGAACTGAATCCCCCTTTACAAACCTGAACGGCCGTGGTGACCACTTGATGTCACCTGCTGAAGAAATCTTTGCGTGCGTTTTCTGCCAGCTAAACTCTTCAGCTCTCGCCCATACACCACTGAGAACAAACAGAACAACAACCGCCGTACAAAACCATGTCTTCATACTCTTCACCCATAAAAAGAAAACCATTTGCGTTTCGAATTAATAGGAAATTTGATTTCAACATACACAAGTGATTCTAACACCGGAGTGATAACGATTCAAGGAAGGAAAACAATACGATTTATGCCATGACGCTCAGTCCGCATAAAACAAAAATGTACGGACTTACCTATTATGCCCGGTACTCCCTTATGTTTGATAATAGCTTTCCGACAACACGGTAATTAAGCAAGGTTCGTTTCCTTCAGAATATTCCTATAGAATTAATTCTTGTTGCCAGGTAACTTTTAAGAATATTATTCGATATGAAAAGTAGGCAAGGCGATCTTCCATGGGAAAATCAGCAAAAACAAGTAAACAGGTTTGATGTTCCGGTTTAAACGGGAAATCCGGATTTAATCAACCGTGAACTATATATTCTTTATGTGTGATGAGATATCTAATGTTAAGGGTTAGCTCAAGTGAGCATAATACTTGAAAATATGTGATTTCAAGAAGCAAATAAATAACTGACCCGGTAATACAGAAAGGGCTGGAAACTATAGCAGGACTGCCATAAAATAGCGGAAATATCAAAAATTACAACCTGTCTCAGGCAGACTGGCACAGACGTGCAGGGAGGAACACAATAGCTTGATCTTGCAATACTGTGGCCTTTTGGGACCAATAAGAAATTAGTTCTGGAAATAACGAAAGGATAAACATGAAACGGATCAATCGAAGAGAATTCTTAAGCGGCTCAATAGCAGCGGGAGCCGGTCTTGGAAGCTTAGTACTGGCTAAAGGCACAGAAGTTAATACTGCACCTGGAACTGTGAAAGATGATATTTCAATTGCTCAATGGGCCCTGGTTCGTGAAATACGAGAGGGCAAGTGGAAGACCCTGGATTTCCCAAGAATTGCCAGGGAGGACTTTGACATCAATGGAATTGAATTCGTCAGCACTCTGTTTGAGTTGCCGACCTACTCCTACCTGCAGAACCTGCGACGCAATGCCGAGAAGCACAATGTCACAATGGTCCTCATAATGGTGGATGATGAAGGAGAGACATGTGCTCCAAGCAGGGCCGAAAGGATCCAGACAGCCATAAACCACCGTAAGTGGGTGGATATAGCGAAGTACCTTGGCTGCCATTCCATCAGGACCAATTGCCGCGGCCCGAAGGATGCTCCTAAGAATCAGGCTCTTGAGTGGGCAGTTGACTGCTATAATCTTCTGCTGGAGTATGCTGCACCTGCCGGCATACGTGTGCTGATTGAGAATCATGGCGGGCTGTCAAACGACGCCGATTGGATGGTCTCACTATTCAATAAGGTTAAGAATCCGTATTTCGGCTCATACCCGGACTGGAGAAGTCCCAGCAGAGAATTCGACAACTACGAATATCTGAAAAAGATGCTTCCGTACGCCAGCGGGGTGTCATACAGAAACCAGCCTCAGGAGAAACAGACAGCAAGGATGATAAAGCTCTGTCGGGATTCCGGCTACAGAGGCTGGTATGGTATTGAGTCAAGCGGTCGACAAGAGATTAAACAAGGTAAAGAGCTGCTTGAGAAGTACCTCTTGAAACAATAAGGAGTGATAAATCAAAAATAGAATCTTTTCCATTCTGACTTTCACAACCATCTGTGTATCAACGCTTTGCGGCAGAATCCACAAGCAAAGAAGTTCCCTCAGTTGTCAAGATAGTCAAGACCAACGAACGATTTGAACTTCGAGTCAATGGTAAGCCGTTTTTTATCAACGGTGCAGGCGGAGTGCCGAATCTGGATGCTCTCATAAAGGCAGGAGGAAATTCTGTACGTACATGGAGAAACTCGAAAGCGGATTTAGACAAAGCACATGAGAAGGGACTGATGGTTTGTATGGGACTCAGTTTGGTATTGCCCAGACATTTTGGTGGCACGAATTTTCGAAGGATTCCTCCATATTACAGCTCAAGAAAACGGGCTATTCCTGACGTGCTTTAGTGCAGGTATAAGAATTACTCTTAACAAAACAAAAGGCTGGGAGTTGCATATACCGTCGGTTCTGGTATCTTGTGCATATCGCAGTGTTAATATCCTATAGAGAATGAAAATGCAGAGGTGGAATCATGAAAACAAACGTCACTACACTGGTCCTGAGCGTCCTGGTGGCTCATTCCCTTAGCAGCGCATGTCCCGCCCAGAAAAGACCGGGTAATCTGAAACCACAAACACGCCAAGCTCTTCCAGCCAAAGGAGGCATGTTGATCGGGGTAGATTACTACCCTGAGCACTGGCCCAGAGAAAGGTGGCAAACTGACATTAAGCTCATGAAGGAAGCGGGATTTAACACAGTCCGCCTTGCGGAGTTCTCCTGGATCAAGATGGAGCCCGTGGAAGGCCAGTTTGAATTCGGTTGGCTGGATGAAGCTGTGACACTACTTGCCCGGTACGATATGAACGTCATCCTTTGCACGCCGACAGCAGTCATGCCTGCCTGGGTGGCGCGGAAATATCCGGAGACACTCCGGCAGAAGCCAGATGGGACGCGTATCGTCTGGGGCGGCAGAAAACACAACTGCTTTTCAAATGGCACATATCGGCTTCTTTCAGAGCGAATCACCCGCGCAATTGCCGAACACTTTGCCGGGACGCCCAACGTTATCGGGTGGCAGACAGACAATGAATTCGGGGGCGGAGAATGTCACTGTAAGAGTTGTCTTGCCGAGTTCCAGGATTGGTTAAAAAAGAAGTATGGCACATTAGACGCATTGAATCGTGCATGGGGCAATCACTTCTGGGGATTGAATTTCACGACGTGGGGAGAAATCACGTTCCCAGATAATCGCACCGATGAGACCTGGGCTATGGGCAATCCCAGCGCGTGTCTGGACTTCAAGCGTTTTACATCGTGGCTGCGCGTCCGTTTTCAAGCAGATCAAGTTTGCATTCTCCGTCTTATTTGCCCTGATGACTTCGTGACACACAATTTCATGGGACTGTATAGCGATCTGGATTACTATAATTTGGCCCGTGATCTCGATTTCGTTACGTGGGACAACTATCCGATCTGGTCGGGTAAGCCGGACATCCCGTACGGTGCCTCGTTGGCTGCCGATGTCATGCGTGGCCTCAAGGACAAGAACTTCATGATTATGGAACAGACTGCTGGTCCCTGCGGATGGGGAGCATTTGGACGTAATCCCTGGCCGGGTGAGATTCGTAAGATTGCATATCAACAACTTGCGCATGGTTCCGATGGGCAGATTTGGTTCCGCTGGCGCACCTGCACAGCAGGCCGCGAGCAGTATTGGCACGGTCTTCTCGGTCATGACGGAAAGCCTCTCAGACGCTACAACGAGGCAGCGCAGACTGCGAAGGAATTCCGTAAACTCGAAGATCATCTAAGGGGAACAACCATTGAGTCGGATGTGGCAATTCTCTATGACTACGATAATCTCTGGTCTCTCAATTTCCAGCCCGGGTATGTGGGTAATAGTCTCCAAGCTGCCATCCTGAGGTATTACAATGCATTATATCGGGCAGGCGTGAATGTAGACATTGTGAACCGGAGGGCGAATCTTGCCCAATACAAACTTGTTCTGGCACCGGATTTGTCCCTGATGCCTGACGAGACAGCCCACGTGCTTAGTCAGTACGTTAAGAAAGGTGGGGTTTTGATGGCTGACTGCAGGACTGGTGTTAAGGACTACAACAATCTTTGTCATGAAAGGACTCTTCCTGGTTTGCTTTCACCGGTGTTGGGAATCCGTATCGAGGAATACAGCGCTTTGGGATCGGATACTTGGTACACGGTCAGAGGCACCGCAGGTTTGGATGGAACGTACACGGCCATCCATTATGTGGATTGGGTGACACCTGATGGTGCCAAAACCGTAGCTGGCTATGCCGATCAGTGGCATATGAAGCCGTTTTCGGCTGTGACGCGGAACGGCTATGGCAAAGGAAAGAGTTGGTATGTCGGTACGATCATCAAGGAGAAATCCTTCTACGATAGCCTGATCGCTGAACTACTCAAAGACGCCGGTATTCGACCACCGGTGGATCCTCCGAATGGAGTCGAAGCTTCGATTCGGCAGGGGCATGGCAAGCAACTACTCTTCCTAATGAACCATACCCAGCAGCCGAAGATCGTGGATGTCCCGGAAGGCAGGACCGAACTGCTCAGCAATACCAGGACAAAGAAGACGCTGAGATTGAACAGGTTCGACGTGGCGGTTGTTCTTCTGGAGTAGTAGTGTCCAAGGAAACCCAAGGGCGAGACAGCAACAATGATATTCATCATATAGTTAGATGGATGATAAATCATTTCATTTTCGAAAAGCGAAATTCAAGTTGATCTTTCTTAGTCTCGTTTTTTGTCTTTAAGCGAATCCGATAAAGATAGTCACCCCATATTCGCCTTAACTTTGAATCCTTTAATTGGATGGGTTCAATCTCCGCGGAGAGTTTGGACGAATCATATTCCAACAGCATCTGAACCTCTTCTTCCCGATCATTCAAAATCAGCTTGCCCGGTCCGGTATCGGTAACTTTACCGGCAACTACAAAATTCTCGATAATGTCTTTTGAAGGCTCTTTTAACGTGTACGAATCCACGACCACGATAGCTTTCCCGCGGTTGAAACGAACGATTCGGTTCCATGATTTTGCACCAGCTGCTTTGGGATACGCTTCCGTGATATCCATTTCGATATGCGCGCCGGAATCGCTTTTATGATAAGATACATTTTTTGCGGAAAATTGTCTTCCCGCTTTTTGGTCAACGCCATTAATAGTAGGTAGATTGTGGAAACCCGATTGAAACGCCCATATTTCATAGCGACGGCTGCTGAAGGTTTGGCGTCTATACGTTGGCCTGCCAATATCGATGACAACCGGTTTACCATCCGCGAAGATAATAAAACTTCCAACGTCGTTATGGTTGTGGCTTTGTGCGTTGTGCCCGCCCCATGCGGCCAGAAACAAACCTTCCGCTCTGCCTTTCTGATCGCGTGCAGCCATCATCTGCATATTGGGATGTTCCAGCCACACATCCTGCAGCATGGGCTGCGAGGATGGATTATATTCGACCAGCTCATGTCCGTTGAACAATAAATGCAGAAAACGGTTTAAATCGTGGTTTCTTTTTATACTCTCAAGTAATGTCTCTTCTCTGATGCCATATGCACCCAATGCTTTGAGATGTTCATCACCAATTCGTTTTCCAAAACGGAAGACCAGCTCATTGGGGATGTTTAATCGGGCATCGCAATCGCCCAGGCAGATAAAGTAATCATCCACAATATGGGCGCGATAAATAAACCGGGCTATCTCTTGTATCAACGGATGCTGGTAGTAATCAAACTGCTTGTTGGTCGCGCCGTATAAATGCTCAAAGGCATCAAACATACTCGCCCCTGCCCGTCCCCAATAGCTTGGCCCTTCGTCGCAACTGCCATCGTACGGATAATAGGTCAAAAAGTTATCCAAACAATCCAAAGCTTTGTGAACCAACCTCGCTCTGAGCATTTCATCTTTTTCAGAAAGGAGGGCAGAGAGCAAAACGTTCGAGCAAATCCATGGATTCCAATTGTTGGGATAGTGTTTGTTTCTTCGCGCGGAATAACCCATCCAGCCAAATTCTTTGCTTAAGAACGGCGTCAAAATCCGTCGATCGATTTCATTGTCGATCCGATCACTTATCAACGGAGATACGGTATCGAGCTGCTCGCCCAATAAATAATTAGTCAACACAAGTGAATTTGATGTCTGTGCCGAAAAGAGAGCAACCACCTGATCATCGGCATCAGGCAGATCGGTTCCCGCTTTTTGCGGGTGGATATGTGCCGGCCAGGTCCAGGATGTTTCTTCACATATTGCCCAGATCAAATCGGTGATCGAATCAAGAAACCGGCCTTTGTTTTCGATACATTCCGCCACCACCAACACGTTAAGCCGTTCCCGCCGCTCATACCAAATGTCTTGGTAATTGCTGCGGTTGCCGTTGCGTTTATACTGTAAATATACTGACGCCGGGAGAACAGGTACTTCGAGTTCAGCCACTTCTTCCGCTTTTTGAATTACGATTTGTTGGATCGCATCCGGTATTCGTTCCCATGTTTTTCGATCTGAGGCTTTAGGGAACGGATGCCACTCACTTGGAGGGATTAATATTTCCTGCAATTTTTCCTGAGGAAACGATTTTGCCAGCGAAATATCATTAGCTTGATAAGCCGCGTTTGAAATAGCTGTAAATATGGAAAGAAATAAAACCGTGCAAGCGTATACGCATCGTCGAAAAGTAAACATGCCGTTCTCCTTTTTTGATTTTGGAACATGGATGGTCAGTTCATATCCATTAGATTTCCATTCTAAATGCTATCATTACTTATAAGCGGCTTACCCGCGAGATGATAAACTATCATGTATCTGCCGAATCAAATATTTTTCGTAAATCTGACTTCTGCGTTATATATTTTCAGCAGCGGTTGTACCCTCACTTTTAGAATTAATACTCGGTTGTCCCGTTTAATCCCACGGAGAACGCGGCGTGCCGGCCTCTGAAGCAATAGGATGTTGGCTGAATGGCTTCACCTTGCCTGTATGTACATCATAAAGCACCTTGTGCGTTGCCTTGAGGGCCTGCACCAGTTCGGGATAGGGACAGTTAGTCACATCTACCAGGCCGATATTGTAATTCTCACCGTCCATGCGTCCCAATACAGGTTGGTCTTGCCACTGAAACCAATGGGCCCCGAGGAAATAAGGCAGGGCCATGGCTTGTTCCACATAGTAGCGGTAACCCGCGGCCCGTTCGGATTGATTCTGCGTCTGTACCAGGCCGGCACCCAAGCCGTTAGCAGGTACACCAAAATGGAACTCGCCGATCACGATCGGTCGTCCTGCCAGGGCAAAGGTGCGCTTGAGTTGTCGGGTCGGCTCGTATTCATAGACATTAATGCTGCATACGTCAAATTTCTTTGCCAAACGACAGACGGCCTCCGGCGGACTACCTCCGAAGCGGATGCCGAGATTCAGGTGATTGGCATCGTATTTCTTAATTGCCGCGTTGATCAGATCCAGATACCTCTCAAACATGGTATGAACAAAGTGCTCACGGCGTTCCTTTGTGTCGTCCTGGGTCAGATAGGCCCGGAGCTTCGTCTTTGTGGCCGTATCCGGTCCGTTGAGGAACATGTCAACGAGTTCGCTCTCGCGTTCGGGCCAGGGTGGTTCATTACCGATGAACGTGCCGATTAGCCAGGGATCGTCCTTGAGGGATTCGCATTGGCGTTGGGCTGCTTCATCCAAAAGTCGGGCAAATTCCTCGCTATAGACATCCGGCATACCCAGAAATGAAGGCTGAGTGCGGGGACTACGAAAGGTTGCTACGTAGGCCTTGCGGCGACCATCGTCGGATTCCCGAAAGGAGGACCAGTTGCCCACAGTGTTGAGGCCCCATGCAGTCATGCGACGCTCAGTCAAATTAGTATCGACCGTAGCAGAACTCCTGCTCCGACCCCGGATGCAGTTTGAGCCGGTGGACAGAAAAAGGTGCCCGTGAGGATCGACAAACCACCAGATGCCGTCAATCTGCTCCACTCGGAAGAAACCCGTAGCCTTTGTCTGAGTGTTTAGATAACCGCCGTATTCACAGGTATTGAATGGACTGCTATCGGTCAGAGTTTTGGCTTCTTCTGCCAGTTCCTCAGCCAGTTGTTCGGCGTTCTTGATCTTGCCGGGCCAGTTCGCATGGGCCCATTGTCCCAACGCATCCAGCACAGGCTTCTTCTCCAGGAAATCCGATCCTACGTCTTCCCTGGTCAGTCTAATCGAGCGGATCTCCAAACTTGGCCGGTTGATGGGGTAGGTCATGGTCACGCCCAGTGCCTGGACCTTATCGATCGATCCGAACGGTCCCCACAGAGACATCCAAAAGGCTTCCGTGCGACGGTTGTTGGCCGACGCCATATCATGACCGGATTGATCCCTGCCCTTAAAATATCTAAGAGGAATAGAGGCTCGTAGCCACACATTCTGGCCGAAGGGCTGGAGCATGACACGTCGCGGGCCGTCGGCCGTGTAAAGCCACAGGCCAAACCGCTGCGGTGTGGAGGTCCGCATTTCCAGGACCAAGTATTCATAGGCAGACCAGTCGGTAGCCAGGTCCCGATTTAGTTCCTGGAGAGGCCACTTGTGCTCTGAGATTCGACCCTGGAACGTCACGGATTTAGGTTCCATCGCACTAAGGCGACTCATCAAAAGCAATGGAGCAATCAAGGCGATGAGGATTTGAAATGACCTACAACAGTGCGTTCTCATAGGTTTTATGCTCATGCTATATTTCCTTAAATGTAATCCTTCAATGGCAGTATAGAATATACTTGATATAACCAATATTATAGCCATCTAAGACAATCCTGGCAAAGGTCTTCTCGTGTTCACAGGAGTGAGCAGGTGTTCGTAAGATCCAGGACGAAGTGCTTTCTTAACTATCTACCGCATCTCCGGAAAAGCGCTTTCGTGTGATAATGGTGACGGGATTGTCGATTCCGCCGACATGCGCATAATGGTTGACCATTGATTAATAGCTTCTTGAATAGTATAATATGGTGAAGTTGATAGTCGTAACTGTTAAGAACTCGATTGCCCAAGAGATATCCAAGTGATTGCACATAAATGGCGACCCAATAGAGCATTTTGGCAGTAAACACTCGACTTTATAGCTATGTTTGGGGCAAAGCCTGTAAAGAAGAGGTTTCAGATTGTTGCAATTGGAAGAAGATTTTGGTATTATGTTAGAAGTAAAGGGTCAATTGGAAATGTCGGTTAAAGAGTGGCCGTTATGCAGAAAAACAAGTCCTTCAGGGCTGACCTTTTATGCTGGTTAGTGGTTTTATCAATTCTGAATTTTGGAATACAGAATTGAAAGGAAGGGTACTGGTATGAAAATACAAAACTATAAAGTTCCAAACCGTCGTCGAGGATTTACGCTGATAGAACTCCTGGTGGTAATCGCCATCATTGCGTTACTCATGGCCATATTAATGCCGGCACTAAATCGGGTGAAGAAACAAGCAAAAGCAATTGCCTGCCAGGCGAGCCTACACCAATGGATCATTATCTGGAAGATGTATACTGATGATAATAACGGCTATTTTCACAGAGGCCTGGGTGGAGAAAGCCAATCTGGCGGAGAGAGGTGGCCGACTGTAATGCGCACACATTACAAAGATCTTAAGATGCGCACCTGTCCGATGGCCGAGAAACCTCTGTCCGAAGGAGGTCTCAGCCCATTTGCAGCCTGGGGAATATTTACCGACGGCAGCTATGGCAGCTATGGTTTCAATGAGTGGCTGTGCAATCGAGAAGTCAGTGCCGGAGGACAGGAAGAAAATTACTGGAGGAGTGTCAATAACAAGCCTGCGCATAATATACCGGTCTTCATTGATTGTTACTGGTACGATGTGTGGGCGCATTCAATTGACCGACCTCCAGAACACCAGGCCGATACACATAGCCCCGGAACCAATGAAATGCGGCGTGTCTGTCTTAACCGGCACAATGCGGCGGTAAATAGTGTTTTCCTGGATTGGTCTGTCAGGAAAGTCGATCTTAAAGAATTGTGGACACTTAAATGGCATAAAAACTATGACATTCACGATTCCTGGACCGTTGCCGGTGGTGTCACAAATGCCGACTGGCCGGATTGGATGAGAGGCATGAAAGACTACTAATAATCGGCATGTAATACCGCCTCAAAAAGAATCGGGGCCCATACCGAAGTAATAAGTATAGACCCCGTATTGATACAAAATCTCCACCAAACCACGAGGCTGACTACAGCCGTGGCCATAGGTTACTCATCAACCTCCTTAGTCTTTCATTTCAACAATACCGTCCCGATGCAGGTTTTCCCTTCAGAGAATAGTAATGTTAGTTACCAACAAGAAAACGAATCTCAGCCTGAGATAGCGCTCGGTTGTAGATATTAACTTCGTCAATTACGCCATCGTAAAATCGGTCTGTTTCCTGGGAATTCATAGCTATAGTGAGATTGTGCGTTTGGATATCTATGGATCCTTGATGAGCCACAGTGGCACCTAAGACACCATCAACATAAGTCTTGAGTTCACTTCCGTCGTAGGTTCCAGCCACATGGTGCCACTCGCCATTAAATGAGCTGTCCACTCTGACGTTCGCCGTGTACCAACCATCATCATAAATGAAGAACTCTATCGTGTTGGAAGAAGCGTGCTTGATCGCATAAGTCTGATCGCCTTTGCTCACGTAGGGATTGTGCTGGCCATCGCCGGCATCATTCGTATTGACCCACGCTGAAAGCGTAATCTGTTGCGTGATATCAAAAGCCGCATTATTACCGAAATCTACATAATCATTCACTCCGTCAAATGACAACCCCATGCCGGCTATACCTTCTACAAAGATCGGGTTGCCCTTTACGGTACCATTTAAGCCCTTGCCGGAACCATCTTGAGTATTATTCTCGAATGAGTAGAAGGCCACCAGATTATCAGTGCCGGGATCAACCGGTTCCGGTACCCGTTCGGGCTCTACAGGCGGCGACCGATACAGACGAATATCGTCGACAAACACATAGCCTGAACCGCCAGCGATAGGATTGGCCTTGTTCCCGAAACCAATTGACATCGTATTGACATTGGCAAGGTCCACACCCATATCTGCAAATTTCTGCAGGAGGATATCCCATTGGGTCCAGTCACTAAGCCGCGCTGCGTTCGGGTTATCGTTAGTTACCACCGCATTGCCATCGAGAGCAATATACATCGGCTCAGCGGCATTTGCCAAATTGCCTTTGTAAAACAGCGTTAATGTGATAACGTCATCCTTGGTCCAGTCAGCATTCAACGTCCTGGTCACCTCAGAGAGCTCGGCTGTACTATTGTCGTACGTTAAGGGTACTGACTGATCGCCGCTATGTACAACCTCGGTCTCCATGGAAGGCTGGAACAGTTCGGTATGACCTATAGTCGAGCCGTTTGCTGACGGATTGTCAAATCCGTCTTCCCATGTTAGATAGATCAGGTTGCTGCCTTCTTGTCCGGCTTCAATGTCGTTGTACGACTCGAAATCGTCCACAATAACATAGTTGATTACTGCAAAGCTCCAGACATCCCCTTTCCATGGACTATTCGGCTCGGTATCATTGACCTCATCGACCCGCCAGTAATAAGCCTGGCCCCACTCAAGAGGTGACTCCGGGGGAATGTAGCTTGCGGTACCCAGATCCTGGCTGCCTCGATATATAACTGAAGTATTAGTGATATCGGCATTGTTCACATCGTTGAAATCGGTGCCAAAGTACACTTCATGCCTAACAGCAGAATTTCCAGACTTCCAGCGAAGAGTAATTTCTCTCGAAACGTCTATAGCGCCGTCGGCTGGATGCGCTTCAGTAGCCTTTACTGCTCCCCCTGGTACAATTCCGGCAACATACTCTCCTTCATAAACAGAAATAAAATCCAACCATAATGCGACTTCACTGCCGGCACAATGAAACTCAAGCTTTCCCTCGGCATTTAGCGCTTCGGAGGTGAAGGCGTACTCAGCCCACTCACTCGTCAACTCAAAGTCTGTCCAGCCCCAGTCAATAGAGTTGTCCGTTGCTTTCATCTTTGCTCCAAGGGGACGTGGTTCTTCAGCTTTTGCCCAGAAGCTGGCAGTATAATTTGTGCCAACTTCGAGCGGGATGGGACTATTCGCCACGATGAAATACCAGTTGGTGCTTCCTGTTGGATTAATCCTCAGACTTCTTGTACCATCAATGTACGTGGCTTCATCGATTTCGATGGTGCTGTTTAGACCATCTTCCCAACCCCAGGTCCACCAATGCATATAATCCTGGTCGTCCAGAATCACCTCATCCTCTTCAAAACTTCCGTTGATCACGAGAGGCGCAGACTCTTCATAGACAGAAACAAAATCCAGTAAGAATGGAACTTCAGAGCCGGCACACAATATCTCAAGCTTTACATTGTCGATCAAAACTTCTGAGGTATAGCTGTACTCAGCCCATTCTGTCGTCAAATCAAAGGTTGTTGCACCCCAGGCATTAATAGAGTTATCCGTTGCTTTCATCTGTAATGTCAGGGGACGTGGTGCTTCCGCTTTGGCCCAGAAACCGGCAGTATAGTTTTTACTAAGATCGGCCGCAAAGGATATATTCACCAAAATGAAATACCAGTTCTCAACTCCTACCGGTTCAATCCTAAGACTTTTTGTGCCGTCAACAGCGTCCGTATCGACGATCGTTGCGTTACTGCCTGCACCCTCGGCCGGATTCCAGGTACACCATTGATACCAGTCCGGATCGTCAAGGACAGCCTCGTCCTCTTCAAAACTCGGATTCGGCAGCAGGTTAACGACTTGCGCATGAGCTGCCACTGGCAAAGTAACCAGCAACAAAACAATGGAAATCAAATAGATTACTTTTTTACACATAATAATCCTCCTTTAAAAAAGTTAATATAACCATACTTTGGTCACGCATCAAAACTCTCATTCCCACAGAAGCGGGATATGAATTTATCGTTGAAATGTTAATACCTCCTTTTGCGAAGCAAACAGTCGCCTTTACGACTAACTCTGTGCCTTACATTATAATTCCTCCTCTATCAAGAAGCTCCAAAGTTTCCACAGGTTAGAAAATAAAATCGTCACATGCCCGCTTATGCAGGCACAAGCCTCACTAATATAATTTATACCAAATCAGCCACTTTCACGTCAAGGAAAATCTATCGATTATGTATTAGCATACCTCGTTGACATAACCGTGGAGAAGTGCAACGAAAAGGCAGTTAAATCTATTTATAGAATCACACATCACCCCCTCATCTTTCAATTCAAAGCACCTAACAGGCCATTTAAACAATGAACTCGTTTGAAGGATATACATAGAGAGTTCTTATCAGATATCGCGTTTAAATCGGCTGAGATCGATACATTTCATTTCATCCGTCTAATTAATCCGAAAAAAATGAAAAATTGCCAAAAGATATTCGCTTTTTGGGAAAATTTGAGGTTTAGTGCTTCCATCAATCGTCAAATTTGACATCTGTGGAGACAAAATGATGACACGAAATTTCGAAGAATTCTGGCATTTTACAGCTCACGAAAATGGGGCCATTAACCGAGCACTTGCCGTACGTATTGCCGGCTGATCTTCCAGCTTTCGCGCAACGGTCGCGTGATCTCGAATTTGTTCTCATGCGCCAACTCGATAACCGCAATCCCACTAAACTTAACATCGCGCAAGGCCTTGCCAATTGCCGCATAGTCCATATCGCCCTCGCCTAGCGCCTCGCTCCAGCGACCATCTTTGTACTGATCTCGCAGATGCAGAAACACGATTTGCTCTCCGTAGTTTCGAATAAACCACACCGGATCGACACCCCCGCGTACCAGCCAATTCAAATCAGGCCCCAATTTCGCATCAGGAATCCGCGCCAGCGTCCCCTTAAGATCATGAAGATCATCTACAACTTCGTAAGTGTGGTTATGCAGATTAACCGTCACACCGTGCTTCTCGGCAACGGCCATAATCTTGCGCAACAGGTCGGCTTGAACGTCAAGCTGCTGCGCCGTCTTCTTCTGAGGCGCCGCCCCAACCGAAACTCCAAAGGTCGTTCCCTTGAGTTTCGCTAAGTACCCAATCACAAGCTCCGCATCCTCCAGGACCGCTTGGTACTTATCTCGATTCCACATATCCCCACTGAATGACGTCCCGATCACCGGCAATTCATGTTTCTGCGAAAGCTCCCCGATACGCTCCACCGTCTCGCGTTTCTGCAGAACATTATGCATTAGTTCAATCCCGTCGATCTGGGCGTATTTCAGATCCGAAAAAATCTGCGGCAATACCGGCGTAACGTTATACTCGGGCTGCTTGGCGGCATACACCCAGACATGTGCTCCTACTGTAATCCTTTTCTTACCCGAATCCCCAACGGCCCCGAGTATTTTCCCACAGCAACCGATGGATGCAACCACAACAGAACCCGCTTGAAGAAAACAACGGCGCGTCAAAACGGACGGTGAAACGCGACTAGAATTTTCCATAACAACTCCTACACATAATCACATAAGATTCAAGGCCGTATAA
>Ga0307380_10002729_pt1 | contig 24747 bp, 17 predicted proteins | sample UN3MG_FD_202239 | JGI IMG/M metagenome (GOLD analysis project Ga0307380, IMG submission 202239) | Soil microbial communities from Risofladan, Vaasa, Finland - UN-3 | ecosystem: Environmental > Terrestrial > Soil > Coastal area > Acid sulfate soil | place: Finland: Risofladan, Vaasa | collected... | reverse complement strand
GGGCGACCGCGTTCATCTCATCCCCATCAATGAAGCGAACGATCCAACGGTGTGCCGGCGGGAGGACGTCCTCTGGGCCTGCCGGGTCCTCGGAGTCGTCCGCCTCTGATGCCGGCGCGGCCAGCATCAGGAGCGCGACCGCGACAGCCGCCAGAACCGCCCCGAGAACAGCCATCCATTTAATTCGCCGCATCCTTCGCGCGAATCGCTCGGCCAACGGCGGATTGGCGAGCACCTGCTCCAGAAACCGCCGGCGCCGCGCTACGCTGAAGTGGCGCCAGCCCCGGGCCGTCTCGGCCGACCCGTTCAGCCGCGCGATCCGCCCCAGGGCGCTCGTGAAGGCCCGAACCCGATGCTCGCAGAGCGCCGGGGGCGATGCTCCATCCCCGCCGATTCGGATATCATCCTCCGGCGGCGAGCAACCTTCGGGACACGACGTGGCCTGCACGGCAAAGAGGTCGCATTCCGCCTCGCAGCGCCGCGAGATAAAGCCAAAAAGCAGCCACCAATAAGCGACCAGAAAAGCGGCCGTCACGAGGCTGAGGGCCACCGATGAATGCGTCACGACCGCCGCGGCCTCCCCCACGAGGATCATCGCCCCCATGCCCCCGATCGCCAGCGCCATGTAGAGAAGCACGTGATGGTACTTGACGTGCGCCACCTCGTGAGCGAAGACCGCCTCCAGTTCCTCGTTCGGAAGCGCCAGAAGCAGCGCGTCGGTGATGAGGATGTATCGCAACGGCCCGATGCTGCCCACCATGCACCCGTTGGCAATCGAAAGATTGGTCCGCCAGACCAGGATGTCGCCGACGCGGACCCCCGCGCGCCCCGCCAAACCCGTCAGACGCCGGCGCAGGTCGCCCTCCGGCAACCGTTCCGTCCGCCAGCACAGGCGGATCCACGGCCCGGCCAGCATCGCCACGGCCACCACGCCCCCGACGAGGAGTATGGTGGCGAGCGGCATCGAATCCAGCGGCCCCAGGAAACGGACCAGGAGGTCATGGACCGCCAGAAGCGCCGCGAGCGGAACGAAAACCACGAGCAGGTACTGACGCAGAAGAAAGACCAGGTATCGCGGGAGCGTCCAGGCCGCGCCGGCCATTACGACGCCGGCCCGTGCAAACATGAACGCGCGCAGCCGGCGGTCCGCCCAGTAAAGGGCCGTCCACGAGAGAACCAGGAGCACCAGGAACGGCGCCGCCATCAGGAGGAAGCCCAGAAACATCCGTTTGTCGCCGGCCAGATGCGCCACCAGAGCCGGCCAGTTCAGCGCGCCGAGCATGATCCCATACGCGAGCAGCACCACGAGCCGGTATGCCTTGGCCGCGCGGCCCACCCGCAGGAAGAAACGCTGTTCCTCCGCCTCAATCGCCCCGCGGCGGAGCGCCAGCGCCCCAAGGACCCATCCGGCCGCGAACACGCCCAGCGTGATCGCCGCCACGGCGCCCAACGTCGTCGCGACGTCTGGCGGCGGCCCCTCCGGCGCGACTTCCATCGCCAGAAGCGCCATGACCAGGCCCAGCAGGACCGTCGTGTGCATGGGTTCTCCCCGCCGGCAAAGGGCTAGGCTGTGTCTGATGAATCGGTCTGACTTCGGGCGGCTGCATTCGCCCCTGGCGGCGTCGCCCTGCATCGACGATTCAGAAGCGAATCGCCTGCTTCGGGCTCCTTGCCAGAGCCGAATTCGCTCGCCCTCGGGCCTACGCCCGATTCATCAGACAAAGCCTAATCCTTCTTCCGATCCTCTTCGGAGCGGTGTTGAATCCGCGGCTTGTAGGTAAAATAGTCGAACTTCGGACTTTGAACCATTCCGTGGCAGGACATGCACCAGCGGGAGGAGAGGAAAATCCTCGGCTCGGCCTTCTTGCCCTTCTCGCGGTGATCGCTGTTCACGACGTGACAGGCCTGACACGTCACGCGCCCCAGGGCGGGCGTCTTCGCCATCGATTCAAACCCGCCTTTTCGCGCGAAACCCATTGTGTGGCACATCAGGCACTCCGGATCGTCCTGGCGGCCGGCTTTCCGGATCGGTTCGTACGCCCGCGCGTGGGCCGTCGTCTGCCACTGCTTGAACTCGGGCTCGTGGCATTCCCCGCATGCCTCAGCCGGCTCATAGATGACAGGAATCGGCGTGTCCCAATCGGTCTCCGGCTTTTCCTTGGCTTCCTTCACATAATCCCAGTAAAGGTTCTCGACCCACTTGGCGCCCGGCACGCGGGCCGAAAGTTCCGTCAGCGTCTGCGTCCACTCCGGGCCGCCCTCCGCGTCGCGGTGCAGCGTAAGCGCGCCGAGGATGTCCCCCGCCTGGCCCGCCCCGACGAGAATCGCGTCGCCGATTCTTTCCGGCTCCAGAAGCGTCGTCGTGTCGTGCCCCGAGACGATGATGTCCACGCCCGCGACCTGGGCCGCCAGGCGGCGCGTCTCATGGAGGGGCTGATGCGAGAGCGCCACCACCAGGTCGCACTCGGCCAGGGCCTCGGCCTCTCGCTTGGCCGCGACGATCGGGTCTTCCACCCGGAGGCCCTTCCGCCATTCCATCGGCGGGAACCCGTACACGCGATCCGCAATGACCGCAAAGATGCCGACCGTGCGGCCGTTCAGCCGGCGGATGAGGTGCGGCGCGACGACGAATTCGCCCGACGCGTCCCGCACGTTCGCACAGACCAGCGGCAACTCATACTCCGCCCGGAGCGACCGCAGACGCTCCGCGCCGACGAGGAATTCCTGGTCGCCCAAGCCGATGGCGTCGTACTTCGCCCGGGCCGCCCCACGCGCCAGATACTTCACCAGCACGTCGTTCTTATGGTCCGGGAAGAGGTCGCCCGGGTCCACGAGGAGGACGTTTCGGCAAGTTCGGCGATATTGCTCGATGAGGCCCTGGCGTTTGGCGAACCCGCCGCTCGGATTGCCCGGGCACCCGCAGGCCGCGATGATGCCGCCGTTGTTTGCTGAGAAAAGAAGGACGGGTTCCTCCCGGAGGGCGTGCGGCTCGCAGGCGAGGCCGGTGAGGATCGCGGCGAGGAGGAGACCGGAGAGGAGCACGGCGGGGCAAGCCGGCCGTGCCACACCTGATTTGTGGACCCACGCCGGTCCGGTCTCGGATTTACGGTAGGTCGCCGTCTTACCCGTCCTCGGTCACAAGCGGCGGCAGGCTCACGTGGTGCACGCACTTCATGAACTTCTTGCCGCGCAACTCTTCCAGCACCCCGGCCGGCGGGACCGCGTCCAGCGTCAGGGCCAGACACGCCTCGCTCGATTCCGGCTTGCGCCCGAACGTCATGCTTGCGATGTTGATGCCGTGCGCCCCGAAGATCGTCCCCACTTCGCCGATGATCCCAGGCCGGTCCTCATTGAACGTAATCACGATGTCGCCCTGCGGACGGAGTTCCATGTAGAACTCGTCGATCGCCGTCACGCGCGGATACCGGCCGGCGAACACCGTGCCATAGACCGAATGGTTCTCACGGTCGCCTTCCGCGACGACCCACACGCTCGACGCGTACCCGCGCGCGTCCGTCGACGTCCGCTCCGACACCACGACGCCGCTCTCCTTCGCCACCACCAGGGCGTTGACCATGTTGATCGGCGTGGCGACGACCTTCTGGAGCATGCCCATGACGACGCTGATCGTAACCTGGTTGTAGGGCTCGTCGGCGATTTCGCCGGCGTAGACAATCGTGAGGCTTTTCAGCCGGCCGCGCATCAGCGCCGCCAGGATCGCCCCCATCCGGTGCCCCAGTTCCATATAGGGCTTCAGCGCCCCGGCGGCGGCGAAATCCATGGCCGGCACGTTGACGGCGTTCCGCAATTCCCGCCCCGCCAGATAATCGACGAGGTTCCGGCAGGCGTCCACGGCGACGACGCGCTGGGCCTCGTGGCTCGAGGCGCCGAGGTGCGGCAGGCTGACGACCTTCGGATGCTCCACCAGCGAGCGGTCCTCAGGCGGCTCCTTGGTGTACACGTCGATGCCGGCGCCGGCCAGGTGGCCGGAGGCGAGGGCCTCCAGGAGGGCCTTCTCGTCGATGATGCCGCCGCGGGCCGCGTTGATCACGAACGCGCCCTTGGGCATCATCGCCAGTTCCTTCGCCCCGATGAGGCCGCGCGTCTCGTCCGTCAGCGTCGTGTGGACCGTCAGATAGTTGGCCTCCCGCAGGAGGTCTTCCAGGTTGTCCACGAGCCGGATCTGCTTCGCCAGTTCCCGGTCGCCCGAGACGAACGGGTCGTAGCCGATCACCTTCATCTCCAAACCCACGCACCGCCGGGCGACGGCGCTCCCGATCCGACCCAGGCCGATGACACCGACCGTCTTCGAGGCCAGCGTGTGGCCCATGAACGCTTTCTTGTCCCATCGGCCTTCCTTGAGGCTCGTGCAGGCGGGGACGATGAGCCGGCTGACGGCGAACATCAGGCCGATCGTCAGTTCCGCCGTCGAGAGCGTGTTCCCGTCCGGCGCGTTCATCACCACGATCCCGTGGCGTGTCGCCGTCGCCAAGTCCACGTTGTCCACGCCGACGCCGGCCCGCGCGATGACCTTCAGATTGCCGGGCTTGGCGAGGACCTCGGCCGTCAACTTGGTGGCCGAGCGGATGACGATGCCGTCATATTGGCCGACGGCGTCGCGCAGTTGCTCCGGCGTGTAGTCCGTCTTGACGTCCACCTCGAAGCCCGGCTCGGCCTTGAGGATCTCGACGCCTTCCTGGTCGAGTTTGTCGGAGACGAGGATCTTCATGCGGACGCTTCCTTTCGTGGCCTCGGCGTTCAGATTCCAGAAACGTTTCGTAGTTTCGTAGCGCGAGGGCTTGCCCCTCGCGCACGCCAGCAGGGTCTCACGGCCGCGCGGGGGACAAGCCCCCGCGCTACAGAAACGTTTCGTTCTACCCCCTCGCGAGGACCTTCTGGGCCGCCGCCACGCCGGCCCCGTAGTCCGTCTTGTACCCGAGTTTTCCGAGCGCCATCTCCAAGGCCGCCACGGCCGCCAGCAGGTCGAACGCGTCCGTGTAACCCATGTGGGAGAACCGGACGATTTTGCCTTTCAACTGGCTCTGGCCGCCCGCCGCGCGGAGGCCGAACTCGTTGGCCATCACCTTCGGCAGCGCCTCGCCGTCCACCCCCGCTGGGACGTTGATCGCGGTGACGCTGTCGGAGGGGCTCTCGGAGTAGAGCGTCAGGCCCAGGGCCTTGGCGGCGGCCCGCAGGGCCTCGGCCCGGCGACGGGTCTCCGACCACACCTTCTCGATCGTCTCCGAGCGGATCATCCCCGTGCTCTTCAGGGCCGCACGCACCATCGCGTTGGCCGGCGTCCAGGGGTTATCCCACGCGGCCAGGCTCTTCTTGTACGCCTTCAGGTTGTTGTAGTAGGCGCCCGGCGCCGTCGCGTCGATCTTCTTCCAGGCCTTCTCGGAGCAGGCGATAAACGCCAGGCCCGCCGGCAGCATCAGCGCCTTCTGGCTCCCCACGACCGTGATGTCCACGCCCCAGGAGTCCATGGTGAACGGCAGCGCGCCGACCCCCGTGATGCCGTCCACCACGAGGAGCGTGCTGGTCTTGCCGACCACTTTGGCAATGCCCTCGATGTCGAACACCGTGGCCGTCGAAGTCTCGCAGTGCTGGGTGTAAAGGGCGACCGTGTCGGGATGCTGCTTGAGGAGCGCCTCGACCTCTTTCGGCGTAATGGCGGTGCCCCACGCGACATCCACGTCCACGACCTTGGCGCCGAAGGTCTTGCCGAGTTCGCTCCACCGTTCGCCGAACTTCCCGGCGCGGACGGCAATCATCTTTTCGCCCTTGGCGACGACGTTCGCCACTGCCGCTTCCATCGCCGCCGACCCGCTGCCCGTGATCGTGAACACCGGCTGCTTGGTCTGCAGGAGGTATTGCATGTCGGCCGTCAACTGCCCGAGCATCTTGCGATACTCGCCCGTCCGGTGGTGGAACATCGGCCGCGCGAGTTCCAGAAGCGTTTCCTCAGGGACGGGCGTCGGACCGGGTGCGAAGAGGCGTGTCTTGTACATCGGCGTCTCCCTTTCGCGGGAAGTTGGCGTCCTGCGGCCAGCCGGCCGCGATTCCCCCACTTGGGCCGCGTATTATAGCGGGCCCCCGGCCGGATGCAACGCGGAATTCGGTCAGCGGAACCGTTAGCCGACTGCCGCTTGCCCCGGTGTAGTCCGCCCTCCGTTTTGGCGGACGAAGCCGGGTTCGAGCCGCGACCGGAAGGTCGCGGTCACGTTCCCAATCGCCGAGGTTCAACTTACGCACGCCCGCGATTGTGGATAACTTTTTGGAGGAGATTTGGGGGGGTATTTTGGGGCGATTTTGGGGAGGTCACCGGCCCTGGCGCCGGCGTCCGGGCGGTTTTTTCACTCCATGCGTCGTGCGGGGGCGAAAAAGCAGGCGCGGATTTGGCACTTTTTGCAGTTTTTTGCGGGTTTTTGGCCGGTTTGGGGGGCTTTTTACGGCGATTTCGGGCTTTTGCCATCCATGTCATGTGCATACCTTTATGTGCATAACTTCCTTCCCGCGAACGTAAGTGTGGACGGCCGGTGACTGGGTGACTGGGTGAATGAGTGAATGAGTAACGGAGTAACGGAGGCGGGGCGAGAGCGGGGGGCGCGGTTGGCTATTGAGCTCTGCACAACTAATGTTCAGCGCCAAACAACACGATTTGCGCGGTGGGTCTCCGTACCCACCGCGTCAAAATGGCTCGCAAGGGGTCGAAACAGGCCTTTTTTCGCGGCGGGTGCCCGCCTCGGCGGATGCACTCCGACCCGCCGCGCAAAGTAGTAAGGCAGCCCCTGAGCATTACTTCTACAGGGTTCAATAGCCGAGAAGTTCGTGAAGCGTATATGCGTTAAAGGGTAACCTGTCAGAAGGAGAAGCCCAGAGACAGAGTCAGGGTCTGAGACCGGCCGAATTCCCGCTCCAGTTCCGGAAACATGTTGTGCTGGTAGGCGATGTCGATCGAGAACCGGTCCGAAGGATAAATGCCTAAGCCCGTTGTCCAGGAGGCGTTGCCTTTTGTGTCGATCGCCGTGCCCGCCCGGACGAACAGCCACTTGCAGATACTGTGGTCGATGCCCGCGTAGAAGCGATTCACCGCAAGGTCGCCCGTGCCGTCTCGGAACACGCCATACTGATAGTCGGCGTAAACGGTCGAATCCTTCAGGTACTCGTAGGACAGGCCCGGACGCAGGATGAACTGGTGGCCCATGTCGGGGGTCCGCGTGTCGCCGATGCCCAGCCCCAGGAAATCGTGCATCGTGGTCCTGGAAGGGGTGAACGCGTAGTCGAACACGACGCCACCCAGCAGCTTGTCGGCCATGCGGTTCAGCGCGCCGAACCGGAAGCTGTAGGTCTCACTGACGGTATCGCTGACCGGCACGGGTCCGAGGTCGAACTGGGACTTGGAGTTTGTGTAGCTGAAGTTGGCGCCGAAGGCCCAATCGTTTGAGACCTTCTTGGCCCACTGCACCTGCACCATGTCCATGTCGATCTGGAAGTCGAGACCCTGGCGGGTGGTGCCGGTATTGCTGCGAATCTGCGCCAGGGAGGGCTGGAACGTTCCGAGGTCGCCGACGTTCCAGGTGAAGGCCTCGGCGGCGACGCTCAGCGAGGGGTCCTCCGCGAAATGAAGGTTGGAATACTGCGGGCTGAATGACATATGGAGCTCGGTCTCTATCGGCAACCAGGCGACGGACGCGGGGTTGATGGACGACGACCACTTGCTCCCCGCCGACGCCCCGCCCACGCCGGCAACGTCGCTATAGGTGGCAAACCGGCTCATGGCCGCCGGCAAGCGGAGCGACAGCGACTTGTCGTCCAATCCTCCTGCCCGGGCCACGCCGGCCGCCAGCACAAGGACCGCCCAAGAACCGGTCAGCGCGAACCAGCCGCGCGAATGCAGCGGCCCTGCCGGTCGCGTGGGTCGCATGAGTAGACTCCTCAAGGCGAGCGACCTGACCACCTTCCCTGCCCGGCGAAGGCACTTCGTCATGGGTGGGGGAAAGATGCGTCCCGACGCCTTCCACGTGTGCCCCATCGTCGCACTCTCCTATTCTCCGGGATTTTCCGGATGTCCCTCCGCCCACGGTGGCCGAGGACCTCTGATCTTTAATCGTCTCTCGTTGCCCTGATCCTGCAAGGCTTTTCTCGGATTCGGATTTCGGCCCGCCTCCGGCGGGTAAAATTGCGGATTGCCCTTCGAGAGCCTCAGGGCCCTGAGCCGTTCGACCATGCTCACGGCCCTGAGCCCGTCGAAGGGCATGGTCGAAGGGCGGATTGCGGATTGAAAAGCGAACGGGGGAGAGCACGGCCCGGCAAGACCGGCCGTGGCAAACAGGCGGGCGCGGCGGCTGGCGCGAGTCTAACCGCGCGCCCGCCACAGCCATTAGCATCATTCCGTGCCGGTGCTGTATTCCGTCAACAGCAGATCCTCATCCTGAATAAGGCCGATACCCGGCGCATAGGTCTTGTAACAGGTCTCGCCGGGATCCAACCCGGAGGTTTCCTCTGTTCTCAGGCAGTTCTTGAACGTTCCGGCCGGGGTTTTCAGGGTCGCGTCGGTGCTCAGGATCTCGGCCCTGTCCATGGCGGTCGGCGCGATTTCCTGGTAATACCTCGCGCCAAGGAGAATCGTCCCGGGCATCAGGATGCCTGCCTGGGCATCCTTGGCGTCGGCTCTCCAGGCTCCCGAATGGCGGACGATCTTCCCCTTGCTGTACACGTCCACGTCCTCGCCGAAGTAGAAGGCGTTGCCCGTCTTCTTGCAGATGGCGAAGAAGTTCCTGGAGACCTCCTTCAACTCGCCATTCTCAAATTCGCGCTCTTCCACCACCCGCGTCTCCGTTTTTCCGACTTTCACGGTGTCGTTCAGGACCGTGATGACCACTTTTTCCGTGTCACTCTCGAGGACGAGCCGATGACCGGGCTTCAGGATGAAGAACCGGTTCGCTCCGACCGAGGAGAAGTCGCACTGCTCCATGGCGAAATCCCTGGTCCACTCCTTGTCCTTCTTCGGTGCGACACCGGCGGCGGGCGCTCTTTCCTTGGTCTCGATGACCTTGCCCTCGCTTGAGATCTCCACTTCGTATTCTTTCCCGCCGGAGCGGATCTCCACGTCAAACTGGCCCACGTCCTTGCCCTCGACCTCCTTCTCGATGCGCAGGATTTCCCCCTGCGGGAAGGCTTCCTGGATGGCCTTTCTTATCCGGGGCGGCAGTTCGGAAGGCGAGACGGAAACTTTCCTTTCCTGTGCCGCAGCCGGAGAGAAAGAGCCAATGACCACCAGCACCGTCAACAAGGCGACAGCAACCGAAATGCCGCGTGACCAACCGGACATCGTGTTCATGATCGCTCTTCTTTCTTAAGCCGATGCTCGATGCTCCAGACTTTAATCCCTATGAGTCGGCCGAAAGTATAGCCGAGGAATTCGGGGTTTGTCAATATATTCTGACACCACGTTTGCATCTACGGCGGGGGGCGAGGTTAGGCAACCCGGAGCCCGGAATGAACGGCAAAAAACAACCCGGCTTCGTCCCGGCGCGCGGGGCGGCGGGAGGCGGCCCTGTAGCATTGCGCTACAGGGCTTCGCTTGGCGGGCGGCGAACCAGGCACGCGGGCAGGCGGCGGAGGGGGAGTAAAGCACTGGCGGACAAGCCGCCAGCCGGCCACGGCACGAGCCGTAGCCGTGCCTGGGTGGCACCCGGCGAGGCGCGCGGCGGGGCGTGAAAGGCGACCCGGGGCCCGCCACAGGCGGGTAAAATTCGCGCTCATCCCCGGGCGTTAACAACGGGCGGCGTCCGATTCCCCTGGCGGCTCAGAGCGTCCAGCCCTTGCGGAACTCGGGACGGATGTATCGGTTCGCCTCGGGGCAATTCGTAAACTGCATGCGTTCGGCGTCCCAGGTGAGTTTGCGGCCTGGCATCCGCAGTCCGATGACGCCCAGCAGGGCCAGTTCCGTCAGCGGCCCGCCGTAGTCGGCGAAGTCGGAACCGGCGTGTCGGCCCGCGCGGATCGCATCGACCCAGTCGGCGTGATGGCTTCGGACGCGCGGCAATTTTTTGGGCGGCAGGCGCTTGCCATACTCCTGCATCTTGGCCTCCGGAATGATCCGCGGGCTCCCGGCCCCGTGCGAGCCGTACGTGATCGTCCCCTTGTCGCCGTACACGACGCCGCCCGTACCGACGCTCTTGCGTTCGGGCTCGAGGTCCTTCGGCCTGGGAATCGGCGTCTTGCCGCAGTAGAAGACCATCTTGACTTGTCCGCGGGCGCCCTTGGCGGGGAACTCGTACGTCACGGTCCATCCGGCGGGGAACGTGTCGGCGTACTTGACGGGGTCGTAGCCGTCGGCCTCGGTCAGGATGGTGGTCGGCGCGCCGAGGTCGAGCGCCCAGAACACGGGGTCGGCCACGTGGCAGACCCAGTCGCCGAGGGTGCCGGTGCCGAACGGGCTCCACGCGCGCCATGCGCCCGGCATATACATGGGATTATACGGCCGGGAGGCGGCGGGTCCAAGCCAGAGGTCCCAGTCCAGGCCTTTGGGCACGTCGTGCCGCTCCGTGAGTTTCGGGAGGTCCTTGATGCGGCAGTGGACGGCGTTGCATCCGACGTGGACCGTGTGGACGTTTCCGATGGCCCCGTCCCAGATCCACTCGCAGAATATGCGGATCGATTCGTACGAGTGGCCCTGGTTTCCCATTTGCGTGACGACCTTGTGCTTGCGGGCGGCGTCCATGAGGGCCCGGACTTCCCAGACGGAGTGGGCGAGCGGCTTCTCGCAGTAGACGTGCTTTCCGCGCTTGATGGCGTCGATCGCCGCCACCGCGTGGGTGTGGTCGGGCGTCGAGACGGCTACGCCGTCAATCTCCTTCTCGACGGCGTCGAGCATCTTGCGGAAATCGGTGAACTTCCTGGCCTTGGGGTGCTGCCCGTAAACTTTGGCGGCGCGGCGGTCGTCGACGTCGCAGAGGGCGACGACGTTCTGGCCCGCCAGGCCGCTCAGGCTCGCCCCGCCGCGCCCGCAGATGCCGATGAACGCGAAGTTCAGTTTTTCGCTCGGCGCCGGCCCGGCGGCGCCGCCCAGGACGTGGGCCGGCACGACCGTGAAGGCGGCCAGCGCGGCCCCCGTGGTTCCGATGAACTGCCTGCGCGACATTCCTCGCTTGCCTGGGGACATACGCACCTCCTTGAACGTGGCACCGGTTGCCAGATGGCCGCGGGCCCCACTTGGCCGCGCGACGGACCCTAGCAATAACCCCGCCCGCCGGCCGAAGGTGTCTTGGAAAATGCCTTGGAAGGGGAGGAACGCGGCCGGGCCCGCCACGGCGGGGCGCGGGGAAAATGCGCGCCTCGCAAGGTGAAGGACGCGCTAAGCCGCAAGCGGCACGGCGAAAGGCGCATGGGGCGGCGAAATGTGGCGCGCGGGGGTGAAAGGCGTCCCGGGGATTCGCCCGCCCCGGCGGGTAAACTGCGCTCATCCCCGGGCTTTGAAGAAATTATCTCTTGCAAAACCGGTGAAGGGAGCGTATAGTATGGTAAATGTCCGGCATCGGGTCGGACGGATTACGGCAGCGTGGTTTAGTCTAAAGGAACAGTGTCCGAATGCCTTTTAACAAGTTGGGGCTCAACGAGCCCCTGTTGCGGGCGGTACGCAGCGAAGGTTACACGCAACCCACCCCCATTCAGCAACACGCGATCCCCCCTGTCCTGGCCGGCAAAGACCTGCTGGGCTGCGCCCAGACGGGGACGGGCAAGACGGCGGCGTTCGCGCTGCCGATCCTCCAGCGTCTGTCGGCGAGCCAACCCGTCGGCAACGGCCGGCGACCGGTCCGGGCGCTCATCCTGACGCCGACGCGCGAACTGGCCGCCCAGATCCACGCGAGTTTCCGCGTCTATGGCCAGCACGTGGACCTGAGGTGCGCGGAGGTGTTCGGCGGCGTCAGCCAGGTGCCGCAGGCCCAGGCCCTGCGCAAGGGCGTGGATATCCTGGTGGCGACGCCGGGACGGCTCCTGGACCTGATGGGCCAGGGGCTGGTGCAGTTCAAGCACCTCGAAGTGCTGGTGCTGGACGAAGCGGACCGGATGCTGGACATGGGGTTCATCCCGGACGTTCGCCGGATCCTGTCGGCGTTGCCGGCGCGGCGTCAGACGCTGTTTTTCTCGGCGACGATGCCGGGGACGATCCAGGGCCTGGCGGACGCGATCCTGCGGGAGCCTGTGGAAGTGCGTGAGACGCCGGAAGCCCCCGCGGCCGAGACGGTCAATCACTCGGTGTACCTGGTGGAGAAAGGTCAGAAGCAGGCGCTGCTGGAACATCTTCTGGAAGGTCCGGAGATTTGCCGGGCGCTCGTCTTTACGCGGACGAAGCACGGTGCGGAGAGGGTGGCGCGGCGGTTGAAGGTGGCGCGGATTTCGGCGGACGCGATCCACGGGAACAAGTCGCAGGGGGCGCGGGAACGGTCGCTGGACCAGTTCAAGCGCGGGCGGACGCGCGTGCTGGTGGCGAGCGACCTGGCGGCGCGCGGTCTGGACGTGGACGACATTTCGCACGTCATCAATTTCGACATGCCGAGCGAGGCGGAGATGTACGTGCACCGGATCGGCCGGACGGGGCGGGCGGGTGCGGCGGGGATAGCCCTTTCGTTTTGCAGTTACGAGGAGCGCAGCCAGCTGAACAGCATCGAGCGGCTGATTCGCAAGCCGGTGGCGACGGTGGAGGACCACCCGTTCCGGTCGCCGCTCGGGCGCATGAAACCGAAAACGGCCGGATACATTTCGGTGCCCAGGCGGCGCGGGCGGGCGCGCGGGCGTCGGCGGTAAGCGGCACGATAGCGGGGCAACCATAGCGCGGCGTCCCACCGGGACGCCGCGCTATGTTTTTTGGTGCGCGAGGTATCACGGCGTCCCCGGGGTATTCCAGGATTTTGCATCTACGCGGTGGGTGGCATGTCCACCCTGTTCCGGGTGGACATGCAAATTGTCCCCATGCATGGCCACGCGGAACAGCGTGGCCATGCCACCCCGCCATGCCTTGTCTCCTGAAAAGGGTTCACGAGAAAGCCGAGAGCAAACTCATTATTGCGCAAGGGCTTATAGCAATGGCGCAAAATCCTGTATTCACCAGGGGCCAAATAAATTATGGGCGCTGCGGCGCGGGGGGGCGGTGAGGCAATGCAGAACGCAGAACGAACGACAACGGATTCGAGGCGAGATCCCCGTCCGGCTCCGCTGCGCTCCGGGTGACAGGCGGGCCCCCGCGACGGCGGTCCCTATCGGACCGCCTTGAGCATGTCTTCCGCTTTTTTCTTCGTCCCGGCGTTTTTCGATTTGTCGACCGCCGTCTGGAGCGCTTTCTGGAGTTGCGGCTTGGAAACGCCTTTCAGGTTCTTGCTGCCGGCGAGGTTGACGATGGCCAGGCACGTTTCCTCGGCGGTCGCGGGCTCCGCCGCCAAGGTCACCAGCATCTCCAGCGCGCCGGCGGTTTCGATGGTGCCGAGGGCGGAGATCACCAGTCGCTTCTCCTCGGCCCTCGTGACCAGCGGCAGGACGGCGTTGACCTTGGCCAGCCTCTCCTCATCCTTGAGTTTCTTGGTTCCCTGGACGTATTGCAGGTAGCCGCGCAGCGCCAGCACCTGGTGCGTCATCTTCTTGGAAGACTTGGCGAGGGCCAGAAGCGGCCCCGCCGCGCCGGCGTCCTCCGGCCACATGCTGGGCCACGTCGACAACGTGCGCACCGCTTCGTCCTGGACGGTCTCCTCCTTGTCGCTGATGGCCGCTTGCACGGCGGCCAGGGCGCCGGGTCCGCCGGCGCAGGCCAGCGCATGCAGGGCGATGACGCGGAGAGCGGCATCGCCGCTCCGCGCCAAGGGCATGAGGGGCGGCACGCAGGCCGCGCCCCCGCGGCCGGAGATTTTCAGAAGGGCCTTCTCGATATACGCCTGCTCCTTGGCGTCGGCCTTCGGGAGGACCCGTGCGAGGTCGGCGACTTGCTTGTCGTCGCCGAGGGCGCCGAGGGCCTCAATGGCGGCGGCGCGGACCCCCGCATCGGCATCGTCGACGCACCGCGCCATCGCGGGAAGTGCGGCGGCAATTCGCCGCTGCCTGGCCACTTCGATGACGACCTGGCGCCTCTTGCCGGTCGCCTGGGCCAGACGGGTCACGAGGTCGGCATCGACATCCTGGCCGGGCAGTCTGATGAGCGTTCCCTTGGCCTTCTGAGCCACTTCCGCATCGCTATCGACCGCGGCCTCCAGCAGCACCGGCACGCAAGAGACGTTGCCGAACCGCGCCAGCATGTCCATGGCGGCGACCCGTACGTGGGTCGCGCCGGTGTTGACCACGGCGAGAACGGCGGGCAACGCCTTGGCGTCGTCGCGGTCGGCCAGGGCCATGAGCATCAGGGCCTGCCGGTCCGACGCCGCCCGGCCCATCTCGGCGGCCAGCGCCTCGGTCGCCTCGGGGCCGGGCAGTTCGCGGGCCGTGCGCAGGCCGATGCCGAAGAAGGCGTTGTCCGTCGCCCTCAGTTGTTCGACCAGCAGGGGGACGCCGGCGGCCCCGCGAGCGAGAATCGCCCCGCGGGTCGCCTCGAGAATCCTCTGCTTGGGCACGTCGGCCTTGCGGACCACGTCATACAACCGCACGGCTTCGTCGCGGTTGCCGTCGGCGAGGAACCGTTCCGCACACAGAATGCAGCCCTCCGCGATCGTCGGGCGAACCGCGGGCGGTGCGCCGGCCAGCAACGGCTCCAGGGCCTTGGCGGCCGAGGCGCCGCCGATGCGACCCAGGGCGGCGGCCGAGGCCGACGCCACCTCGGCATCGGCGTCCTTGAGCCTCTGGACGAGCCCGTCGACCGCCTTCGCGTCGCGCCGCACGCCGATGGAGTTGATCACGCCGACGAGCAGCCTGCCCTGGACCTTGGCCATCGCCTGGCGCAGCGCATCGTCGGCCGCCGGATCGGGAATCGCCTCCAGGGCGATCCGCGCCCAGGACGCCAGTTCCTTATCCGGCAGGAGCGCCGCCAGCGCCGGAACGGCCGCCTTGCCGCCGTAGATGGCCAGTTGCTTGCAGGTGATGGCCTTGTCCTGCGACGGGGCATCCGAGGTGAGTACGGCGATCAGTTTGCTTTCCGAAACGGAGCCCGGATTCTCGGCGGCGGCGAGAGAGGAGCGGTTGCCGACCATCACGCAGGCCGCCGATACCAGCACAGCCCCACACAGTGCAAGAGACCGAATCTTGAACATTATCATTCTCCTAGCAGTCAGGTGGTTTCCCGGAATGTCGGCTCCTACAGCCGCCACGGCTCGCGCAGCGCCTCCGACCGCAACCGGTTCGCTTCCTCGTCACCGACGAACCTATACGTCTTGGGATCCAGGGTGACTTGGCGCTTCAGGAATATGGCGATGGCGGCGCCATGGCAGGCAATGTGCGTGTGGCAGGTCACCTCATGGTTGGCGCGCGGCAGCCCGCGGGTCTTCACGCAGTTCAGGAAGTCGCGGGCGTGGTGGTTCGCCGGGTAGCCAGGGATCTTGGTGCCCCTGCCGACCTGCAGCTCGGGTGAACTGGTGAAGATCTCGCCGTTATCGCCCGTCTCCACCCACCCCGTGTCTCCCTCGAAGCGGACCGGGCAGGAACCGCTGTTCAGCCACCCCCCCTCGCGCAGCACCAATTGGACGCCGTTGGCGTAGCGGGCGACGGCCCGACCGTTGGAAAGCGGTCCGTACTGGACCGGCTGCGTGTGGTCCGCATCGTTGGCCCACTGGCACTGGTCGACGCAATGGGACCCCCACTCCAGGACGGCGCCGCCGACCAGCCCCCCGCCCTTCTCGAATTGACCGCCAACGAGCAGTTTCTTATTGAACGGACGCCAGGCCGCCGGGCCGAGGTAGAGGTCCCAGTCCACCTCTTCCTTGGGCGGTTCCGGCTCCGCCGGCAACCAGCCGCTGCTGCCGGTTCCCATCCCTCCGGGGTGGGCGTGGACGGACCGCAGTTTGCCCAGTTTGCCGCGGCGGGCCAGTTCGACGGCGAACTCGAAATGCGAGATGTTCCTCCGCTGCATGCCGCCCTGGAAGACGCGCCCGGTGCGGCGAATTGTCTCGGCCAGCACCAGAGCCTGGTCGATGTTCTTCGTACAGGGCTTCTCGCAGTAGACGTCCTTGCCGGCCCTGGCGGCGGCGCACGAGGCCGTGGCGTGCCAGTTCGGCCCCGTGGCAATCAGCACGGCATCGATGTCGGGGCGGGCCAGCAACTCCCGAAAATCGCGATACGTGGCGCAGTCCTGGTTGCCGTACTTGGAGTCGGCCATTTTCTTGACGGCGTCGCGGCGGGCGGCCTTGACGTCACAAACGGCCAGGAACTGCACGTCCGGTTCCTGAAGGAAGCACCCCAGGACATACGATCCCCGGTGACCGATGCCGATGCCGCCCACGGTGATCCGGTCGCTCGGGGCCACCACGCCGTCCTTGCCCAGGACGGCGCTTGAAATCACGTACGGCGCCGCCAGCAAGGCGCCGGCCTGGACGGCCTTCTTCAAGAACCGCCGCCGATTCAGGTGCGCTGCTTGTTCAGACATGCCTGGTCTCCTGTTGGGTACGCGTTCACACGTTCCAGAACCTGTGCCTCCCGGGAATTCCGGCCGTCCTATTGTACAAGGACCTGCGTTTCTTGCAACTCCATTCGTGGGGCGGAAATTCACGAGGCACAGGATTCCGGTTCCGCCGGGGGGCCGGCCGCTCGGCCTGTGCGGCGCGATGGCGGCGGCAAAGGGCGTCCCGGGGCCCGCCGGAGGCGGGTAAAATTCATCCCGGCGCGCCGGGATTCATCCCCGGGCGTTAATGCAGGATTTTGCATCTACGCGGTGGGTGGCATGTCCACCCTGTTCTGGGTGGACATGCAAATTGTCACCCTGCATGGCCACGCAAAACAGCGTGGCCATGCCACCCCACCATGCTTTGTCTCCTGAAAAGGGTTCAAGAGAAACCCGAGAGCGAACTCATTATTGCGCAAGTACTTATAGCAATAGCGCAAAATCCTGGTTAATGGCGCGGGGGGTTACAGGTACCAGCCGGGGCGAGGCGGGCGGCGAATGAGGGCGTCGGCCTCGGGACAATTCTTCGCCTTCATGGCGACGACGTCGTACTCGATCTTTCGGCCGAGGCGAATCGCCAGATTCCCCAACAGGACGATCTCCGTCCGCGGGCCGGAATAGTCGAAGTTGGAACTGGCGGGGGGCCCGGCCCTCCCCTGCAGGCCTCGAGGAAATCGCCGTGATGGCCCTTCGGCGAGCGGGGGATCGTCTTCTCCGGGCGCGGGACGGCCTGGCGCTTGGTCTCGGGGATGATGCGGGCCCCGTCGCCGTACGTCCCCGCGACTATCGCTCCCTTCGATCCATAGTACACCGAATCGTAATCCTCTTTGCGTTCGGGTTCGAGGTCGGCGGGCCTGGGGGGGGGCGCTTGCCGCCGGCGATGGCGCGCATGGCGGCGGGAAAATGGTTGTGGTCGGGGGTGGCGACGAAGACGGCGTTCAGGTCCTTGTGTGCGTCGAAGAGTTTGCGATAGTCGGTGTAGGTTTTTGCGGCGGGGGCCTTGGCGAGGGCCTTGGCCATGCGGCCTTCGTCGGCGTCGCAGAGGGCGATGAGGTTTTCGCCGGCGGCCGGGCCGAGGTGCACCCCGCCTCGGCCGGCGGCGCCGATGAGGGCTGTGTTGAGTTTATTGTTGGCGGCGTAGGCCCGGATGCCGGCGGAGCCGGTGAGGATGACGAGCCCCGCCCCAGCGGCGGAGTGTTTCAGAAAGGCCCGACGGTTGACGCGAGTGGACATGGTTCCGCTGCCTTTCCTTGCGCTGCACGGTTCGGCGGAGCAGACTACCGCAACAGATAAACCCTGCCCAAGGGAAAAAGCGTCGCTAAAAGGTGCGGCGGGGGAGGAACGGCAATGCGAAACTCAGAACGCGGAACGCGGAAAGAAGGACAACGGCGAAAGGCAACGGCGCGCGGGCGTCGGCGGTGAACAATGCACTGGCGGTCGAGCCGCAAGCCGGCCACGGCACGAGCCGTAGCCGTGCCAGGGTGCCACCCAGCGGGGAAACGTCAATCGAGGTATTGGACCGTCAGGCTTTGCAACTTGGAGGCGAAGTGGCGGTCCGGCTTCGTCCTGCGGACTTCGCCGGGACAAGTCGCCGGGGTAGGCGGCGCGGCCTAATCCAAATACTGGACCGTGAGGGATTGGAGTTTCGGTGCGAAGTGGCGGTCGGTCCAGCCGATGAAGGCGTGGAGGAGTTGCCAGGGGTTGGCGGATTTGCCGGCCGCGGTAACCCGGGCGGTAATAGCCTGGCCGCGGGTGCGTTCGAGCGCGATCCGGCCCTGGTAGCGGAGGTGGTTCCATCGGGCGCGGTTGCGCTCCTTTCGTCCGAGGCGGCGAAAGGTGCCCCGGCCGCCAGCCGTCAGGCGCGCCACTTCGGATTGCATGGCGTCGAAGAGTTTAAAACCGCCGACGGGAACGATGCGGACGAGACGTTTCATGGCACATCCTCCGGGCATGGAACAGTTCAAATATACCCGTGGACGGGGGGATGACACAAGGAATTTTCGATTGCGGCCCGCCAGCGCCCCGGCGCGTACGCCGAAGGTTGCTGCGAAGCGCCCGGAGTCGTGAAACAGTCTTTTGACACAGCCCTGGAAGCCTCGGAGGCGCCCCTCCGTTAAGGCCAAGGCCGGACTACAGGACCAGGCCGGTGAGCATGTCGCCGACCCGGGACTGATCCCGGCAGACCCGTTGGAAGACGGGCAGGAGTTTCTCGTAGGTCGCAGCGGCGGCGGGGTCGGGCGTGGATACGTCCTGGACCTCGTGGAGCCGCTCGATCGGGCCGAAGTCGGGCCACAGGCCGGCGCCGACGGCCGCCACCGCCGCCGCCCCCAGCGATCCGGCTTCCTGGTCGACGTTCGTCTTGACGATCCTCGTGCCGAGCGCGTCGGCCAGGATTTGCCGCCACAACCGGCTCCGGCTGATGCCGCCGACGGCCACCATCTCGTCCCGCACGTCGCACAAGGCGCGCAGTTCGTCGAGGACGAGACGCAGGTTCAGGGCAATGCCCTCCATGGCCGCGCGGATCACGTCCGCCCGGGTGTGGCCGAGGTCCAGGCCGACGAAGGCCCCCCGGATGTGGGGGCTGGCGTCGAGGCTCGACCCGCCGGCCAGGCTCGGGTTGAAGAGCAGCCTGCGTGCCCCGACGGGCGAGCCGCCCGCCAGGGCCGTCATCGCCTCGTAAGGGTCCTTCCCGTCGCGTTCGGCCTGGGCCGAGAGGTCGGCGCACAGATTGTCGCGGACCCATTTGAAACTGGTGCCGGCCGAGAAGATGGCCACCGCCGACGTGAACATGCCGGGTAGGACGTGCGTGAACACGTAGGGCCTGGCCGACTCGTCCAGGAGGGGCTGCGACGACGAGACCGCAATCCAGGCCGAGGACCCGAGCGACGCGTACACGCTGCCCTCGGCGACGTTTCGCGCCCCGAGGGCCATGCACGAGTTGTCCACGCCGCCGCAGGCGACCTTGACGCGTCGCGGCAACCCCAGTTGGCGGGCGGCCTTGGGCGTCAACTCGCCCAGGATGTCGGTTGACGCCACGATGTCCGGAAACAGTCCCCGCCCGAGTCCGGCGGCGGCGAGGAGTTCCGGCGAGTAGTCCCACCCCAGCAGGTCGTACACGCCGCTGCCCGACGCGTAAGAGAAGTCGGTCGCAACCCGTCCGGTCAACTGGTAGTTGATGAAGTCCTTCGTGCCGACGACCTTGTCGATGCGGCGGAAAAGGTCCGGCTCGTTGTCGCGGTACCACAGGATCTTGAAGACCGTGTAGTGCGGCGCAGGGAACCCGTTGCCGGTGATGCGGTACCATCGCTTCTCGCCGACCTTCTCGAAGAATGCGGCGGCCTGCGACTGCGGGCGTTTGTCGGACCAGATGGGCGTCGCGTCGCGCAGAAGCGCCCCGTCGGCGCCCAGCGGCACGCAGCCCAGGCTGTGGCCGGAAATGGCGAGGCATTCAATGTCGTCCGGGTCGGCCTCGCCGGAGGCAAGCAACTGGTTGGTGCTTCTGACCACGGCGTCCCACCAGTCCATCGGCCGCTGCTCGTGCCAGCCGGTCTGCGGGTAACGGGTCTCGTAGGGGACGAAGGCGGCCGCCAGGCGCCGGCCGTCGGAGCCGTACAGCGAGGCCTTGTTGCCGCCGGTCCCCAGATCGTAGGCGATGATGGTTCTTCGTGCCATGGTGGCTCGCGTTCTCCTCGCCAGGCGCGTGCGCGCCCCTCTGCGTTCTCTAGACCTCGACGGCCCGGCCAGGCAGGGCGGCGCACGCCTCGAGGATTCTCGCGCCGGAGGCCAGGCTGATGCCGAACCGCGTGGCCCCTGCCCGGTAACATGCCACAAGCGTCTGGAGGTCGCGGATGCCGCCGGCGGCCTTGATGCCGGCCCTGTCGCCGACGACCGATTTTATCAGGGCAATATTGTGAGGCGTCGCGCCGGTGTCGGCCCAGCCGGTCCCCGTCTTCACGAACGCGGCGCCGGCCCGGACGCACAGTTCGGCGCCCCTGCGGATCTGGTCGTCGTTAAGGTAATGGACCTCGAGGATCGCCTTGACGGGCGTGCCCTCGGCGGCCTCGACGACGGCTCGGATGTCGTCCTCGACGTCGTCATGGGAACCGCTCCGCAGCAGCCCCACGTTCATGACCATGTCGAGTTCGTCGGCCCCGTCGGCCAGCGACTGCCTGGCCTCGGCCGCCTTCACGGCCGCGGTGTGCGCTCCCGACGGGAACCCGACCGTGCTGCCGACCGCCACCTCCGGCGCCTCGGAAAGGAGGTCGGCCAGCCGCCGCACGTAACACGGCAACACGAACGCCGCCACGCAGTGGTACTTCATCGCCTGGCCGGCAAGGTCGCGGACCTCGTCGAGCGTCACGTCGGTCCGGACGGCACTCAGGTCCACCATGCGAGCCAGTTCGTCGAGGGTCAGGCGCACCGCGGGTCAGTCCTCAATGCCGAACGCGGCTTTGAACGCGTCGGCGATCTCGGGATGGACCTTGGGGTTGATGCCGTCGGCGTCGTAGGCGATGCCGAGAGCATCCAGGTCGTGCTTCATCTGGACGGCTTCCTGCTCCGGGCCGACGCGCGGCGGGACGGCCCTGGAGAGCGGCACCAGCCACGCGTTGAGCGTGTGCCCGCCGTCCACCATCAGGTCGTGGCCGGTCACGTAGTTCGAGGCGGCCGAGGCGAGGAAAACCACGGCCCCGTAGAGGTCCTCCGGCCGCTCCACGTGGCCCATCGGCGTGAGGTCGCGGATCCGTTGCCGCACCACCAGGGGCGTCGAGGCATGCATCGGCGTCAGCACATAACTGGGACTGATACAGTTGACGTTGATGTTGTAGCGTCCCCACTCGGCGGCCAGCGTCCTGGTCATGTGGACGATGCCCGCCTTCGAGGCGTCGTACGAGGCGTTGCAGTTTGCGATGGTCGCCGACATCGAGGCCGTGTTGATGATCTTTCCCCCGGCGGGTTTCTGCCGGATCATCTGCTGCGCCTCGGCCTGGGCGCAGAGGAACACGCCCGTGAGGTTGACGGCGATGACCTTGTCCCAGGCGTCCTGGTCGAGTTCCTCGTCGGCGCCCAGGATGGCGATGCCGGCGTTGTTCACGCCGATGTCCAGCCGCCCGAAACGCTCGACTACCGACTTCACCATACCCTGGACCTGGGCCTTGCTGGTCACGTCGCACGTGACGAAGACGGCGTCGCGCCCCAGGGCCTTGAGTTCATCGGCGGTCTTGCGGCCGGTCTTCTCGTCGACATCGACAATGGCCACATCCGCGCCGGCTCCGGCCAGCGCCACGGCGCATGCCCGGCCGATGCCGACCGCCCCGCCGGTGACCAGCGCTTTCTTCCCCGTAAGATCAAAGAGGGACAAGTCTGCCATTACCATCTCCTTATCGCACTCCGGGGCGCAGGACTTCGCAAGAGCGGCGGCAACGGGCGTCGGGAAAACGGAAGGCGGCGACCTTGGCGGCGATGGCCTGGCCGCGAGCCGTCAGGCGCGCGACTTCGGATTGCACGGCGCCGAAGAGGTTAAAACCGCCGACGGGAACGATGCGGACGAGACGTTTCATGGCACATCCTCAGGGCGCGGAACGCGCGCGAATTCGATACCCTCCCCAGGATAGCCCTGAGGGGGAAAAAGAGCAAGGGAAAGACGGGCGAAGGCATATAAGACGGTGAGGCGAAGCGACGGAGTAATTGAGAAACGGGAACGGCGAAGGTGCAAAGAAGGACCGGAAGAAGCGAGAGGGGACAAGCAGGAGGAAGGCGGCGAGGGCCCTTGTGGCGGTGGCGACGCGGAAGGCGGGGCCCCGGAGTGTATTTACGGGACACCTGGGACCGGTTATAATACTTGAGGGGAGACCGAGCGCACGGGCCGGAGGAAGCAGGAAGGCGCGGACATAGGGAGGCGCGGCGGTGAAGGCGAAACGGGGCGGGTTCACCCTGATCGAGATGCTGGTGGTCATCACGATCATCGCGATTCTGGCGGGGCTTTTGTTTCCGGTGTTTCAGGCGGTGTTAGGGCCGGAGATCAGCAAGACGCAGTGCCAGAACCGGCTGAACCAGTTGGGGCAGATTACGCTGACGTGGTGCCAGGAGCACGACGGTTTTTTCCCGCGGCCGGTGCCAAGCGGAACGCAGGCGGGGTGGTGTTACGGGCTGGACTCGGGGAACGTGTGCATGTACCTGGGCTTGTACTGGAAGGGCAAGGTGGTGGGATCGCCCGAGATTTTTCTCTGCCCGATGCACGTGGAAGAGTTCTCGGCGTACCTGGTCACCGAGACGACCGCCCAGAGGCCCATGTACTGGAAGACGGACGACACGCAACACAAGAGCAACGCGCGGTTCTGGGGCAGTTACGCGATGAACTCCAATGTGTATACGAGCGCGAACGAGCCGCGACTCCATAGCGACTTCTCGTCGAACCACATCCTGTTCGTCGAGGAAGACCCTGTGAACAGCAACTTCAACGACAGCCAGATCGGGGAACTATCGGGCGAGGCGATCGCGGACCGCCACCAGGGGTACGGGTATATCGCGTGCATGGACGGGCACGTCACGAAGATGACACCGGCGGACTTCGCCGCGACGATGGCCTCCGACACGTCGAAGAAACGGTACTGGAAGCCGAAGTAACACCTTCGGCACGGGCCGGAGGAAGCAGGAAGGCGCGGACATAGGGAGGCGCGGCGGTGAAGGCGAAACGGGGCGGGTTCACCCTGATCGAGATGCTGGTGGTCATCACGATCATCGCGGTTCTGGTGGGGCTTTTGTTTCCGGCGTATCAGGCGGTGTTCCGGTCGGCGTACGAGACGCAGTGCCAGAACCACCTGAACCAGTTGGCGCAGGTTACAGTGGTGTGGTGCCAGGCGCACGACGGGCGGTTTCCCCCGCCGGGCGACTATTATGCCTTGACGAGGGGGGCGTACTCGTCGGGCTGGGCCATGGGTGGCACAACGTCGCGTAACACCTGGACAGTGAACAACGGGCTTTTCTACCGCCAAAAACTCATCGGCGACCTCAGCGTTTTCTGGTGCCCGATACACTTCGATGACTACAATGTCTACCGGCCGTCCCAAACGGACATCTATTGGATGACTGATGACCCAAGGCAACCGCCACACAAGTCCCCGACCCGCCTGTGGACAAGTTACATGATGAACGCCTACGTTTATGACCCGTTGGGGTTATCCATCATAACGGTCTCCGAGCCGCGGCTCCTCAGCGAGTTCTCGTCCAATCATTTCCTCTTTTTCGAAGAGCACGAGACGCAAGGGAATTTCTCGTGCACCGCACGAACACACGACGGCATCCTCGCCGATCGGCACCAGGGGTACGGGTACATAGCGTGCATGGACGGCCACGTCATCAAGATGACCACGGCGGATTTTAACGCCACAAAGACCTCAAGCCAGAGGAAGTATTACTGGACGCCGCGGTAAAGCGCACCCCCGGGGGGCGGTCGAACGAGCCGGTGGAGGAAGGGCGGCGACGGTCGCCCGTTTTCATGCGCCTCCCCCGGCCGGACTCCGGGAGGCGGAGGCCGGGGCGCCGCGGGGCTGAATGAGTTGACGGCCCGGCGGCGGGCCGGTACACTCTCTCGGATGAGCCCACGAGGCAAACGCGCCAACCGCCCGCCGAAGCCGCAGGCCGCGCCCGGGCCGGGCCAGGCCGCCGTCCTCCTCCTTTGCTCCGAGGAGCCGTCGCTCCGGCGTGCGTGGGAGCGTGCGTCGGCGCCGGCGGGCCTGAGGCTGGAGTCGGCGCCGAAAGCGACGGCGGAGCGGATCGCCTCCGCCGAGGCGCTGCTCGTCGTCGTGGACGCCGAGGTCGCGCGCGAGGCCGAGGGGCCGCTGGCCGAGGCGCTCGACGCCGCCGCCGGCCGATGCGTGTGGGCGGGCCCGGCGGAGGCGATCGGCCGGCTCGGCGCAGCCCGCGTCGAGGAGGCATACGACATTCTCGTGACGCCGACCTCGCCCGAAGCGCTGGGGCGGCACCTGAAGGGCTGGGCGCGGAACATCGAGCGGACGGCCGCGCTGGAGGAAGTGGGCGGGCGCGTGGAGCGGCTGGCCGAAGAGAACGACCGCCTGGCGGCGCGCGTGGCCGAGATGGAGACTCAGGCCGCCGTCCTCGGCCGGCAGCGCGAGCGGCTGGACCAGGCACTCGGGCGGATCCGCCAGGTGGCC
>Ga0307380_10002728_pt1 | contig 24749 bp, 15 predicted proteins | sample UN3MG_FD_202239 | JGI IMG/M metagenome (GOLD analysis project Ga0307380, IMG submission 202239) | Soil microbial communities from Risofladan, Vaasa, Finland - UN-3 | ecosystem: Environmental > Terrestrial > Soil > Coastal area > Acid sulfate soil | place: Finland: Risofladan, Vaasa | collected... | reverse complement strand
AGCCGCCAGCCCCGCCATCGATACGCACACACTCCACCAGTTATGCCCCATCGAATCCAGTGCATGAATACGCTTTTCACCCAGAATCCAGTCATCCAACGTAGGTTTGATACCGAGCCTGACCATTGAGCCGGCTATCGTCTTCCTCTCCTGCTCAGATAGATAATCATAAATGCTGTCGTACCCCAGAGCATAGCCATAGCAGAATCTGGCTGTGTTCAATTCCGAATGCCACGGTGGGTCCCGATTCGCATCACCTGCCCATCGGCTCAAAGTCCCGTAGTGGATAAGTGCATCTCTGAGTTTCTTCGCATATTTCTTTTCGCTTGTCATTCTATAAGCCAGCCCGAGGGTCCCAGCCATATCGGTAATCTGACTACTCGGCCTGCCGTAGTTGCCGTGCTGTCCGGAGCCACCCTCGGCATATTCCTTTGAAACCAGCTCCGCTTTAAGCAGTCTATCCGCACGTCTAAGAAGCTTGTTCAGGGCCTCACTGAAAAGTTTATCTTCGTCAGTGCGCTTGCGCAAACGCTCCAGCTTCTCAGCGGTGAACAGAAGCATCGGGCGTGATAATTTCCGCGTTTGCCTGGGCAATGCAGCTTCGCCCTCACGGTGAGCATTTTGCGCAAACGAAGCGGTACCCAAACAAAGAATAAGTATCGCACATAATATTGCAGCGGTCTTGCCTCGTAAAAATGATGTTGGAAATGTCATTGAAATCCTCCTGTAGATTCATCGAGTTTCAATAAAATCTTAGCAAATCAGACTTTTCGATACAAAGTCGCGGTCGTACTTATCTGTCCCAATATTCGTCTATTACCCGCTGGATATGAGGGTATCTGTCATCAGTTTCATTGTGCTTATTTCTTAATCGCAGCAGCTCGGTCTTCAGCTCTTTAATTACTGCGGCATATTTCCGTTCACCGTACAGATTGTTCATTTCGTACGGGTCATTTTTCATATCATACAGTTCCCAGCCGGGCCGGGTCGGTTTCGGGCCGCCCTTCTTGTAGTTTTGGCCATAGAAAAATATCAGTTTGTATTCTTTTGTCCGAACACCGAAATGCGCGGGATTGTCGTGGTGAGCCATATGCATCCAGTAGCGGTAATAAGTGGACATGGGCCAGTCGGCAGGTGTTTTGCCCTGCAGCAGAGGAACGAAACTTCGCCCCTGCATATAGCCGGGAGCCTTAACGCCCGCCAGTTCCAGTATCGTCGGTGCAAAGTCGGTGTTATTGATAATCTCGTCTGTGTGAATCCCCGGCTTAATCATCTCAGGATATCTTACAAGAAACGGCATCCGCATCGATTCTTCATACATCCAGCGCTTGTCGATATAATCATGCTCACCGAGCATCATGCCCTGATCGGACGTATAGATGATAATAGTATTGTCAATCTGTCCGCTGTCATCCAGATACTTAAACAGCCGGCCCAAATTATCATCCACCCCACGAACACACCGCAGATACTTCTTCAAATAACGCTGATACGCCGTCCGTTTGTATTGCTCATCCGGCAGCGACTGGTCAACAAACATATGATGCCCCATATTCCTTCGCTTGTTACGCTTACCGATTGATGTGCCCATACCTTCGGTTGCCTGCGAACCGTGTTTCGGCTGCCGCCACAAGCTCACAGGCTCAGGAATATCCACATCCTCGAAGAGCCAGTCATAGCGCTCGGCATTTTCGAAATTGTCATGCGGCGCCTTGTAATGATGCATCAAAAAGAAAGGTTTCGACCTGTCTCTGCCTTTGAGCCACTTGAGCGACGTATCGGTAATAACATCCGACGAGTGACGCGAATCATAAGATGTGAAGCGCTTTTCATTTTTTGGCCACTGCCCGCCCGACTCACGGAGAATCGGATTGAAATACGAACCCTGCCCCGGCAGCACGCAATAATAATCGAACGCAGGCTCCTCCTTCAGGTGCCACTTGCCAATCATAGCCGTCTCATAACCGGCCTGCTTCATCAGTCCGGGCAGATATTGTCTTTGGGGTTCGAGCCGCCCGCCCAGATCCAGAGCACCGTTGGTCTGGCTGTATTGGCCGGTCAGTATCGTCGCTCTGCTGGGAACACAAATCGAATTGGTACAAAAGCAGTTCTCAAATAGTATGCCTTCATTGGCCAGACGGTCAATATTCGGCGTCGGAGCGATTTGTGCTAATCGGCTTCTGTATGCACTTATCGCATGAGCTGCATGGTCATCGGACATGATATAAAGAATATTCGGGACCTTGCGTTTTTCGACCCTCTGGGCCGCCCATAATCCGCTCGTGCAAGCAACTGTCACAGCCGCTCCAAATTCTTTCAGGAACCTTCGTCTATCCATTTCAACACCTCAAATTACATAACTATATTTCCCCATTCATTCCCGCTCTGTTACTTTACTACTCGACTGTCGTAATCTTCAACGCGAAAGCATGTTCGCAGGGTTTTTTCGAGGGCATTTCGATTTTCAGTCCTTCCCTGTCCCGTTTCCAATTCATCCTGCCCCTGTGCCCTAACAGGTTGACATCAGTTATTTTTACAGCTCCCGGCTTTTCCGCCAGCGAGCGGATTGTTAAAGTCTCCCCGGCGCCCGGCCAGCCTAACACAATCGCGTAAATCGTCTTACCATCCTTGCTGGACGTGAAACGGATATCCTCGGACATATATGGTTTGTCCTTATTCTCGCTAAAACCGCCGCCTGTATTGCTTGTGGGGCCTTCGCCAAAGACTTGCCACGGCCGGGTCTTGTAAATCGCCTGGCCGTTAATTTTCAGCCAGTCACCAATGCCCAGCAGGATTTCCTGTGCCTGCGGAGGTATCGTACCGTCAGCTGCGGGACCAACATTCAAAAGCATACAGCCGTTCTTACTGACAATGTCCACCAGCACGTCAACAAGTTGATCTACAGATTTGTAGGCGGCAGATTTCTGATGAAACCACTGGCCGACAGATGTATCGGTCAGCCATGGATATGGCACAAGACTATCTTCACGCCCGCGTTCGAAGTCCAGAATACCGGTGTGCTCATGGATATGCTTATGCTTGTGAGCAACGCCGACCTGCCGCTTATTTCGCGCCGCCCAGTTGTAATAATCGGCGAACATTTGCTGCTGATATTCTGGTGTGATGCAATTGCGTTTTTTGTCACCCAGGCCGAAGTCGAACCAGGTCAGGTCCGGTTTGTATTTTTCCACTACTTCGTTGACCATACCCAGCCACTTATCCATAAACTCCCGGGTAGGCGGCGCTTCGGGTTCATGGGCCTGGCAATACAATCCGGCGTACTTCGGGTCGGCACCATCATATTTATAAGATGGCTCGAAGTATCGCCATGTGAAACCGTGATGAAACGTAGCAATGAACTTCATACCTCGCTTGCGAATGGCCTTTTCCAGCTCAGCGGTTATGTCGCGCTTCGGTCCCTTATCCATGCTGTCCCACTCGGTATAAGCCGAATCCCACATGGCAAAGTTGTCGTGATGTATGGCCACCGGCCCGGCAAACTTCGCCCCGGATGCTGCAAACAATTTCGCCCATTGCTCGGCATCGAAATTCTCGGCCTTGAACATGGGAACGATGTCTTTGTAGCCGACTTTATTCTGGTCGCCAAAACGTTCGATATGATACTTAAAGGTCGGGCTGTTTGACATGTACATATTGCGCCCATACCACTGGACACCGCCCGGCCCATCTTCAGAGCCTACGGTAACCGGCCCCCAGTGAGTATAAATGCCAAACTTGGCGTCCCGGAACCACTCAGGAACCTCATGCTTAGCTAATGACTCCCATGTCGGTTCGTAACTACTACTCTTTGCCGCAGATTCAGATGCACAACCTGCCATTATCGTTATTGCAAGTATTAAACTACAAACAATAATAACAACGATAGTTTTCTTCATTATACAAATCACTCACAAAGGAATATTTGCTTTTTGACAGGCTCAAGTATTCGTTTCAGGCACCTTTGTAAATAGCCGTTGTCTTAAAGGACAAACAAGAAGACTCCTCATTTGTAAAATTGTACGATTTTGCAGCCGGAAGTATATCATCTTTTTCAGACAAAATACAGAATTAGCCGGGTAATATAAGAGAACCGCAAAATACATTTTATTGAGTATATGCTACATTTTTGTAGCGAATAATATATCACAATACATATATGTCTCGCTTTTTCCCTGACTACAGGCATTGAGTTATTACGTAACTTATTGGATAGCATATAGTTACATCTACTCTTTCAGAATATTCCCACCTTGGCACACCTATTGCTTTATAAAATTAGCATGTTAATTATCAGTAAGTAAGTGCTTAGAAGGTTAAAAACTGGATTCGAAATTTAAGAAAAGGATATTGAGAACAATGAAAAAGGCAAAGTTGTTGCTGGTAGTATTAAGTATGGTGGTATTTAGCAGCGGGGTGGTTTTAGCTGAGGACGAAATCGGTTTTGAACTTTCGGCTGACTATTCCGGAAAGTACATCTGGCGAGGCCAGAACCTATCCGATGACCCGGTTTTCCAGCCGGGCATCAGCGCCACTTACGGAAACTTCACCGCAGGAATATGGGGCAATCTTGACTTGACCAATATCAATGACAGAAATGCTAATTTCCTGGAAATGGATTACTATCTGGATTGGTCGGATGATCTGCCGGATGTTGAGGGGGTTAGCTATTCGGCCGGTTTAATCTACTACGATTTTCCGGGTAGTTATGCCGATGGCTCAAAGCTTCCAGATACCTTAGAAGCTTACCTGGGATTAAATTTTGATTTACCGGCGAATCCGTCCATTACCTTATACCATGACCTGGATGAGGCTGAGGGCACCTATGTTTCTTTCGGGATAGGACACAGTGTAGAACAGGTACTGGAACTCAGTCCGGGCGTTCCGGTCGCTATGGATATCAGTGCTACTCTCGGATGGGGCAGCGGTTCATACGATAAATACTACTGGGGCACCGACCAAAGCAAGATAAATGATTTAGTTCTCTCAGTCTCTTTTCCCATAGATATAGCGGGATTGACGATTACGCCGAGCCTGAACTATGTAACGCTGCTGAGTGATGATATACGCGATACAGATACTTATGGAACGGACAGTGATTTCTTCTTCGTTGGCATAGGTTTAACTAAGAAATTTTAAGACGTTTACTATGAGATTTAAGAGTAGAAAAATGAGAACTACAGTGATTTGCTTTGTATTGTTACTGATGATTGGCTTATGCGAACCGGTGTTCGCAGCCGAGGCTTCCGATGGAACGATATCGCCTGTTGACGCGGCCAAGGAAGAGGTGCAATTGAACATCAACATTGTCTGGACGTGCATAGCGGCATTTTTAGTGTTCTTTATGCAGGCCGGTTTTGCCATGGTCGAAGCGGGTTTTACCCGGGCCAAGAATGCCGTAAATATCCTTATGAAAAATCTGATGGACTTTTCCGTAGGAACCTTAGCGTTCTTTCTTATCGGATTCGGCCTGATGTTCGGCAAGAGTAACGGCCTGTTCGGTACAACACTTTTCGGCATGAGCGGCGTTGAACCAGGCTCCGACTGGAGCTGGACGTTTCTGATATTCCAAACGGTCTTTGCAGCCACAGCGGCTACAATTGTTTCCGGAGCTATGGCCGAGAGAACGAAGTTTGTCGGATATCTGGCATACAGTTTTTTTATAACACTATTTATTTATCCGATTTTCGGTTCCTGGGCATGGGGCGGCCTGCTCGACGGCCGCGGCTGGCTCGAAAATTTAGGATTTCTGGATTTCGCAGGCTCAACGGTTGTGCACTCAATAGGTGGCTGGCTGGCCTTGGCCGGTGCGATTATGTTAGGGCCCCGTCTCGGCAAATACGGCCCCGATGGCAAGCCGAAGGCAATCCTGGGTCATAATATACCTTTGGCGGCACTGGGCGTATTCATTCTGTGGTTCGGCTGGTTTGGCTTCAATCCGGGCAGTACGACAACCGGAGACGGCTCGATTGGTTATATCGCCGTAACGACGAATTTAGCCGCAGCGGCAGGTGCCATTATTGCAATGATTGTTTCGTGGATGATAATGAAGAAACCCGATGCCTCTATGGCACTCAACGGGGCACTTGCCGGTCTTGTTTCTATCACCGCACCTTGTGACGGTGTCTCGCCGGTAGGGGCAATTATGATTGGAGCTGTTGGCGGGTCTATAGTCGTACTAAGCGTACTTTTCATCGACAACATATTAAAAATTGACGACCCTGTCGGCGCAGTTAGTGTACATGGTGTTTGTGGTTTATGGGGAACATTATCTGTAGGCTTGTTCAATATGGAAAGTGGTCTTTTCTATGGTGGTGGCCTGAAGCAGTTAGGTGTACAGGCTCTTGGTGCCGGAGCAGCTTTCCTCTGGGCTTTCGGTCTCGGACTGGCCCTGTTCTATGGAATCAAAAAGACCATCGGGCTGCGCGTTACCGACGAGGAAGAACTCAAAGGACTCGATATCGGCGAGCACGGTATGGAAGCGTATGCCGGCTTCCAGATTTTTACCACAACATAAAATATACATAGTTATTAATTGGAGATTCTAAAATGAAGCTTATAATAGCGTATATTCAGCCGCATAAACTGCAGGATGTTAAAAAGGCCCTGTATAAGGCAGAAGTTTGCAAGATTTCCGTAACGAATGCCCTGGGCTGCGGTGAGCAGCATGGATACGAAGAAAGCTACCGCGGAATTAAATTCGAAGTAAATCTGCTTAAGAAGGTCAGAATCGAAATAGCAGTAAACCAGGACTTTGTGGAGAAAACAGTCGAGGCAATTATCGAAGGTGCGAAAACAGAAAAAATCGGCGATGGAAAAATATTTGTATTGGATCTGTGCGAGTGCATACGCATTCGTACAGGCCAAAGAGGTCAAAAAGCGATTGGTTAAGTATCGAACTTAATCCGTAATAAATACTTCAGAAATAGTGTGCTAAATAAATAAGGAGACACATGATGAATAAATGTTGTCAATCAGTAACTGAGATCTTTGGCTCCAATGTTTTTAATGACTCGGTTATGCGTGAGCGCTTACCAGAGAATGTTTATAATTCATTAAGGAAAACGATCCAGGGATATGAACCTCTTGACCCCGTGCTGGCGGGTGTAATCGCCAACGCAATGAAAGACTGGGCGATAGAAAAAGGAGCCACGCATTTTTGCCACTGGTTCCAGCCTATGACAGGTCTTACAGCGGAAAAACACGATTCGTTTATTTCCCCCACGCCCGACGGCAGGATTATGATGGAGTTCAGCGGCAAAGAGCTTTGTCAGGGAGAGCCCGACGCCTCTTCATTCCCCTCGGGCGGGCTGCGGGCGACATTCGAGGCACGCGGCTATACCGCGTGGGATTGCACCTCGCCGGTTTTCATCAAGGAGGACGGCGAAAATGTCACTTTGTATATCCCCAGCGCATTTTGCTCGTACACAGGCCAGGCCCTGGACAAGAAGACACCTATGCTGCGATCAATGGAAGCTCTGAATAAACAGGCAATGCGAGTTCTTCGCGCTCTCGGCAATAAAACTTCGCAGCATGTGCTGGCAACGCTCGGGCCGGAGCAGGAGTATTTTCTTGTTGACCGCTCGTTCTATGAGAAACGTCTGGATCTTGTGCTGACGGGACGAACTCTTTTGGGTGCCCCCTCACCAAGAGGCCAGGAGATGGATGACCATTATTTTGGCACTCTCCACGAAAGGGTGGCGTCGTTCATGCACGAGGTGAACACTGAGCTGTGGAAGCTCGGTGTTTCCGCCAAGACACAGCATAACGAAGTTGCGCCGGGACAGTATGAGTTGGCTCCGGTGTTCGCCACGGTTAATGTCGCTACGGACCATAATCAGTTAACAATGGAGACGCTGCAAAAAGTTGCTGCCCGTCATGGTTTCGTCTGCCTGCTGCACGAAAAGCCATTTGTCGGCGTGAATGGTTCGGGCAAGCACAATAACTGGAGCCTGGTAACAGATGATGGAACAAACCTGCTTAATCCCGGCGAAACTCCGCACGACAACATGGTCTTTTTGGTTGTGCTCTGCGCTGTTGTCAGGGCGGTTGACAAGTACGCCAGGCTGTTGCGAGCCAGTGTCGCCAATGCCGGCAATGAACACCGGCTTGGTGCAAACGAAGCACCGCCGGCGATAGTCTCGATTTTCCTCGGTGACCAGTTAACCGACATTTTTGAACAGCTCGCAGCCGAGGGGGCAAAGACATCGAAAAAGGGTGGCGAACTCAAGCTGGGTATTTCAAGCCTGCCGCCTCTGCCGAAAGATTGTACCGACCGCAACCGGACCTCGCCTTTTGCATTTACAGGCAACAAATTCGAGTTTCGGATGGTCGGTTCGACGCAATCAACCGCAGGGCCGACTTTTGTGCTCAATACAATCGTTGCCGATGTTCTGGCAGAAATTGCCCATGAGCTGGAAAACGCCGCCGATGTTACAACCAGCGCACAGGGGATTCTTAAAAGAATTGCCACTGAACACTCCAACGTGATCTATAATGGGGATAACTACTCGGCCGAGTGGGTCAAAGAGGCCCAAAAGCGAAAATTGCCGAATATTTGCTCTACGGTTGACTCGCTCAATACCATAATGGACGAAGAAAACGTCAATGTTTTTGAGAGGCAAAATGTACTGACTAAAGCCGAACTTCACGCGCGAACCGAGATTTTACTTGAAGCCTACAGTATGCAAATCAATATTGAGGCTTTGACAATGTTGAATATGGTCAAAAGGCAGATTCTGCCTGCATGCGTGGAATATTCTTCCCGCTTAGCCGGTGCGGTGGAATCCATCAGCTCGGCCGGTGTCTCTGCCGGCACACAGAAAGCAATGCTCGAGAAGCTTTGCGGTCTGATTAGCTCTTTGGACGAGGGTGTGAAAAAACTTGAAAAGGATACCGGCAATGCCGGCGAAATAGCTGATGTTTCCAAACAGGCTGAATACTACAGGGAGGTTGTTATCGAAGCAATGTCTAAAGTTCGACGAGTGGCTGACCAGCTGGAAGCTATTGTTGACGCCGAACTTTGGCCGCTGCCGACCTATGCGGAGATGTTGTTTCTGAAGTAAGATAATTGTCTATTTACATTATCAAACATAAAAAACAGTTGGAATTGTGTTTTGGTCAAGGCTTGCTCAGAATTGCCCGGGTTGCTTACAGGCTGTTTAACAGAGCAAGCCTTGCTCATTGAATATTTTAAAAAAATACTGCTGAATTCATATATAAATATGATTTATAATATGTATTAGCGGAATCCACAGACCAAACAGAAAAAAATGCAGTATAATATAAGAGTTTGTTCTTGAAACATTCAAAGATGTTATATTGATTGGGCCTTGCTCAATAGTAATTCCAATTTATCGAAAAAGACATATAGCCGGATATGGGTTTTATAGATGGCGAAAAAATTAACAAATCAAGGTTTATATGAGGTTCGTCGCGAGCATGATGCCTGCGGTATCGGTGCGGTTGTAAATATTTCCGGCAAACGGGAACATTCGATTATCGAATACGGTAAGGAGATTCTGGTCAATCTTCATCATCGCGGAGCAGCGGGCGCCGATGAAATAACCGGCGACGGCGCCGGGATTCTATTTCAGATTCCACACGAGTTTTTTACCGCCGAATGCGAAAAGCTGGGCTTTTCGCTTCCTTCAATCTCAGAATACGGCGCTGGTATGGTGTTTGGCTCGAAAGATACCAAGCTGAGAGAACAATGTGACGGCATATTAGTAACTTCAATTGAGCATTATGGTTTGAAAGTGCTCGGGTGGCGTCAGGTGCCAACTTCCAACGACTGCCTCGGTCAAATCGCATTAGACGCCGAGCCTTCGGTCAAACAGATTTTCGTAGATGGCGCCGGTCTTAAAAGCGAAGACCTGGAACGGCGTCTGTATCTTGCACGCAAACGAGCGGAAAGACTGGTAAAAGAAAAACATGGCGATAATGGTCGGGATTTTTATGTGGCATCGCTTTCCTGTAGAACCATCTGCTATAAAGGCATGTTTATGGCCTGGCAGTTGTTCGCATACTATCCGGACCTTGCCGAGAAGAGTTTGAAATCCGCTCTTGCGATAGTCCATCAACGCTACAGCACAAATACATTTCCGAACTGGCAGCTGGCCCAGCCATTTCGCTGCATAGCTCATAACGGCGAGATAAACACACTAAGCGGCAATCGCAACTGGATGAAGGCCCGCGAGGTACAAATGGCCAGCGATGTATTCGCTGATAACATAAGCGATCTGCTTCCGATTTTGAAATCCGAAGACAGTGACTCAGCCTGCTTTGACAGTGCTCTTGAGCTTCTTGTTCGTTCCGGCCGGAGTATGCCCCATTCGATGATGATGATGATTCCCGAGGCTTTCGGGCCAAAGTATCATATCAGTACCGATAAACGTGCTTTCTATGAATATCACTCTTCAATAATTGAGCCCTGGGACGGCCCGGCGGCGATGGTATTTACCGACGGCCAAATCATCGGCGGAACGCTGGACCGTAATGGCTTGAGACCCTGTCGTTACCTTGTTACGACAGACGGCCTGGCGATTATTGCCAGCGAAGCGGGAGTTGTGGAATTTCCACCGGAAAAAATCCGCAAAAAAGGACGTCTTAGACCCGGACACATGTTTTTAGTTGACACAGAGGAAGGGCGCGAAATTTCCGACAATGAAGTAAAAAGCAAGATTGCCCGGCAAAAACCGTACCGCAGGTGGCTTGACGAAAACAGAATTGAGCTTCGCGGCTTATTTGACACACCCAAGCTTGTTAAAACTAACCCGCGGACTATAGCCCAAAGGATGAGGGTATTCGGTTATACACGAGAAGAGCTTCAGATGATTTTGACGCCGATGGCTGCCAATGGCCAGGAGCCGGTGGGTTCGATGGGTAATGATACGCCTCTTGCGGTGCTTTCCGATAAGCATAAGCTGTTGTTCAATTACTTCAAACAGCTCTTCGCACAAGTAACAAATCCGGCGATTGACCCTCTTCGTGAAGGGCTGGTTATGAGCCTGATGGTGTTTACCGGTAAAAAGCGAAATCTTCTGGCCGAGACTCCGCAGCATTGCAGACAGCTTAAGCTGCCGCATCCTGTTCTGACCAGCGAAGATATCGAGCGGCTGCGTTCTGTCAGCCGCGACGACTTTAAGGTTACTACGGTTTCGTCTGTTTTTGAGGCCGACACTTCTGACCCGGCAGGCAGTCTCGGTCGCGGACTGAATGAGCTGATTAATGCCGCAGAGACGGCAATCAACGAAGGGGCCTCATTAATTATCATAAGCGACCGTGATATTTCTGAAACCAAAGCACCTATTCCATCACTGCTGGCAACGGCGGCGGTTCACCATAGTCTTCTGAAAAGTGGTAAACGCTGCCGGGCCGGTTTGATTATCGAGAGCGGTGAGCCAAGAGAGGTTATGCACTTTTGCCTTTTATGCGGCTTCGGTGCCAACGCATTCAATCCATATATGGCGTTTGAAATACTTAACCAGCTGCAAAAGAAGGGTGAACTGCCCGCCTCTATGGAACCGACCCAGATAGCAGACAACTATATTGCTGCAATTAAAAAGGGCATCCTGAAAACGATGAGCAAGATGGGTATTTCAACCCTTCGCAGCTATACTGGCGCCCAGTTGTTCGAAGCGATTGGATTAAATCGCAGTTTTATAGATGAATATTTTACCGGTACAAGCTCAAGAATCGGCGGAATCGGACTCCAGGAGGTCGCACAGGAAGCAATCGCCCGCCATAAGTCGGCATTTGAGCAGCGCCCCGCCGGGGCGCTCGAACTGGACTTCGGCGGTGAATACCATTTCAGAAATAACGGCGAACAGCATCTCTGGAACCCGACAACAATATCAAAACTTCAGTATGCCGTTAAATACAACGATTCGAAAGCCTATGATGATTATGCAAATGCCGTAAACGATCAGTCCAAAAAATTATGTACATTGCGCGGGCTGTTCGAGTTTACTCCGGCTCAGGCGATTGCCATTGACGAAGTGGAGCCTGCCGGCGAAATAGTCAAGAGATTCTGTACCGGTGCAATGAGCCACGGTTCCATAAGTAAAGAAGCACACGAGTGCATGGCTATAGCTATGAACCGCCTGGGCGGAATGAGTAACACCGGAGAAGGCGGAGAAGACCCTTCGAGATATATACCGGGGCCAAATGGCGATTCCACAAACTGCGCCATCAAACAGGTAGCCAGCGGCAGGTTCGGCGTTACGATAAACTACCTCGCTAACGCTAAAGAACTACAAATAAAGATTGCTCAGGGTGCCAAGCCGGGCGAAGGTGGACAGTTGCCGGGGCACAAGGTAACCAAAGAAATCGCCGAGTTGCGATATTCGACGCCGGGCGTTACGCTCATATCTCCGCCTCCCCATCACGACATATATTCGATTGAGGACCTTGCACAGCTTGTCTATGACCTTAAATGCAGCAATCCGGGAGTCAAAGTATCGGTAAAACTGGTCGCCGAGGTAGGCGTGGGCACTATTGCCGCCGGCGTTGCCAAGGCCAACGCCGACGAGGTCCTTATCAGCGGCCACGACGGCGGAACCGGCGCAAGTCCGCTTTCTTCAATTATGCATACCGGCTGCCCATGGGAACTCGGCCTTGCCGAAACTCAGCAGGTGCTTGTAATGAACGGCCTGCGGGACAGAATAAGAGTCCAGACCGACGGCCAGTTGAAAACAGGCAGGGACGTTATTGTGGCGGCTTTATTAGGAGCAGAGCAGTTTGGTTTCGCCACAACAGCTCTGGTCTCGCTTGGCTGTACAATGCTGCGAAAATGTCACGAAGGCGCCTGCACATTTGGAATCGGAACCCAGGACCCCGAACTTAGAAAACGCTTTGCCGGCAAACCGGAATATATTGAGCGGTTTATGTATTTTATTGCCGAGGAAGTCCGGCAAATTATGGCACAGCTCGGCTTTAAGAAATTCGAAGATATGATTGGAAGAGCCGAACACCTGGGAATCCGCAAAGCAATTGAACACTGGAAAGCAAAAGGGCTGGATTACTCGGCGATTTTCCATCAGCAGGCTGCCGGCGACGGCAAAGCCTTACGGCTAAGCTCAAAACAACCCAATAAGCTCGAAGACCATATTGACTGGCAGATTCTAAAAAAAGTCGAATCCGCTATCGAAAATAAAGAAAAAACAAAAATCGAACTGCCGATTCGCAACACAAACAGAACAGTAGGTACTATTCTGAGCAACAAGATTGTTAATAAATACGGCCCGCAGGGATTGCCGGATAATACTCTGGAGATTGTTTTTAGAGGTTCCGCGGGGCAGAGCTTCGGGGCGTTCCTGGCTCCGGGTATAACTTTAAGGCTGATAGGCGAAAGTAACGACTATCTGGGCAAAGGTCTTTCTGGGGGTCGAATCGTCGTTAAGACGCCCGACAAGTCACCATTTATAGCACATGAGAATATCGTTGTAGGCAATACGCTGCTTTATGGTGCCACGAGCGGGGAAGTTTTTGTTAACGGCATGGCGGGTGAACGGTTTTGTGTACGTAACAGCGGAGCAACCGCAGTTGTCGAAGGTCTCGGTGACCACGGGTGCGAATATATGACCGGCGGAACCGTCGTGGTCCTCGGCAAAACGGGCTGCAATTTCGCCGCTGGCATGAGCGGCGGAACGGCGTACGTTCTCGACGAGATGCAGTTGTTCGATACACTCTGCAATCTCGACATGGTTGAGCTGGAAACCGTCTGGCGGAAAAGCGACAAAGATATGCTCTTTGATTTGATTCAACAGCATCTGAAATGGACTCACAGCAAACGTGCCCAATATATTTTAGACACATGGTCGGATATGGTGGGCAAATTCGTCAAAGTTGTCCCGATTGATTATCGTAAAGCCCTTGAAAAAATGCGAGCGGCCGAACAACGCCACACCGAAACAACACCTGCTACCGAGGAGGTGTTTTAATGGGTGAGACTAAAGGTTTCTTAAAATATAAACGCCGGCCGGCCGGACATCGACCTGTCGAGGAGCGGATTCAGGACTTCAAAGAGCTTAACCTGCCCCTCAGTCCGGATGCAATTCACCAGCAGGCGGCAAGATGTATGGATTGCGGAATACCTTTCTGCCATGGGGCGGGCTGCCCTATTAACAATTCCATACCTGATATGAATGAGCTGGTATATAAAAATCGCTGGGAAGATGCCTGCCTGATGCTTCATTCAACCAACAATTTTCCCGAGATTACAGGCCGGGTGTGTCCTGCCCCGTGTGAGACGGCGTGTACGCTTTCCATCAACGATGAGTCCGTGTTAATAAGGCACATTGAGTTTCAAATAGTTGAACGTGGATTCGAGCAGGGCTGGATCAAGCCGATACATCCCTTGCACAAGACAGGCAAACGTGTCGCCGTGATAGGTTCCGGACCTGCGGGCCTTGCAGCGGCACAGCAACTGGCTCGGGCCGGACACGATGTGGTCGTCTTTGAAAAAGACAAGAAGATCGGAGGAATATTACGTTACGGCATCCCGGATTTCAAACTCGAAAAACACATTATCGACCGGCGGCTTGAGCAGTTAATCGCCGAAGGCGTCGAGTTCCAGACCGATGTGAATGTTGGCAAGGATATTTCCCCTCATTATTTACAGAAGATGTTCGATTGTGTCTGTCTTACTATGGGAGCGGGCCAACCCCGCAACCTTAATATACCCGGCAGAGGATATGAAAACATTTTTTATGCAATGGAATTCCTGAGGCTGCAGAACAAGATTGGCTCGGGTGAGCCAATAAATAAACCCGGAACTATTTCAGCTAAGGACAAAGTCGTAGTCGTAATAGGCGGCGGAGATACAGGCAGCGACTGTGTGGGAACCGCCCGCCGGCAGGGAGCCAAAAAAATATATCAACTGGAAATTTTGCCCAAGCCTCCGGACAGCAGGCCGCCCGATACACCATGGCCCGAGTGGCCGCGTATTATGAGAACATCTTCATCTCATGAGGAAGGCTGCGAACGGCAATGGTCCGTATGCACCAAAAAGTTTTCGGGAGGAGGGGGAATCATTGCCGAAGAGCTGCACGGCTGCCAGGTGGAATGGATTAAAAAGACCGACGGCTGGAAAATGAAAGAGCTGCCGGACACCGATTTCTCTCTCAAATTTGACCTTGCGCTTTTAGCTCTCGGATTTGTGCACGTTACCCACGAGGATTTGATAAACAATCTGGATTTGAAACTGGATGGCCGTGGTAATATTGCCGTCAATAATTATCAGACAAGCCAGCCATGGATATTTGCGGCCGGCGACACAATCTCCGGAGCCTCCTTAGTTGTACGCGCCATCAACAGCGGACGCCAGGCCGCGGCTGCAATTGATAAGTGGTTAAAAAGAGAAAAATTAGAAAGAAGCTAAAGCTTGACTGCGGCACTAAGATTACTATGAAGGTGCCGCTGAAAATCGGTCAAACAAGCCAATGGCCTGTAGGTAACCTGACCCACGAACAGGCCGGAATCACATCTCCAACAGCTTAAATGTCTTATTATAAAAGAATGCTCAGATCATCCACCAGTGTCCGGGACTGACGGATTTGAGCCTGAATTCTCTTTGGTCTTTTGGCAGAGATTCAAGCAGCTCGGCGGCCTTTTTACCGATGGCCTCGGCGGCCAAATCAACATTCCTTTCGCCAACTTTACTCGATGCGTGCTTGCGGGGGTCCAGTCCGCCAATACCGTCGGGAGGTTTCATATTAGGGGCAAGAGGGCCGGTCCCCAGTTCGGACAGGTCCACAAGCCCGGGATAAAAGAACATCATATCCGACGTCTCCCATTTGGCTGCATGGTCTGTGTTCGATTCCGGCCCCCGGCTGAGCGTAATCTCCCAAAGCCCGATTCCTCTAACGCTGCCGTCCGCCACCACAGGCTCAAGCGCTTTATTAATCATATCGATTTGCTGCTGAACATTATGGCCCGATACTCCTATAATTACACGAAAGCCCGAGGATTTAAGGCGTTGGAACAGGTCGGTTATCACCGGCACAAGGTGGTCTCTATTGAATCCGCTGTGAAAGTACACCGGAGGATATACCACTCCCCCGAACTTTTCCGCACACTTGACGAGAATGCCGTGAGCTTTCAGGGCATCGGTGCCAAGCGGCAGATGCCGGCCATGCCACTCGATGCAGCCGAACGGGACATAAGCCACGGGAAACTTCCGCCCGGCCGCTTCCAACTGCCCCGGCCTCATGAACTGCATCTGCACGACAGGTGAGAGCTCGCTGCCTTGCGTATCTCCTGCATCCGCCGTATTTCCTGTCTTTACAGGTCGCTGCGTCCCGGAGTAGTCCTCACCACAAACATCGAACACAAAAAGACAGCTCGCAGCTATGAAGCCAACCAGGCCGGGCAAAAACCCTAAAACATTGCCGGTATTCTTTCTCATTCTTTTAGCCTCCTTTACAAGCACCGAACGATATTTATATTTAATCCCGACTTTTTCACCATCCAAAGCCGGGCTTAGCGACTGGGAAAGCCCCGGCCTGCTCGGCTCTAAAAGTGAGCGTATCGATATCAATATGCCATATTATTGCAGCCCAGGCAAGAAAATAGGAAGCTTCTTCGATGCACACGAGCCAGGCCTGACCGGCTTGCTGGAATAAATGCGGAAAGTCGTTATATACGGAAAAATCATTAAATTCGGAAAAAACGTTACATTCGGTACGAGCAGTGGCACTTAGTTATAGTCTTTGATGATTGTTATTCCATGGAAGGAGGCAGTAAAACGTGTTGAATATAAGCTGATACTTGAATTCCTGCTCTACTCTACCCTCTCCTCTAACAAGCCCCTGCTTTGTTTAATCCTCTCCTCTGCAAAGCAGGGGATCTTTCATAACATAAAGGTTTACCCCCTCGCTGGAACCTTAGCTTCCATCAAGCCCGGCCGGGGGCATTAACAAGAACAGGGTGTTTCCCGAACTATATATTGTTTCATGCAATTGTCGATGATATCATCTTTGGTAATGTCGGCTATATCGGCTTGTTTGCCATCCTTCATTATCATCGCTTCACCTTGTTCCTCACGGCCGCTTTGATATCGTGACAGATAACTGGTATGCACTGTGGTCTTAATAGCTCCGGTATATACGTTGATAACATATCTGAATTCTACTCTGTTTTGAAAGCGAACCTCCAGCTCTCTGGAAAGTTTACTTCCTCCGAAAGTACAGGCTTTTCTTTCATATTTATAGAATTCTGCGGCCAAATCCCGTAAAGCCGGATCAACTACGGCACACAGAAATTTATCTGCCGCCTTGTGCGGTTTTATTGCGGCAGCATCGGGATTTATCTTTTGATTTTGTTTTTCAAACAAATCGGTCAACTTTTCTTTCCAGTCCGCCATTTTTCACCTTACCTTTACTTGCTTTTCAGATGTTGATAATTAGCCAACAATATTTCTTCGAATACTCGGCAAATTCACGTTACAGCCCTATGAAACAAAGTCTTTGGCTGTTTTCAGCATCTTTGGCTTATGTCTCCTGTTTACTTCGGCAAAAATGATGCCCTAAAACAGTTCGAAACAGGGTTTTTCCGGCCGAAAAGAAGGCCGAACCCGGGATTTTTAATCATCCAAAAAAGCTGCGATTACACGAATTTTAATAAAACAGGAGATTTTATCGAGCGTGATATAGCTATTAAGGCCTTTTTTATCGGAGTACACAATTAACAGTATGCTTTTTTTAGAGGTCTCAAAGACCGTCATTCCGAACGGAACTCATCGAAGTGTTCGTATAAATCGGGCGTCAAAAACATGAAATTAAGTTAAAAAAGGGCTTTTCTATACAAATATTTTTAACTCCATATCTTTGCTTCCTGCAGCATATTTCTTAAACTTTAACTGTAGGAGTCATGTGAATACGAGTCTGACAGAAGATTATAATAACGCCGGCTATCTTAGCTGAAGGAAAAATTGCTGTTGTCCTTTTGTGATGGTCAGCGTTCCTTAATACAAGGAGATGTAGATATGAAAAAGGATATCAAAAATAACGAAGTCAAAAAAGATGGATTAGCCAGTGCAGTCGAATCACTGGAGATAATTGTCGACGCTTTGGAGCAGTGGCTCCAGGAGCAAAGAGATAGATTTAAGCATACCTCCAAAGCCTTCCGCAAAAAGTGGGTTTCAGACTGGTTCTCAGATTTCTATGTTATGAAATTTTTCAAAGATGTGGAACACCAAAGGCGGTTTGACGATATTTTGGATACATTCAAAGTATTTATGCCCGAGATGGTCGGGCCGCTGAAAGAGGTATGGAACAGCTTTTTGCGAAGCGTCAAATTTATGCAGCAGGTTGAAAGGGACAAGGAAAGAATAGAGAAAAGTCACGACCTTGGATTTTGGTGTGTTAACTTTTTCGACACGGCGGCGGTCCCATCGGTAGAACGTCTTAGGCAATTAATAAGACGTACAAGTGAACTCTCATCGGAACAGAAGCAAACAGAAGAATTCAAAAAGCAGATAGAAACACTAAAGAAACGACCGGATGGTGTGCTGAGCAGGCAGGTCGCCGAGGTATTGAAGTCCTCTCCATCGAATATTTCTGCTTCTGATATAGCGGCACTATTAAATAAAAAATATGTCGGAGAATATGAACCTACCAGTCCCTGCTCGGTCGGAAAAACAGAAAACTGGAAAAAGCATCGTAGGAATATGAAAGTTAAGATAAATTCTTAAGAAGATGAGGCCGGAAATGGACAATACAAAAAACCAATGTCAAAGCTGCAAATTTTTCTCCAGGAGCGGCTCAAAAGGCTATTGCCACCGTTACCCGCCACAAGCATGCGTGGTGGATGAACAGGGCAGCTCAGCAACTTTATACCGTATTCCTGAAGTCCATGAAAACGGTTATTGCGGAGAATGGCAGAATGGCCGGCAAGAAACGAAGGCCGAAGAATTGGTAATGTCTGAATGCCGCAAAAAAGACTAACTGTTCATTGCCCGGATTTAGGTGTGGATTAGAATAAGGCGGTTATATTTGTTTGCGGATTCTCGGATAACGTCCATTATCTTTCAACTTAAAAGCATATTAGTAACTATTTACAAAGCCGTTTCGTCTTAAAAACAACCGGGGCCTATACCGAATCAGTATAGGCCCCGAATTAATCCAACACCTAATTCAATTCCCACTAAAGTGAGAACCTAATTAGTCTCACATCCTTTTCCTAAATCAGGAGTTATCTATTCGACTTCAAACGCGCCGATGTCATAGCCGGCACCTTGCGGGCGTGTATCACCATTATAGTCATTCGTCAAAGTCACGCCGACAGTGGCCGGATCCACACCGCCGTCAATGGCTTCTGATCCGGCTCCTGGGACTAAATCAGCATCCAGCAGCGGGTCGCTAAGAATACTGCCCGTCTCTATGTCCGGTCTCTGTGTGTTGTCTGCGGCGTTACCGTTTTGGAGCGTGTTACCAAAGAACAGGCAATTCGTCGCCACGATCGTAAAAGCATCGTCGCGGGAACCCAGAACGTCGTCGCCATTACCAACCACGTTGTTGACGAAGATACAGTTTATAACCTGTGTCGCATCCGCTAATTCGTCATTAACACCATCAGCGTCCGTGTCGGCCGCGTCGGCGTTGTTGTAGATAAGGTCCTGGTCTTCCTGGTTATTGCCCACGAAAGTGCAGTTGATAAACTTGGTGTTGCGGTTCGTCTCAATCATCCGGTCAGGAGAATTGTCGGCCTTTGTGATGTTATTGACGAAAATGCAGTTCGTTACGGTAACTTCATTTTGTGCGTTGTTCGAAAACTGACATACATTGCCATTGTCCCAGGAAGTATTCCCCTCGAACCAGCAACTGTCGAGCTGGACTACCGTACCGACAGCGGACGATTGAATCGCTCCGCCATCGTCTGAGGCGTTGCCGTTCAGGAAAACACAGCGGTTGGCGATTAATGTTGTTCCCGGCGTGATTGCCGACGCAGAGGGGCCTTGAATCTTGATATGACCGCCGTCACCGTCAGCATCACCGGTCTCATCTGCCTCGGCGACCGAATTTGGAGAACATGCATAGTTGCCGTTAAAGAGGCAGTCGTTGATGGTAAGCACCGACAGGCCGGTAATATTAATCGCACCGCCGTCATCACCGTCACCCGCAATGGGTGTATGATTGTTCAGGAAATCGCAGTTCTGAATTGTACCTACCGCCTCATTGCCGATAAAGACCGCGCCGCCGTCGCCATTCTCGTCGCCGTATTCATCTTCCAGTACTAATACTTGGGCATCCAGCTCTGCCTCGCTAAGCTCACCGCTGCCGTCGGTGTCGATGTGCGCGAAACGGTGGAGGTCGTCATCCTCGGTTCCCTCAGTCAGGTCTGCACCTCCAAGACGAATACCGCCAACCTGGCCGTCTGCTTCTTCAGGGTTTAAGCCGCCGCTGGCGTCTGCGTCGAGCGTAGCAAAATTGGTCTTCAGATTAAACGCCGCACCTGTGTAGGAGAACCGGTCGTGAGTGTCAGCGACACAGTTTTGAATGGTCATCCCTTCCAGAACCCAGCCCTTCGGGCCTGAATTATTGGGATTTTCGTTGGCTTCATTGAAGCTCCTGTCACCCCATGCAGCAAAAGCACGCGTAACGTCGTTACCGTCGATAATGGTAAGTCCTGGACCGGCACCCCGGTAGGTAACGCCATCTTTTATTTCGATCTGAGATGCAAGGTAGTACGTTCCTGCGGCTATCTCAATCGTATCGCCGGCCTTAGCCAGCTCGTTCGCCGCCGCAATATCTCCACCTTCTTCGACAGTTATCGTCACACCGGTTTCGGCGCCGGCATCATACGAAAGTGTTACGTCCTCAAAAGTGACGTATTCAGCACCTTTCATTTTTATACCGATCTTTTTTCCGGCGTCTGCAGCGGTGGCGGTGTAAACTAAGCTCGCCTGTCCCCATTCACCCACCGGGCCGTTGCCGGCAATTGAAGCCAGCTCGTCAGTATAATCTTCTCCGGTAAAGTAAAGCGACCAGCTATCGTCGTAACCGGCCCAGGCCTCTCCCACCCAGACACTTAAGGTGTACGTTTTGCCTTCAATAAATGTCTCGTCCAGAATCTGGTAGATATAGTCTTCGGAGCCGCCATCATTCCCGTACGCTTTGTTGTTGCCGCTCAGGGCCGGTAAATCGCCATCGGCCGCCCAATAACCACGATCAATCCAGGCCTGGTCAACAGCCTGACTTTGCCACGCCCCGGTATAATCAGCATCGCCAATATATACGTAATCACCCTCACTCAGAACGTGATCGTCAAAGCCCGCATCCGGGACAGGGATCGTGACGGGGGCCTCGCCTGCCGACACAGAGTCAGCCGAGAGAACCATATGTCCAAATCCCAGACTCTGGTCGTGAGCTTCACGGCCTGTCCAGGTCATTTGAAGTTCTCTATCACCATTGTCGGTGTCATCGAATACAGCGTGGAATCCGATGGTGTTGCCTGCTGAAAAGTCCAATGACGGCATCTGTGCGTATTCGATAGAGGCTTCGCAGATGTATCCATCAGCAGTTACCGATGAAGCTATCTGCAGGTAATCAGGCTCGATTGAACCAGCACCGTCTATGTTGCACCAATTCCATCTCTGATTATTTGCGTTAAAGCCGTACTGGTAATGTTCAGAATGATCTGCAACGGCGTTTGTCGTGGCAAAAAATACTTCTACAGCGTCAGCATTCCAGATATCGCCGCCGGTTTTATTCATGGATAACTTATCGTCTTTCATCACCACGGCGATGTAGATGTTCACGTCATCCCATAGCATATAAAACTCTCCGCTGCAGTCCTCAGGGCCGGTCCAGCTATCCTGTCCGGAATGCAATTGCTCTACCACATCAAGAACGGCCGGGGTCATAGCTTCAAGATTCCAGTCGCTCAGATCTCCGTCAATTGTAGGAGTACCTCTGAGACAGTCTATTACCAGATCTTCTCCAGTCGTTGGATGTACTGCAGGTGGGTCCGCCATCGCCAGACTTGATATGAACAAAATGTAAATTCCCACCAAAAGGCATTTCTTAGCTAACATTTTTGTTCCTCCTAATTTTAACTTAAAACTGATTTGAAATTTTACTCCGGCCACACACCAAAGCACATTAATTTAAGCACTACTAATAAAAAAACTTACACCGTCATTGAGACGGGTACCCCCCAGGATAAGAATAATTAACTGCGACTTGCCACAACCTCCTTCCTTCAAAGACCCTATATGAATCGAGCCGTTAAATGAAATGTAAAACCTATACTATGGGGCACAAAATTCAGACATAAAATCCTCATGCCTTACTCACAAATCTTCCGGCAAAGCCGATTTACCCGAAAAACACAAGGATTCTGCCCGGCTTCAAAGCCAAATATCAACAGACTTTACCTATTCTATTTATAACAAATCAGATACCCTGCCGTCAAGGATATTCCTTGAATTTTGCCTTTGTGTACATTTTATAGAAAATTGTGCACAAGCGGGGAAAATGTTTCAGAACGTATAAAATAGAAATATACTGCTTAAAAAGGGCAAATATTAACTTTTCGCAGGTCACGATAACCTGTTAGCATCTTATATTTAGTGGATTTTCCATACACACAATCTAACAGTAAACTCATAGGTCTGATTGTTTAGTAAACAGGATCAATCTTCCGCCGAACCGGAAGGAGCAGGAGGCGGATCGGGGGCACGCCTGCGGCTCCACTTGTTGAGCCTTTCGAGCCCTTCTATCCCATGAGCATAATAGGCCTTGTTAAGGGAAGAAAGGTGACGCCGCCATAGCTCATCCCGGGCTTCCCGCCAGCCTATAGGTGTACGCACCAGCTTCATGTTCTCCATGGCTTCATACAGTAAGTCGGCAATGAGTTGATGGCCAGGAACATTCGGATGCACGTGGTCCAGCAGCCACTCGCTGCCGGGGACTCCGTCCTCGGTGCGTTCGGCGATTAGTGCCTTGACATCCACGAAGGGTACGCGATGCTGCTTAGCAACGTCCAGAATGGCTTGATGCATGGGTTCCAGTATCCGCAGCGGGCAAATGTCCTCCTCCTTCGCCAGCACGAACCAGTTCTTCGCTTCGGCTGAGCGCCCAATGTGCTCATAGCACTTTCCAATCAGATAAAGAAGTCCGGCGTGCCGGCTGTCAATCTCAGCAGCCTGCTTAAGGAGCCTAATCTTGTCGTAAGCATCATCCCAGTCAAGTTTTCCGGCCTGTTCCGACAATTCGGTGATTCGCTCGATTTCACTGGCGGAAAGGCCGCTGCTAAACTCAGACTTGAAAGGAGGGCTGTCTTTCAGATTTGATACCGGATTTACCAGTATGACGGGAACACCCGCACCGCGGGACATTCGGACCATAGTTTGAAGATTACGCCCGAAGTGCTCAATAGTGCCCTGGCGCCATACCTCATCACGATGGTAAGATTCAAGCCCATCATTTAAGTCGAGCTTGGCCTTGACTTCGCCGGGAAGAATCGTCTTCGGGGTGCCTTTACGCCGGGAACGTCTCGTTGAGATGAACTCGTTCGCAAGAGAGTAACTTCGCAGGTTGAGCATCGTCCGATGTACCACGATCAATGCACGTGGAACTCTCTTTAGACGCTGGTATGTCCTGTCCTCGAGGAATTCGTTGTGTCCCGTGTAGATGATGAATAAATCAGGCTCATACTCGAGCAGTTCCCGCATGATGGGCACGAGGCGATAGCTGGCGTAGGATATTCCGCCGCAGTTAACAACTTCGAAGTCCGTGCCCGGCAAGGCGGCACGCAGGTTGAGCTTGAGCCAGGTCGTAAATGACGTCTCTACCGAATAGGGCCTTCCCTGCACGGTTGAGCCGCCGAGACAGAAGATCCGGAAAGTCTGTGGACCCTTTGCAGCGGCGAACGACTGGGGGCAGAAGTATGTTAGACGTTCCTCGGCTGTCTCGAAGTTTGTGCCCGTTGAATCGAGGACGAAAAGGGGACGCAGTCCGTTGAACGAGACGTAAGGATCATCCGGACTAATCGAAGGTGGACGAACGCACAGCCTCAGCACCAGCTCGCCCAATACGAGCGGCGAGATGACAACGACCACGGCCGCTAAATGAAAGATAACTCTGCGCAGCCTGCCGCGGCGGCAAGATGGTTTTGGCCGGCCATGCCCCACTGTCAGTGGCTCCTCTTTGCCAACGTTGCAACCACCCGTTTGGATACGTGCACCCTTTGAGTCGAAACAATTAAGTTCAGCGAAAATTTTCACCGTAAGAGAACCTGTCAAGAAATTTACAATTTAACTGCTTTCCCTGATTTTTGCTTTCGTTAGATTACAAAATTCATTCCGATTTTTCAAGCTATTTCAGCCCAATCAATAATATTCAGCCTAAGCAGATAAACAAGCAGAGAAAATAACATAATGCATAGTTACATTTATCGGGCGGATTTGGTATCCTGTACGAACCAGGCTTCTAAGCATTATGCAAGATGAATCTTATCTCAAGTGAGGAACTTATGAATTACCGCTTAAAAATCATGAACATTGTGTGTGCGGCTTGTTATTTCACCTGTTGTTTATCCACTGTATCTAATGCCGGAGCAGAAGACACTCGCCGAAACAGGCAAGGCCCCCACTATGCCGTAGAACTCGAAGAGATAGTTACAACATACACACCCGCCAATAATGGCGCCGGGCCTATGTGGTGCTACGGCTCGACGGTTATTGCAAGGCAGGGCAGCGACGTTTATCTTTCGACCATTGAAACAGGCAAAGATGTTCCGCTGCTCTG
>Ga0307380_10002726_pt1 | contig 24764 bp, 19 predicted proteins | sample UN3MG_FD_202239 | JGI IMG/M metagenome (GOLD analysis project Ga0307380, IMG submission 202239) | Soil microbial communities from Risofladan, Vaasa, Finland - UN-3 | ecosystem: Environmental > Terrestrial > Soil > Coastal area > Acid sulfate soil | place: Finland: Risofladan, Vaasa | collected... | reverse complement strand
CGCACACCACTATCAGAACGCCATGCTTGACCGGGTGGAGCTTGTAGGGCAGAACCTTCTTGCTGATCAGGTAGCCACGCATCTCGCCGCTGATGCTATCCATCAGGTCGCTGATGAACCTTATCCCGTCCTCCTCCAGGTCCCCCTCCGTAAGCTCTATCGTTCGGAATGCGTAGATGTTGGCGATCTCCTTATAGACCCTGTGCCGATCCACCCCGAGGTCCTGAACAAGTATCTCGCCAAGCTTGCGGCGGGTGGCCTCGACCTCCGAGCTCTGTATCTGAAGCGCCTTGTCCAGTATCTCCTCGTCGATGACGCCGTTATCGACCAGAGCGCTTCCAAATCTCCCCTGGGGTGGCGCAGGTAACATTATTGCGTTGTAACCCCCGGTCTCTTAGGCTTTATGATCGCCGTCTCCGAAGAGACAACCGTTATCGCGGTCATTACTATCAGGACGAAAAACGCGACGAAGACCTGCGCCCAATCGATGATCGCCTTCATCTTGTAGGTCGTCTCCTTCTCGTAGTAGTTCGCTACTTGCAGCGCTGTCTTACGAAGCGTCCCTGTCTCCGCACCGCCTCGCAGTCTATTGAGCGCGTTGTCGGTGAACACACCTGTCTTCTCCAGCGACTCGACTAGACCCTTGCCCTCCTTGATCATCATCGGAAGTGTGATCTCCTTGATCTGACGCTCCATGTAGCGATTGCGGCACGCCTCAGCCGCAGTCCTGAGCACGTCGATGTTCTCGCCCGAACCTGAGTAGAGCGCCGTGAACACCCGGCAGAATATCTCTATGCTGGTCTTATGTAGGACAGTGCCTATGATCGGCAGCCGAATAATATACTTATCAACAAAAAGCCGACCTTTCTTGCTGAAAGCGAACCTCAACCCAATTACTATCGGAACAATAACCGCGGCAAGGATGACGAACGCCTGGTCCTGCAAAAAATGACTCATGGCGAGCGTGAACTTGGTCATTGGAGGTAGTTCCATCTTGAACTTCAGGAACATCTCCGCCGTCTTAGGGAATATGTACCCAACATAGAACAGCGTTGCACACAGCAGTAAAAACACCGTCACCATTGGCATGATGAGTGCGCTTCTAAGGTTCTTCTTGAACGTCTGGTTCCGCTCCAAAAACTTCGCAGTGCTCTCGTATATCTCCACCATGTTCCCGCTTGTCGAGGCGACGCCAAGCATGTGCGCCGCAAAACGCCCAAGCGCCCCCTCCTGTTTGGCGAATACTTCCTTCCCCTCTTTGCCGTCCTTCAGGTCGCTGCTGATCTCCTTAATTGCGTCCCTCAGGGGCTTGTTCTGGATATCACCCCCCAACAGCTGTAGAACCTCGTCATAGGGCAGCTTCTCTCGCAAAAGGTCCGCGCCGAGCCTGATGAACATCACCACGTCCCTGGTCGGAGGACGCATGTTGAAGTCAAGCACCTTCCTCCGCACCGATATGACTCTGTAACCAATTGCGCGAAGGGCGCGCGCGAGCTCCTCGGGGGAATATGCCTTCCTTTCAGCTGTGACGGTTTTCTCTGTCCCCTTCTGGACCCTGTAAACGTAAGTCCGCTTCTTCTCTAAAGAACTGAGACTGAACCGCTTGGCCCGCATCAACTCCGCAAGCTTGAGATGTGCCGCCCTCTTGTTGCTGGCTGCAAGCATCCCCTGAACGGGCCGACCGGCCGCACTCATCCCGTGGTATCTAAACTCCGCCATCTGCTCTCGCCCCTTGCGTTAGATAAAAAAGGCAGGCCCAAAACGAGTTGGGCCTGCCCACAACATACTTGATTACTCTCCGCCGCCTGACGTCTTGTTGATCACTGTCGTAACATTGACCGGAGTTACTGTCCCGACAACGTTGACCGCCGTGGCGTCATCGTCCATCTTGGCCGTAACACACGTGCCTGTAACTGTTACCTGAGTTGCAGACGCGCCAGAAACAACGTAGCTGTCGCCGTTCCTATTTGTGGCAGAGCCGATGTCATCTACTGCAATGCCCACAAACGACTGACCACCGCCACCGAGCGCAGCCGGCTTCATGTAATACTGCTGAGCCCGTGCGCCCATGGACACGACATCCTGAACCACCTGGTCGACGTTGGCCTGGTCGGCGCCCTCACTGAACAGGCCCAGACCGATTACCACCGCGATCCCGACGATGATAATACTCAACACAATCAGCAATAGTTGTTGTTGTCCCACTTTTTTTCTCCTATTAGTAATACTGTGGGGTCGCCCGAATTACGGGCGGATGTTACCTCCACACATCAAAAACGATGTATGGCTAAATCCCTCCAGGCTTTCCGTTAGCACCTCCTTTCGCATTACTCAGAATGAGCGAGGTTGAATACCTCCGCTTAGCTACCTTCTCACTTGCTTTCATTTTCACTCTCCACTTATCGGAGCATGTTCCATGCCACTTTAGCGATCTTGTTGGCCGTTGCTGCTCTGCGTCCCCACAGGAAGCCTTGTTCGCAGAGTAGTACTTGTGCTGCGTAGCTTTAGCGGAGCAGTAAAGCCGCAAGACCGCCAGCCAACTGAATCGTCCGTATCCGGACCAATTGCAGCGCAGGAGCCATAACCAACTGGCCGGGCCTTGCTCCAAGCTGTTGCTTATGTGTGATTTCAGGCAAAGTCCGTTTCCGGACACTCACCCCGTTGGGCCTCGAAGGTGGGGGAAAACATCGTCAGCCCTGAAAGGGCTGAACGTGAATAGCCCCATGCAAGCCGAAAGGCGCAGCGTGGGGACCAAAGCAGCACGATCCTCAAGAAGGGTGGTGGGTGGGCACGGAGATTCCGCGACGTTCACGCACAGGTCTTTGTTCGACCTCGTTGGGGTCGCGAAGATGGATTTGAATGCAACCGTAACCCCGCGTTGCACACGGGCTACTCACGTCAGGCCCTTTCAGGGCCATATCAGCCGAGCTGGCCAACTCCACTTTTTTGAACGTCCAAATCACCGCTTCACAGACAATAACACAATCTACCGAGGCAAAGTCTTGGGGGAACTCCCGCATCCTGTGACCAGGAAAGTCGCAGCCAATGGCGAGTTTCGGCCTCCGGGAGAACCTACGCTCTGACGAGACAGTTGACGATCACCGCCAAGCTGTCCACCTCCTCCGGCAGGAGCATGTAATATTGAACTCCCATCTTTCTAACACTGATCTCCAGCTGTTCCGTATTCGCGTCAACCGCAAACAGGATCGGCACCTCAGGGTCTCGCGACCGCAATGAGGCGATCTCAGCTGAGACCTCGGCCGGGTCAGGCTCAACCTGGACTACGATTGCCGAGGGCGTAAGCAGGTTTTCTACCGGCATGGGCCTGTTCGGCAAGGGCGCATCCATCACCCTGAACTGCTGGTCCTTCAGGATGCCTTTGATCTTGCCGCATTGAGCCCTGTCCTCTGAGGCCACTATGACCGCGAGCCTCCCCGTTGGGAACTCATCTCGGCCCCTCTTCTCATCCGAATACTGCAATTCTCGCAACCCTTTCTCCTGTGATGCATCTTCCGCTGTTGCTTACATCCATAATAGTCTATGCAGAGATTGTGCCAATCTGCCCGGCATTCTCCGAACACCTTCTCTGACAGGCGATCGAATAAAAAGAGAACACACGCGTTTCTTGTAGGGGCGATTCACGAATCGCCCACAATATCTTGTGCCAATAGAGCAGGGCGGTTCGTGAACCGCCCCTACATCCAGGGCCAGGCATCCTTAAACACAGGGATTCTCGTATGCAGATGCACTTATTGGACAGCCTCCAAGGGGAGGGAGACATCCTGTTTCAGAACTGTCCGCTTCCGGTCACTGCCCTCTCGAGCTCAAGACCATAGCGCTCGATCTTGCGGTATAAGGCCTGTCTGCTTAGGCCCAAGAGCTTCGCCGCTTTCGCCTTGTTGAAAGCGCTCAGCTGAAGCGCTTTCTCGACATGCCGCTTCTCCAGCTCGGCCAAGGGAACAAACGAGGCGTGGTTGGGGCAGAACGTAATCGCCTTCGGCAGGTCCTTCGGTCCCACAACAGGACCGCTTGAGAAGATGATCCCGTGCTCTATCGCGTGCTTGAGCTCCCGCACGTTGCCAGGCCACTCGTATCTCATGATCAGCTCGCTGGCTCTGGGCGAAAGCCGTTTCGTAGCCTGCCCATAGGTCTTACAGTAGAGCCGCAGAAAGTATTCGGCCAAAATCGGCACGTCCGAACGACGCTCCCGCAAAGCCGGCAGCGTGATGATCGCTGAGACCAGGCGGTAGTATAGGTCCTTTCTAAACGAACCATCCTCAACTCGCGCCTCGAGGTCATCGTTGCTCGCCGCAAACACACGGACATCGACCTTCTGAGACTTGTTGCTGCCAATGGGCCGTATCTTCATGGAGTCAAGCACCCGTAGGAGGGCGATCTGAGTGCCCTGTTTGGCGGCCTCGATCTCATCCAGAAGGATCGAGCCGCCTGATGCCGATGCGAACAGCCCCAACTTGCTGGACGACGCTCCGGTGAAGGAGCCTTTTGTGTGCCCGAAGAGCTCGCTCTCGAGCAGTGATTCTGGCAGACTACCGCAGTTGACAGCAACGAACGGCGCATCTTTTCTTGCGCTGAGATTGTGAATCGCACGCACGGTCATCTCCTTGCCCGTGCCGGTCTCCCCCAAGAGGAGCACTGTCGAGTCGGTCTTGGCGAGCTGGACAACGCGGCGATATACGGCCTGCATTGGCTCGCTCGCCCCGATGAGGCCGCTCAGACGGTCGCGCGGCTCGAACGTGTCCGTCAGCCTCTGGAGCTTCTTGGCCATCTGCGCCTTCTCTGCTGCTCGCCTCGTCACAAGGACGACATGGTCAATCGTGCCAAACGGCTTTGTCAGGAACTCAAAGGCTCCCTGCTTCATCGCCTGAACGCTCATTGGGATGTCCCCGAAGGCCGTGATTATCACGACCTCAACGTAGTCGCTTCGCTCCTTGACGCGGCGCTGGAGCTCCATCCCGTCCATGCCGCTCATCTTGACGTCCGTTATGACGACGTCGAAGTCTTTCCCATTGCCAACCTTGCGCAGAGCCTCCTCCGCACCCGAGGCGCTCGTTGCGCTGAAGCCATCCTCTCCGAGGACCTCACAGAGAACGGAGCGAATCGACTCGTCGTCATCAACGACTAGAACATTTCCGCGAGAGGCCATGACTTGAGACCCTCGTATTCGCACTCATTTCAGATTTTCCCTAATCGCCTCCTTAGGAGGCCCTTCCGACAACTCTCTATTCGTATCTAGTGGGAGATAGCTTTATCGCAAACGTTCTGACAAAGCCGTCAGTGAGCCGGGGCAGGAGGCAATCAATTGGGAACTGCCGCCATTTTGACTTTCGGTCTGTCTTCGGCGTATGTTTGCCCTAGTTATCCTTATATTATCAGCGAGATAGCTGCTGGAGAGTGTGGTTTTGGGCACGGCAAAGGATGCGATTGTCGTCGTTGACATGTTAAACGGGTTCCTGAAGCCCGGATTCCCGCTCTACTGTGGAGATGAGGCGAGAGCTATTATTCCTAATATCATATCGCTCATCACCTCAAAACCCGATGCGGCGAGGGTCTTCGTCTGCGACAGTCACGCCAAAGACGATCCAGAGTTTAGGATGTTCCCTCCGCACTGCGTTGAGGGCACGGAGCAGTCGCGGGTAATATCGGAGCTCGAGGGATTTGCTGGACGCATCGTCAGAAAGCGGACGCTGGATGCGTTTTTCAAGACTGAGCTTTCGGGCATTCTCGATAGTATTGGTCCGCAGAGGGTTTACGTAGTCGGCGTATGCACGGATATCTGTGTGCTTTACACCGTGGCCGGGCTCAGAGTCAGAGGGTTCGAGGTGATCGTGCCTAAGAACTGTGTGGCATCGTTCGATAAGGATTCACACGAATGGGCGCTGAGGCATTTTGCAGACGTGCTGGGAGCGAAAGTTGAGTGAGTCACAGAACGGTGGCCTGAAAGCCAAGGACGTTATGACGCCGGACGTAGTAACCGTGTCGCCATCAACGTCCCTGAAGGCGCTGGGCCGGATACTGGCCGAGCACAACATAACGGGAGCGCCTGTTGTGAACGATGATGGGCGAATCGTCGGGATCGTTTCACAGACAGACCTCATGTTATCGCAGATCCGCACGCAAACCGGCAACAAAGACTACGAGGACATCTTCGATCTCTTTAGCGCGTCGCCCGAGGTAGGCGGTGAGCCACAGGTGCGATATGGGCATGCGCCTCGTTGGGTTGAGGACATAATGACCAAGCACGTCGTCATCGCCAGCGAGGATATGGGCGTTGTGGAGTTGGCCTCGTTGCTTGCTGAGAAGGGGATTCATCGCATTCCCGTGGCCAGGGATGGGAAGTTGGTGGGGATAGTGTCAGCGCTTGATCTTTTGAAGGCGGTTGCCGGGGCCTTGCGGGGCGAGTAGTGCTTTGGGCAGCGCGCTTGATTTCGCCCTTGCTTTATTGATACTGTTGGATATCATAAGTGCGTAATTTGATAGCTTTGGGGTTTGGGGTTCATCTAAGAAAGTGTGTCGAGGCGCTTGGAAAAGCTATTGACAGCCCTTGTTTTGGTAGCTTATTCTTACGCTAGGCTAACGGAGACAGTCTGAGATATCTTGCTCTGTTGCTTGGTTTTTGCTGGCTAAGCAGTGGTGGAATGTCATTTTGAAACTTTGAGGAGGGCTCTTAATGAGAAGAGCAACTGTTGTGCTGGTTGCCTGTATTGCATTTGTCGCAGCGGTCGATATTGGTCTGGCTGGGAGCGTTTTCGAGCCGGTGAGTCTGGGCACTCATTCTGCTTTGCAGAAGGCTACGACCTATCAGCCTAAGGCTTTGCTGAGGGATGACGTCGAGGTTAAGCATGGCGGGATGTTCCCTGTCCAGTGTATCTGGGGTTCAACCTACGATGCGCGCAGCCACAACGCCGGGTATGAAGGATCGATTCCTGAGGAGGGCGATAGCACTCTGCCTCAGACGGACCCCATGTATGACCCCAATGCGGCGACGATCGATTGGCCGTTCAGCCTAGAAGGCACATCTTGGCTCGACAGCGACCAAGGCCGGTCGGCGGGACAGGAGATCGCGTTTGTGGGTTACGAGGCCAACGATCACTACATCGCCACCATTTGGGCGATGAATGACGCCACCTATCTTTACGTTGCTCTCGAGATCGATAAGGCAGCGCTGGCTTCAGGTGCTGCGAGTAACATCGCGTTCTACTTCGATCCTGACCATTACACGGACCCCGGTCAGGCGCATTTTATCCAAGACAGCGCGTTCATGGTTGCGTTCGACATCACTTACACGGGCAGCGTTGCGGCCGATAGGAGTGGATGGTGCACGGGCAACTGGGACAAGAGCGACTCGATTGCCCCGTGGCCGGACAATTTCATGGTCTCGTCCGGCATCGACTACGCAGCTGGATTTGCCCCGAACATGGCCACGAGTGGAGACGCACGGAAGACCGGGCGTTGGCATTTTCAGATGCGCATCCCGATAGAGTATCTAGGCTGCACTACGCCGCTTGGCTCGACGCTGGGGATGGCGGTCTGCCTTCTCGATGACGAGAATGGCGATGGGACAGCCGAGGAGAGCGGCGCTGGCAGCGAGGAGCTTTGGTGGCCGGTTGACGTCGAGGACACCGGCGACTGTCAGGAGAACGGCTGGGATGCGACCGATGCCATGTATATGGGCGACATCATCCTGAACTACAAGGGGACGGGCAATATCTGCTGGGGCGATAGGTTGTGGGGCGTTTATTTCGATCTCACTGAGCTGGATGAGACCAGCTGGCTCATCCTCAAGAACCCTTATGATATGGCTCAGAGAACGGCGCTTCGCTTCTATGAATCCGACTATTCGTTCGACTTCAACGAGTCGGCTGGCTCCGTTACCAGCTACGTGAATGGCCCCAAGTCAGGCCTTGTCATCGCCAATGCGTCGATGTGCATCGATATCCCACCTCATGGGGTATATGTCCTGAACCTCCGGGACGTGCCGGACAGGGATACGGGCGATCCCGGTATCCTGATCAACTTGGTTGGCTCCATCGAGGTCTCAAACCCAGATCTCTATGGATACATGGCCCACATGAAGGGCATTACAACCGGGATTCACGCAAGCTCGGTAAACCTGATGGGCAATGCCCCGAGCGTCGCAGAATACAACGACAGGTGGCCTGATCTGACCGAGCAGGCGTCGCGCTCTGTTTTGGTGAACAACTACTACACCGTAGCCCAGGCCGACAACTACAGCACCAAGATAGCGGTCTTCAACCCGTCTTGCTGCTATTCGGCAACGGTGGGGCTAAGCGCCTACGAGTGGCCGGGCACAGACTACCAGGCCACAGACGCACCCTACGCGATCACCATAATCGACCCCGCGGACGGCGTTGTCCTGCCACCGCATCAGACAGTTGTCCTTGACCTCAGCGCGTTGTTGACGAACGCTATCGCCGGCAACCCGCTGTATAGGCGTGGCAGCGTGGAGATCCAGATACTCGATGGCGCCGACGTCGGCGCCGCCACCGAAAACGAGGTCCTGATCGGCACCGCTTGGCGCTATTCAGGCACCCAGGCCTATGCAGATGCGATGAGGGTCTATTACTTGGGAGAACAAGACTGAGCAGCAGCGCTTATTTTTAACTGACCTGAGAGCCCAATAACGGGTTCTACCGGTCTTCATAGAAGCCCTCCACGAAGCGCCTCAATCATTTGAGGCGCTTCCTTTTTTGGTCTGAGCAAAAAAGAAAGCATCTATGATCACGATCAGCACGCCCGCTAGGATGGAGGTACTCGATCTGCCATACGAGCCCGCGGCTGCCTTCTATGATTGAATTGCGCCTTGATGTCAAGAGGCGCCAATCGTAGTATGTGTGGTTCAAATTGGCGAACATCTGAGTTTTTCTAAGGAGGTTTTTATGAGTAAGAAGGTAACGCTCGCTCGGCTCAAGAGGGTGCGAGCAGAGCTCGCCCGGCAGGGGTTGGACGCCATTTTTGCGGCACACAATGACGCCGTTGGCAATCCCAATGTGAGGTATTTGTCAGGATTCTCTGGCTCGACCGGCATCGTCTTGGTTGGCAAGACTGAGGCTTTCATCATCACGGACGGCCGCTATTTCGAGCAGGTGGAACAGGAAGTTGCGGGCTTTGCGCTAAAGAGGCTCCCAGTTGGCGTTACGTATAGCGACTTTCTGTGCGAGACGATCAAGAACATGGGTGTCAAGACGCTAGGGTTCGACCCTGACCACATGCTCTACTCCTCGCATCAGAATCTCGCCAACACGCTGTTGGGCGTGGAGTTGAAGCCCGTTAACGTGGTCGTTAAGGACCTTCGGATTGTGAAGTCTAAGGAGGAGATAGACCTTACCAGAAAGGCATGCGAGATAGCGACTGAGGCCTTCTTGAGACTTATTCAGGTGAATGTCCGGGGCCGGACAGAGCGCGAGCTTGCGGCGGACCTTGAACACGAGATGCGCAAGCTTGGGGCGGAGAAGGCCTCTTTCGAGACGATCCTCTGTGCTGGGTCTCGTTCATCGCTGATTCATGGTAAGCCGTCGGACAACCAGTTCAGGCACGGAGACCTTGTCATCGTAGATTTCGGCGCAGTATATGGGGGTTACTGTTCTGATCTCACTCGGACCTGCGTGGTCGGGGAGCGAACAATAGAGCAGCAAGACCTGTTTTCCATTTTGAAGAAAGCGCAACACGCAGCTGCGAAAGCAGCTGTGCCGGGGGCCATAGGCAAACATGTCGATGCCGTCGCTCGTGACGTGATCAAAGAGGCTGGCTACGGGGACAAGTTTGGGCACGGACTGGGCCACGGTATCGGACTTCTAGTGCACGAGGCGCCGCAGCTTGGGCCTATATCAGAGACCAAGCTTCAGGCGAACATGCTGACCACGATAGAGCCTGGGATGTATTTCCCGGGCAAGGGCGGGCTGCGCCTCGAGGATGACTTCGTTGTTACAGATGATGGGGCGGTTCGGATTTCGGCTGGGCTTTCTCAGGAGCTTTTCGTTCTGAAGTATGATTGACGTTGCGGAACGTTTTGACATTAGTGCGGAGCAGACGCACCATATTATATGGTGAGGTAGATAACATTTCAGGAGGTCGGGATTGATCTCATCGAATAATCTGAGACCTGGGACTAAGATAGAGATTGATGAGAGTCCTTACTCGGTGGTGGAGTTCCAACACATAAAGCCGGGAAAGGGGCATGCATTCGTTCGGACGAAGCTGAAGCATCTGTTCACGGGGGCGGTGTTGGACAGGACATTTCGAGCAGGTGAGAAGCTCAATGAGGCGGAGGTGTTCGAGCGGAAGATGCAGTTCTTGTATAAGGAGCATAACGCTTACTATTTCATGGATACGGAGACATACGAGCAGGTGGAGGTTCCCGAGGAGGTGGTTGGCGAGGCCGGGGGCTTTATGCCGGACAACATTGAGGTCAAGATGATGTTCTACAACGATCTGCCGGCAGGAGTGGAGCTTCCCATATTCGTGAATCTCAAGGTTGCAGAGACAGAGCCGGGGATGAGGGGAGACACGGTTTCAGGCGCCACCAAGTTGGCGGTTTTGTCAACTGGGGCAGCGATTCAGGTGCCTCTGTTTGTTGAAGAGGGTGAGGTGTTGAGGGTTGACACCAGAACCAAGAGCTATTGCGAGCGCGTGCAGGAAAGATAAGGTTGGTCGCGGAGTGGGCGTAGACGTTGAACTAATCAAGCAGCTGATGCAGCTGATGGTCTCGTCGAACGTGTCGGAGCTAGAGTTCGAGGGCAGCGACATGCGTCTCAAGCTGAGACGTAACGGTGCAGCGCCTTCTGTTGCGGGCAGCGCGATGGCTCAGTCAGATCAGGCGGCTCTTGCTGGGGCCGCGGCGAGTGAGCTGGTCGAGAATGACAGCGACATCGCTGCCACAGAGGCCGTGGTGGTCAAGTCGCCGATTGTCGGGACATTCTATCGTGCTCCTGCTCCCGGGGCAGAGCCGTTTGTGAATCCGGGAGACTATGTTACCAAGGGCAAGACTCTGTGCATCATTGAGGCGATGAAGGTGATGAACGAGATCGAGTCCGATCTTGAGGGCAAAGTGGTCAGGATTCTGATAGAAGATGGGCAGCCCGTTGAGTATAGCCAGCCCTTGATGTGGATCGAACCCGCCCGATAGAAGGGGATAAGCTCCTCTGATGTTCGAGAAAGTATTGATTGCTAACCGAGGGGAGATAGCCCTCAGAATCATACGCGCGTGCCGTGAGATGGGGATCAAGTCGGTCGCTGTCTATTCGGAGGTTGACGAGGATTCTCTGCACGTTCGCTTCGCTGACGAGAGCGTCTGCATCGGCCCCGCGAGGAGCGACAGAAGTTACCTAAACATAGGTAATATCATAAGTGCGGCGCTCGTGACGGGTGCGGATGCGATTCATCCTGGGTATGGTTATTTGGCGGAGGACCCTGGCTTCGCCAGGATATGTGAGGACCATAGGATCAAGTTCATAGGCCCGTCGCCAAGATTGATAAGACTGATGGGCCACAAGGCAAGCGCCAGGGCCACAATGAAGAGCTTCGGGGTGCCGACTCTGCCGGGTTCGGACGGCGAGGTAGAGACCGCCAAGGAGGCGCTCGAAGCGGCTTGTGAGGTTGGCTTCCCTGTCCTGATCAAGGCTTCTGGAGGCGGCGGCGGCAAGGGGATGAGAATAGTTCGACACGAGGAGGAGATGCCGAGGGCATTCCAGGCCGTGCAGAGCGAGGCCGCGGCAGCGTTTGGCAACCCAGGAGCCTATATCGAGAAGTACGTCGGCGAGCCCCGGCACATAGAGTTCCAGCTTCTCGCCGATGAACACGGCAACGTTATTCATCTAGGCGAACGCGAGTGTTCCATCCAGCGGCGTCACCAGAAGCTAATCGAGGAATCACCCTCCCCTGTAATAACGGCAAGGCGTCGGCATTCTTTGGGAGCTCTTGCGATCGATGCAGCGAGCAAGCTGGGCTACACGTCCGCTGGGACGATGGAGTTTTTGATGGACCCCCAGGGGCAGTTCTATTTCCTTGAGATGAACACTAGGATTCAGGTGGAGCACCCGGTCACCGAGTTCGTAACCGGCGTAGATATTGTCAAGGAAATGATAAGGATCGCTGCTGGCGAGAAGCTCAGCCTCAGTCAATCGGACGTCAAGTTCAACGGCCACGCCCTCGAATGCCGCGTCAATGCAGAGCATCCGGAGACGTTCGCTCCATCGCCAGGGAAGATCACAGCCTGCAACGTTCCGGGCGGGATCGGCGTCCGGATAGACACCGCCATCTATAAGGACTATGTTGTTCTCCCTTACTACGATTCGCTAATCGCGAAAGTGATTGTCCACGCTCCGACGCGTAGGGAGGCCATCGCCAGGATGCAGCGCTGCCTCGAGGAGTTTGTGATAGAGGGCATAGAGACCACAATACCGTTTCAGATGGAAGTTATGAGGGACCCTGATTTTCAGAGGGGCCGCTTCTCGACCGGGTTTGTGCAACGCTTACTTGGCCAGGCATCGGCCGAGGGGGAGCGTGAGGACAAGCGCGTCAGGTCAATGCGCAGCGCTTAAGGCTGGACGAATTGCAGCGAAGTTATGATTTCAACGCTATAAGGCTCTGTGTGATACTTGAAACAGGTGGAATGAGCGCCAAACACTCGCTAGCGCTGGCAGAAGAAGTCCTCGGCGCGGACTGCAAGTTCATCCAAGTTCGTGAGAAGCAAATGCCGGACAGGGACCGCCTCTGGTTGCTGCAAATGGCAGTTAAGCGGGCGAGGCTGCGCGGCGCTTGGGTTTTTGCGAACGACCGGCCTGACCTTGCTCTTCTCGCCGGTGCGCACGGAGTTCATGTAGGCCAGGGCGATGCAGCGGTGGCCGATGTTCAGAGGCTTTTTGCCAGCTGCGGAGCTGAGAACACTATGATTGGCCAGTCGGTTGGCTCGAAGGACGAGGCGATCGCGTCGCAATCTGCGGGCGTGGACTATGTGGGTTGTGGCGCCGTGTTCCAGACCAACACCAAGTTGGACGCGGTCGAGGTCGGGCTTGAGACACTCGCCGTCGTCGCGGGCAGCATAGATGTCCCTGTTTTCGCGATAGGCGGGATAACCCTGGAGCGCGTGGGAGACGTGATGTCGGCCGGGGCGCATGGGGTAGCCGTGTCCAGCGCCATATTGAATGCCCCGGACCCAGCCCGCGCAACGAGGGATTTCTTGGCCGCCATAGACCGTGGAGAGGGCCTAGCGTGATGCGGTCTGCGGAGCGAATGACTTTCCTTGCGACCTTGGTCGTTGTGGGCATCTTGTGCAGCTCAAGTATCTGGGCGCAGGAGCAATGGCCGTGTTTCATGCACGACATCAAACACAGCGGTATGGCGATGGCGCTGGGGCCGGGTGTTCCCGACCTTGAGTGGGTCTTCCAGACCGGCGGCAAATTCTGGTGCTCTCCGGTCATCGATGCCGAGGGAAGAATCTACGTCGGCTCTGACAACTTCTACTGCCTCAACCCCGATGGAAGCGAGGCGTTTAGGTTCAGCGCTCTTGACGACATCTCCTCGACGGCCGCCGTCGCCGAGGACCTGGGCGTCTTTTTTGGCTCCTACGATCACAATTTTTATTGGCTGACGTTGGACGGCGAGCTTGTAGCCAAGTTCGACACCGGCGACTACAACGACGGTCCGCCGACGATCGGGACGGACGGGTCGATATACTTTGGGTCTCGCTCCGAGAGCTTTTACGCGTTTAGAAGCGACGGGACGCTGAACTGGAGTTACGATGCCTACGACTGGATCGCCTCGGCGCCCGCCATTGCGGATGACGGGAGTATCTACGTTGGGGCGGACGATCGCCGGTTGTATGCTTTTGCGCCGTTCGGCGAGCTGAAGTGGTCTTATCACGGCTATGATTGGATAAGCGGCTCGCCCGCGATAGGCCCTGGCGAGATGGTTTACGTGCCATGCCGGGACAACACGATGACCTGCCTTCAGCCCAGTAACGGCGAGGTATTCTGGCAATATGAAGTGCTAGATGACATCACGTCATCGCCCGCGGTCTATGCTGATGGCTCGATATACTTCGGCTCTTACGATAAGTACCTCTACTGCATTCGGCCTGAGGGCAGGACCAAGTGGTCTTTCAACGTTGGGTCCGAGGTCCATTCTTCCTGCGCTCTAGACCTGGACGGCAATTGCTATTTCGGCGCTTTAGACGGCCGGCTCTACAGCCTCGACTCGGCCGGGAACCTGAGATGGACGTTTGAGACCGGCAGCAAGATCATCTCCTCCCCCGCCATCAGCGAGAACGGGACGCTCTACTTCGGGGACATCGATGGCAACCTCTACGCGCTGGGCGGTGGCTCGACCGATTACACGCCCAGGATTGGGCTCCATCTCAACAGGGCGACTTACTCTGTCGATGACACAATGAGTGCGTTCTATTACATCATCAACCCGATGCCATCGACGCTTGACGTGGACGTTTATCTCGCTCTCTGGGCGGAGGGGCAGCTGCTCTATTACCCCACGTTCTCACAGATTCCATGCGTCTTTGAGACAGACGTCTCCATAAAGCCTCGGTCAACGAGGCGCTCGCTGTCGCTGTTGGACTTCACGTTCTATCGTGGTTTTTCGCTGTCTAAGGGCCGTTGGTTCATCGCTCTTGCGAGGACAGGCACATACGAGCTGATCGGCGAGATAAACTTCGCTGATTGGGAGTTTGAGGGCTAAAGGTCGCTTGGGGTTGGACTGGTGGGTTGCGCGGGCTTCGGGGTCAGGAGCAAGTAGTTGCTGAGGCGCCTCGCTTATTCACGAGCGCAATTATCGCGTTGCACAAATAAGGGGAACCTAGCATCGGCCGTGATGGTTCAAGATTCTAAACTTGACAGCTAAATCGTATGTTTTGTATGTTGTATGCTGATGTCAGTTGTCTTTTGGGGTTCTCCCTGGCGGTTTGACTGGAACGATGGAGTCGGGGTTAGGAGCTTACCTTTAACGGAGGACAGAATGGTTAGGTTGCAGAGAGAGATGTGGAGTACTCTGGTGTTTTTGATGGCGGTCGTAATGCTTGCAGCGCTTTTGGGATGTGGTGAGTCCGAGAGCCCGCAAGTTGGCACCCCGGAACAAAGGGCACAGCAAGAAGCTCCGGTTCAGCCTGGTGCGGCCAAGACGGTCGATGAGAGCGATGCGTTGGCGAGGATCGGTGACGTTACGATAACCAACGCGGACCTTGAGCAGGAGATTGCAGATATTCCTGTTTATATGCAGACGAAGTTCAAGACCAAGAGTGGCAAGATCGAGTTGCTCAACAAGATGGTTGAGAACGAGCTGTTGGCCAAGGCTGCTGTTGATGCGGAGCTGGACAAGGACCCCGATATAATGCGTAAAATCGTGGATGCTCGCAAGAAAATCCTTCAAAACGAGTATTATCGCACGCACCTGAAGGACAGGGCTGGCGTTGAGGATGAGAAGGTTACGCAGTATTACGAGGCCAATAAGGACAAGTATAAGACCATGGCAAGGGCTCGTGTGCGGATGATCGTTTTCTCGGACGAGAAGGCGGGTCAGAAGACGCTTGAGGAGCTCAAGAAGGACCCCAAGAAGTTCGAGCAGCTTGCCAGGGAGCGGTCGAAGGACGAGTCGACTGCCGGCAACGGCGGTCTGCTGGGTTGGGTTACAGATGGCGGTTACATTCGTGGCCTCGGTAAGGACCCGGGCGTCAATGATGCGGTCTTCGCGCTGTCCGAGGGCCAGATGAGCGACGTAATCAGGGCCAAGAAAGGGAGCTACGTGATCGTTAAGGTCGAAAGCCTCCAGCCGGCGGCATATCGCCCGCTTGAGGAGGTTAGAAGGCGCATCGCGGACGACCTTCTGGTGAACGACGAGGAGATCAAGAAATACTATGACGAGCACAAGGACGAGTTCATCAGCAAGGAGCGCTTGAAGGCCAGGATTCTGGTTCTTGAGAATGAGAAAGGTGCCAAGCAGGCAAGGCAAGGGCTGTTGAAAGGCCTTACGGTTGATAAGTTCTCGGAATATGCCAAGAAGAACTCGATCGACAAGACGAACGCCAGGAATGGTGGTTATTTGGGCTACATAACCCAAGGGAGATACATCCCAGGCATCGGACGCGATCCGGCAATTGAGAAGGTCATCTTCGCTCTCAACGAGAACGGGATCAGCGAGCCGGTCAAGACCAAGAAGGGGTGGAGTCTCTTCTATGTTGAGAAGAAAGAGCCATCAACAATGAAGCCCCTTGAGCGTGTTAGAACGCTGATTATGAACAAGTTACGCCGGCAGGTGCGCGAGCAATCACAGAACGAGGCAATGAATGCTCTGAAGAGCAAATATGGCTGCCAGGTCTTTGAGGACAAGGTTACAGGAACAGAATCAGAATCAGAACCAGAACAGTCAGGGCCCTCATCCAGGGATATTCGCGACATTTTCAAGCCGAAATAAGCCAAGTCCAGCACAAAGACCGATGGACAAGACCGCGAGCAATAGAGAGGGTCACTTAACAAAAAAAGCGGCCGCGCAGGTTTCAGAGCAGATTGACCCTGACCTCGAGCGCAAACTCAACCTTGCGGTTCTCGTGTTCATTGTGATAATGCTGCTTTGCGTCATAATCATCCCTGGAAGCTGGTTTGATAGTGCGTCAATGTGGTGCAGAGATCACGTGCCGGGATTCTGACGAGACAAGAGATGGTTGCCGGCGTAGCTCAGAGGTAGAGCAGCTGATTCGTAATCAGCAGGTCGTAGGTTCAAATCCTATCGCCGGCTTGAGCTCTTAACCTGAGCATGCTGGCAAATGCTGACATTAAACAGGAGAAGATAGGTGCCAAAGCAGAAGTCTGCGATTAAGCGGCTAAGGCAGAGCAAGGAGCAGAGAGCACGTAACCGTATCCGCAAGACCAAGATGAAGTCCACCGTGAAGAAGCTGAATGCCGCTATTGGTGAGAGCCCAGGCACGGACAACGAGAAGGTAGTGGAGCTATACAGAAGCGCGGCCTCGGTGATAGCTAAGACCTCAAGCAAGGGAACGATACATAGGAATACTGCCGCGAGGAAGATCTCCCGTCTCACTAAGGCCGTCAACAAGGCGATTGGCGCAGACGGGCTTGCTGGCGAGCAACCTAAAGCCACGGTAGCGTCACTGTTTGAGGCGGAATCTGTCCCAGAGGCCCCTGTCTCTGGGCCTGTGGGAGTTGTCTCTGAGCCTGTGGTGGAGAAACCAGAACCCGCGGAATCGCCGACGCCGATGGAGGACCCGAGCACGCGCGACTCAGAGGCCGCGGCGGAGCCCAACATTCCACCGGATTCCCAGGAGGGCTCCGGAGAGATTCCCGAAGAACAGGAAACGGCCCCCGAGACAGCAACGGAGCCGAATGCCAGTGAATCTGAAGAACTGGCAGACGAGCAGCCTGTGAGGCCTGACGAGTAACCAGCCCCGTGGCGCCCGCCGCGGCCTACGGCCTAAAGGGCGCGGGGCAAGCGGTGGTCCCACATGACAGGTTGGGCTTTCAGGGCACGACAAGCGCTGTCTCTACAACAGGAGTTTTCGTATTTTTTGATTAAGGAGTGTTGTGTTGTTGGCTGTGGGTTTTGGTTTTGGTCAAGAACAAAAGTGGAATTAGGATTGACGTGATGCTGTGTTTCGGTTCCCCGAAGGGGGGCCACAATAGTAGCCGTAGGTGGAACCTACGGAATCCGTTCACGTCGGTATCCTCGCGATCTTAAAAGGGGGTCGAACAGCCCGTCCAGAGGGCTATGTTCAGCCCTTTCAGGGCTGTTTTCCTTTCCTCCTCTAACCCTGATCCGTAGGTTGCACCTACTGCTACTCACGTTCATCCCCTTGCGGGGATGCGGGAAGAACGCCGTCAGTTGAGCAGGCCCGGGCACGATTACGAAAACTCCTCAAACACTGCGGTTGACAGGCAAGGGGAGGGTCATTATAGTTTAGGTCAATTTCGTTTCTGTGATGGGTTATATTCTCGCTATTACGTTAGGGAGGAGTCAGATGCCTCGAGGTGCGATTTGTTGCGCTGTGGCCGTTTTGCTCATACTGTTATCGACGGGCGTCATATATGCCGATGAAGTTCGGCGGCAATTGGCCGCCCCAGTCCTGCACGGTCGCGTTATGCCCGAAGGGATGGAGACCGAGCTTACCTGGGATACTGTTCCCGGCGCCTATCAGTATTTCATCGAAAGAGATTTCTCGCCTGATTTTGACGTGGAACCGTTCGGGCAATGGTATCGTATTCCGGCAGCTTCGCGTTATGCCTTTCGGGATACATCTATAAACGAGGAGATGCGGACCCTATACTACAGAGTAAAGACTCAACCCTCGCAGTTTGACCTAACAGCCCAGGAGAGTGATTTCTCCAACGTTGTGGCCCTAACGCCGATCGACCCGACTCCCGATCCTGACGTTGAGGTTCTGATCACCCCCGCGTCGTTCGACTTTCAGACTTTCATTTTCTACAAAGAGCTAACTGTGAAGAACGTATCGAGCAAGCCCTTGAAGGTCTCCTTGTGGCCTAGCACAGAGGTCATTGCTCTGTCCACGTCCGGGTTTTGGCTGGACCCATGGCAGTCTGGAACTGTGGGGGTCTCTCTTGACCGCAGTGCGCTCGACCCGGGATTTTATTCCGGTTTTGCGATCTCGTTTCTGTCCAACGCAGGAACGGTGGCGCCCCCACCAAACCAGGACGGCCAGATCGAGATCGAGGCGCAGGTGGCGGGTCCGGTCGAGGTTGCTCCTATTGGACCATATTTCCTCAGAGACGACACGCCAAATCAGAACGGTTTGATCGACAGTGGGGAGAGGGTGAACTGCCAGTTCAAGCTGGTCAATACGGACAGAAATGTCCAGGCGCTTGATTTGACGGTTCGCATTATTCCGAGGGCGAACGTTTCCCGCGTTGATGTAGGTGCGGTGAGTCATATTAACAACCTGTCTGCAATGGAGACCGTTTATGTCCCGTTCACATTCACGGCCGCTCCTGTCTATTTTGGGTGCGATTCGGCGGAAGGGCCGATTGTGGATGGGGAGTTTCTCGTCATTGTTGCCGACACGTTTGGCTACTCGTGGGAGCAGACGGTCACGATCGGCATCTGCACACCGCTTGACCTGACCGTTGTGAGCTTCGCCATAGACGACGACAATCAGGGCGTTTCGGCCACCGTCCCACACACTCATAACAAGATGATTGAGTGCGGTGAGATCATCGAGGCCCGAGTTACTTTTATGAGCAACTATGGACTTTTGGACGGCACTCTCAGTCTCTCGGATGATCAGCATTTTGACTATCTGCCACTCGGCGACTCGTTCTCATACAAAGATGTCGATGACCTCAAGCTCATTCCCTCTTGCGGCGAAGTAACCCCTGATAGGGATTTCGAGTTCAGGGCAGTCGAATATGACGCATCTCCGATCACCTTCAGGCTCACCATTGACGCCAACATAGCGCCGGGCGTTGACTACGCGGCCGATGCAACCTATCCAGTTACCTACTACGAAGACTTCCTGGTCAATAGCCCATTCGGGCCGGAAGTTACGGTAACATCGACCAATTATGCGCCCCGGATGATCACGGACGATTCGTTCACGATTCTCGCTAACGTCCGGAACCTAGGACCCAAAGACCTGCAAGCCGACCTTTATGTCGCCGCGCTCTATCAGGGTGAGATATTCTACCTGAGCGAAGGACTTCCCACGCTGGGGCCGGCGCCTCTTCGCCCGAGCATGTATCTCACACGGAACACGCCCGGGCCCAGGCGGATAGTCGCCTATCATTGTCCCGGCGTCGCGGGATGGGCGCGGACAGGCCTTTTGTTCGCATCGGTTTTGCAGGTGCCGGACGAGACGGTTTACAGTCAGGACCTGTGGTATTCGTTTGATTGGACCATTGTAAATATCAATTATTAGTCTGTTGCCTTTTGGTTGCAGCTTCTGGTTGTGTTGTGGCTGCGCCTCAATAGGTTCTTTCGTTATCTGCTCGCTCTACTTGTGAAGGCAAGGGTGGTCTTCCGAGAGGTGAGGAGCCTTAGCGTTAAATTCCTATCTGACTGAGCTCAACTTAAAGATGATGGGCGCAGTTCAGTCGAGTAATATTTGCTGGTAGAGGTTCATGCCAAGAGAGGTCCTCGATTTCGAGCGTCCGATTGTCGAGCTTGAGGAGGCGATAGCGGAGCTCAAGCAGGCGGGGGACCCGGAGTACAAGGACCGCATACAGGCCTACCACAAGAGGCTCAACAGGCTATACACCGAGACGTTCTCGAACCTCTCTGCCTGGCAGCGGACGCGGCTTGCGCGGCACAAGGACCGGCCTTACACGCTTGACTACATCTCGCAGACGACGAGCAAGTTCGTCGAGCTGCACGGGGATAGGTATTTCCGGGACGATCCAGCAGTAGTAGCGGGTTTGGCGGTTTTCAGAGGGAGAAATGTTGTGGTTGTTGGGCAGCAGAAGGGTAGAGATGTGAGTGAGAGGATATTCCGTAACTTCGGCATGCCCAATCCGGAAGGCTATCGGAAGGCCCTGCGAGCGATGAAGCTCGCGGAGAAATTCAAAAAACCTGTGGTCTGCTTCGTTGACACGCCGGCCGCGTATCCTGGCATAGGGGCTGAGGAGCGGGGACAGGCTGAGGCGATCGCTCGCAACTTATATGAGATGTCGATTCTCAGAACACCGATACTGGTGGTGGTTACGGGTGAAGGAGGCAGTGGAGGAGCTCTTGGGATCGGTGTTGGGGACAGAATCTTGATGCAGGAGAACGCGATATACTCGGTGATTCCGCCAGAGGGTTGTGCTGCGATACTATTCCGCGACGGTAAGCGCGGCCCCGAGGCGGCTGAGGCGCTGAAGATAACATCACTCGAATTGAAAAGACTTAGGATAATAGACGAGATCGTCAAGGAGCCGCTTGGAGGGGCACATAGAGACTTTGCGCTTGCCGCCTCGATTCTTGGGGATAGGATTCAGTCTAGCCTTGATGAGCTCTGTAGCCTCGATCTTGATGAGCTGCTCGACGGTCGGTTCAAGAAATTCAGGGCGATGGGCTGTTTCATTGAGAGGACGAACAAGAAAAAGTCTTGACTTGAGTGCGAGGGACACTAACATTCGGGTTCTTGGTTGTGGATACTTTATTGGTACAAGGCGTGGCTACTACGTCAATTGAAAGGAGCCTTTTAGGGAAATGAAGAGCATCGCTTTAAGTTTATTCGTATTGTTCATTTTGGCAGCATCTTTGACGATCCTGTCCTGTAACCAGAAAGACAGGGCTAGCGACATCGACGATTATCGACCGAAGATTCTCGATGTAACGGTCAAACAAGGCGAGACGATACTTCGTAAGCCCTATGTGTTGTCGAAGAGCGTCATTGAACCCCTTGTGTTTGAGGTGAGTGTGCATCATCCTGATGCGACAACGGATGACCCAGCCGGAAGCGGTAGCATCTTGAAAGTCTCTGGCGGCTTTCAGGACCCGGACTTTGGGAACGAGAGCTATCAACGTAGGGTTGAGCAATACATGGGTAAGTTCCCCGATTGGAACCACACAATCGGGCCCATCAATAATAGTCTTGCTCGCGATAGTTATCTGCCCGGCGAGGTCTTTTACGGGATAGGCTTTACCGGTGAGTTCTCGGACAGCGGGCCCGGTATGGCCAATGGGCCGGACGAGACGGCTGGAGACGGCGTTTCCACAATACGAAGAGACAGCAGGCTGGACCCCAATACCAAGTCCAATCCTGCTCGCCCGTGGAAATTTTACTTCTGGGCAGAGGACATCAGTGGGAACGATTCAGAGCCTTATTGGGTCAAGATAACTATTACAGAATAAACGTTAGCGCGTCTGCACACAGTTTTAGCTTTGGATGAGACTAGCTGCCGCTCCGTGCAAGTGCCGGAGCGGCAGTTTCGTTTTTTGTTGAGGCGGCGCTGGGGCCTTTCCCCGAGGACCAGGTTCTCGGTTCAGACATACCGACACAGACACAGCTGGCTTCGTGCATGAAGTTTGCTTTCACGCTCGGCTACTGTATTGTTGACGTGGCTTACATTGAGGCCGATGATCACACTTATCATATATGCCGAGGCTGGTTTTGACGAATCAATCCCGCGTCCTACGCGTTCTCTTGATGGCCGCGTTTCTGTTGCTCATCCTGTGGTTAATGGGGTGCGACAGGGAGACCACTTTCTATGTCGGGGCGAAGTTCTACGCCGTCAACAACACCGAGGAGGGACTTCACGTCTATCTAAACTCTATTTTCCAGTTCAGCCTGGGCCCGGGGCAGGGAGACGAGGTTGATGACCTCGATGAGGGAGAATACACCGCCGCGGCGAGGCGCGAGTCGGACGGCGCCGTTGTGAAAGAGGAGGAGGTCTATCTCCACGAGAGGGAGAAGTTTCGCTGGGAGATTCGCTAGCTTCAGTAATGACGTTACCCATAATTCGGCGGGTCAGACCCGTTTGGGCCAGTCGCCTTGAAGAAGCCTATCCGCCTGGGCAGACTGCTCCCTTTGTTTAGGTCGCTTTTGCTGGGCCGTTGACGAGCGCTATCGGGAAGACCTGTTCGATCTGGTCAACGTATTGGAACGTCATCCCCTTTACGAGATGCTGCTCGAGGTCCTCGATGTCCCCCCTGTTGTTCTTGGGCAAGATTATTTCGTAGATGTCCGCCCGCTTAGCTGCGAGAATCTTCTCCTTGATTCCACCAACTGGCAGGACCTTCCCCCGCAGCGTCAGCTCCCCCGTCAGCGCCACGTCGCAGCGCACCTTTCTCCCCGTGAAGAGCGAGACAAGCGCCGTCGCGAGGGTTATGCCTGCACTCGGCCCATCCTTAGGGATCGCACCGGAGGGGATGTGGATGTGCACGTCAAGCTTACCGAAATCGGTCTTGCCAATGCCAAGCTTATCCGCCCTTGAACGAACGTAACTCATCGCCGCCTTCGCCGATTCCTGCAAAACGCTCCCAAGCTGTCCCGTCAGCTGAAGGTCCTTGGCGCCACGCATCTTGGTCGCCTCGATGAAGATTATCTCTCCACCGACACGGGTCCAGACCACCCCGGTGACAACACCAATCTCCGCCTTCCTTTCCTTCGTCTCTGGGAAGAACTTCACTGCGCCGATGTATTCACGCAGCGACTTTACCGTAACCACGCGAATCCTCTTATCGCCCCCGGCCACGACCTTTGCAACCTTGCGGCATATCTTGCCGATCGTCCTTTCGAGCTCCCTCAAACCTGCCTCGCGTGTGTAGCGGGAGATTATGTGCTCAATGGCGTCGGTCTTGAACCTCAGCATCGAGGGCTTCAGCCCGTGTCCATCAAGCTGCTTCGGGAGCAGAAACTGTCTCGCAATTCTAAGCTTCTCCTCGTCCAAATACCCCGGAAGCTCAATTATCTCCATCCGGTCGCGAAGCGCCGGCGGGATTGGGTCGAGAATGTTCGCCGTGGTGATGAACATGATTTTGGAGAGGTCGAACGGGACCTCGATGTAGTGGTCCGCAAACGTGTTGTTCTGCTCGGGGTCGAGGACCTCAAGCAGAGCGGAGGCGGGGTCCCCGCGGAAATCAGCACCGATCTTATCGACCTCATCCAGAATGAAGACTGGGTTGTTGGCGCCGACGCGCTTGATCTCTTGTATTATACGTCCGGGCAGCGCCCCCACGTAGGTCCGGCGATGCCCTCGTATCTCGGCCTCGTCCCGCATTCCCCCGAGCGAGGCCCTGGCGAACTTGCGGTCCATCGAGCGCGCTATGGATTTGCCAAGCGAGGTTTTCCCAACGCCCGGCGGACCAACGAAACAGAGAATAGGGCTCTTGAGGTCCTTTTTGAGGCTCCTAACGGCTAAGAACTCGAGCACACGCTCTTTGACCTGCACGAGGTCGTAATGGTCCTCGTCCAGTATCTTCTGCGCTCGCCTAAGGTCGAGGCTGTCTCTAGTGCTTTTACTCCACGGCAGCCCAATGAGCCAATCCAGATACGTCCGAATCACACTGTATTCCGCCGCAGCGGGAGGGACCATGCTCAGCCTCTCGAGCTCCTTTTCGGCGGCCTCCTTAGCGTCAGGTGGCATGCCTGCCTCGGCAATCTGCGAATAAAGGTCCTCGACCTCGCGCGACTTCTCGTCAGTCTCGCCGAGCTCGCCCTGGATGGCCTTTAACTGCTGGCGAAGAAAATACTCCCGTTGCGATTTCTCTATCTCGCTCTTCGCCTGCGACTGTATCTTGGAACTAAGCTCCAGAACTTGAAGGTCCCGATTGAGATACCCAATCACCTTGGAGGCCCGTTTCTCCACGTCGAACGTCTCGAGAAGGTTCTGCGCCTCGCTCGTGCTGATCTTCATGTGAAACGCCACGAAATCACATAACTGGCCCAGATCTTTGATATTCATCCCGGCTACATACATCTCCTCTGAGAGATAGCGCGACGCATCGACCAGTTTCTGAAACTGAGCAAGGATGTTCTCCGTGAGCGCCTCCACCTTGACGGACTCGATGTGCGGATCGTGCACTTCCACCGCCTCCGCCTTGAAATATGGTCTCACGCTTGTGATTGATTTTATTTTGACGCGGTTTAGGCCCTGAACAATCAGCTTGGCGCTCTTGTCGGGCATCTCGAGCTTCTTGGCAATGATGCATGCGGTTCCAACTCTGTAGAGGTCCCTCTCGGTGGGTTCGTTCGTTGCCGGGTCCTTCTGAGTAACCAGTGCGATCATGTCCTTCTCTTCTCTGACAGCCGAGACCAGGCTGATGCTCCGCTTGCG
>Ga0307380_10002723_pt1 | contig 24791 bp, 17 predicted proteins | sample UN3MG_FD_202239 | JGI IMG/M metagenome (GOLD analysis project Ga0307380, IMG submission 202239) | Soil microbial communities from Risofladan, Vaasa, Finland - UN-3 | ecosystem: Environmental > Terrestrial > Soil > Coastal area > Acid sulfate soil | place: Finland: Risofladan, Vaasa | collected... | reverse complement strand
TCCTTTGCGAGTACGCCCACGCTATGGGCAACTCCGTCGGCAACCTGAAGGAATACTGGGACGCCATCCGCTCGCACAAACGTCTCATCGGCGGGTTTATCTGGGACTGGGCCGACCAGGGCCTGCGCAAAACCGGCGCCGACGGCAAGGAATTCTGGGCCTACGGCGGCGACTACGGCGACAATCCAAACGACGGCAATTTCTGCTGCAACGGCCTGGTCCAGCCGGACCGAAGACCCAATCCTTCCCTCTATGAGGTCAAGAAGGTTTACCAGCGTATCAGCGTTACTGGCGTCGAGCTTCCGGCAGGAACTGTTCGTATTCGCAACGAATACGATTTTACCGATCTCGATTTCGTCAACATCTTATGGGAATTGACAGAGGATGGAAAAACTATCCAGAAAGGTAAGTTGCCAAAATTATCCCTGGCTCCCGGCGATAATAAACAAATCAATATCCCGTTCGAAAAGCCGAACCTGCAGCCCGGCGCCGAATACCTGCTGAAGATCAGCTTTGCTTTAGCTGATGATGCCCCCTGGGCAGCGCAAGGGCACGTGGCAGCGTGGGAACAGTTCGAGATTCCGTTTGATACTCCGCAGGCACTTTCGGCTGATATTGCCGCTATGCCACCGTTGAAGCTCCGAGAATCGGACGCCGCCCTTAATATTACGGGCAAGAACTTCGAACTTGTCGTCGGCAAATCAAGCGGGGCAATCGAGTCGCTCAAGTTCGACGGCAAAGAATTAATCTCCGAGCCGCTGATTCCCAATTTCTGGCGGGCCCCGATAGATAACGACAACGGCAACAAAATGCCTCAGCGGCAGGGCATCTGGCGCCGGGCCGGCCGGGACAGAAAGGTCGGCAAGGTGACCTCGGAACAAATCTCGCCGCAGGTTATACGCGTCACTGCCCAAGCCTCAAGTGTCGAGGGCGTCTCGCCCTCGAATCGCGGGCAGGATGCCCGCGACACAGGCTGGAAATATACATCCACTTATACCGTCTTCGGCAGCGGCGAAATAATCGTCTCCGGCAGTATCGAACCGGGCGCCGAGCTTTCACGCGATCTGCCGCGTTTCGGAATGCAGATGGCAATACCAGGCGAGTTCAGCACGATGAGCTGGTTCGGCCGTGGTCCGAACGAGAGCTATTGGGACCGCAAAACCGGTTCTGCCGTAGGTCTTTATTCCGGGCCGGTCGAAGAGCAATTCCACCCGTACGTTCGCCCGCAGGAGACCGGCAACAAAACGGATGTCCGCTGGGTGGCTTTGACCAACAAAGATGGTGCCGGTTTGTTAGCTGTCGGTATGCCGCTGCTGAGTGCGAGCGCCTGGCCGTTCACAATGGACGATCTGGAAAAGGCTACGCACATAAACGAGCTGGCGCGAAGGAATACAATAACCGTCAATCTCGACTATAAGCAGATGGGCGTCGGCGGCGACGATAGCTGGGGCGCCAGAACGCACCCTGAGTACACACTGCCGGCAAAAGCTTACAGCTACCGGTTCCGGCTGCGGCCGTACACGCCGAATATGGGCGATATCAGTTCCGTCGCTCGCATGACCGTGGATGTACCGTAGGGTGTGCACCGCACACCATTTGGCTCGTAGGGTGTGCACCGCACACCATTTCGCTCACGGAGGTAACAGAAATTGAAGCTCGTAGGGTGTGCACCGCACACCATTTCGCTCACGGAGGTAACAGAAATTGAAGGACCATGTTATCAGATCAATAGTGACAATAGCAGCGGCCACAGCAATAGCAATGTGTCCCGGCTGCCGCCAGGCAACGGATTCAAAAGTAACCACGACCACAGCGCCGAGCGAAAAAGCAGCGGCAATCTCCCTGGCAGGCCAATGGTCCTTCAGACTCGATCCGAAGGACGCCGGGCAGCAGAAAAAATGGTACGCCGGCAAACTGGCCGAGAGCATCAAACTGCCCGGCTCGACGGCGGAAAACGGCTACGGCGACGATCTATCCGTCGACACGAAATGGACCGGCCAGATTGTCGATAAGTCATGGTTCACCGAGGACAAATACGCCAAATACAGACAGCCCGGCAACATAAAGATTCCATTCTGGCTGACTCCGGTGAAACATTACGTCGGGCCCGCCTGGTACCAGAAGCGGGTCGATGTCCCCGAGACCTGGAGGGGCAAACGAATCGTGCTTCTGCTGGAGCGCTGTCACTGGGAGACAAAAGTCTGGGTGGACCGGAACCCCGCCGGCATGCAGGACAGCCTGTGCACGCCGCAGCTCCACGACCTGAGCGACCAATTGACGCCGGGCAGGCATACGCTGACCGTTCGCGTGGACAACTCCGTCAAGTATGGCGTCGGAGTCAACGCCCACTCGGTCAGCGACCACACGCAGTCAAACTTCAACGGCATGACCGGGCGTATGGAACTGCTCGCGACCGACAGAATATGGGTCAGTGACGTTCAGGTCTATCCGGATATCCGGAGCAAATCGGCCAGACTGCTCGTGACAATCGGCAACGCAGCGAATAAACAAGTCAGCGGAACGCTCACAATAGCGGCAAAAAGCTGGAACACCGGGCAAAGTCACGCCCCGGCACAAAAGAGCGCCGGCTTCACGGCGTCAAAATCCGAAACCATCGTGGAAGTCGATTATCCGATGGGCGGTGACGTGCTGTTGTGGGATGAGTTCTCCCCGGCGATGTACAGGCTGACCGTCTCACTAACGTCCGCCTCGGACGACAAGACGTTTAGCAACGAAAAGACCGTCACGTTCGGCATGCGCGAGGTCGGCACGAAAGGAACACAATTTACCATTAACAACCGCCTGACTTTCCTGCGCGGAACGTTAGAGTGCTGCATCTTCCCGCTGACCGGATACCCGCCGACGGATGTCGAAGAGTGGCTGCGGATCCTGCGAACCGCCAAAGCCCACGGCCTAAACCACATGCGCTTCCATTCCTGGTGTCCGCCGGAAGCAGCGTTCGAGGCCGCCGACCGTCTGGGAGTTATGTTCCACGTCGAATGTCCGGCATGGGCAACGATAGGCAACGGCGAGCCCATCGACAAATTCATTTACGCCGAAGGCGACCGGATTCTAAAAGCATACGGCAATCACCCATCGTTCTGCATGCTCGCCTACGGCAACGAGCCGGGCGGCCGCAATCAAAAAAGATTCCTCGGAGATCTGGTCAATTACTGGAAAGCCAAAGACCCTCGCCGGCTTTACACAAGCGCCGCCGGCTGGCCCATCATCCCGGAGAACCAGTACCACAGCACACCCGGGCCTCGGGGCCACCAGTGGGGCGCCGGTCTGAGCAGCCGCTTCAACGCCAATCCGCCGGAGACTGTGACGGACTACAGCAGCTTCGTTAAAGAGTACGACGTCCCCATCGTGAGCCATGAAATCGGCCAGTGGTGCGTCTATCCGAACCTGAAGGAAATCCCCAAGTACAAAGGCGTGCTTCGTGCCTATAACTTCGAGATTTTCCGCGATTCGCTCGCCGCTCATAACATGCTCGATCAGGCGGATGATTTCCTTATGGCCTCCGGCAAATTGCAGGCCATGCTGTATAAAGAGGAAATCGAATCGGCCCTGCGGACGCCCGGCTTCGGCGGCTTTCAACTGCTCGACATTCACGACTTCCCCGGGCAGGGAACGGCCCTCGTCGGCATACTGGACCCCTTCTGGGACTCGAAAGGCTACATAGAACCGCAGGAACATCACCGCTACTGCTGCGAGACCGTACCTCTCGTGAGGATGAAAAAGCGCACATGGACCACCGACGAGAAATTTACCGCCGACGTTGAGATCGCTCATTTCGGGCCGGCCCCAATCCAAAATACCGCTCCCATTTGGTTTGTCACCTACGTAGACGGCCGGAAGGTCACCTCAGGACGGCTGCCTCGGACCACAATCCCGCCGGGTAACGGCACTAAGCTTGGCAGGATCGAAGTGAATCTTGCAAATATTGCCGCACCGGCGAAACTTGTGGTGACAGTGTTAATTGAAGGAACACCCTACGCAAACAGTTGGGATATCTGGGTATATCCGGCCGGGCGTGATACTCAACCTTCGGATAATGTGCTCATCGCTGAACAATTGGATGAGCAGGCAAAGGCGGCTCTCAAGAACGGCGGGAAAGTGCTTTTGATGCCGCCGCTGAATTCCATCGACAGTGACGTGCCGGCGGCGTTTACGACAATCTTCTGGAATACGCAATGGACGCACCGGCAGCCGCCGCATACTTTGGGAATTCTATGCGATCCGAAACATCCGGCACTGGCGCAATTCCCCACCGAGTTTCACAGCAACTGGCAGTGGTGGGACCTTGTCACCAAGTCCGGAGTGATGATTCTTGACGAATTCCCGGCCAATTTCCGCCCCATCGTGCAGGTGATTGACGACTGGAACACCAATCGCAGGCTCGGCCTGATTTTCGAAGCAAGAATCGGCAAGGGCAAACTGCTCGTATCCGGCATCGATCTCAAAAGCAATCTTGATAAGCGCCCCGTCGCCGGGCAAATGCTTCAGAGCCTGCTGAAGTACATGGACAGTGACGCCTTTGCGCCCGGGCGCAGCATTGATGCCGAACTTTTGCAGGGCCTGTTCAGAAAGCCGTCTTTGTTGAGCAGTGCCCGCCTGACAATGACCGACAGCGAGGCGCCTGGCCACGAAGCGCGCAATGTCATTGACGGCAATCCCGATACTATCTGGCACACTCCCTGGGGCCAAAGCGCCCCGGCGTATCCTCACGAGTTTCGGATCGAGCTGCCGGAGAGCTGTGAAATCGAAGGATTCACATTTCTTCCCCGGCAGGACATGTCGAACGGCTGGATCGATAAATACCAGGTATATGTCAGCGCCGATGGACAAAACTGGGGCGAGCCGGCGACAACAGGAAACTTCGAGCCGAATCGGAATAAGAAGAAAGTTCTTTTTGACAAAAGCAGAGAAGGCCGATTCCTCCGCTTCGTAGCACTTTCCGGATTTGACGGGCAGATATTCGCCTCAGCCGCGGAGATAGACCTTATTACAAAGTAGGCGAAGTTCATTATGACAAATCAAAAAGCAAATTCAGCAAACAATCAGGCAAACTACAACATGGCCTTCATCTGGCTGGTATGTCTGGTCGCGGCGATGGGAGGATTGCTGTTCGGCTATGACTGGGTAGTAATCGGCGGGGCCAAGCCGTTTTATGAGCCTTATTTCGGAATCACCGATGCAACACCTTTCCTGCGAGGTTTAGCGCAAAGCAGCGCCCTGTTCGGGTGTCTTGTGGGCGCCGTTTTGTCGGGAATCATCAGCGACAAGTCCGGCCGCAAACGCCTGCTTATTTTGTCCGGCCTGCTCTTTACCGTCTCTGCCGTCGGCACCGCTTTCGCTGGAAATTTTCTTTTCTTCAATGTGTTCCGCATTATCGGAGGCATAGGAATCGGACTGGCCTCGAACCTTTCGCCGATGTACATCGCGGAGATTTCTCCGGCACGTATGCGGGGAAAATTTGTCTCCATAAACCAGCTTACGATTGTGATTGGAATTCTCGCCGCCCAGATCATCAACTGGCTGATTGCTCAGCCGGTGCCGGAAGGAGCCGGTACAGAGTACATCCTAAGCTCATGGAACGGCCAAAACGGCTGGCGGTGGATGTTCGGAGCTGAAACAATCCCCGCATTTCTCTTTTTCCTGCTGATGTTCTTCGTGCCGGAGAGCCCACGATGGCTTCTCAAGTACGGCAGGGACGAACAAGCGTTGAGGATCCTAAGCCGTCTCGGCGGCGCCAGATACGCCGCCCCTGCTATCGAGGACATTAAGAAAACCCTCGCCGGCGAAGAAATTGCCCACGTCAACTTCCGGGACCTGTTCGAGCCGAAGCTGCGCAGGATTGTCATACTGGGCGTTTTCTTAGCGGTGCTCCAGCAATGGTGCGGGATTAACGTGATTTTCAATTACGCTCAGGAGGTCTTCGCGGCGGCGGGATACGGCGTCAGCGGCATTATGTTCAACATCGTCATCACGGGCATTGTGAACCTGCTATTCACGTTCGTGGCGATATATACGGTCGACCGGTTCGGCCGGCGAATCCTTATGCTTATCGGCGCCGGAGGCCTGGCGGGTATCTATGCAATCCTGGGCGCCGGCTACTATTTCCAAAGCACGGGAATACATATGCTGATACTGGTAATTTCGGCCATAGCCTGTTACGCGATGTCACTGGCTCCGATTACCTGGGTGGTTATTTCGGAGATATTCCCGAATCGAATACGCGGCGCCGCGATGTCCGTGGCCGTATCCAGTTTGTGGGTCGGCTGCACGGTTCTGACTCTGACGTTTCCATATCTGAAAGCGGGCCTCGGAGCTCACGGCGCGTTCTGGCTTTACGGCGTCATCTGTGTGATCGGGTTCGTTGTGATCCTTATGAAACTCCCTGAAACAAAGGGCAAATCGCTGGAAGATATCGAACGCGAACTGGTCGACTAAAAAACAATCCTTGCAATTCACCGTCCTTTTCTGATATATAAAGATACTCAGACAGACCGTTTAGCATTGTCATCCCTGCGAAAGCAGGGATCCAGGAACGTAACGGTTTTAGTGGATTCCCGCTCCCCGCTTTCGCGGGGACAAGTTTACACCTGCGAAAGCAGGTGCGGGAATGACAGATTGTGCTATGTTATTATCATTGAGCGATTTGCTTTAGCATTCGACTTAAAAAATGGTCAGTTTGGGTAAAGATACTTAGACAACGAATCAAGAACCTGGGTAAGGTAGGATATTATGACAGAGATTTTCTTCAGGTCCATGAATAGAAGGAGCTTCATCCAAACCGGTTTAGCCGCATTCGGGACACTGGTTACCCTCAATGCAGGTTGCAGCCCCGGCTTAATGAAAAATGACGAAAAGGAAACCCGATTGGCGCTTTTGGCCGATACTCATATCCCGGAGGATGTCGAGAACAATTACAGGGGATTCTATCCATACCGGAACCTGGAGAAAGCCGTGCCGGATCTCGTATCCAATTCGCCCGATGGGGTGCTCATCGCCGGCGACTTGGCGCGACTGACGGGCCAGCCGGGCGACTATGCCAATCTCAAGAAGCTCTTGAGTCCGGTTGCCGAAAAAACGCCGGTTTTTATGGCGCTCGGCAACCACGACGACCGGCAGAACTTCCTGAAGGTTTTTGACGACACGCCCGGCGACAAACCTGACATGAAAGGCAAGCACGTGGTCGTTGTCAAAAAGGCATCCGCCCGCGTAATTATGCTGGATTCGCTTCTCTATACTGACAAAGTGCCTGGGTTATTAGGCAAAGCGCAGAGGCAGTGGCTGCACGAGTATCTGAACAAATGCGACGATACGCCTACGATACTCTGCTTTCATCATACTTTGTCAGACGGTGACGACGCCCTGCTGGATGTGCCGCGCCTGTTTAGTATGATTGCGCCCATTCGGAAGGTCAAGGCGATTGTTTACGGCCATTCTCACGCATACGGATTCTCCGAATTCGAAGGGATTCACCTGATCAATCTTCCGGCGGTGGGATATAATTTCAGCGATAGTGAGCCTGTCGGCTGGGTGGAAGCTCGCTTAAGAAGCAGGGGCGGCGATTTTGTGCTTCACGCCGTCGGAGGCAATCTCGACAGGGACGGCAGCGTGAACAAGCTCGCCTGGCGAAAAGGATAAGAGGACGGATTTTCGATGCTTCTTTCTGCACGGATGAAAAAAAGACAATGGGTAATCGAGCCTGCGGACGACCGCTGTGAGCGGCTTGCCAAATCGCTCAAGGTCTCGCCGCTGCTGGCACAGGTTCTGATCAATCGGGGAATCACCGACAGCGAAAAAGCTGCTGTTTTTCTCAGGCCCAAACTGACCGAGCTTATCGATCCGGCCCGGATGCCGGGAATCGAACCGGCGGTTCAACGATTAAAACTGGCGATTACGAACAGGGAAAAAATCACCGTCTACGGCGACTATGACGTGGACGGCATAACCGGCGTCGCGATTCTCTGGCAGGTATTGACGATTCTCGGCGCCGATGTGGACTATTACATTCCCCACCGGATCGACGAAGGTTACGGCCTGAACGCCGAGGCCATTGGGACCCTGGCAAAATCCGGCACCAAACTTCTCGTGACAGTCGATTGCGGCGTCACGGCGTTTCACTCGGCCGAGATGGCCTCACAACTTGGCCTCGACCTGGTAATTACCGACCACCACCAGCTTGACTCAAAGCTGCCTCAAGCAACCGCGATCGTTCATCCGGGGCTGGAAGAATCGTACCCGAACCAGGATTCGGCCGGGGCAATGGTCGCCTTTAAGTTAGCCTGGGCTGTCGCCAATGAATTCAATCCGGGCCGAAGGCTTGAGCCGAGATTGCGGGAATTCATGCTAAGTGCCACCAGCCTGGCGGCAATGGGGACCGTCGCCGATATCGTGGACCTGCGGGGCGAGAACAGGGTCCTTACGAGTTACGGACTCAAAGCACTGCCCGACTGCAAGCTCTCCGGCATAGAAGCTTTAATTGAGACTGCGGGCCTGACAGGTCACTCGCTCGACAGCTTTCATATCGGCTTTCGGCTCGCGCCAATGCTCAACGCCGCCGGCCGGATGGGACACGCACGGCTGGCCGTCGAGCTGCTCACTTCAGACTCCCCGACCCGCTCGACACAGATAGCCGAATATCTAAAGGAGCAGAACGTCCAGCGCCAGCAGTGCGAGCGGAAGATTTTCAAACAGGCCTGTGAAATGATTGTCGAGCGGGATATGAACCACCCCGACCGCAAGAGCATCGTCCTGTCAAGCGAGAACTGGCACACCGGCGTAATCGGCATTGTCGCATCGAGAATCGTGGATAAATACTATCGTCCGACTATTATGATTAACGCCGCCGACGCCGAGAACGGCATCGCCCAGGGCTCCGGGCGTTCGATCCCGGGTTTCTGTTTGCTCAGCGGCATCAGGGCCTGCTCGCAGCATTTAAACAGCTTCGGGGGACACAAGATGGCCGCCGGCATCAAAATCGAAACCGAGAAGATCGACCGGTTCGCAGCCGATTTCGAAGACTATGCAAAACAAAATCTGAACGAAAACGACGTCGCCGCCAAACTTCATATCGACGCGGCGGTTCCGTTGGAGACGTTTCGAAAAGAGACGGTCAGCGAGCTGCAGTTACTCGGCCCCTTCGGCCAGGGCAATCCGGAACCTACATTCGCCACAAAAGGGGTGCGTCTGGCATCGCCGCCCAGAAGAGTCGGCGCCGGCCGCGAGCATCTGCAGCTTGCAATCACCGATAACACCGCGGCGATACGCTGTATCGGATTCAGATTCGGAAAGCTGGAGAAAAAGCTGCTGGAAACCGAGTTTTTCAACGTCGCCTACCAGCCGCAAATCAATACCTACAACGGAAACAGCAACGTCCAATTCGTTCTCACCGACATCCGGTTCGAATAAACGTTTCAGCGAGACCTTATCTTTTTTCGACCGTTACCTTGTCAATCTTGAACTGCCCTAACGTGGGGGCCAGGTTGAACAAGTCCCCCGGCTCGCCGTTGCCGGCAGCCAAAGCGATATGACCGGCGTCATAGCCGCCCCGCCCGCCACCTCTGAAAGACGCGTCAAGCCCGACCCATTTGCCGCCTATATACGCCTGGGTCCAGGCATGTCCGCCAAAACCCTGTTGGCCGAGAAAGTCATCCACGTACGCCACTCCGGCAACCACCTGAGCCGGTATCCCGACGGCCCGGCACATCGCAGCCGTAAGGACCGCAAATTCCGAGCAATCCCCCTGCCTGCTGGCGGCAACCTCCGTCGCCGATGCGTAACCGACCGACAGGCTACGGTTCTCGATGTACTCGGCTACAAACGCCTCGATTTTCCGGGCCGCCTCGGCCGCATCTTTGGTGCCGCCTACTGCGCGACGGGCAAGGTCGATGACCTGCTTGTTGTCACTTTGGAGAAATCTTGTGGGTTCCATAGCCTCCAGAATCGCCGCATCTGTGCCCTTGTAAGGAAACTCTGCTCCCGACGGCGCGGCAACGGGCTCGACCTTCAGGATCATTTTGCCGCCATCGAGCTGTTGCGCTTTCTGGTTATCATTGGATGGTATCGTGAAATCGGATGCTCCCTTTACCGGGCTCAAATGATAAGTTATGGACTTTGCCGAGGCGAGATTATTCAACGGCTCAGGGCTCTTAAGGAACATCCTATCGATCAATTCCAGCACATCGTTTTTGCCCAGCGCGAATTCCCTGGCACAGGCAACCATTTCAACCTGCATCCCTGCTATCGGCATGATGTTCTTTTGCATCCGAAGGTCCCGGTCAACGTAACTGGTGCTGACAACTTCACCGGCCCCCGGCATAACGAGAGTCGTCTTGACTTCTCTCAAAGTCACCACCCGCCCGAGCAAATCGACGTTCTGCTCAGGGCCGATACTTATTTCAGTATCGACCGCCTGCATTATTCCGGGACTGAATATCTTGACCGAATACTGCGTGCCTTCTTTTAGATCCTTCTTCAGTGTCAGCAGGCGCAGGCCTTCGGACATCACCGCTCCCTGCGGCCATTGAAGCGTGCTCTTCTGCTCGGTACCCATCGAAGTCGTGGTCATGCTCACATTTCCCTGCTTGTCCACCTGCCCCGCCATGTTCATAGCCATCGCGCCCAACTTCTGTGTCACCTCAAAACCCAAAGGCTCGCCGCTCGTCGTCTCGATACTGGTCTCCTTCATTTCAATCGTCATCGAAATACCGCCCCGGCTTATCGTTATACTGACCTGCTCGGAGCTTGTCACTTTGTCCCCGGAGACGGCTCGACTCTGGACGGCATGGCCGACCTTCTTGCCTTCCATGAACACGGCAAAATATTCCGTTTCGTCTGACTCAGCCTTTGAGCCGGCTGAACTCGTGCAGGTCAGGCAGGCAATTACAGCAAAAACCGAGCAAACGCTTAGAGCATATTTAATTTTCATCGTCCAGTTCCTTTCTGAGTTATTGTTATTAACGGTCATTATAGGCCAAAATCATAATCTTTCACCATCATATTTTCGTGCGGCAGTAATTTCACTCAGCACGACTCTTTGTTTTCGCCTGAATTTAGGCGCACCGGTTGCATTATCCGGCATTTTAGCCTATGATAGTCCGTATTCGATAGGTTGGTAAGCTATGGTTACTTAACGAGCAGGCAACAGGAAATTATGACATTTAATGAGCTATTGGCGTTAGTCCGGCCGGAAAATGGCCTGCGTATCCGTACCGATTCGAGACTTGTAAAGGACGGAGATATCTTCGTCGCCGTCAAAGGCACGGCTTACGACGGCCACGACTTTATCGAGAAGGCCCTTGTCAACGGCGCTAAGTACATCGTCTTTCAGCAGGATGAGCGATACACGATACGCGATGGCCGGCACGAATCGGTAATAGTCGACGACACCACAGAGGCGGCGGCGATTCTCGCGCAGGCGGCCGGCGGCAATCCGGCTTCGCAATTAACGAATCTGGCCGTCACCGGAACAAACGGAAAGACAACCGTGGCATTCCTCGTTCAGTCAATCATCCGGCAGGCCGGTCAAAAGTGCGGCCTTATCGGCACCATCTTGTACGACACCTGCTCGGGCAGCATTCACGAAGCACCTCTGACTACGCCCGATTGTCTGGATATAGCCGCTAAGCAGCAAGAAATGGTAAGAAACGGCGCTAAGTATATGGTAATCGAGGCAAGCAGCCACGCCCTTTCTCAAAACCGGCTGGCACAGATCAGCTTCAAAGCTGCCGCTTTCACCAATCTTTCAGGTGATCATCTGGATTATCACAAAACGAAAGAAGATTACTTAGCCGCCAAGACCAGACTTTTTTCGGCCCTTGCTCCGGATGCTGTAGCAGTGTTGAATAAACAATCCCCCGAAGCCGAACTTATCGCCGCCCAAACCGCAGCCGGGCTCTTATGGTATGCCATCGAGGAGAAAACCAATGTCACCGCACATATCGAATCGATGGATATAACCGGGACAGTCTTCGCCCTGGAATATGCCGGCCAATCCTCGGTCGTAAAGACTCCTTTGCTCGGCCTTTATAATGTCAGCAATTGCCTGGCCGCAGCGGGGCTGTGCCTTGCCGCCGGTTTTGAACTGGAGACAATCGCCGCCGGTTTATCGGCTTTGAAAGCGATACCCGGCCGACTGGAAAAAATAGACGCCGGAGACTTTTCCGTAATTATCGATTACGCCCACACCGACGACGCTTTGAAAAATGTCCTCACGACGCTAAAGCCGCTGTGCAAAGGCAAGTTGAGAGTCGTCTTCGGCTGCGGCGGGGACAGGGACAAAACCAAACGCCCGCGCATGGCCAGGGTCGCCGAAGAACTGGCCGATTTTGTTATAGTAACCAGCGACAATCCAAGAACCGAATCCCCCACAGATATTATAGATGAAATCGTTGCGGGTTTTGAAAAGGGCGAAACACAAAAAATCGCAATTGAACCGGACAGAAAAAAGGCCATCGAGCTGGCGATAGCCTCCGCTGCCAAAGACGATATCGTGCTGATCGCAGGCAAAGGCCACGAAGATTATCAGATCATCGGCACCAAAAAATCCCACTTCAGCGACAAGGAAATTGCTATGGAATGTCTTAAACAAAAAAGACCAACATAATTGAATCAAATATAACAATCATTATTATCTTTGAAATATTTCTGGAATTACCGATTTCGTAGCTTCTGAAAAAGTCAAAGGTGATAAGAGTTTGTAAGTTTTGTGAAACAATTCCTGATATCTCTGATGAGTATTTGGGGATGGGTCTATTACAAACACCTGTGGAGGAATAAAATTTGGCCGAGAAGCTCGGATAGCCAAAGCGCTATGTATCAAAGCTCGCATAAAACCATCGCTATCCGGCATACTATAACCAATAAAGATAATCTTCTTGGTTTTGCTGAGTATATCCAGTGCCGTGTGCCATATATTTCTCAGCCAGTTTTGACCGGTAAGTTTGGCATATGTTGGGGGGATTATCACAGGAGAAAGATTATTTCCATAATCCCGCCAAATATCCGAGATAGCATCTACAGCCAATATAGCAAGTTCGTTTTTCCAGCGTCCAGATTTTCCAATAGGTTTGTCCCCACCAAGTAAATTGGCAACATATAATTTGTCAGAACCAAAACTATTTTGAAAATAATTGATGCTTCCGTGCAATTTGCACAATAATGGTCCTTTTGTATTCTTATCATCTTGACTATTTATGTAAACATACGGTTTAGTGCCACCACCGAGACTAATTGATTCGGATTCACCTAATGGATAATAACACGGCGTATTATTAATCCAAGAAAGATACTCAAAAACCAAATCATAATTGGTTGTTATGACTGCAAAATTATTTATAGCCTTAGACGCCAACAAGGCCTTGAAGAATCTTTCATAACTATCAGGATTGATTTCTTTTTCTCTTTTTTTGTCAATTAGTGGGAGTTGGTGATAAACTTTCCATAGCCAGATTTGTATATTATGAATTATTTCATTTATTTTATATTCCTGGTTGTCGAGTTCTATGTAATTCAAGCCAGATTCGGATATAGCCTCTGCAATACAAAAAATATTTTCCACGTTTTCTACATCAGTATCTCGTAACGTAGGCGATTGTTTACAGAACTGCTGAAATTTTCTGAATATCTCTGTTGATTGTATCAAGGTTTCTGCCGCATTTTTGGATCTATTTTTGGCATGTTTCAGGAGGTCCTCATTATCTTTTCGAGAAGGATCGCCAGCCTCCGTCATCAGGGGTAAAGCCGCATCGTGAGAAAAACCAGCCCCTAAAAATAGTACAATATCGAGATCTTTTGTATTTGAGATAACCATTGCTCATGCACAAATTAAATAGCTAATTCAATCCTGAGAAAGATTAATGATGCTGCCTGATTAACTTAGCGCAAGAAGAGTGCTTATCGAGACATCTTCATCAATCTCTCACTTATCCAAATTTAGCGACCTCAACTGATCGCTCAACGGCAAAACTCTTATGATGGAGTCGGATGCGCTCTATTTCATGAAGTGTTTCTGCTGCAAAGTAACTTTGACCACAATCAGGACAGCTAACCATAGGGATATTTTCTATTACCAGTAGATTCTTTCCTCTACCATAGGTTTCGGCCACTCTTCGAACGTGCGCCTTGTCGTTTCCACAAATATCACATATCATATGCTTTCTTCCTTATCCTTATAATGCATATACGGTAATAATAACAAGTTTGTCAGTTGGGCTCAACTTTGCAACCACTTCAATTCTACCGCCTTTAACTGTTTTGCCTGTAATACGGTACTTCCATTCGGCAGTTATTGTATCCTTTTGACGTTCCAGCATTTTTCCTGTAAGTATTGCTCGCTCGACATCATAAATAGTTAAATCATCATAATTCATCTCTCGTCTGGTATGATAAGTCATAATATACTCACGTCTACGAATTTTTTCTCTCATACGATTTAACATTCTGTCGAACATACTGTATTCCTCTGTCGATCGTTCAATTGTTTCACTTCTTTTTCTATGCGTCCAGATAGTCTGTCCGTCTCTACATCCAGATCATAATCCATTTGAAGACCCAGCCAGAACTGCGGTGAATTGCCGAAATGCCGCGCTAAACGAAGGGCCGTGTCTGCAGTTATGCTTCTTTTGCCATGAATGATTTCATTTATTCTTCGAGCAGACACACCTAAATCCCTGCCAAGCTGATTCTGGCTTATACTCATTGGCTTTAAAAATTCTTCAAGAAGAACTTCGCCAGGATGTAAAGGGGGAATTTTTTTCTTCGGCATATTTTTAACCTCAATGGTAATCTGTAATCTCTACTTCTAAAGCATTGTTATCGACCCACTTAAAGCAAATTCGCCATTGGTCGTTGATGCGAATGCTATATTGTCCCTTTCTTCGACCTGATAACATTTCCAACCTGTTAGCCGGTGGAATTTTCAAATCAGTTAATGTTTTACTCCGATCAATCATACGCAGTTTTCTGAACGCCGCTCTTTGAATATCATGAGGCAGCTTCTTTGAATAATTGCGGCTGAAGATTTTTTCTGTTTCTTTACATTTGAAAGTTTTAATCATAAACCAATTAAATTATATAACGCATAACGTTATAAGTCAAGAATAAATTTTGAATATTTTTGATAAATTTCTCAAACTGACCGTTTTTGAGTAGAACTACATGGTAAGTCATTCAATCACAACAATATACACTGTTTGTCATTCCCGCACCTGCTTTCGCAGGTGTAAACTTGTCCCCGCGAAAGCGGGGAGCGGGAGTCCACTAAATCCATTACGTTCATGGATCCCTGCTTTCGCAGGGATGACAGCGTGCATCGGTCAGTTTGATTTTAATAATCTCTAATAAACCGGATCAAGGCAGTAACGGCTATCGCATCGACATTGGTAATGCAGCGATGATTTCAATATCCTTGACCATTTGAGAAATTATAGCATAATCATTGCATTACATCGATAAACGTTTTTCTTGCTGTAATAACGAAAGATAAAGAATGAAAGAATTCCTGATAGCAGATTTGGCCGGAATTATTAAGGCTAATCCTGTTGTATTTGAAACTGCAATAGGCGATACGCAAGACGCAAGACGAAATTTCACCGGCGTAAGCACAGATTCTCGAACTACTAAAGAGGGCGACTGCTTTTTCGCGATCCCCGGCGAGAATTTCGACGGGCACGATTACGTCCCCGACGCCTTCGAAAAAGGCGCCGTTTGTGCTGTTGTCAGCAAAGATATCGACGAGGAAAAATCCGCCGGCAAGTGCCTTCTTAAAGTCGATGATACCATTAGAGCGCTCGGTGACCTCGCGAGAGAATATCGCCGGCAGGCCGGTTACAAAGTCGTCGCGATAACAGGCTCGGCGGGAAAAACAACCACGAGGCAAATCATTTTTCACGCCTTGAGCCGGCGGTTCGCCGTCTATCAATCACCGAAGAGTTTTAATAATCAGATTGGTCTTCCACTGACGCTGCTCGGCGCCGCTGCAGACGACCAGATTGTTATAGCCGAGCTCGGCAGCAATCATCCCGGCGAAATATCCTATCTGACCCGTATCGCTGAGCCGGATATCGCAGTTGTCACGAACGTTCACCCGGCCCACCTGGAAGGATTCGGCGACTTGCAGACAATTATTCAGGAGAAGTCATCCATATCCGAAGGACTAAGGCCCGACGGCGTTTTAATAATCAACGGTGATTTCGACCGGCTGGTGGACGCCTGCCGAGCTAAAGGCCTCAGATTTACAACATTCGGCAAATCGGACGGCTGCGACTACCGGGCCGGCAACATTCGCCCTGATGGGCCGGCCGGCCGGTTCACTATCGACGGCACAGAAGTTTACCTGCCGTTAGCCGGCCCGGGCAATATCGAAAATGCACTCGCCGCCTGGGCCGTCTGCAGCAAATCAGGTCTGACGATCGATGATTTTGCGCAGGCTATCGAGACCCTGTCGCCCTTTTCCATGCGGACCGAACTGCTGCAAATCGGGACGCTGACGGTATTAAGCGACTGCTATAATGCAAACCCGGCTTCGATGAGAAACGCGCTGGAAATCCTGGCCAACATCGAGACAATCGGGCAGCGCAGACTGGTTTTTATCTGCGGCGATATGGCCGAGCTGGGCCGGCATGCCGAGCGCCTGCATGCCGAGCTGGGCACATCTATCGCACAGGCCGGAGTGCAGCTCCTGCTGGCCGTCGGCAAGTTCGCGAAAATCGCCGCCGAGGCCGCACAGGCAAATGCCGAATACGATTTGAAAATAAAATGCTTCAAAGATACCGTTTCAGCTTATAATAATCTGCACGAATTCATAAAAGATTACGATATAATATTAGTAAAGGGTTCGCGGGTAGCCAAATTGGAAATGCTCGTCGAGAAACTAAATAAGCTTTTTTCGCGAAGCATATCTCGTGAAGCGAGATAGGAAATGCGAGAGCCGAGATGATATATCATTTATTATGGTATTTTCGAGAGATTTTTACTCACCGGCTCGGCTTTTACGCCTACCAGAACGTGGCCTTTCGCTCGGTAGCGGCAATTCTGACCAGCCTTGTGATCGCCCTCGTAATCGGGCCTAAGATTATTCGCTGGCTGATGCGCAAAAAAATCGGTGACCGCCCGGAGTTTCATCACGCCACCCTGAACGAATTGACCAAGGAAAAGGCCAATACGCCCACGATGGGCGGACTGATCATTATTCTCGCGACTGTCTCGACTACCTTACTATGGGCGAAACTGAACAATCCCTTTATTCAAAAAGCGATTGTCTTAGTCATATGGTTCGCCGCCTTAGGGGCCGCCGATGACTGGCTGAAGCTAACCGCCGGCGCGCGGCAGCGCAGCAGAAACGGACTAAGACCCTGGGAAAAACTCATTTTTCAAATCGGCGGAGCCGTATTGATCGCGTCGTTTCTATACGCTGACTTTGTCAATATAGACGATGCCAAATTATTCTGGCTGCCGTTTTACAAGCACGGCCTGCCGCTGGCCAACTGGATGTTCATATTGATAGCGATATTCTATTTGTCGGCGACCAGCAACGCGGTGAACCTGGCCGACGGTATGGACGGCCTGGCTGCCGGCTGCGTTGGAATGGTTGCCCTGGTTCTGGCATTGCTCTGCTATGTAGCCTCAGAAACGATGGCCCGAGCAACTCCCGTGACCTGGGCAAGTTATCTTCTGCTGCCCGCCATACCTCAGTCCGGCGAATTGAGCATCTTCTTTTCGGCTGTTTTAGGTGCCGTACTCGGCTTTTTGTGGTTTAACTGCCATCCCGCTCAGACTTTTATGGGTGATGTTGGCTCCCTTCCATTAGGTGCGGCAATGGGCTACGGCGCCCTGGTAACGAGAAATGAAATTCTGCTGCTGGTTATCGGCGGGGTATTCGTCATCGAACTGCTGAGTGTCGTGCTGCAGGTCGGCTATTTTAAATATACCGGCGGCAAACGGCTTTTCAGATGTGCCCCCATCCACCACCATTTCCACCTGATCGGCTGGAGCGAGCCGCAGGTGGTAGTGCGTTTCTGGCTCTTGTCCGCAGCCTTCGCCGCACTGGCTCTGGCTACGCTAAAAATTCGCTAAACCAAATCTCAATCCCGAATACTCCCGGTTTGCCGTTAGAGCAAAAAACAATTATTCTTCGTTGTGGTGCTCGATATGAATTTGGACGTTTTCTCTATAGCCCGGTGAATCGTCTGAATTGATTTTGTCTAATTTTCTCTGTACCCAAAAGATCTTCACGGCGGTAATCCCGCAGCCGACGCCGGCAACGAAGAATACTATCGAGGCGAGTATCGCGAACAAATCCCGCAGGATGTAGACCAGGAATCCAAATCCTATCAGCAGTAGTCCCGTGATGAAAAGTCCGGCCGCGAAGTTTCTCGACGCCTGGGATATAGTGTTCGTGTAAAAACGAAAACTCATAATACAAGTGCCTAAAATTAAGAGTGACTAAAGTGCCTAAAGTTGAAAGCGGTGCTTATACACTTTAGTTCACTTTAGTCACTTTAGCTCACTTTAATACATCCCGCCGCCGGGAGGTCCGCCGGCAGGAGCTTCCTTCTTTTCAGGAATCTCGCTGACAACCGCATCGGTAGTCAGCAGTAACGAAGCAATCGAGGCGCCGTTCTGCAGCGCGGCTCTCTCGACCTTCGTCGGCACAATCACACCAAACTTGATCATATCGCCATATTGTTTGCGCAGCGCATCATAGCCGAAGTTCTTGTCCTTGCTTTCCATTACCTTCTGAGCAACAATTGAGCCGTCAAGCCCTGCGTTCTCCGCGATTTGCTTAATCGGTGCCACGACCGCCCTGCGGACGATATCAACGCCGATTTTTTCGTCTCCGGCGGTCTTGACTTTGTCAAGCGCCGGTAAAGCTCTGAGCAGCGCTACGCCGCCGCCCGGCAGAATGCCTTCTTCCACGGCCGCCCGGCAGGCATGAAGAGCATCTTCCACACGGGCCTTCTTTTCCTTCATCTCAGCCTCGGTTGCGGCTCCGACATTAATCTGGGCCACGCCGCCGGCTAATTTCGCCAATCTTTCCTGCAGCTTCTCGATATCGTAGTCACTGGTGGAGTTATCGATCTCGTTCTTTATCTGTTCGATCCGGCCTTTGATCGCCTCAGTGCTGCCGCCGCCTTCGATAATTGTCGTGCTGTCTTTGTCGATAGTAATGCGTTTCGCCCTGCCAAGCTGACGCAGCTCGATGTTCTCCAATTGAAGCCCCAGGTCCTCGAAGATCGCATCGCCGCCGGTCAGGGTCGCGATGTCACTGAGCAGGGCTTTTCGCCTGTCGCCAAAACCGGGCGCTTTGACAGCCGCCACCTGCAGGATGCCCCGCAGTTTATTGACAACCAGCGTGGCCAGAGCTTCGCCCTCGACTTCTTCGGCGATCAGCAACAAAGGCTTGCCCTGTTTGGCCACTTTCTCGAGCAGAGGAACGAGCGATTTTACCGAGCTGATTTTCTTTTCGTGCACGAGAATGTACGGCTTTTCCAGTACAACCGACATATTCTCCAGATTGTTAATAAAGTGCGGGCTGAGGTACCCCTTGTCGAACTGCATACCTTCGAGCAAATCGACCGTTGTTTCGAGGGACTGGCCTTCTTCGACGGTGATAACGCCGTCTTTACCAACCTTTTCCATCGCTTCAGCCAGTTTTTTGCCGATCTCAACATCCTGATTCGCCGAGCAGGTCGCCACCTGTTCGATTTGCTTGGTTGACTCAATGGGCGTACTCATCTTGTGCAGCTCTTTGACGATTTGCTCGACACTCTTCTCGATGCCGCGCTTCACCTGCATTGCATTGGCCCCGGCTGTAATATTTTTGAGGCCCTCGTCAAAGATACTCTCGGCCAGAATCGTGGCGGTTGTTGTCCCGTCGCCGGCGACATCCGAAGTCTTGGACGCCACTTCTTTGACCATCTGTGCGCCCATATTCTCGTAAGCATCTTCCAGCTCAATCTCTTTTGCCACTGTAACGCCGTCTTTAGTTACGAGCGGTGAACCGTAAGATTTTTCCAAAACTACATTTCTGCCGCACGGCCCGAGTGTGATCTTGACTGCCCTCGACAGTTTCTTCACACCTTTCTGAATAGCGGCACGTGCATCAGTACCAAAAGCTATTTTTTTAGCTGCCATATTTTTATTTCTCCTATTCTGTGGCTAATTGTCTTTTCCTTCTTACTTTTCAATTACCGCCATAATATCCGACTCACTCATAATCAGATATTCTTTGCCGTCGATTTTCACCTCTGTTCCGGCGTAGCTCGTGAAAAGTACCATATCACCCTTTTTCACCTGCAATTTTCTTACCGTTCCATCGTCGAGCATTTTGCCCTCGCCAACGCTTACGATTTTACCTCTTTGAGGTTTTTCTTTGGCACTGTCCGGCAAGACTATCCCGCCCGCTGTCTTGTTTTCCGCTTCGAGACGCTGAACAAGCACCTTATCTGCCAATGGTCTAATCTTCATTTTGTGATTACTCCTTTCGAAAAAATCTGTTTCTTATTCTTGGTAGAGTCAATTCATACACCAAACAACTTCATATTTACGATTTCCGATTTCGATATTAAAATCCGGTATTCTTTATCCCTGTTAACTTTTAACTAGTTCCTATTGCGAGAACAGTATTTGTCATTCCCGCGAAAGCGGGAATCCAGCTTTTTCGCTCTGGACCCCTGCTTACACAGGGGTGACATCGTTGGTTTTTTTTCCACAATAGATACTAACTCCTGATTTCCTCCCCAAATACGCTGCTGCTGTACTTCTTTATGAATAATCTGTTAAGCTGCTGCCGGAGAATGCACATATCAACCGGCTTGTCAATCACGCTGAAAACATCGAGCCGCAGCGCCATATCCAGCAAAGACTGCCCCGCCCTGCTTGTCAGAAGGATGCACGGCAGCAAAGGATAATCCATTCGGATTATTTTAATGGTCGCAAGCCCGTCGGACGTTTCCGAGTCCATATCCACTATTGTTGTGTGAATTCGCTTGCTTTTGATAACATGGACGAACTCCGCCGCGTTCTCAGCCACCAGAAGATTAACGCCCCTTGGGCGAAATATATAGCGCAGAGCCTCCGGCCAGGCCCAGTTCGCCTCACTGGCCAGGACATTAACTTCTTCAAATTTTGACAGATTCGAGACCATATCCGTTCGTTCCTCTCCCTATATGTGCAAATATCGTGCCAGACATCTGTTATCTGGCCCATCTGCACATAAGCATCTGTCTATAATAATGTTATGTTATTATAGTCATTTTGCCTCATCTGCCAAAATCTCATCTGAACACCCCCTGCTATGCCAACCTGACAGGCCCGGCAGCGCAATCTCTGCGAAGGACGCTGTACGGCGTACTGAACAAGCATCGGAAACTTCTTATATAAAGAAAGGTCTTGCTTCGGAGTTCTATATCCACCCCAGGCGGATATCTTCATTGTTGGGTAAAAGAATGCAAGAACAGGGGAAAATTACACAGGACACCTTTAATTCCCCCCGGCGGCAAAAAAACAGAAAACCTGCTGACAAACAGGCTCATATATGATATGCTAAATCTTACGGATGCCGAACGAAGCCGTTTTAACGCATCTGTTTGGAGAATCCTATGCGAGATACGTAATGAACTCACTGAAAGGGAGAAATACGTAAGGTAGTCCCCCATATTTAAGAATCAACTCGTAACTGAAGGAAATATGAACATGAAAGCTATTTTGATCATTATCACAATTTTTTTTATCTCTTTAGTTGTGTTCATTATTGCTTACCTTTGGATTCAGAATCGAAGTTCAGAATTGTTAGGTTCAAAAATATTGTCAGCAATTGCTGTTGCAGTTTTTGCTATATTATCTGCTCTGTTATTTAGTCTCAAAAGTGAAGAAAAGGAGTTAAAGTTTGCATCTACTTTGTTTTTTCACAAATCAGATAAAAAGCCATTAGATGATTATTTACGGGGAGATGATTGGTTGAAATTCGGTGGATTTCAATTCGGCGACATGTCTCTGTTCATAAGTAACCACCTCAAAGAAAACGAGAATTTGAACAAAGCGGAATTCAACAAAGACCGTGAGAAAATAAAGGATTTCTATCATAATATGATATTATTAAAATTAATCGACAAATTTTTTTGGATGTATTCGGCTCGGTGGGATACTAATGTCTATTCTGTAAGGCGAGGAACAGGAGAATCAAAGGAATCTTACATTGATTCAGAAAAGACACCACCGAATTATGGCTGTTTGAATTGGGCAGATTTATTGAATACTGAACAAAAAAACAACTTCTACGACCTACTTTCAGCTTTTTCCAACATTAAGGAAACAAAAGTTCCACCTAAAACGAAGGTCAGATTTATTATCACAGAGGCTAAAAAAGAAATTTTCCTAAAAAATCCTTTTGTTAAAGTCACTATAACAGTAAACAACAGTGGAGGTTCTTTGGGATTGGGTGATTATAAATGGCTTTTAGGCTATGGCGATAAAAGAAGCAACGAATTCTGGTCAGCTCATTTTAGGGTAAACTGTCACGCTAAATTTGAAAAACTTAAATCCGGTCATCCTGATATGCCAAAGTACAAGCAATGGATAGAAGTAATGTTTGAAGAAGTAAAATATCTGTTAGATGAAAAAGAACAGCTACAGAGGGCGCATGAATATCGTGATTTGATTAAACCGTAAGAGGATATTATGGACATTTGCCTATTTGTAACGTTGACAGAGCAAAGGGACGCCAAAGCCGTATAGAAACAAAAGGAAAAGAACTGAATTCAAGAAATCGGTAAACGTGCCTATTTTTTCCCGTAGCTAATGAATACGGGGAGCCGAGTTGAAAAATGACCGAGGATAAAATGAACAGCCCCGAAGCGATGAGCGTGCAGAAACGGCCGCACGCGCGACAGACCCGCCGGGACAAATTGGCTCAGACACTCCACGATCGAGCTCGTGAATCATCGCAGCAGTTACACAAGCTATTACTCTCATTCTCTACTGGCCTGCTGGCTATCTACTTTGTTGCATTAACGGCGACAGAGGACGCGGCAGCACCTGGTGTGCAAACCGTATCGGCCATCGTGGGATTAGTTGCCACTGGTCTTGCCATCTTTGCTGGGCTTGAAGGACTGTATGCTGATATGAAACGCAACTACTTCCTGGCCGCAGCACTGCAGGCAAACGATACCCAGCGTCGCGACGAATTATATAAATATCGAGACCACTGGCGTCGGCGGCTGCGCGTGAGCATTGTGGCACTGAATGTCTTGTTCTTACTCGGTGTCACCTCCTCGGTAGTATATATCATTTTTCGAGTCCTGGATCGTTGAAACGGAGTCCGGAAAGTCCGGTAGGATGGGCAACTTGTTTGCCCATGCGGATTGATTATTATTGCATATGTCACCGGGAATGACATGACATAATATCGACGGGCTAAACTCTGTGGCGGTTATTATTTCTTCACGGTGGTGACATATCAACGAAAACGTTTTCTTGTGGATGACCTGGCGAGGGTATGCCTGCGAACCGCGTGGCAGTTCGTTCGTCAGAAACGGCCTTTCGAGGTTATGGCGATTTGCCTTTTGCCGGATCATTTGCACTGTCTGTGGCGTCTGCCGGAAGGTGACAACGATTTTTCGATGCGGTGGATGTTAATCAAAAAAGGATTCACCCGTCGATATCTCAATGCCGGGGGACATGAATCCGGACAAAGCTTTTCGCGGGAGAAAAAGCGAGAACGCGGCGTTTGGCAGAGGCGGTTCTGGGAACATCAGATAAGGGACAAGGAGGACCTGCACAAGCACGTCGATTATATTCATTACAATCCGGTCAAACATGGATTGGTGAATACCGTTGAAGACTGGCCCTGGTCGACGTATCATAGATTTGTTCGTGAGGGTTTTTACCAGCACAGGGTATTGAATGATTTTGACGGTAATTTCGGAGAGGACTTTGGCGGAGAATAGAACGATCAGCATGGGCAACAAGTTGCCCATCCTACCGCGGCTGCGAAACGCTTTGTCATCCCGACCGAGGCAGAGCCGAGTGGAGAGATCTGGCTGCGAACGAATAGCAAGTTTAGTCATAATCCAGATGTCTCGGCGGAGCTCGACATGACAACGCGGCACACAGGCGTTACGCAATACGCAATACGACTTAAAAATCCGTGTTCACCCCGTGAGATAGGCACAGCCAGCATCTAACAGGGTAAATCCGCGTAAATCCGTGTCTACTTTAAATTGATTATTTCTCTTTTCTCCTTGTTCCTCAGAGTTCTTTTCAGACAGGATTTACAAGATTTTCACAGATTTTTTCTTTTTCTTTAAACCGTGTTTATCAGCGTTAATCCGTCTTCGCCCTATGGGGCTACGCCGGACAGGTCCGTGTCTAAATAAAATTCCCATTTTTTTTAAATTTTCACTTGACGGCCAACGTACCTATATGTAAGATTGATAGATAACGTAATATGTTTCGTATATTGTATAATGTATATAGTATATAGTATGTCGTATGATGAATATAAATCGCAAATCGGCAATCGAAAATCTTAAATCAGGAGGTACTCCTTATGTCAACTAAAGCACAAATCAAAGCAAACCAGCAGAACGCACAAAAATCGACCGGGCCGCAGACGGCCCAGGGCAAGAACGTCGTCTCGCAGAATGCAATCAAGCACGGCTTATTTACTGATTCGGTGATAAAAGGCGAAGATCCGGCTGATTATGAAGCTTATCACGACCAATTCCTCGCTGAGCTTTACCCCGTCGGGATGGTGGAAACCATGTTAGCTGAACGGT